>Ga0316616_100000132_pt1 | contig 19117 bp, 19 predicted proteins | sample OWC_Aug_M1_C1_D1_FD_207660 | JGI IMG/M metagenome (GOLD analysis project Ga0316616, IMG submission 207660) | Wetland soil microbial communities from Old Woman Creek delta, Ohio, United States - OWC_Aug_M1_C1_D1_B | ecosystem: Environmental > Terrestrial > Soil > Wetlands | place: USA: Ohio... | reverse complement strand
CCGCAAGCATAAGAAAGCAGACGGGGAAACATTAATCAATAATTTTGTTTTTGTAGAAGAGAATGATCGATATCCCGTTTCCAGATCGATACTCTTCCCTATTTGCAGCATAATCTATATGAAGATGAGGTCGCCCGGACAACCCTGCAGGAGGCAAGCTTTGAAGAGAAGACTTTTTTTAATATAGTAAATAAGGAAGGTATCACCCTTCCACAAATGAGCGAAGAATAAGAGGCATTGATTCAAAAAGCATTTCTGGGCTTCCAGACTTCCCAAACCTTCCCAGAGATTGAGGGAGCATCACCTTCCTTAGGCAGAGTTGGTTTTCCTGGTTCCCAGCCGCAAGGCATGAATTCCCCAGTGGCCTGGTGGTGCTGAAGGGCTCTCAATTGCCGCAGGATCTCGGCGACGTTGCGTCCAACGGGTGCAGCCAGGACTTCAAAGGCCTGAATGACTCCCTTGGGATCAATCAAGAAGTGACTGCGATGATCTAACCCCGTTTTATCATCATAGACTCCGAAGAGAAGGCCGATTTTTCCGCCTGGATCGGAGATCATAGGAAAAAGGGCTCCCCCTTCCACGATCCGGGACAACTCCTTCTCCTGCCATTCTTGATGAGTGGTTACTGAATCGACGCTCACGGTCAGCACCACGGCGCCGAGTTCCCGGAAAGCAGGATATTTGACGGCAACTGCCGCCATCTCTGTCGGTCAGACAAAGGTGAAATCGGCGGGATAGAAAAGAAGCACAACCCACTGCCCCTGGTAATAAGAAAGCTGAATTTCTTGGATCTTTCCTCGGTAATAGGCCTCGGCTTTAAAATCAGGTGCCTTGTCTCCAATTTGAATCCCCATTTTCTTGTTCCTCCGGCCTTTGACTACCGTAAGTCGGAAGTCGTAAAGGGTAAGGGGTGAAACCAATAAATGAACTCTTTTCTTTTCATTTCTTGCTTTCTTTCTCGACTGCGGGGACAGGCTGGGATGGACGAGGGGTGCGGTCATCGATATAGACATCCATGAGTTGTCCCGGATAAACCGGGAACTTGCCCCGCTTGAAGCTATAGACCACTTGCATGACACGGGTGTCCACCCTTTCAGTGCTATCCCCGGTCAGGGAACGCTTGGGCACCACGTAAGCCTCTATGTATTCGAAAGTCAGATCCGTCCTGAACTGGGGATTGCCCCGGATGGAGGCCACTGCCGGGGCCTCTAGTTGAAAGCGCCAGGCATCATTCTCGTCGATGTCGACGCGGACATGAAGTTTATCCAAGTTGCCTAAGAGGATCAGGGGCTGCGGGGACTGACCGCTCGGGGCATGCTCGCCAGGGCGGATATTGATCTGAAGGATATCTCCTTCCACCGGTGCGCGTACGGTCAAACGGCCTATTTCCACCCTCGTTGCATCTACTTCAGCTTCAGTACGCGCGACATCGGCCATGGCCACTTCGATGTCCGGCTTCCAGGATCCAGCCTCTAACAGCTTGAGGTCAGCTTTTGCCTGAGTCAACCTTGCTTGGGCAGCTTCGACCGCATATCGCCACTTATTCACATCTTCGATGGCAATGACCCGGGCGTCGCTTAACTTCTCGGTAATCTGAAGTTGGCGCCGCGCGTCTTCGAAATTCGCTTCGGCTTCTTTAACTTTGGCCTGGGCTGGAGGCAGGTCCTCGGCGCGCGGAGCCTGTTTCAGTCTGGCTAGCCTTGTCTTGGCTTCCTTAAGGGCAGCCTCCTTCACCACGAGGTCTGCCTGCTGCTTTCGGTCATCCAGGACAAACAGTGGATCTCCCGGCTTTACTCTTTGCCCCACTATAACAAAGACCCTGGCCACAATTCCTGGAACATGGGAGCCAATGGAAATGTTGCGGGTGCTCGCCTCGACGATTCCTGCTCCTGAGATCTTATTCGCGAAGGGGGAACGTGCCGGTTCTGCAACGGGTTTAGCAGGAATGACAGGTTTCGCCGCCTGCTTCACCATCCAGATCGCAAAGGCGAGGCCGGCAACGGCAACAACCGGAAGAAGGTATTTACGAATCATGAGACCTCCTTAGGTATGAGCTACCTGGGGTTCGACCAGGGTGATCCGTCCATCATCCATGCGGGCGATGCGGTCCGCAAAGTTAAAGATGCGACTGTCATGGGTAACGATAATAAGAGCCCGGTCCGCGGATAGGGCCGTTTGGCGAAGAATTTCCATGACTAACCGTCCGGTATCGGCATCCAGTGCGCTGGTCGGTTCATCGCAAACGATCAGCTTCGGACTGTGCACCAGGGCCCTAGCAATGGCCACCCGCTGTTGCTGCCCGCCGGAGAGATCCGCAGGAAGGACAGCCAGCTTATCCTCCAGACCTACACGGACAAGCATCTCCTTCGCCCGGGAATGAGCCTCTGTGCGGTTTCTCCCCAGGATTAACAAGGGAACAGCCACATTTTCCATCACCGATAGGGTGGGGATCAGATTATAGGCCTGAAACACGAATCCGATGTTGGTCCCTCGGTAACGGGTCTTCTGTGTCTGCCCCATGTCCCGTAGGTTCTGTTCGAAGACCAGACAATCCCCTTCGTCATGATCGAGAATGCCGGCGATCACGGAGATGAGGGTCGTCTTGCCGCAGCCCGAAGGACCCACCAGCATGAGCAGTTCTCCTACGCGCACGTCCAGGTTAATGCCCCGAAGGGCCAGAACCTTTGTGGACCCTGTGGTGTAGGTCTTTGCCACTCCCCTGCAAGAAACGGCCATTCCATTCGTCAACATCGAGTGCCTCTATGCTTTAAAAACGATGGCCGGTTCAAGGCGCATCACCTTTCGGATACTAATCAGGGCTGAAAAGATGATAATCAGGGTGATCGCTCCCGCGGATACGAAAAGGAGATCCCGGGTCAGGCGAAAAGAGAGTTCCGTTCCTCCCAATATATATCCAAAGAGAGACGCCCCCCCGACTCCAAGACCGTACCCTAGACTCCCCACCATCAGAGCCTGCAGGAGAATCATGCGGAGAAGAATACCATTGGTGGCTCCCATGGCTTTGAGGGTTCCGAAATAACGCAGGTTTTCGAGAGTGAAGTTATAAAACGTCTGACCTGCGATGGCGGTGCCGATGAGAAATCCCAGTGCTACGGCAATGCCGAAATTGATGGGAATGCCAGTGTATTTCATATAATAGTTATAGGTAACATCTTTGAATTCCTGCGATGTATACGCCGCCAATCCAGTGCTTGTTTTAATCCGTTCACACAAGATCTTCAGATCTTCTTCCGCCCTTGCTTTAACCAGAACGAAAGAGAGGAGTTTTCGCTCCCGGGGAGCAAAGACAGTCGCCCTACTGTAAGTTGTATATACAACAGGTTGGGACTGGAAGGTTCTCGAAACTTTGCAGATACCCACAACCACGGCACGGTGGTCATTGATCTCCAGAGTGTCGCCGATCTGGAGCGGGATGGCCTTGCCGCCTCGTTCCTTGGGCCGTTTGGCCAGCCGGGTCCTGGCCCCGATGTCATTGACAATAATAGCATCCTGCCGGCGAAGGTCACTCAAGCTTCCCTGAATCATCTGGGGAGGGCCGCCGATGAGTGTCGCGTCATCCAGGCCGAGGACATTACAGATTTGAAAATTACCATCCTCTAACCGGGCCTTTAAAAGACCTTTGTAAAGGGGGACGGCCCATTCGACTCCCTCCACCCCGCGGACGCGATAGAGTTCCGTATCCTGAAGGGGCTTGATATCGTCGATGAACAAGACCTTGGGGTCCATGACCCAGATGTCAGGCTGGGAGAGATCGGTGATCGCCCCATAGGTACGGGTCATCAACCCAGTGAAAATGGATGATTGCTGGGTGATGAGCAGGGACGCAAAGGTGAGTCCCATGATGATTCCAAGGTATTTGCCCCGGTCACCAACTAGCATTTTTAAGGCGATAAGATACACGTTTAAATCCCCTTACCCTACTGTTCTATCCCGACAGGCTTTCGGGATCAGTCCCAGTTAAACATTCTAACAATAAAAAATAAAACAAGATTCATAAAATGTAAATAAGGTTCATTGCGTATATGTTATCCCTCCGTTTTGGGTGTTTTTATCCCCCTTTGGCAAAGGGGGATAAAAAGGGATTTTTAAAATAATGCTGGTAAAATCTCCCCTCGCCCCTCTTTGCCTAAGAGGGCTATAAGGGTACATTGGTATTACTTGAACCCATAATTGAGGAATTAGGCGTATATTATGGACAAGAGTACTATATCTCTTTTTTTACCCTGGGGATCAGAATCTTTTCTGATGCTGGGGCGCCTTCAAGTACAGCCTTGGCCGTCCGCTTTCTACATGTTCCCTCATATCAAAAAACATATCATAGGGTTTCGTATTGAAGAAGCTTCGGACTTTTTTTCATTCTGAGGTTATTTAAAAAAATTTGTACCGTATAAAGGAAGGTGAAGATTAGGCACTTGCCAGACTTCCGCAGACCCCATATACTTTGAGAAAGAAGATCCGAACTCAGGAGGTGATGCATGAGCAGACTGAAGGATTTTCATACGCCAGTTTTTTGGGCGGAAGGCCATCCGGGCAAACTGAACCGGGAGGGGTGGGTCATCGAGGTGAGCGGGCTCTGCGCTAATCCGAAAACATTTACCTGGCAGGAACTGATCGCGTTACCGAAATCGATTGCCGACGCGCGTCTCACAAGCGTTACCAGGTTCTCTGTGCGAGGGAGGTGGGGAGGTGTGAAGGTTGCCGATTTACTCAATACGGCCCAGGCTGACCCTGCCGCCAAGTATGTCCGCTTCTGGTCTTTCAGGATGATTTACGACACGTCTATTCCTATGGAGGTGGCCCTTCGTGAGAGAACGCTTCTTGCCTATGAGTTCGACGACGAGTATCTGGAAGAGGATTACGGAGGTCCTGTCCGGGGTTTCTGCCCCTATCTCTGGGGTTACAAGTCAGCAAAGAGTGTTGTGAAGATCGAGTTGATGGACCAGTATGTCTCCGGCTTTTGGGAGCAGCGAGGATATACCGACGATGCTCTCATTACGGCGGGAAAAGTCCGCGACATGAACCAGGATGGTCGCCTAAGACCTATTCCAAACGGTGAAGTGATACGCTTCCTCGATGAATAGATTTCCCTTGTGTCATCGGTCTCGAAGTGGAAGCCATCAAGATGTACAACGAGGCTGCATTAACCTGTGCGGCCAAGAAAGCCCAGATCTCCAAGCAGCTCTTTGAGGAGTTTCTTAAAGACGAGGAAGACCACCTGGATTTGTTTGAAAATACCAAAGATCACGTCGATAAACTTGGGGCTTCCTGTCTGACAACGCTTACAGATAAATAGCTTTCTGACGTCATGATTCAGCCTCTTGGTCAGTAAAACAGAAAATAGAAGGCAGGTATGTGAAATGAGGACCGGAAGCCAATTCTTTCAATTTGCCATAAACAATGCAGACCTGCTCAGGGAGATTTTTGGCTTCTCCATTAAAATCAAGCCACATGATTCCGCCGTTTTAACTGTCTTCTCAAACATGGCTTGATTGACATGAAGAATCGGTTCTGATAATAAAAATTTTCCAGAGAGCGGTAGAATGGATCTGATCTCTTTAAAAAAGAGAAACGGGTTCGGCACCTCATGGACCATCCAGAAGGCAAGGACAAAATCGACCTGCGTGTGGAGTCCGAGGGAATCCGCCTTACAGAGATGTGTGATAATCTGATGCTCCACGCCGGCTCTCTTTCCCCTCATCCAAAGAGCTCTTAACATTTCTGGTTGAACGTCTGCTGCAATCACTTTGCCGGTTTCCCCCACCATTCTGGCAAGAGGAATTGAGAAATAGCCCATCCCAGGTCCAATATCTAAAACCGTACTCCCCTTGGCGATATACGGTCGAAGAATCCTTTCGGGGTTATGGAAAAGTTTTCTCAAGAAGTTATCGAAGGTGAAGCAACACCACCAGGGGCAAACATGTTTGTCACGAACAAGAAGTTTTTCTAAAAGATTTTTCATAATCTTTTGGTGGTCAAACGAAGCAACGGGGCTGATACAAAAAGTTTGAGGTTGGGAGAGATGGGGCTTCGTCGATCAGGAGAGAGACTTCCATGAACATTTGAAGAGAACGAATTGTTCATATTCGCCTCCGTTATTTCCGTTATCAAACGATTTTCACACAATCATAAAAGACATTTCAAGGCCCGCTTACTAAATGGCCAGGGATTTGATATACTTCGAAAAATAAGCATTCTGTGAGGTTGAGGGATGAGATGATATTCGGGATGAGGTTATGGAGATCTATCAACGAACCTAAATGAGAAATAAAGGGGTGAGATACCATGAATAAGCTATCTGACCGCCCATGCGCACTCATCACAGGGGCTACCAGCGGTATTGGAGAAGCCTTTGCGAATCGTCTGGCGCAGAAAGGATTTAATCTCATACTCCATGGACGTAGGCAGGAAAAGTTGACAGAACGTGCCAAAAATCTGGAGAAAACCTATAATATTTCGGTTGAAATCATCATTGGAGAACTCTCCCAAGCTGAAGAACTGAGAAAGATTGAGACACAAATCCAAGGGCTCGAGCGACTAGACATGCTTATCAATAACGCTGGCTATTGGACTCCTGGCCCTTTCTGGAATCACTCACCGAATTCCTTGGAAGCCATGATCATGGTCCATGTTATTGCCCCCGTCCGATTCATCCGGGCCGCACTTCCGCGCATGTTGGAACGGCATAAAGGGGATATTATCAACGTTTCCTCAATGGGCGCCTATTTCAACCTGGTGACCGTGGAAAACTACGGCGCTACGAAGGCCTATCTGATCAACTTCACGGAGTCTTTGCACGTCGCGTTGATGAGAACCGGCATCCGCGTTCAGGCGTTGGCTCCAGGGTTCACCGTGACGGACTTTCATTCACGGCTGGGTGCGGACTTCACAAAGGCCCAAAGGAAATGGATGCGCCCCGAAGAGCTGGTAGAAATATCCTTGAAGGCACTGGAAAAAGGACGGGTCGTCTGTATCCCTGGGGTTAAGAGGTTGTTCCTTGTGAAATTTGCCAATGTACTGCCGCGTCGTCTGTATTATAAAGTGATGAAAATCCTTGGAGAGAAAATTAAAAAGAGATGGGATGAAATTGAAAAGACAAAAAAGATTCCTTAACCGCCGGTTGGCCTATTCCGCCCCGGGCGGGATAGGTAAAGTCCCTGCCTGCACAAGGATGAGTGGGGGCCTTCATTAATAGAGCTGATCATCAAAAAAGCCCACCCAAACTTCCAGCATACCCAGTAAGTTCAACATAACCTTCGGAGTTGATGGATCTGCCAGCGGATGTCCCTTTTCCAGCAACCGCTCCTTCCCAATAGATCACCCCTGTCGAGCCTTCTGTCAGGAGTTCTTGATTGGGGACAAGAGAGCCGATCTCCATCTCTATCCTAACCGAAGGCACTTTGATCTTCCAACGACTCGGATACCTTCCTCCGCTTTTTGGGCTTTTCCAGTAACCCAGTACTTCCACTTGGATGTCAGTGAGTTTTAGGTGGATGGCATCACCTGAACGTTTTACCAGAGTGCCTGATGAAAAGGGTTCGACGGATCCATCTTTCCGACGGAGGAAGTAGATCATCAAATCTTGACCATCAGAGAGGTGGAGGCTAAACCAGTCCCAACCCACCTGATTTGGAGTGAGTTGATTTGAACCGAATTCATGATCGAACCAGCTTATGCCATCTACCTGGATAGAAGCTTGAGACCCAGGCGTTTTAATAACACCTTTTGCTTCTAGATCCGTATAAGAGAAGTAGTAGGACGCTTGACCTTCCATCGGTCCTTTTTGACTCAGACCGTTCTGCCCATGAAAGACAAACGGTTTTCTTGGTGTTAGAACCAGAGAGAGTTCCATACCCTGATGGCGTGCTTCGAGTTTTATTTTATTTCCCTCCATTTTTGCCATCCAGTTGAGGAGCCAGACATCCAAACCGTCTTCTGACGCACCTGAGAGCCTTGGACCTTTGCGAGAAGCGCGGTCAGCGTACCAAAATTGACCTGCCGCTACTTCGGTCAGTGTAAAATGGGCGAGATAGACATCGCGGATCGCCCAAGGATGATTTGGATCATTCGCCTGATAGAGTACCCCCTGCCGAAAAAAGGTGAGCTGATAGCCAAAACTTTTTTTTGAAGGATCCATCAAGTTGCCGGTAAAGTACCACCATTCGGTGCGAAATTCTGGATGAGATCCATGATCCCTTGGGAAAGCCCATTTCCATGGCCCAATGGCCTGCTTCCATTCATTAGCATAAGCCATGATGAAATATCCGTAATAGAAACACCCCATCGCTATTAAAAAAGATAATAGTCTCAAAAGAGATTTTCTTAGGCAATTTTTCATGACAGATTTAGCAACCGCGAACAATGAAAATTGTTTTTAGGTTAAGGCTATGGTTAGGAAGCCCGTGACATACAATGAACGATGGACACCGAACAATGAATAAAAAAAATGATACACTGTTTATCATTCATCGTTTAACGTTCATTGTCCCTCAATGATACCGGCCTCTTAGCCTTAGCCATCAAACTAACGACTTCTATTCTCTTAGGTAAATGGTCTCGCCCATCATCTATTCCTCTCGCATCTGAATCTGAGGATACGTCCTATACACCTTCCAAATGGGATAAGCAGCAGCACCGATACTGGCAAGGATGGCCGTCACCCCGGTCAAAAGATAGGGTTGTAGGGCAGGGTAATAAAAAATGGTCCAGTTAAAGCTTCGGATATTGATGACCTTGATGAGAAGGACTGCAAGCATGGTCCCAACGGCCATACTGAAGAGAAAGCTCACCAATCCCATTCCGAGGCCTTCCATCAGGGTCATCTTTGCCACCTGTCCCGTTGAAAAACCGAGGGCCCGATAGATGCCGAATTCACGGCTTCGCTCAATGAAAAGGGTGAGCAGAGCCCCTGCGATACCGAAGAAGGCTACAACGATGGCAATGGCCCGCATGGACCGGGTGATCGCAAATGTGGTATCAAACACGTTAAGAATATTTTCATGAAGCTGTGCACCGGTTAATACGGGAAGACCTCTCGCCTCCGCCCTTTTTCTCACTTCCTGAAGAAGGTCAGCCCGGTGGGGATTGTCAGGATCGATAAAAATGCCGATGTTGTTGAGCGTTCGGTCTCCGAAGGTTTTGAGGAAGATGGGACGGTCCATCATCACGAGCCCATGCTCTGTTGTATAATCATAGAAAATGGCTCCCACCTTGAACTCAGTAGGTCCTTGAATGCCCTCCAGGGTAATGGTCTCACCCGACTTCACCCCAAAGCGTCGTGAAAAACTCTCGGAAAGGATCACCCCTCCCTGTTTGACCATTTCCCAGTTTTCATTTCCTCCCTTTAACCAACCGAATCGTGCATACTTCTCTAAAACCGAGGCATCGACAGCGCTGACGTTGATGGAGGTGTTACGGTATAAGGTCTGGACATTCCGATAAGGATGGACACCACCGAGTCCCTCCATTTTTCGGATCTCTTCATAGAAATCTTCGGGGACTTCAGCTTCTACGATTTTTCCGATGTAGAGATCTCCACGAATCTGGGTGTCCATCCACCAGATGAGAGATTGCCGGAAACTTCCAATCATTGAACCCAGACCAATGGACATGGAAAGGGAGATCATAAAGGCAGCAATGGCCACACCGGTTCGCCCTAAATTCTGCCGAATATTTCCTGCTGCCACTTTTCCAGGAAGCCTTCCCAGTGTTCCAAGAATCTTTCTTACGACGGGATGGAGAACTACCAAAGCGACTCCTGTGAGAAGGCTGACACCGAGAACGAAACCAAAAACACCGGCAAAACCAACATAGATGTGAGTCTCCGGTAGGAGAAAAAGAATTAAGCTTATTAAAAGAACAAAAAGACCTGCAAGAGCCGCTCTTTGGGCTTTTCGAGCGCTCTCACGGCTGGCGACTCGGCCGCTCAGTGCTTTAATGGGATCTGTCCGAATGAGCTCGAAGAGAGGAATGGCTCCCCCAAACAAACTGGCACTGCATCCCAATAAAACTCCAGTGATGAGAATCCAACCGGACCAGGTGACAGGTTCTGGTCGCAGAAAGAAATAGAGGTTGCTGATACTGCTGCCGATGAGACCTGTGAGAAAGCGGGTCAGAAAATAGCCGATCAGACCTCCGAGGGCACCCCCGATGATGCCGAGGATTAGAATCTCTGAAAGGAAAGCCACAAGGATTTCCATACGGTTCGCCCCGAGACTTCTTAGAATCCCGGTATCGCGCCGCCGGCTTACCACAGTGAACATCGCCGTGTTGTAAATGAGGAAGACGCCAACAAATAAAGCTAAAAGAGAGAGGGCCTCAAGGTTGAGACGAAAGGCCTGAAGCATGGCAGAGAAGGTCTCGCTCCTCTGGCGGGCCGACTGAATGAGGAAACCTTTGCCCCATCGGGTGATGAACCCGGATTCATCTGATAGAATGAGGTCAACCCGATCGACATAGCCCTGAAGCTGATAGAGTTTTTGGACATGACCAATATCCATGATCACCAGTGGTTCCCCTGAAGGATTAGGGAAGCTGCCTTTAACGTGGAGAGGACCCTTAGCGGTTTCGAGGATTTTAATAGAAGCAACTCCAAGTTCTGATTTCAGATCATTATCGACGAAAATAGCTTTCTCATCGATAAGGAAGGATAGGAGGTTTTCTGGATCATTTGCTTTCCTGTCCAAAAATTCAACCTTTAAAATCTCTGGGCGAATGGCTCTGTCTAAAAATGGATCGATCCCAAGAAGGCGAACGAGCTCGCCATTGCCAAGGCGTAGGCGACGATCAATGACCGGAGAAAACCACTCAACAGATGGATCTCGTCCCAGTTTTAAGAGGAGATCTTCTTCCATGGGTCCAGCTGGCCGCTGGATGGAATGACTTGCCTTCCCTCTTAAAAATTCTACAGCCTTGGTAAAACTCCTCAGAGCTGTCTGAGCTGACATGGTCATGCCCACAACCGCTGCAACTCCACACGCAACCCCCATGAGTTGAAGCAGACTCAGGCTGAGCCGTCTTGGAAGATACCGGAGAAATGATTTGGTTACAATCTTCAACGACCCATCTCCTCACAAGATGTTTCCTCAGCGATCACCCCGTCGACCATTCGGAGGATCCGGGTGGCATATCGACATGTAAGCGGCGTATGGGTGGCCATGATCAAGGTGGTTTCAGACTCATGGCACCCCCGGGTCAACAAGTCAAGGATTTGGTTACCTGTTGTTGTATCGAGGTTTCCTGTTGGCTCATCGGCCAGGATGACAGAAGGTCTTTTTACAATAGCTCTGGCTATGGCTACACGCTGTTGCTCTCCTCCCGACAGTTCGTTAGGGAATCTATGCTCTTTGCCCTCCAAACCAACTTCTTTTAGGGCTTTTAAGGCTAAGTCCGGCTCAAATCTATTAGCAAGCTCGAGAGAGAGAAAGATATTTTCGAAGGCGGTGAGTGTGGGCAGGAGGTTAAAGAATTGGAAAATGAAGCCGAGCTTCATACGCCGAAAAGTGGTTCGGCCTCTCTCTCCAAGAGCTTCTAAATCCTGGCCCTCCACTTCGATCCGGCCCTTTGTAGGGCGGTCGAGCCCTGCAATTAGATTGAAGAGGGTGCTCTTACCCGATCCGCTCTTTCCGAAAAGGGCCACGATCTCACCTTTCTTAATTTCGATGTTTGTTCCCCGAAGGGCAGGTGCTCCTGATCCATCCTCACCATAATTCTTCCACAAATCCGTGATCCGAATCACAGGGTCCGCCATATCCTCCTCCTCATGCACGATTTAGTTTCACTAACATCTTTTAAATCCAATAACATAACTTCTTCACCCCCATCAAGGTAAAGGGACCCTGGAAGTCATTAACATAGCACCAACAAGGGCCCCTCTTTAAATTATTCCCCGGGAAAACGATCATTCATCGAAAAAAAACATTTCGTGAAATGAAAGAAAGACAGCGCGTGGAGTAATCCGCGGGTCTAAGAATTAATAAGGGTAGCTTGGAATGTTCATCTATGGGGGAATGATCCTGAGGGGAAAAGGTTTCCCCTATATGGCAGGCACTTCCATCGCTACATCCCTTATTCGCAGAGGAGCCCCACTTAGGGGGGGTACCTTTATTTAGGGATCATGGTTATTGGTTAAACCCTCTTATTTCTCAACAACACGAAGGTTGAATTCAAAAAAAGATATCCCTTTCTTTATGACTTGTTGTAGTAAGTCTTTGTCGACCTCTCCGCAAAGAATGAGGATCAGATTCTTTAGATTTTTTGAATAGCCATCAATTTGGCTGACCAGTCGTTCGAGTTGTCCCTGATTCTGAAGATCCTTTCTAATCTGAATAAAGACGGTTCCTCCAATGGCGAGGTCAACCTTCATTTTTCCAATCGTAACCTTCTTAACGATTTCTTTCTCTTTTAGATGTTCCTTCAAGAACTTAGAAAGAGACCTTTCAAAGTCTCCTTTCGTCCGACACCCCTCTGGGTTCCATTCCCTAATCAGTCTTTCGAACTGATCCATCTCTTCCCAAAAAGATGAAACCTTATGCCCAAGATCTACCATGGGAAATACCTCCTTTCTTGTAATTCTATGGCGACAGAGTGACTCTTTCTCTTCTACTCTCTTCAGGAATTTTTCGACCGTAACAATAAGTTGTTCGTTTTGACCCTCGGCGATCTTATCACATTCATCATAAGCAGTCACATCGAAAATTAAACGATGTCCATCGATTTCTTTGAGGGTCGCCTCTGTACGAACCTTCATGCCCATCGGTGCAGCAGCAAAATGCCTGATCCGAATCATCGTCCCTACCGTCATCATCCCCCGAGGAAGAGAATCTTTGATGGCATTTCGTGCTGCAAGTTCCATAAGCAGAACAACCTGATGGGTAGAGAGAACCTGAGCGCCAACGTTCCCCATCACGCTAGCAAGATCGTCCAATTGAACAACCATCTCCTTCTCCCCTTTTAATCCAACCTCTATTCCCGACATCTGTTCCTCCCGAATTAACCGTCAAGAATTTTTTGTATAGGGCCTTCTGACAACCAATTTTTGGGTGGCCATAAGGGGGATGGGAATTCCCCTTCCCAATTAAAACTGGACCGTCACTGTCCAAATCGCAAAAAACCAACCAGTGATCATTAAGACCCAAATAAGGATAATATTGGACCATCCATAAAAAAATCTTGTGAGATGGAGCGGCGGGTCAATCAACGAGGAACCGACCACAATGAAAAAAGGAATGAGTATCCAGAATACGATTCCTCCGAAGATCACAGCCATCATTCGCTGAGCATTACTATATCCGCGCTCAGACCATTTCTTATACCTGTTCATAGTCGTCTCGGCCTCACCGAGGCCTTTCCTCCTCTGTCTGTCAACACCCCGGCTCACCAGGATGACCGCAGCAGGATTGAAGGTGTCTTATTTTGATCCAATTGTTTCTGAGAAGAAACCATAATTTTTTTGGCCGTGGCATATTGCTTCTAAGATTTGTGAAGAAAGATCGAGGGCTGGGCTTATTCATAACAAATAATTTTAATCGTTTTAACCCAAATTGTCCAAGGTATGGATTGGCTTGAAGTAAAGCTATTTAAAGATTATAAATAACCCCAAAGGTTTTATTTATTATGGGCAAGAAGAATGAAAAGCAGGGCAAGGGTTGAGTACTTGCCACAAATCCGCAAATTTCCTATACTTAACGAAGCAAGAATCCGAATACAGGGGATGGTGGGTAAGTAGGCTGAAAGAGTTGCGCACGCCAGTTTTCTGGGCGGAAGGCCATCCGGGCAACCTCAACCGGGAGGACTGGGTCGTCGAGGTGAGCAGCCTCTGCACGAAACCGAGAACATTCACTTGGCAGGAACTGATTGCATTGCCGAAATCGATTGCCGACGCACGCCTAACGAGCGTTACCAGGTTCTCCGTACGAGGGAGGTGGGGAGGTGTGAAGGTTGCCGATTTGCTCAATGCAGTCCAGGCTGATCCTGCCGCCAAGTATGTCCGCTTCTGGTCTTTCAGGATGATTTACGACACGTCTATCCCTATGGAGGTGGCCCTTCGTGAGAGAACCCTTCTCGCTTACAAGTTCGATGGCGAATACCTGGAAGAGGATTACGGAGGCCCCGTCAGGGGATTTTCCCCTTATCTGTGGGGCTACAAGTCAGCGAAGAGTGTTGTTAAGGTCGAATTGATGGACCGTTATATCTCCGGCTTTTGGGAACAGAGGGGATATCCCGACGAAGCCCTCATTACTGCGGGAAAAGTCCGTGACATGAACCTGGATGGCCGCCTGAGACCTATTCCAAAAGGTGAAGTGATACGGTTTCTCGATGAATAGATCTCTCTTGTGGCAAGGGTACCGTGGTCATTTGGACATTAGGTGAAGCGAATGCCCGAGGCTATGCCAAGTGCGCTTATCCTTGGGAAGGACAGTTCTTGCAACATTTGATGTTTTAACCGGTTCTGTTTGAGGCATCCATACCGACCCATCAGCAGAAACGACAATTAAGCCATGAGTCTCTTATGACACCATCCCGAAAAAAAGCTACCGTAAAATAATATTGGCAAGAACAATAATTATATTTATAATTTTATAAATGATGGTTCAGGGGTGGATCACGGACTCATTAATTCAATCTTAAGCGTCTTGGAGGGAAAGGCCAATGCTGCCGCTTTTGAAGAAATTTGAACGGATCATTGTAATCGCCCTGATCGCGATGATGGCATTAACGATCCTTCTCGCCACAATAGAATTGGCCTGGTTAATCATTAAAGATGTGATTACGCCTCCTATCATTTTGCTCGAGATTAATGAGTTATTGGACATTTTTGGTCTCTTCTTGCTTGTTCTACTTGGAATTGAATTGATCTCCACTCTCAAAACTTATCTCACCAAAAAAGAGATCCATGTAGAGGTTGTCTTTACCGTCGCTTTGATCGCCATCGGCCGTAAAGTCATCATCCTTGATGTCAAAGAGATTTCAAGCCTGTCTCTCCTGGGAATAGCCGCTATTATTATTTCTCTGTCCGTGGGATATTTCCTGGTGAAACGCGCCTTTCATGGTAAAGGTTTACAGGATCCGGGAAAACAGGATCACGTCTAATCCGGATCTGCTGCAAATAAAGGTCGTTGCCACCTTCCAGAAGCCCCCCGATCTGAGCCTCTTGAGTCCGACGCAGGTGCTGGCGAAATAATCTTCCCTTAATAATTGAGAAGAGGAACGATGTCAAATCCCTCTCTTTGAATCAATCCACTCAGAAAGCTTTTTAAAATCCGGACTTCTCCTGTACAAAGGCTCCTTGCTCTCCTGATAGACGCTCAATTTTTCTTCGAAGGGTGGCCTGGGGTGAAGATAAAAGATCCCCAATGGGAGCGTTTCGACCTCCGATGCCCTTCGAAGGGCTTCGTTTTGGTCGTGAGGATCATAAGAAGGGTCGAGATAATATGTCTTGGCCTTAAACCATGAATAGGTATTGAGTTTGTTGTAAGTCACGCAGGGTTGAAGGATATCAACCAAAGCATACCCTTTATGAGAGATCGCTTTTTTGATGATGTCTTTCGTTTGAGCGATATCGCCTGCGAAGGCCCTTGCCACAAAGGAGGCTCCCAGGTTGATCGCAATCGCGAGGGGATTAAAGACCTCATGGAAAACGCCTTCCCTTTGAACCAGCGTCTTGAATCCCTGAAGGCTTGTTGGAGATGCCTGCCCTTTGGTCAACCCGTAGACCATGTTGTTATGGACGAGGTTGGTGATATCCGGGTTTCTTCGGATGGCATGAATGAAATGGTTTCCTCCCTCGCCATACATACAGCCATCCCCACTTTCGTCGATGACCATCAATTCGGGATTGGTTGCTTTGATGGCGGTGGCCACTGGCAAGGATCGTCCGTGTAGCCCATTGAAAAGGTGACATTTGTAGTAGTGGGGGGCCTTCGCCGCCTGACCAATCCCTGAAACGACGACGAGCCTCTCGGGTTTGATCTCCAATTCTGATAGCGCCTGCTTCAAAGCATTAAGGATTGCGAAATTGCCACAGCCTGGACACCAGGCGATATCAATCTCTCCCATCTCAAAGCATTTCGTATCCATCTCCTTCCCCTCCTAATCCAAAACCGACCTCAACTGGCCCTCCAATTCCTCAACTGAAAAAGGCGAGCCATTGTATTTAAGGATTTTCTGATCCATAGGGAATCCTGTTTGCATCCGAAGGAGTTGGCCAAACTGGCCGGTCCCATTATTCTCGACGGTCACTCTTTTCTTCGCCTTTGCAAGATAATCAGCCGTATATGGATGCAAAGGATAGACCTGCTTGAAATGAAGAAGAGCCGTGTCCTCTCTTCCCAATGTTTCAAGGGCTTCCTTAAGGATGGGATAAGTTGATCCCCATCCGATGATCAATGTCTTATATTCTTTTGGCCCAACCAACTCAGGAGCGATCACCTCTTTGATCAGGAGATCCAATTTTTTGAGCCGCTTATTGACCATCTTGGTCCTCAGATCAAGATCCTCCGTAATATGACCCTCCTCATCGTGCTCGTCGCTGTCAAGGATTACGAGCCCTTCACCGAAATTGGGAATCCCGCGTGGAGAGAGTCCCGTCTCGGTAAGTTGGTAACGCCTGTAATCTTGCTTCGTTTCGACAAAATGTTTTTGCAACGGGGTTCGTGTTGGATCGAGAGAAGAAATGTTGTAGTGAGACTCAAGAAGGTACTGATCGGTCAGGATGAAGACAGGAACCTGATATTGATCTGCAAGGTCAAAGGCCTTCTGAGCCAGATAAAAACAGTCTTCGATGGTTCCGGGAGTTAAAATGATTCTTGGGAATTCTCCGTGACCTGAATAGAGGGCAAAAAGGAGTTCTCCCTGTTCTGTTCTTGTCGGCAGTCCGGTTGCCGGACCGGGTCGCTGACCGATGTGAACGACGATGGGAGACTCGATCATTCCTGCGAGGCTCAGTCCCTCCACCATGAGGGCGAAGCCCCCTCCCGAAGTGGAGGCCAACCCCCTTGCTCCAGTATACCAGGCCCCAATCCCCATGTTCATAGCACTGATCTCGTCTTCTGCCTGTTCGACGATGATCCCTAATTCCTTGGAGTGTTCCGCAAGGAAGACAGCGAGGGCTGTTGAAGGAGACATAGGATAGAAGGAGAGAAAGTTACATCCTCCGGCGATAGCCCCCATAGCCAAAGCCTCTACCCCATCGATTAGGATTTCCTCTTTGACTTCATTGTGCTTGACCAGACCAATTTGAATTTTGCCATTTCGCAATAATGCATCGGTTACCTCATAGCCTTTTCTGGCTGCCTCGAGATTCTTATGGACGACGGTCTCATCCTTTCCGGCAAAATGGTGTCTGAGATATGGATCGAGCACTTCCTTCTCCACCTTAAGAAGTCCGGCAAGTAACGCCACGGCGACCGTATTGGAATAAATGGGTCCACCTACACCTGAAGCGATTTCAGAAAGCGGAATATCGATTGCATTCTCTCCCTGATATTCATTGCCATAATTTTTTTTCTCTCCTAAGAGGATCGTCTCAGACGAAATTCTTTTCTGAACGTGACGTATGGCCCCTGGACTGAAGGGGACCAGAAAGTCGATTCGGTCCACAGGAGCGGCCACCCTTTTTGAGGAGACACGAACTAACGTTGCGTTACATCCCCCTCGGATCCGGGACATATATTCTTCTGTAGAGAAAACATGATATCCAGAAAGTTTTAATGTTTGCGTGAGAATGTGCTCGACCGTTTGAATCCCCTGGCCCGCCTCCCCGCACAGAACGATCGACACCTCCTCATGGATCCTCGACCTCAAGTCATTCTTCATACCCTCTCCCTTCATTGATTCCCTTCAGGCGTGAATAATTCTTCATGGAACATCTTCTACACACGGGCGACCCCGAGAGGGAGGTAAGCCTCTATGCAGCGATTAACAATCAACGTCCTAGAAACATTTAGAATTCCCTTTGGTTTTGTTTTCTCCTTATAAATTTATCCATTTCAACCAATAAAATAACCGTGAGTGACATCGCAGCGATCTTCATCCATTCCAACCAGGTTAAGGGTTCGGTCTTGAAGATCCATTGGAGAATGGGTAGATAAATCAATGCGAGCTGAGCCAGAATGGATGCAATCAATCCATAAACGATCCATGGATTGCTGAAAAAACTTATTTGAAAGATGGACTGTGATTCAGATCGACTGTTCCACGCCTGGAAGAACTGGAAGAAGACCATCGTCGTCACGGCTACAGTCCGAGCCCGTTCCAAGGATACCCCTTCCTCCAGGGCGTGGGCGAATTTAAAGATGACACCGACCGAGATGAGAAGTCCCACCAGAATCGTCCGCTCGATCAGGATGCGAGACATCACACCCTCCCGGGGGTCCCTGGGAGGGCGATTTAAGACATTCCTTTCCTTGGGTTCAAAGGTAAGCGCAATCACTTGAAAACCATTTGTAACGAGATTGATCCAGAGAAGCTGACTGGGTGTGTAAGGCATGGGCAAACCCATGAGGATGGAACCAATAATGGACCCGATCGCTGCCACTCCGGTGGGGATAAGAAAAAAAACAACCTTGCGAATATTATCGAAGACAACTCTTCCCTCCTCCACGGCGCTGAAGATCGTGGCAAAGTTGTCGTCCGTGATCACCATGTCGGAGGCTTCTTTGGCCACATCCGTTCCCTTTTTTCCCATGGCGACACCAAGATGGCCTTTTTTCAGAGCCGGAGCATCATTCACACCGTCTCCTGTCACAGCAACAATTTCTCCCCGTCTCATCAATTGGTCAACAATCCGGAGTTTATGATGGGGGGCTACCCTGGCGAAGACTGAAACCTCCCGGACCTTTGCAGAAAGTTGATCATCGTCCATCTCTTCGATTTCGCGTCCCGTCAGGGCCTTAGACGTGTCATGAGAGATGTTAAGCATCTTTCCGATCGCCATAGCGGTCGTCGGGTGATCTCCGGTGATCATTACCACCCGGATCCCGGCTTGCCTGCATCCCTTGATGGCATCGATGACTTCAGGGCGGGGTGGGTCTATCATCCCTTGAATGCCTGCCAGGATATAGGAACCCCTTACGTTGTTTTCGTTAAGTTCTTCCATGGT
>Ga0316616_100000131_pt1 | contig 19203 bp, 24 predicted proteins | sample OWC_Aug_M1_C1_D1_FD_207660 | JGI IMG/M metagenome (GOLD analysis project Ga0316616, IMG submission 207660) | Wetland soil microbial communities from Old Woman Creek delta, Ohio, United States - OWC_Aug_M1_C1_D1_B | ecosystem: Environmental > Terrestrial > Soil > Wetlands | place: USA: Ohio... | reverse complement strand
GCGCCACGCTCTTGGGGTCGTTCTCGTCCAGCCCACCGAGGGCGCCCGGATCGGCCAGGGCGTCCATCCGATCCTCTTCGGATCGCACGCGGGTGAACCGGGACATCAGGCGCTCGAGGTGCGTCCCGCCGCAGCGAGGGCAGACGGGAACCCCAGGGTTGCTGATGCTGCGAACCAGGAGGCTCACGCGGCGCCGGCAGTCTTGACAATGGTACTCGTAGATCGGCACGACGGCTCTTCCTCCCTCCGAAAATGCTACGCCCCCGCTACCACCTCGGGGGCCGGTTTGGCAGCGTACCGCGTCGCAACGGCCCGGGCGACCCGCGCGACCTCCTGGCGCAAGCCGCTCGGCTCCAGGATCTCGACCGCATCCCCGCACGAGAGGATCCAGGGAAGAAACTCTCCCGGGCGCTGGGCGGCGATCATGAAAATGACGGTCCCGTCCGGCCCGCGCTCCCACATCAGGGTTCCCACCGGCGGGTACTTCCGCAACGCCTGGGCCAAAGGCGGACGAGCGAGGAGTCGGATCCACTGGACCTGTGGAGCCACTCCTTGGGCCGCGTGCAGATGCCGCTCCAGAAGACGCGCCGGCACGGGGCGAAATCGCCGCTGGAGCACAGAGACGGACTGCAGGCGGGCCACGGGCAGGCGCAGGAGTCGACGGCGCACGTGGCAGTATCCCAGGAGGTCGAAGCCGTCGGCAGAAGGGAGCAGTCGGTAGGGGTCCATCCGTCGGGGTGCCCCCTGGGCCCCGGATCCCGAACCCAGGGCCAGCCGAACGGTCCGCTGGTCCGCGATCGCCTCTGTCAGGGCCGCCGTGCAGGCCTCGACCCGTGGATCCTGCACCGGAAGCTCCAGGGCCAGTTGTCGCTGCTGTCGCTCCTCGGGCGGCGGGGCCGCCAGGGCCTGCGCGAGCTTCTGCGCGGCGACCGCGAGGGCGCGGGCAGTCGCCAGTTCAGCCCGCGGTGCTGCGGATCGCGCCGCCAGGCTGAGCGCCAGGGCCTGATCCACCGTCAGGGTGATCGCCGGCACCAGCGCCGGGGCGGCAAGCCGGTATCCGCGCTCGAAGTACACCGAAAACCCAGCCGATCCCAAGTCGTCCAGGTCCCTCTGGAGCGTCCGTGTGGACACGCCGAGGGCCCCGGCCAGCGCCTCGGCATCCATGCCGGGCTGGCCGTGCAGAAGCTCCAGCAGCTTGATCAACCGCTCGGACCGTTGCACGGTGCTCCCTTCGCGCGCGACACCAGGGCGCCGCCTCCCCGCTCCATGCGACCTGCCCGTCGCCATGGCGGGCGCTCGGCCCCATCTGACCAGACAGGCAAATAACAGACTTCCTGCAGCATGTCAAGAAACCGACGGCCCGACCGGCCCAACGCGTTCCGGTGCCAATATTCTCCCGCGCACCGGACCGCCGATCCTGACGGCGCGGCGCGATTCATCCGTACGGGCGGGCGACCCTCGGAAAACAAGGCATTTCCCTTGACACCCCGGGCCAATTTCAGTACCTTACCGCTCGTTCTCCACCTCATCGGGAACCGGCGGGCCTTGTCGCGAGAAGCCGCTTCGGATTGGTTTCGGCTCAAGGCTCTCGGCTCACATGTCTCCGACGGGCAGGTAGCTCAGTTGGTAGAGCACAGGACTGAAAATCCTGGTGTCGGCAGTTCAATTCTGCCCCTGCCCACCATTCCTTTCGCGTAGTCATCCGATCCTCCCTCCAGCTTGTCTTCTTTTTGCCCGCGGATGCGCCACCCGGTCAGCCCTGTCTGCTCGTGTTGCGCGCGCCCGTAACCCTTCCGTGAATCAAACCCCTCGACGAACACGAAAAGACAGGGTAGGCTTAACGCGGCCGGACAGAAGGTCGGCCGGGAGGAAGGCGAACCATGAAAACTGTTCAGGTGGAACTTCCTGACAAACTCGCCGCAGAGGTCGAGGCGCTCGTGGGGACAGGGTGGTTTGGCTCCGAGGGGGAACTGATTCGGGCCGCGCTGCTGGAATTCGTCCGGCGCAATCGGACTGACCTGTTGGAAGGGTTCATGCGAGAAGATATTCAATGGGCCTTGTCTCGGAAGGAGCAAGCGGCGTGAGGCTGGTTGTCTGCGACACTGGCCCGGTCCTGCACCTCCGAGAAGCAAGAGCACTCGACCTCCTCGCAAAAATGGGTGAGGTGTTGATCCCGCCTGCGGTGAACAACGAACTGACAGCCCGGATTGTAGATTGGCCCAGCACCCGGCCTGACTGGCTGCAGATCGGCAGGCTGACCGCCGAAGATGCACGACATGCGCGGCGCTCGCAGGCGATCGGCGAGTTGGGGGCGGGTGAGGCCGAGGCGATTGCCTTGGCCCGTTCCGCTCGTGCCGATTGGCTCCTCACAGACGACGCGGGTGCGCGTATTGTCGCCTCCCTGCTTGGCCTGGAGGCGCACGGCTCTCTGGGTGTCGTACTGTGGGGCGCGGCCACCGGACACCTCCAACGGGATGAGGCGCTCGCAGCGCTTGAAGGCCTGATCCGATCCTCTCTCTGGATCTCCCCGAAAATCGTCGACGAGGCCAGGCGGGCCCTCAATCACCTCGTCCCCTAACGGTTACTCTCCGCGCGCAGCGGTCTCACCATATGGCCCCTTCTGCAGGGACTCTCTAAAGGGCGTAGGGTACTTATAGTACTTATCTCGTGAGCGCGCGAAGAAGGCGCTCTGCATCGATTTGGCGGGTCGCCAACAGGGCGGGCCCCCTTTCAACTCCTCGGCGAATCACCGCTGGCGTCACCGCAAGCTCGCGGGCCACAAGAGCGGCCGGCAAACCCAACTGGACCACCGCGAGACTGGCTGCGACGGCCCGGGCCTGCGCAACGGGCCGCCGTCGGCTCCCGTGCTGGAGTTCGACGAGGTCTACGCCCCAGAGGTCAGCACACCGCTTGAGCAGCAGCAGCAAAGCCGCCAGAGCGTGCGACCGCGGCCAGGCGGAGGTCGGCGGCCCGGCGTCCCGTAGGACGGTCTCGACAAACGCCCCCGATCCGAGGATGCGTTCGTCTGCTGCCCAGCGCTCACGTCCTCGCCGGAGCGCGGCCACCTCATGCCAGCCGCCGGCACTCCGCCGCAACCCACCCCCTTGAAATTCCGGCCGCCGTCCCCGGCCGACGCCGGCCGCGACAAACGCACGGTACTGCCGGCCTGCGGTTCGCCGCGCTGCCCCGAAGCGGCCCAGGACCTCCGCAGTTGTCTGCCACGGCCGGTCCACATGTCCGAGGAGCGCGCTGTGGCCGCTCCAAGGAAACCGGGCGAGGGCCGCGAGGCTGCGCACCACGCCCGCCCGCAGCGGATTGAGATGGATGTAGCGCACGAGCTCCAAGAGATAGGATTCTTCGTCCACCAGGGTTGAGCGGTAGCGATTCTGCACGAGGTGGCCGACCCGTTTATGGCGACGGTTAAAGACGCCGGCATACCCTGTCAGGAGGCGCCGCATGGCGGTGGGGAGGACCGGGCTGTACGGGCGTCCGCGCGGGGCCGACGGCGTGCGCACCAGGAGGTGCAAGTGGTTGGGGAGCAGCGCCCACGCGAGGACGGTGAGCCCGGTCCGGTGGACGACCTGCGCCAGACGGGCGACGAACTCGGCGCAATCCTTGTCATCACGAAAGAGCAGGCCCCGCTAGATGCCCCGCACCATCACTTGGTGCAGGGCCCCGGGGGCATCGAGGCGCGCACCACGAGGCATGGCCGGCACGGTACCACGGTGACGCAGGCGAAGTCAATGTTAAGTACTATAAGTACCCTACGTCCCCTAATACGTCCCCTAATATTGCAGCACGGCGTCCCCGCGGCCGGGCTTGCTGTGCGATTGCGTTTCGAGGACGAAAATGCCGTGCGGGGAGACTATCACATGGTCGATATTTAGGCCCTCACCCACCAGGTCGTGAAAGACGCGGGCCCCGTCCGCCCGTAGGTTCTCCAGGAATTGTCCGACGATCCGCTCGCCATCCCGCCCCAGCGCTAACCGCTCGATGGCCGTTTGAAGTCGAAGTACTTGTACGTGGCATAACCGGCGCCAAGAGGGCCACGGTCGTCGTGAAGTACGGGCGCGGGGTGTAATGGAGCAAGATCACGGCCCAGTCATAGATGGCATGAGTCCCATCACCGAGGCAAACACGATGATCGGCAGTGCCCTGTCTTCCAGCAGGCGGTCCATCTCGCGCTGGACGGATTGACCGGGGAGCCTGAGCGGCTTCCGCTTGAAGGGCTCGCTCCGCCATTCGCCTTGACATCGACGGATCGCGCATCGGATACTCCAGACACGAGGCAGGTGCGCACGGCAAGCCGGGGGTGGCGCGGCTCCGACGGGCTCGGGGGCACCGACGGTCGGATCGCGAGGCGACTTCCGACCGAGCATCCTTATCGGCGCTTTCGAGCTCGGATGCGCCGGACGCGTCGCGCTGTCCCCTGCACGCAAGGATACGACGATGGACCTCTGGCGAGAGTTCCATGGTCCCAACGCGGCCTATGTTCTCGAGCTGTACGAGCGGTACCGCCGGGACCCGCACTCGGTGGATCCCGTCACCCGTGAAGCCTTCGCCCGCCTCGCGGTCCCGGTGGAGGACAGCGGGCCGCCCGCCGCCGGACCGGCCCCGGAGCCAACCAAGATCGCGGGGGCCGTCAATCTGGCCCAGGCCATCCGCGGCTACGGCCACCTGGCTGCCCGTCTGGACCCCTTGGGTCGGCCCCCGCACGGGGATCCCTCCCTCGAACCGTCCGCCCACGGCCTGAGCGAGGAGGACCTCCGGCGGCTCCCGGCCTCCCTGGTGGGCTGCCCGAGCACGGATGTCTGTGCCAACGCCTGGGAGGCTGTCCGGGCCCTCCTCGCCATTTACGCCGGCACAACGGGCTACCGCTTTCGGCACATTTGGGACGCCACCGAGCGGGCGTGGCTGCGCGAGGCGGTCGAGTCCGGCCGCTACCGCCCCCCTAGCGACCGCGTCAACCCGCCAGCACTCCTCGAGCGCCTGACCCAGGTCGAGGTCTTCGAACGCTACCTGCACCGGGCCTTTCCCGGCAAGACCCGCTTCTCCCTCGAGGGGCTCGACATGCTGGTGCCCCTCCTCGACGAGCTGATCGGCGAGGCGGCCGAGGCCGGAATCGGCTCCATCCTCGTGGGCATGGCCCACCGGGGGCGGCTGAACCTTCTGGCCCACGTCCTGAATCGACCCGTGAGGCAGATCCTGGCCGAGTTCAAGGATCCGGCCCGCGACCAGGACCTGGCCCGCCGCGAAAGCATGGCATGGATGGGGGACGTCACGTACCACCGGGGGGCCCGCCGGGCCCTGGAGGGCGGCGAGGCGGTCCACCTCGTCGTTGCCATGCCCCCCAACCCGAGCCACCTCGAGTTCGTCAACCCGGTGGTGGAGGGGATGGCACGGGCCGCGGGCGCCCGGGTGAACCACCCGGGCATTCCCCGCTTCGACCACGCGGTCTCCCTCCCCATCCTCATTCACGGCGACGCCGCCTTCCCCGGCCAGGGGATCGTGGCCGAGACCCTGAACCTGTCCCGCCTCTGCGGCTACTACACCGGCGGAACCATCCACATCATCGCGGACAACCAGCTCGGCTACACCACGGAGTCCTACGACGCGCGCAGCACCCTCTATGCCTCCGATCTGGCCAAGGGCTTCGAGATCCCCATCATCCAGGTCAACGCGGACGACCCAGAGGCCTGCATCCAGGCCGCCCGCCTGGCCCACGCCTACCGCCACCGCTTCCACAAGGACGTCCTGATTGACCTGGTGGGCTACCGCCGCCACGGCCACAGTGAGGGGGATGAGCCGGGCTTCACCCAGCCGGCCCTGTACGAGCGGATCCAGGCCCACCCCACGGTGCGGGAGCGCTGGGCGGCCACCCTGGTAGAACGTGGGGTCATCCTCCCGGACGCCCCTCCGGCCCTCGAGGCACGGTACGTCGCCGCCCTCGAGGAGGCCGTCGCCTCCCTCGACCCGGCCACGGACTGGGAGGAGCCCCGTCCCGCCGCCCCGCAGCCGGGGGCTGCCAAAAGGGTGCGGACCGCCGTGCCCGCCGAGCGGCTCCGGGAGCTGGGTGAGGGGCTACGGCGGCTGCCCGAGGGCTTCACGGTCCACCCCAAGCTCTCCCGCCTCCTCCAGCGCCGGCGTGAGGCCCTAGGGGAGGCGGGCGCACCCTCCCTCGACTGGGCCGCCGCGGAGGAACTGGCCTGCGCCTCCATCCTGGCCGATGGCATCTCCATCCGCCTGACCGGCCAGGACACCGAGCGCGGCACCTTCGGCCAGCGCCACGCCGTCCTGCACGATGTCACAAACGGCAAGACCCACACGCCCTTGCAGGCTCTTCCCCAGGGTCGAGCCGCCTTCGCCGTTTTCAACAGCCCCCTCTCCGAGGCGGCGGCCCTGGCCTTCGAGTACGGCTACAGCGTCCAAGCCCCCGAGCGGCTGGTGATCTGGGAGGCCCAGTACGGGGACTTCGCCAACGGAGCCCAGGTCGTTATCGATCAGTTCCTGGTCTCGGCCCGTGCCAAGTGGGGGCAAACCCCCTCCCTGGTCCTGCTCCTGCCCCACGGCCACGAGGGCTCCGGGCCCGACCACAGCAGCGCCAGGCCCGAGCGGTTCCTCCAGCTCTGCGCCGAACTGAACCTGCGCCTGGTCAACTGCACCACCGCGGCCCAGTATTTCCACCTCCTGCGCCGCCAGGCTGCCCTGCTGGCCAGCGATCCCCTGCCCTTGGTCGTCCTCACCCCCAAGAGCCTTCTCCGCCACCCCCGCGCGGCCTCGCCCTTGCGCGACCTGGCCGAGGGGCGCTGGCGACCCGTCCTTGATGACCCCGAGCCGGGTGCGCGGCGCGAGCGGGCGGAGACCCTCCTCCTCTGCAGCGGGAAGGTGGGCGTCGACCTTCTGGAGAGCCCGCAGCGGGTCGAGCGGGCGACCGTCGCCGTGGCCCGGTTGGAGCAGGTCGCCCCCTTCCCCGCCGAGGAGGTGCAGGCCTGCGTCGACGCCTACCCACGCCTCCGGCGATTGGTCTGGGTCCAGGAGGAGCCAGAGAACATGGGAGCCTGGACCTGGGTCCAGCCCCAGCTCGCCCGCCTCTGCCAGGGGGGGGTCACCCTTCAGGTCGTCGCCCGGCCGGCCAGCAGCAGCCCCGCCGAGGGCTCCGCCAGCCGGCACGCCGCCACCCAGCAGGCGCTCGTGGCCGCCGCCTTTGCACTGGAGCCGGCCGCCGAGGCGGCCCGGAGGCCGACCCGCCGCCGCTAACGCGAGGAGAGCCGCATGCCCACGCGCATCATCGTGCCGGAGATGGGGGAATCGGTCGTCAGCGCCATCGTGGCCCGCTGGCTGAAGGACGACGGGGAGACCGTGGCGGCGGGCGAAGCCGTCGTGGAGCTGGAGACCGAGAAGGTCAACCTGGAGGTCGCCGCCGAGGCGGCCGGCATCCTGGCCATCGCCAAACCAGCCGGTGCAGAGGTCCGCCCAGGGGACGTCCTGGGCACGATCGCGGAAGCCGCGGCTCGCGTTTCGCCCGCGGCCGAGACGGCCGCCCCGGCAGTCAAGACCGGCGAGACGAGGCCTGCGGCCCCGCCCGCCGCGAAGGTCGCAGGGCCGCCCTCCCCACCGGAGCCGAGGGTCCTGGAAGCGTCGGCGGTCGTTCCCGCGCCCGTCCCCGCCGCCGCTGCCGAGACGCCCGCCCCGCGATCCCCCACCGACGCCCGCGGCGAGGAGCGGGTGCCCATGTCCCGGCGCCGGCAGACCATCGCCCGCCGCCTGGTCGAGTCCCTTCGAACCGCCGCCATGCTCACCACCTTCAACGAGGTGGACATGGGCTCCCTCCAGGAGCTCCGAACCCGGCTGCGCGAGGTCACCCTGGCACGCCACGGCCTCTTCCCGGGGCTCACCGCCTTTTTCATCAAGGCTGCCGTCGGTGCCCTCAAAGCCTTCCCCCGGCTCAACGCCGAGATCCAGGGGGAGGAGATGGTGCTGAAGCACTACTACGACATCGGGGTGGCCGTGGGGGCCGAGGAAGGGCTGGTGGTCCCGGTGATCCGGGACGCCGACCGGCTGGGCCTGATCGAGATCGAGCGGGCCGTGACGGCCCTCGCCCAGAAGACCGCGGATCAGACCCTCACCTTGGCCGACCTACGGGGCGGGACCTTCACCATCACCAACGGGGGGGTCTTCGGCTCCCTGCTCAGTACCCCGATCCTGAACTCGCCTCAGGTGGGCATCCTGGGCCTCCACAAGATCGAGGCGCGGCCCGTGGTCCGGGGCGGCCAGGTCGTGGTCCGGCCCATGATGTACGTGGCGTTGAGCTACGACCACCGGATCGTGGACGGTCGGGAGGCGGTGCAGTTCCTCGTCCGCGTCAAGGAGTTGATCGAGGACCCGGCCCGCTTTCTCCTTGAGAACTGACGCGGGCATGGAGTCAGAGCAGCGCCGCCCATGGACCTGTCGATCCCGAAAACGCATACCGCGCGTTTCTGCAAAGCTCCCGTCCCCAGCCCCGTCGTCGTCCCGCGGTACGTGCGCAAGTGGTATAACGGTAAACGTCGATCCCCAGATTGCAGCCAGGCGCGGCTAGCAGCGGTCACTATGGGAGCGCATCGCGAACGTCGAGGGCATCACCTCGGCCCTCGTGGCGTTTGTGGGCGAGCACTGCTCACGCTTCCTGGAATCTCGACCTTCCAAAGGCCATCGAATCCTGCTGGGGATTCCAACGCGCGTTTCCGCTTCCGAGACAGATCCTGCTACCTGTACGAAATCACCCATAAACAACCGTCTCCCCCGAAAACCACCGGACGGCTGTTTACAGAAAAGTAGCTCCCTGCTGCCTCGATGGTTGTAGATCCCAAATACTCCCGATTGGCGTTCGCTCAATGGCAATCCGTTCCCCCTGTGCTCTAACCATTGCCGATCACCTTCCACTGCCTGCCGGCGGCCGATCGTATGATTCGCACCATTATGGGTCCGGCCCACCGCGGCCCTCCAACTGAGCAAGAACCCCGGAACTCCTTGCGCCGCTTTGCCGCTCGCTCGATCTCGACTCCGGTAACTTCCCGGGCCGTCATACGACCCGATCTTCCCGGAGGCCTGGGGCTGCGATCCATACCGGATTGACTTCCTCCGCTTAATGTCTTCAACTAGACGTGTACGAGCGGTGCGCAAGGTCGTGCGCGGGCGAACGAACATCCGCGGAACCCCGGGAGGACGCGCGGAAGAACCCATAGGAGGAACGGCCCATGATCGGGTTAATGGAGACCCACCAAGATACGCAACACCTGAAGAACGCCTCGCTGTTTCGTCAGCAGGCCTTCCTGGACGGCCAGTGGTGCGACGCGGAGAGCGGCGCTACGATCCGGGTGTGCAACCCCGCGACGGGTGCCCTCGTCGGCACGGTGCCCCAGATGGGGCCGAGCGAGACCCGCCGGGCCATCGAGGCCGCCAGCAAGGCGATGCCCGCGTGGCGGGCCAAGACCGCGAAGGAGCGCGCCGCGATCCTGCGCCGCTGGTATGAGTTGATCCTGGCGAATCAAGACGACCTGGCCGTGCTCATGACGACGGAGCAGGGGAAACCGCTCGCCGAGGCGAAGGCCGAGGTCGCGTTCGGTGCGGCGTTCCTGGAGTGGTTCGCCGAGGAGGCCAAGCGGGTCTATGGCGATGTGATCCCACCGCACCAGGCCGACAAGCGCATCCTGGTCCTCAAGCAACCGGTGGGGGTGTGCGGGGCCATCACACCCTGGAACTTCCCGTCGGCGATGGTGACCCGCAAGGCGGGCCCCGCCCTCGCAGCGGGCTGTACGATGGTCTTGAAGCCGGCGTCGCAGACGCCATTCTCGGCCCTGGCCTTGGCGGCCCTGGCCCACGAGGCCGGCGTGCCGAATGGGGCCTTCAACGTGGTGACCGGCTCGGCCGCCGAGATCGGGGGAACGCTCACCGAGAGCCGGCAGGTTCGCAAGATCACCTTCACGGGCTCCACCGAGGTGGGGCGGATCCTGATGCGCCAGAGCGCCGAGACGATCAAGAAGATCTCACTCGAGCTGGGAGGGAACGCCGCCCTCCTCGTCTTCGACGACGCCGACGTCGAGCAGGCCGTCGAGGGGGCGCTAGCCTCCAAGTTCCGCAACACCGGCCAGACCTGCGTCTGCGCCAATCGCATCTTGGTGCAGGATGGGATCTTCGACGTGTTCGCGCGGAAGTTCGCGGAGCGCGTGCGGGGCTTGAAGGTCGGGCCCGGCACGGAGCCGGGGGTCCAAGTGGGTCCCCTCATCGATATGGCCGCCGTCGCCAAAGTCGAGGCGCACATCACCGATGCGCTCATCAAGGGCGCGGCCGTGGTGGTCGGCGGACGGCGCCACGCGCTGGGCGGCCAGTTTTTCGAACCCACCGTGCTCCGCGAGGTCGAACCCGACATGCGCGTCTTCCAGGAGGAGACGTTTGGGCCCGTAGCACCCCTGGTGCGATTTCACACCGACGGCGAAGCGCTCGCGCTGGCCAATCGTACCGACCTGGGGCTGGCGGCCTACTTCTACTCGCGTGACATCGGCCGGATCTTCCGCATGGCGGAGGGGCTGGAGGCGGGGATCGTGGCCGTCAACACCGGCGTGTTCTCGACCGAGGTGGCGCCCTTCGGGGGCGTGAAGCAGTCCGGCATCGGCCGCGAGGGGTCGAAGTACGGCATCGAGGAGTTCCTCGAGGTCAAATACGTCTGCCTCGGCGGGATTGACCGGTAACCCCGCGCGCACCTCACGGCATGACCGTTTGGCGGGGCGGGCCGGGTGCCCGTGGCGCGCCCCGTCCAGTGTGCCGCCTGTTGGCCCACAAACTTGTCGTCCGCAAACCCTCCATCTGGCGGCACCACCTGCTGATACGGTCCCCCGCCAAGGTCCAGAATATACGGCGCGGCGGCGTGGACCCACCCTCGATTGCGTGGGACTTATCAGCCACCCTCACACCTGAGCCACCGAGTCCGGGGGATCCGTGACTCCCCGGCCTCGCCCTGCTCGCCTGGCTCCTCCCAACCTGGCTCGACCCACAGGGTGAGCTTTGGCTCGTCCGCATGGGGCGGCAGGCCCTGGGCGATGCCGAAGACCTCGTCGGCCACCCCCGTGCTCTGCCGGCCGTCTGGGCCGAGGCCGGCGAGGATGGGGCCTTCAAGGAGGACGTCGGTATCCCAGAAGTAACGGTCTACCACCGCGTCGAACTCGATGGGGCCGATCTGGTAGGGGCCAACGGGCAGAGTCTGGGTTGGGGCCTCGCCGGCGTAATCGTTATGGATCGTACAGTAGACCCGGAGGCCGTCATAGAGGAGGAGCCAGTGGGAATCGGTGAGCTGGTAGAGCTCCGGGGCCCGACTGGCCGTGCGAAGTTGGGCGAGGGTCACCCGGGGGGGCTACAGCTTCTCACGAATCCCAGCGTGGATGGCATCCTCCGCCTTCCGGTCCCCGAATTGCCCGACCCGGATCGTGACCCGGATCGAATTCGCGTCGATCTGCTCCACGTGCATCGCCAGCGGCTGACCCCCGACCCACTGTCCCTCGATCTCCCCGCCGGCCTGGGTTCGTGTGCTGCTGGTCACGCTTGCCGTGAGCTGACCGAGGGCCTTCAGCGTCGCCCCCCACACCTGATCGAGCGTCGCGCGATAGACCTGGGTGGATTCTTGCCCCCCTCCGGTGGGGGCCCGGTAATTCTTGGTCGTCAGCAGCGGCCTGTCGTCCGTCTGGGTCTGGTCAGCAGCCGGGGAAGAGCGCTGCGCGGGCTCGTCGGCCTGTTCTCTCTTATCTATATACGTGCTGGTCATTACCATCGCGGGAACGCATCCGCACAACAAAAGCATCAGGCAGCCAACCCCTGCGGGCACCAAGCCGTGCCACACGCCGCGCCGGTGTCGAACCGCCCAATTGACATCACGCATCGTGTTACCCCCAATCGCGGTTCGCAGATGTTGTCCCGGAAGGAGACAGACGCTTCCCCTCTAGAAAACGGCCAGGGGCACGCACCCCCTGGCCCACTCCTTGTCCGGGCCCTGCACTGCGCACCGTGCGCCTGGCATTAGAACGTGTTCGTATGCAGCCAGCTGAATTCGGGCCGCATTGGCGGCTTGGTGGCTGGCCCCGCGGGCACCCCTAGCTTGAGGATGCAGACCAGCTCGTAGCCGGCGGGCAGGGCCAAAAGGGTCTCCACCGCCTTCTTCTCTACTCCGCCAAAGCCGATGATGCCGCTGCCCAGTCCATCGGCGACGGCGGCCAGGGAGATGTTTTCGACGGCGAGCCACGCGGAGGCCACATCGCCCCCCTGGGTGCAAACGGCGACGACACTGGCATTTGCGAACCACCGCTTCTGGTTGAGCGCCCGCTCCTCGACCTCCTGCGGGGACTCGCCCGGGCCAGGGGAAAACTTCCGGTTGTATTGGTACTTCAGCTCGGCGATCTGGTCGACCAGGGTGCGATCCGTGACCCAGATGAACTCCCAGGATTGCTTGTTCCGCGTCGAGGGCGCCTTGGCACCCACGGCCAAGAGCTTCCGAAGCTGCGCCTCCGTCACCCCCTGCGTGAAGATGCGGGTGGTACGTCGTTTCTCGATGGCGTCGTAAAGCTCCATGCGTCCGTCCCCCCGTTCAGTGCGATAACAGGTTCTGGGAAGGGCGCAATGCGACGGGTACGCCCCCCCATCTGTACCGCGCCTTCCTCCGCGCCAGCCGGCGCGCCCTTGAGCTGGTCGGGAGCACGCCGGCCGGCCACCCGGGATCCGCGGGGAGTATCTGGTGGACCGACGGGCGGTGTCAATGAGAAACGGGGGCCGGGCACCTGCCCCACCCCAGGGCGTCGGCCACCCCGACGTTCGGGGCTCTTAGCCATTCGGATGTCACGCGAGGGGACCGTAGGCCTGGCGTAGCTCGCCACAAATCTCTCTATCGCGTCCCCCTATGGGGTCTTGATGGGGTCACGGTTTAGTCACGGTTGCTAGTCCAAAACGAGCCATTTCCGTCGCACTCAGGCGCACTCGCCCCTGCAGCTAAACCCCATAAAAACAAAGGCAACCCTCGTTGTTTTAAGGGTTGCCGATTATAGTGGCGGAGGCGTGTGAGAATCGAACTCACCCAGCGCGGATTAGGCGCTACGCTGGTTTTGAAGACCAGGAGGGCCACCAGGCCCAATCCGCCTCCATGCTTTTAATTCAAAGAGTTACCTGACTGGTGCTGGCTCGCCTCACTCTCTTGTGTCATTTTTGTGCTCGGGAAAAACTCTTGGGCGCCAGTTGTGCTCACGTTCGGCAGGACCGCGAGCGCCGCCCGCAGTTGCTCGACCTCAACGTTGATGTAGCGGTCTGTCATGGCGAGCGTCTTGTGTCCGAGCAAGCGTTGAATCTCCGTCTCGTGGACCCCACCCCGCTTCAGGCGCGAGGCAATCGTATGTCGGAGGTCATGGAACCGGATCGGCGGAATCTTCGCCGCCGTCACCGCCTTCCCGAATCGGTGCTCCGCCGCCCACTTATTCCACGGGCGACCATCAGCGTGGAAGAATACCCGATCTTCTGGCTTCGGTCCACCAGAAGCTTCGCGCGCCGCTTTGATCCGCGCCAGGACGTAATAGAGCGGCTCGGCGATGGGCACAAGGCGCTTGCGGCCTCGCTTGGTCGGTTCGAAATCTAGCGTCCGTTTCTTCAGGTCCACTCGCCCCCACGTCAGTGTGAGCAGTTCGCCCATGCGCATCCCGGTATACAGCGCCGCCTGCACGAGCGGTCGGAAATCCGCCGGGCACGCGGGGAGCAGCTTCGCCTCCTCGGTTTCGGTCAATTCGCGGTTGCGCGGGCCACCTTCGGGCAGGAGTTCAATGTACGGCTCATGCCGGAGCCAGCGCCATTTCCGCACCGCCAGCCGGAGCATGTGCCGGAGCACCGCAATTTCACGGTTGATGGTCGCGTTCACCACGCTGTCCGCTTTGCGTTGCTGGATGTATTCGTCAATTTTCTCCGCGTCAATATCCTCCAGCGGCAGTGCCCGGAAGACCGGGAGCAGATTGCGCTCAACGCGGACGCGGATCGGCTCCATCGCTCGCCCCTGGTTCTCTTTGTGGGCCAGAAAGAGCGGCGCGAGATCCGTCAGCGTCTTGCCCTCCGCGACGCCCAAGAGCCGCCGCTGGTAGTCGTCCCGCTTTCGGTCGAGTTCCGCCTGCGCGGCCTCCTTCGTGTCCGCGACGATCTGCCGCACGGCGAGGCCACCGTTCACTGAATACCTGATGCCCCACGCTTTCCGCTTTTTGCCCTCGTGCGTCCACTTCCGGCAATACACGTTGCCCTTGAACATGGTCTTCTCCTCACGCCGCGTTGGCGGCCTCGCGTCCGTCAAGTACCCGGCACAGGGTAACAAGCCGCGCCGCGGCCAGCCGGTCCCGGTCGGCGCAGGCGTGTTCAATCGTGCGGAGCATGGCAAATGTCGGGTGCGGCGGCGGTTGGGGCTTGACTCCGGGGGGCCTGTCTGTCAGGGTGTTCTTGCTCATCGTGCTCCTCCTTGTGAGTGGAAGACATGAGCCATGCCCCCGGTCAGTTGACGCTGACGCGGGGGCGTCTTGCTTATCGCTCCATCATGTGGACGGGTGAATCCTTCATCTTGTACCATTGGTTCCCTTCTCCAAGCACCACTACGCGCACCTTCTGGGCCTTCGCGTCCTGCGCGACGGCCAGCGCCGCGTAATCGGCAAAAGAGCAAAGGTCGCCGTTCTCGTTGCGATAGACGAGGATTGCACTCGGGTTGTCGCTTGGAATCTTACGGAACAGCGACTCGCGCAACGATGGCTCCCCAACGAGAAACGCCTTCGTCCTCTCCAGGGCTTCCGGCACATGGGGGAGGAGACTCGCCGGGTTAACGGAGAGATAGCGAACGCGAATCTTTCGCTGCATAGCCGCCGCGACCATCGAGCTGAGGCGCTCGCCAACCCCTGGAGAGAATCGCTCGTCAGCCTCCGCTTTCATTTGCTTCACCTGCTCGGGTGTGATTTGTTTCTTTCCGATTACTTTCTTCTTCATGGCTACCCCCCTCTCCTCTATTCCACCAACTCCCCCAGCAGCTCTTTCTTGGCATATTCCACCTACGAGTCCCCACTTTTTTCCCTGGCCAACGCACCGTCGAGTTTCTCGACCGCAGCTTCGAGTTCCTCGACAGCCTCTTGGACAGCCGCTTTGAGTTCCTCGACAGCAGGTCTCTGGACAGCAGCTTTGAGGGTCTCGACCGCCAAGCCGAGCTGCGCGACAGCGAGTTCCTGTTTATGGACTCTGTCGTGTAACGCACTCAGGCGAGCCCGAAGAACACTTTCAAGATTGCGAAGGGTCCACAAGATAATGATGCCTAATACGAAGACTATCCCGAAGAAGCCAAGTTCCCGCACCGTGAGCGTGCTCACTCCCGTTAAGAGCGCATCCCACGCCCGCAAAATGAGCCCACTCGCTGTGGCGATCCACTCGTCAAGCCGCATGGCCTTCTCCTTCTCACCGACGGGACCGCCCCGCCTACTCCACCAACGTCCCCACCGTCACCTTGAGGGCTTTGGCTAGTTTCTCCAGCATTGCAAAGCTCGGCGTGCGGATCGGTGGGTTCTTCGCGCTACCCTCGATCTGCGCGAGGTAGATCGGGCTCATCTTGGCCCGCTTCGCCAGCTCCACCTGGGTCAACCCCTTCTCTTGCCGTATCGTTTTGATTCGCATACCGAGCCTCTTAGGTGACATACTATGCCCTCCGCTTAGTGTTTGTCAAGCCCGTTCTCTCCCCTCACCCGCCCCGCTTACTTCTCCAGCCTCGCCTCCGCCTCCCCCACCGCCCCAGGATCGCCGTCAGGCTGGCCCAGATCGCCCCCGGGGCGGACCGCTCCTCTCGCCCAACACCTGCGCAATGGCGGCGACGATCACCTTGGCGTCGGCGGGCTTGCCGAGGGTGAGGACCGCGCCCGCCGCCTGCCCGGTGGTCGCGACGCTGGGATGATCCCAGGCCGTCAGGAGGATGACCGGGATGTCGCCGAGCGTGGGGTCGGCGCGGAACTTCCGACAGATGTCGTACCCGCTCAGGCCCCGCAGCATGACGTCCAGCAGGATGATGTCCGGGCGGTCCTGGCGGGCCAGTTCGAGGCCGAGGAGGCCCTCCGTCGCCGTGCAGACCCGGTAGCCGTGTGGGGCGAGGAGTTCGCGGTAGAAGTGCAGCACGAGCGGGTCATCGTCGATACAGAGGACCATAGGCCGCGGGGGCAGGTTCATGGCCTCCAGGGACAAGGGGGTCACCTCCATGTCAGGTCTCCTTCTGCGCCCTCGTACCGCTCCAAGGTCGCCTTGGCCTCGTGCTCATCGTCCGCGGCCTCCAGCCGCCGTCGGTATGGCTCAGGTCGCTCCCGGTGTCCGGTGTGGAAAGAGCGGCAGATACGGCTTGAGCAGCCAGGCCGCGACGGCGAACAGCAAGACCGGGCCACACGTCCAGAGACCGAGCAACAGCCCGCGCCGGGTGCTGGCCGCGGTCCAGTGGGGACTGGTGATGCTCTGGCCGCAGGCGTAGCAGACGGAGAGGGTCTCAGCCAGGACGCCGGTGCCGTGCGTCTCTTCCACGGCCCGTAGGGCGAGGGCGCCGCAATAGGGGCAGGGCCGCGTGGGCGCCGCTCCGTCACCCGGCAGCCGCGACGTGCTGAGGTCGTCACCGGGCGACATGGACCCTCCGCAACGCGTGTACCTCGGCGAGGGCGCCGGACAGCCGGTCCTCCAGGCGGGCCAAGCGTGCGTGTCGTGTCCCTTGCCAGGCGAGCTTGCGACACTTCGCCGAGCAGAACCGACCTCGGCTATTCTTCGGCGTGAAATCCGCGTCACAATGGGCGCACCGCATGCCTAGTACCTCTTTTCCGTTTTAACGCCCTGTAGGCCACAGAATAGCCCGCTGGGGTGCGTTCCCAGGGGCGTGTGTACGCGGTTCCTACCCCGTCACGGGGCGTCCTGGTGGTCGCCGGATGCTACCACAGGGGAGGCCGCCGAGGTAGCCTCTCGCCGCTTCATGGCCACCCGCCGTCGCCACCACTTCCCGCGCCTCACCGCCGCCGCGAGCAACAGGACGGCGCGCTTCAGCGGGACGGGGATCAGGCCCGGGAGGTGGGTAAGTCGGTGGTCGCGTGCCCGTCCGTTCATTGACGCAGGAGTTGCCGAGTGATAGCCTCTGAGCGCCATTCATTCCCCACACATCGGAGGGGTCATGCGACTCACCGCCTTCCTTTCTCGCCATTCAATCATCCTCACCTTGGCCCTGCTCCTCCTGACAGTCCCAGCGTGGGCGGATCCGCCATCGGAGCGTGCCACCCTCAAGGGGATCACCGCCGTGACCGTGGTCGTCGAGGACGTCGAGACTGGAGCGGAGCGATCGGGCTTTACCACATCCCAACTCCAGGCTGACGTCGAGTTGCGACTCCGACTGGCCGGGATCATCGTGCGTCCAACGTCGGAGGGGACCCTCTACGTGAACGCGACCATCGTGAAAGCCAAGACTCATCCACTCTACGCCTTCAAGATTCAGGTCCAGTATCGACAGGGGGTCGTCCTGTCCCGCGCCCCCGAAATTTCCGCCGTCGCGACCACTTAGGAGACTGGGGGTACGGGGATAGTAGACGCCAATCGCCTCCGCGAGGTCCGCGCATTCGTGGGTGACCTTGTCGGCCAATTCGTCAACGCCTACCTCGAACAGAACCCAAGGCCGTAATGCCGATCACTCACCTTCCCGTTCGCCACAGGTCGGACACAGCGTCCCTGGTGGTGTGGTCCCACCCCGGAATCAGCCCCGGCGGCGGGTCAGTCGGCATGTTCGCTTGTCCTTGCCCCGTTTGACGTTTTGGCGTAGCCTGCCCCAGGCCGATGCGGGCGGCGCGTTGGCCGTTCCCTTCGGACCATCGTGAGGGCCAGCCCCATGGAGCGGTGCCTCATCATCGTCGCGCGGGATCAGCCGGACCTGCTAGCACAATTCGCCTTCATGTACGCCCATGAACCGGATGTCGAGGTCTGCTTCGATCGGCGGCAGGGGGAGCCCCGGACCGGGATGGGCGACAGACCTGACCGCCGTTTCCTACCTCGCCCCGATACTGACCTCCAGGACCACGGCTTTATTGTGATTCCCCGGCCCTAGATCGTGTACCCGTCCCATTGATCGGGGCCTCCCGGCGTTCGTGATGTTTCTGGGACTCCCGCTGCTCGCCACGCCCAGTCACTCCCCAATTCTCCTTGACATCCGCGCTCCGTGCTTCAGGCTCTGGCCATCAACGCCGCAGGCACCGGATGGCGTAACACGGGAGGGGGGAAGATGAGATATTTCTTTCTCGTCTGCTTAATTGGCCTCGGTCTGAGCCTGATTGCCTTTGGTCTCGTCACCCCTGGCGACCGCGACGCGTACTTGGAACCACAACCCCCGGCGGCCGCGCTCTTTCTTGACGTTGAAAGCAACCTTCGCATGTACGGATCCGCTGTGCGCGAACTGGTGAGGGGCCTTGTCGAGGAGGCCACCTCCCCGTACCGCCAGCGACTCCGACGCGAGAGCCCGGCTCAGTCTCCGCCGCAATAGCCGCAGCGGCTCAGTCAACACGGACACGTTTCATCACCCACAGGCCGACGAGACCCCGGCACCTCGCCCACCTGCACCCAGCCGTGGCGCGCCAAGGTCGCGGCTCGCGGGACGGCGCCGAAGCCCTGCGCGTGAGCAAGCGCAAACGGGTACAACCCCGGCACCTGCGGGGGCGGCGACGGAACCGTTCTTACCGTCCGGGTCTTAGGCATCCCCCTCTCCACACCTACCGCCGAGCGTAGGCTGGCCCATAGATCGTCGCCTGGTAAGCGTCGAACTCCGCCCGAGCGGCCCGGTGCCGGGTGGCGTCCTCGGGGTCGCCCCGTGGGCCAGCGTCCGGCGATCCACCCAGACGGATTGACACTCCTGGTGTCTCAGACCAGTGTGCGGCGCTTCCTTTGTGGAGGGTTACGAGCATTTCAGCGCGCCTTGTGCGCGCCTTGTGCTCGCGCGACGAATTTGTTTTTCTTCGCGGATGGGTGGCCCGGCGCGCGGAAGGCCGCAGGCCCATCTCTACCCCTCATTTTCACCTTGCAGCCGCCCCACTTTCACTCGCGAACCCCGTCGGCTCGTTCTTGCCATTCCTTCTTGCGTGACGACAAGGTTCCACGATCCCACTCCCTCTAGCCCGCCCGCGTTTC
>Ga0316616_100000129_pt1 | contig 19277 bp, 40 predicted proteins | sample OWC_Aug_M1_C1_D1_FD_207660 | JGI IMG/M metagenome (GOLD analysis project Ga0316616, IMG submission 207660) | Wetland soil microbial communities from Old Woman Creek delta, Ohio, United States - OWC_Aug_M1_C1_D1_B | ecosystem: Environmental > Terrestrial > Soil > Wetlands | place: USA: Ohio... | reverse complement strand
GAGAGCCCTTCGCCGCCCGCGCCTTGCGGCAGGTTCGGGTCGGCCCCGGCCGGATTCGGGATCTGGTAGCCCGCGCCTTGCAGGACCGCGTCGGCGACCGGAGAGACTTGCGGAACGGCGGCGATGACCTCGGCGGTCTGCACGGCGGAGAACTGCGCCTCGACCCCTTCCTTGACCCGCTGACCCTTGATCCGCTCGGTTTCGGCCTTGAGCTTGTCGACCTTGGCGGCGATGACCTCGGGCGGTTCCTTGGCGGAGAGCGCCTGCTGCAACGCTTGGATCTGCTGCAAGAGCGCCGACACGCGCGGATCGCCGCCGTCGTCCGGGAAGAACCGCTTGCCGTCCTTGTAGCCCAACTTGCCGAGGATCTCGCGCTGAATTTCCGCCACGTCGACCCCGTACTGGACGAGAACGCCGTCGGCGATCATGTCCTTGAAGGCCGTCATCCCTTGGATGAAGTTCTGCAACTGGTCGTGCGGATTGGTCGCGCCAATGCCCACGTTCACGTCCACGGTGAGGTTCTGCGTGAGCAGTTCGTCGGTGATCTCGTCGATCCCGAACTTCTGGAAAAGCTGCGCCTTCTTGCCGGCGAGCGCGAGGACGACGTCATCCTCCTCGTACTTCTGTTCGAGCAGGATCAGTTGCTTGAGAACGGGTTCCATCCACGTCTCGGCGAAGGTCCGCAACTGGTAGCCGGTCACTTGCGAGGCGTCTTTGGTCAGGATATTCATCCCGCCGACCGTCTCGTTGAGCTTGCGGTTCGAGGCGACCGACGCCTGCGAGAACGCGCCCATGAGGTCGTCGAAGTCGAGGTTGAGCCGATCCTGCTCCTGATACGCGGAGCCGGTCACGTCCTGCGTCTCGACGATCTTCACGTCGCCCTCGGGGTCGTTCATCATGGTCGACGACGACGGGGCGTTGCGTTGCAGGGAGCGGAGGTCGACTTGCGCCGTCCGCTTCACGAAGTACCGCTTGTTCATGGCGAAGGCGACGTTGTCCATGCGCTGATTCGCATTGGTGTTCAGTTCGCCTTGGATCTGCGACGTCAGCCGGACCGGCCCCGAGGGGTAGGCGCGGTGCGTCTCGATCACGCTGAACCCGATCACATACGGCCGGATCCCGTGGAAGTAGACTTGGCGCAGGGGCTTGGGGGTGTCGAGCATCGACACGGTCCCGAGGGTGTGAAAGACGTAGTCCTCGCCGTCGATCTCCATGATGTTGCGATGGACCCACACGATTGCGTAGTCGCCGATCGCGCCGCTGATCGAGCGCGGGTCAACCCGGCCCTGTTCGCGTTGCAGGCGGACGACGTCGCTGTACATGGTCGTCGCCTTGATGATCTCGGTGTCGGGGATGAGCTTCCACTTCGAGGCCCCGGTGTGATCGAGGGTCTGCATCCGCGCCCGCACGTCCTTGACGTACATCGGGATCATTTCGATGAAGTAGGGTGACGTCCCGACCGGGTCATACCAGTCGCAGGACGGGTCGAAGCGGATGTTTTCGAGCGGCTTGATCTTGACTTGCGGCCGGTCGATGCGCTTTTTCGCGTTGAACTCCCAAAACTGGTAGGAGCAGACGATGCCCTGCACTTGGGCATCCTGATACGCGCCGCAGGCAATCAGGAACCACGGGATGCTGTGCTTGAGCCGGTACTGCACCAACTCCTTGAGGACTTCCGCGCTCGCGCGCTGCATGTCGTCGTCCTCGTCGATCGCCTTGATCGAGACGACGTCCTGCGTCGAGAAGAAAGCCTCGGCGGCGATGGCCTCGTTCTTGCGCACCGCCGACCGGGTCTTGGGGCGGAAGAAGCGCGACCGCGCCCGGTAATTCTCGGACAGGTACTTCGACCCCTGCGGATGCTGCCCTTGGAACTGGCGGAGGTCGTTGATGAGCCCGCCCCGGATCGCGGTATCGAAGTAGGTGGTCGAGGTTGTGAACGCCTCGCGCGCCAAGCGCAGCGCGTCTTGATCCGACAACGGCCCCGTCGCGCTGACCGCGACGTTGGTCTGATCCTGATTGTCGAGCGGGTGTTCGTTGTCGGGCATGTCACAGGTCCGGGTGAATGAGGCCGGCGAAATCGCGCGGACGGGACAGGAAATCGACCGCGTCGAAGCTGCGCCGGCTCATGTTGAAGCGTTCGAGGATCTCGCCGCCGGCCTTGATGACCGCCGCGCGCCATTGCGTCTCGGAGTAGTACCGGGATGGGATCAGGGTGTACCCGAACTTGCAGTTCGTATGCTCGCAGCGGATGTCGACGATGCCGTTCTTCGGGTCGGCCTCGACCCGCCACCGATAGCCGGGGTAGGTCGACGCCAACAGCGGACCAACGGAGTCCGACATTTCCTTGGCGGCAACCTCGCCACGGAACTCGGCATCGGTGACGACGAGAATCTCCGCCATGCTTACCTCCGCATGAACAGCGGATGCGGGCCGCCGCCGAGGATCGACACGATCCAGAACAGGATGAGGATGGCCCCAAGCACCAGAACCGCGATGCGCAGCCATCCCTTGAAAGGGTCGGGGATCGGGAGAACGCTGACGATGAACAGGACGACGCCGAAGGCGCAGCCGATCAGGATCAACTCGATGAACAGCCAAAGCAGGGCGGACAGATCCATTATTTCCTCCGTGACGCGACGTTGACCGCGAACCACGCCTCGAAGGCATGGCAGCGGGGCGGGTAGAACAGCCGCGCCCGGTTCAGGGCTTGGCAGAGCTTGTGGTTCATGCGCCTCCGTCCTCGAACGATGTTTCCCGTGAAACCAAGTTCGCCTTCTCCGCGTCCGAGAGCCACATCCACTCCTCGAACGTGTACTGCATCCGCACCGGCTCGGGCAGGCGGTCGTACTCCGCCGTGTCGCCCCGCGCCGTCACGCCTGAATCTCGTTGGTGATTGCTACCGCTGCCGCTTGCTGCGTCGGATCCCGGCGGACGCAAAGCAGGGCGCGGCGCAACCCGGCATAGATGCCGGCCCGATACCCGACCAGAAGCAGGCTCGTCTCTACCCGATGATCGTTCATCAGCTTGGTTACTTCCGCGTCCTCGTCCGGGTTCAACTCACGCATCAGTCGACCCCCGGCTTTTTCTTCGAGTCCCGGAAGCGCCGGCCATTGCTGAACTCGTACACCACCGGGGTCTGCGCGTTCTCGACCGCGACGATGCCCCGGAACGGGGAGTCCAACACGTCCTGCGCCTCGGCCATCGCGCATTCCGTTGCCCAATCCCGCACCGTCACCCTGACCTTGTCATCCGCCACGTCAGAACTCCTTGCGCAACTGCTTGACACACCCCTGCCACAGCCGGCGTCGAATCTCCGGGTCGGGGGTGGCCGTCGGGTAGCTCGGATCCGTCCGCATCCCCACCCATCGCCGGTCGTTGCCGCTGCCAACCTCGATCGTGGCGCGGTGAACGTACCCGCCCACTTCGATCGAGGACAGCATCACGTCGTAGGTCCGCCTCATGCCCGCTTGATCCTGATGTTGTAGTGGTCGCCAAGCATCCATTTCCGCGCATCGCGCGCGTCGATGATCGCGTTCAGCGAGCCCCCGCCCTTGAACTCCCCGCACTCGGGAATCTTGAACGTGATCTCAACGTCCTGCCCCTCGTTGAACGGCGGGCTGATCGTCTTGAGCGTCATGCAGATGTGGATGACGTGCGGATCGTTCGGGTTGACTACCATTCACCGTTTTCGCCTCACTTGATCCCCCGCGCGCCCGTCTTGTGACGGGTGTTCGGAGGCAGTTTGTTCGGATGCGGGGCTGCCACCTTCGGGACTGTCTTGGGTGGCGCTACCGACTTCGGGGGCAAGACCGCTGCAACGGGCTTGGGCTTGCCTACGGGCGATGCGACAACCTTGGGCGCAACGGCAACCGCCGGCACAGAACTCGTCGGAACAGAACTCTTTGGCTTGATCGGCTTCATGGCTCATCGTCTCCGCGTGATGGTATAGCGACCGCACCCCCGTCAGGGGAAACCGCGAGCATCAAGAGGGAGTAAGCGCGCTTCCCGCCACCCTCCTTGATCTTCACTCGCTCGATGCGACGATCCTCCACCGCACGCCGGCCGTAGATGAAACCGTCCGAGTCGATGTGGAACGTCGTCTTGGGATAGCGGCAGCGCCCCGTCTCGCGCATGACCGCCTGATACTCGGGGGTACAGTCGGTGCAGTACCCGTTCTCCCCCACCGCATTCTGACTGCGCGCCATTTCCCGCCATCGACCGAACACCGTGGCGTTGGGAAAGCACTCCGGGACGTTCTTAGCGAGCTTCGGAGCATAGAAGTTGCCCAAGCTATGCTCCATCGACGAAGGATTCGGGTTCGAGGGATTCCCGGTCGATCAAGACAGGGGGGGCCGGGTCCATGTCGTAGATCCGGGACAGGCAATCGAGCCCATCGTCGTGTGCCGAGTACGGATAGGGGATGAATTCGTCGAAGATCGCCTTGTTGAGCGAGTAGATGTTGCCTTCGTGATCCTTGCGCCGCACCGGCTCGAACACCCGATACGCCTGCCCGGCCTCGCGCACCATCCGCTGCGCCTTCGTCTCCTGCTCGAACGACGCGGCGAAGTACCACTTGCCGGCGCGAAAGTCCGGTTCTAAGCGTTGGATCCGGTCGTACTTCGCATTCCCCCCTTCCGAGGGCCATGCCAGTTCGATGATCTCGAAGCCGATCCGCTCGACGAGCATCCGCTCCTCGAAATGCTCCATCGCATCCCGCATCCCGAAGCGTTCGTAGCCCACCTTGACGATCTGGACGCCCGGCATCGCGGACCAGTACCCGTAGAGGTCGCGGAGTTTCTGCCACCGCTCGGCGAGCCCCATCTTGTGCTTGTACCCGTCCAAGAGGTACTTGTTGCGCCCCGCGTCGATCCCGACGACGAGCATCGCCGTGTTGTCGGAGCCCTTCTTGCGGCTCGAAGCCGGGTCGCACATCAGGTAGACGTTCATCGTGGAGGGCCGGATGTCGGTGAAGCGCGGCCATTCCTTGCGGAACATCGCCTCGGTGCCGGCAGACGGGTTCATCAACATCTGCGCGGCGAAGATCGCGGACGGTTGCTGCCGGCGCGCCTCGTCAAGCTGCGCCTTCGTCAGAAAGACGGGGTTGCCGGTCGGCGTCCCATCGTCCGTCGCCGGGTAGATGCGCGGCTTGAGTACCTTGCGGTCGATGAGGTTCTGGTAGGTGTCGGAATACTTGTAGCGGGTTCCCACATGCCACGCCCGTTTCAGCCCAAGCGGCCCGGTGCGCGCCCCAAGGTTGTCGGAAAGGGCGTGCGCGGCAGTCGTTTTCTCCACTTGCTCCGGCGTCGACACGGATTCGAGGGTCACGACGTCATCGTAGATGCGCAAGGCGAAGTGGGATGCGGTCGGTTGCCCGTCGACGAGCCCATGCGCCTCGACGGTCGCCTCGCGCGGGTTGCTGTCGCGCCTCACGACGAGCCCCTTCTCCTCGGACCACCGGGGAGACTGGCGCTCGGGATGGTCGTACAGGCAGTCGGGATAGACCCGATGGAGGTCCGCGTTCGTCTCTAGCTCGGCCTTGATCTGGAGCAGGAACTTCCGCGCCGTCGGCTTGGTGTGGGAGAAGATGCCGATGGTGATACCCGGATCCTTGATGATCTCCTGTATCGAGCCGGCGAACGTGACCAGACTCGACTTGTAATGCTCGCGGGACCAGAGATCGAGGCAGCCGTCGGGCTCACGCTCGACTTCCCGGCAGCGATCGTAGATCCACGGGTGCATCCCATCCGCCCGGTGCAGCAGGATGACGAACAGGTAGAAGCGATCGAGCCGGCCGAGGTCGGCGAGAGCATCCGCCCCGAGGGTGGCGATTTCCGCCCAAGCGTCAACCAGTCGCTCGCCGAAGGGGAGCCCCCACAGGGTTGCTTGATCGGTCGGCGACAAGACCTTGAGGGGAACGGCGGCCATTTCAGCCCTGTCCACCGTTTGTCATAGGACAAAGGGGCAGGGGCAGGGTATCTGCCCGCGTTTTCCGGTATCCCCCGTCGATTTGTCCAAGGGTCGGCATTGCTTGATGGCTCACGTCAGCGAGTGGGTATGGTCGTACCCGGATCGGGTAGGCAGGGTCGGTCGGCAGGATCGGCAAGATGGGCAGGAAATGGGCAAGAGTCCGGTAGGCAAGGGTAGCCGGGCCTTCCGTGGCGCGTCTCCTGCGCCGTTCTAGCCGCCCGTTTTCGGTGCAACGCCTTGAATCTTCGCCCGAATCGCCTGTAACCGGGCCTGCACGTCCTCGACGACGGTCGTCACGGTTTGCACCGGGCCTCCGTCCGCGCCGGTCACTTCCTGTTGGATCTTGTCGCCATACTTCTTCGGGTTGAGCTTCGCGGCGTACCACTTGCGCGCGTCGATCCGCAGTCGATCACGCTGCACGGCGACAGGGTCGGCAAGGATGCGCGGGTTGCCCTCCTTGTCGGTCGCCACGGTTGAATCCGCCCCCCGGTCGTCGGAGATTTCCACGATTTCCGCCGCCAATGTCTCCGCCGCATCGAGCTTCGCGCGTGCGTATTGCTCTCGGAACCCCGCGCTAATCGGGGGTCTTTTCAACCCCGGTTTGTCCGCATCGAGCCACCTGTACACGGTCGGCAGCGACGGCATACCCGGCAGTTTCACGATCTTCGTGATGGGCTCGCCGTTGGCAAGGCGCACACAAATGTCTGTGGCAATCGCCTTGGTGTAGGACGACGGTCGCCCGTTCTTCCTCGGGGCAGCACGTTTCGCAGCGGGCTTTCTTGACATGGGTCAACCTTTTGTCAGTTGCCACAAAGATTCTTGTTGCATCGTGTAGCGGGTAACGCTATAGTTCAATCAGGGACCGACGACAACCACGCGAACAATGCCACGGATTGTATAGCCGGAACCCTCGACGAAAGACAAATCCACAGGAGCATGAGAATGAATAAGCGCACGCTGCACGGACCGCACGGGGTTGTTCTGGTACTCGACCCGATGGATGACGCGACCCCGGCGATGGTCTACGCCCGCGCCCTCGGGCATACCTACAGCAGCACCTACGATTGCGCCACAGCCACGGGAGAGGTTGATGACGCTGTCACCCTCACGGCGGAGCAAGTGGAGTGGCTCGAACACCAGTCCGACGCCGTCGACGTGGCGTACACCCTCGCCCGCCCCGAATTCGCCCCGATTTTCGCGGACGAAGATCACACGCCCCCGGTCGGGCTCGCCGCATTCGCCGCCCATGTGTGGATGGATGCGTGATGGCAGCCGCCCGGCAATTCGTCGTCAAGATCGCATTCGCCAATGCCGCGTTCGGTTCGAGTGTCATCGAGCGGGACGCGGAACTGGCGCGGATGCTGCGCGAAGTCGCCGACAGGCTCGACGGCGGGGATGAGGCAACCTGCGCGCCCCCGATCGTCGGGTCCATCCGCCTCCTCGACATCAACGGCAACGCCGTTGGCTACGCCACTTTCGAGTAACCGCCATGCTCACCCCCTACGACATCCTCGCGGCTTGCGCAGTCATCGAGCTTGCCCTTTCCCTCCTCCACGCCACCCGGAGCAACTGATGGAATACGTCGTGAACATCGCCCTGCACGATCGCCACTTCGCCAAGGTCACGGTCGGCCCGAACTTCGGTTCGCAGATGGTCGCCCGTGAACTGCGCGCCCGGTTCCCCGCCACCGAGGGGTATAGCGTCACCCTCACCCTCTGGAAAACCGAGGGCCGCCCCGTGGCAATCGAGCCCGAGGCCCACCCCCGCCCCGCCCCCGGCGCATTGTTCGAGGCCCTGCGCGACATCGCCGGCACCCTCGCCTCCTGCGAATTGAACCGCATCGACACCAATAGCGAGAAGATCGCGGCCGCCTATGACCTCGCCCGCAAGATGACAACCTCGAACCGTGGAGCCTGACATGCACGACTACGCCCAAACCGAACTCCAAACCGCCTACGAGCAGTCCGCGCGTGAACTCTCGATCGACAACGGCGCGGCCGCCGACGTCGCCGAGCGCGCCCACAAAGCCGGCCTGTTCCCGGTCATCATCGCCTCGCCGGCCTACTGCTCGCGCACCGACGCCGTCCTGCGCACCGATCGCCTGTGCATCGTCGGCGTCTACATCACCCGCAAGATCGCCGAGCGCGTCGTCGCCCGCCTGTGCGACGAGTGGGCGAACGACGGCGGCCCGATGGAGTGCTACGCCTACATCTACCCGAAGCCCGAGCCGAAGCCCGAGCCCGCCCCGGCGGACGTGAGCGACGACGTCCCGTTCTAGCAGAACTCAACGGCATGGGAACCAACCCATGCCGGTGCGCCTGCACCAGTCCAACCACAGGAACCCGACCATGAACCAAGACGAAAAGCTGAAGCGGCTCGACGAGATCACCGCAGCACTCGGCGGCACCGTCACCCGGCAATGCGAAATCGGCCCGTCCTACTCGGCGTGGCAATGCATCGCCCTGCCCGACGCCCCCTCGATCAGCCTGCACTACTACGAGGATCGCAAGGGCGATTACATCCATGCGTCCGTCAACTGGCCGCGCGACGGCAAGGGTAATGTCTGCACCGGGCGCGACGTCGAGTACAACGCCACCAACCCGGAGATCCGATTCTCCGCCGCCAAGGCCCCGACCAAGGCCGCCGGAGAGATCGCGCGCCGCCTGCTGCCGGCCGCCGCGCCCCTCTACGCCAAGGCCCTCGAAGCCTGCCACTCGCGCGACCGCTTCGCTTCCGCCGTCGCCGCCAATTACGCCTCGATCGCGGCCGCCGCCGGCACCGTGGCGCGCCAAGCGCAACACAACGGCAACTGGTACGTTCCCGGCCTGCCGAGCGACATCACCATCGACTTCGTCAGCGATGACTCCGTCACCCTGCGCGTCAGGATGTCGCCCTCCGCCGCCGCCGACCTCATCCGCCAGATGGGGGGGCAGCAATGAGCCGCCGCGCCGACGCCGACGAGCGCCTGCGCGCCGATTTCGTGCGCCTCATGGCTCTCCCGGTCAACAACCCCGAGCGGCAGAAATTGAGCGACCGCGTCCCGACCCCGGTCAAGAAACTCGACGCGCGCGCCCGCAAGTTCACGACCCTGCAACCCGAGAGCATGTGGGGCTCGACCGCGCGCAAGCTCGCCGAGCCCGAAGCGCCCTACGCGGCCCGGTTGCACGCCTTGACCGCGCACCTGTTCACCCGGCAATCGCCCTGCAACCTCGCCATCCCCGGCCCCACGGTCGCGGATGACATGGACGCCTACATCCGCACGTTCGACAACCTCAACGGCCTACGGAGGCCCGCATGAACGAATTCGCCAAGCAATTGATCGCGGCCCTCGAAGCGGCAGACATCAAGTGGCGCGACTACTCCGGGCGCGGCATGTTCGGCACCCAATGCGTCGGCGTGACGTGCGGACGCTACGTCTCCGAGGGTGAAGTCCTCGACGCCGTCGCCGCCGTTCCCGATGGCCTGCACGTCTCCCGCGACTCGATGGGCATGGGAACGATCGTGTACTGGCCCACCGCAATCCTCAAGGAGCGCACATGACCGACAAGTTCTGCATGATTTTCAGCGCCGGCCCGCGCAGTAGCGAAGCGTCCGCTCACCCCGGCGAATACGTCAAGACCAGTTACGGTTCCCTGAACTGGAAGCGCAACGTCGTCGCCCTCAAGGGTCGCGCCATCGTCACCGCGCCGGCAGATACCTTTTGGGGCGACGAGGGATCGAAACCGTACACGTCCAAGGTTCTCGACAACCCGACGTGGGGTCAACTGTTCGCCTGCGCCAAGGCACAGCAACGCAAGACGCTCGACCTCCACCATTGCTACTTCGAGGGGTACTACCGCGACGGAACGATCGTCGCCCCCGATGGCAGCACCGTTACCAAACTGTCGCTTTCACTCGGGAGTTAAGCCATGAACCAATCCGCGCCCAACACGAAGCCCGCGTCATTCATCGAATCCCGCCCCGATGGCGGTATGTCGTTCGTCGGTCCCGACGCCGTCGCCATCTACCGGGCGACCGTCATCGAGTCCGCCTTGCGGTTCTACGCGCGCACCGGAATGCAGGTCAATCGCGCCTACACCCCGACCGCGATGATCCGCGCGGCGCGCGAGATCACCGGGCGCAACCTCAAGGCCCGCGACTACCTTGGGGCGGCCGAGGCCATCCACGCATGGCGCACCACCCCCGCCAACGTCCCGCCCATCATCACCAAGGATTGACATGCTCAAGATTGCCCTCGTCCAGTCCATCAACACCGGGAAGTGGGGCTATTGCCCGGACGCCGCGCGCGGTCTGCTGCGGCTCGAATACGACACCGATGCCCCATTCCTGAACGCGGAGGCCGCGCAAGCGGCCGCCGCCGAGGATCCCTCGATCACCGGCGTCGTCAAGTTCATCCGCTACCCCGCGCCCGCTACCGCTCCCCGCGCGCGCCGCCACTTGGACAACGCGCGCGCGCCGACCTCGCTCGAAATCGACCAGATTGCCGACGCCCTGCGGCAGCCGATGGGGCTCGACGAGCAGGAAGGCTACGACCTCGCGCACGCCGCGCGCGTGGCGGTTTTCGACCACTTCATCAGCGATGGCCCCGGCTACACCGGGCGCGTGGCGCTTGTCCTGCACTCCGGCGGCCCCGAGTGCGTCGACGTCGTCATCTGGCGCGACGGGGCAGCCCGGCGTTGCGCCACCACACTCTAGGAGGATTCGCATGGCTCGCAATCGCAAGGTGAACGGGGTTGTCGTCGACGGCGAACGGTACGACTACCTGACGATGGAATGGCGGCAAGGCGCAGTCTGCGTGCATGGATGGGGCGAATACCCGGAAAGCTCATGCCTTGCCGGGCAGCCCATGAAGCGGTTCCTCGACTCGTTCGGCACCGTGGAGGAAGCCAAGGCCGCCTATCCGGCCGCCGAAATGTCGCACCCGATGCTGCAACCGCAAGTCTCGCTCAACCATCTGCCGGGCGAGGACGACCCGGTTCCGGGCGGCATGTACCCGGACGACTACGACACGCAGGATTCCTACAACTGGAACGAGCAGTAAGACCCACCCGATGCGCCCGTGACAGGGGCGCGCGGGGTGCGCCTTGCACCAATCACAGGAGATTGACGATGGCGAAAGCCCCCGAGTATTGCCCCCGCTCCCCGCGCCGGTATGGCGAGCGGCCCGTCCGCTTGTACGACAGCGCCCGCAAGGCGTGCATCCCGCACCGTTGCTTCAAGTACCCGGACCGCGCCCTGAACACGACCGCCGCCCTGCTCAACTGGCTGCCCGCCCCGCGCGTCATCGAAGTCTACAACGCGCAGTCCGGCCGGCTGTTGGGCTCGTTCCGCAAGCACGTCAGCGGCGACGTCTCGATCTTCATCGACAGCCACATCCGGGGGAAGGCATGAACCAGTTCCGCGACCGTTACATGGACGTCAGCGGCAACCCGGCGACCTCGTACTGGCTCGCGCGGGCGCTTGCCGACCTGATGAAGCGCGATCCGGTCGACGCCCTGCACGACTGCGAAACCCTCGTTGACCTGATGAAGATGCGGGTCGAGGCCGCCTGCACCGTCACCCCGATCAAGGCGCACGACGTCGAGATCCCGGTCGAGGGGCAGCCCGACAAGCCGATCCGGTTGCGCCTGTACCAGATCCCGAACGCCGAGGACAACAATGAACGCGGGTGAGCGCGCCGTCCAATGTGCCATGCACTACGCCCGGCATAGCGAGCCCGCCGGGCGCGAGTGGAACCTCTGCGTCGTCACCGTAACCGGGTTCGGCTGCCTGCGCGGCCCGGTCAAGTCCTGTCAGGTTGGCGTGCTGACGATGGACAACCTCGAAACCAAGCATACCGTGTACGTCAACACCGACCACATCGTTGCAGCGTGGATCGAATTCAAGGAGGGTCAATGATGCCCCGCTTCCCGAACGAATACGACGACGGATACGAGGACCGCGCCGCCTGCGAGGCGGCCGAGTGCGACACCGCGGAGAGCCTGCGCGATCCCCGCGATCCTGAAATGGAGTTCGCCAACCCCGGTAGCGCCCTGCGCGCCGCCGGCCCCAACAACCCGCGCAACCTGCCCTGCCCGACGTGCGGCAAGCCCAACAAGCTCACGCCGATCGACCGCGCGCATGGCTACCAATGCGATGCCTGTGCAGACCGCGCCGAACGAGGAGTCGACTGATGGGAATCTTTGGATGGAGCTACCCCCCCGGAGCCGCGAATGACCCGTTCGCGCCCTACAACGAGCAGGAACAGCCGAACATCGAGTCGATCAAGGAGGCATGGCCCGATGCCAATGGGCTGTACCAAGTCTATCGGCAGACGTACAAGAACACCGCCTGCGGCCCGACGATCGGCTTCCTCGTCAACTACATCGAGGTCATCCCGCCCGATGGAATGAGCGACGTCGGGGGTGAGATCGAGCGCGCGAAGTGGTTCTACAACGACGAACTGATGCAATTCGGGACGTGGAAAGTGATGGAGGAGCAGGGGATCTACGTCTCCGGCGTCTCCGTATCCTCGATCGTGGAGGGGTCCGAGGCCGAAGTCCCGGCGATCGAGATCGACATCGACCCCTACACGCAGGATCCCGAGGAACTGGTCAAAGCCTTCGATGCCGCCGTCAGGAGCGTGGACAAGCAGGCCGACATGCTGTTCCGGGGTAAGCGGCGATGACCTCGAAGCCCTTCTTCGGGGTTCCGGGGTCGACGCGCGCGGAGGCGGCCGCCGCCTTTCGCGCGCTGCCGCTCAAGGAACGCCGGTCGCTCGCCCTTACCCACGAAGGCATCTGGTACACCGGAGCCGACGGTTATCGCCACACCATGACGTTCGGCATTGTTGCCGCCGAACCCCACACTCGGAGGGGCAAATGAGCGCCAAGCAACCCGACCAAAACATGATGGACTACTACTGCGACACGTTCGAGGTCATGGCCGCATTGGCAATGCACACTCGATCCGACGGCGAATACGTCGGAGCCCTGATGAATGCCCTTTGCTCGATGCTCGCCGTCTTGCCGGCGGACGGCGCGGAGAAGATGCTCTCCGGCCTGCCGGCTTTGCTGATGATCTGCCGCGACCAGTTGCAGCGTGAACTCGCGGCAGACAAGGCGGATGAGGCAATCCAAGCGGCGATGCGGGGATGACGATGAAACTGTACCGTCACAACTTCAAAGTCACGGGGGTCGTCTCGTTCCCGATCGACATGCTGCGCTACGATTCCTGCCGCCCGGCGCACGAACCCGACTCGAACGCGATCATTCGCACCTTCGATGGTCACTTGGAGAAACCCGTCATCGAGGTCTGCACGATGAACAAGGTCCGGGTTTGGGGTCCGACCGTCGACCGTTGGAAGTCGATGGGTTGGCGCGTTATGCTCGAAACTCTCACCCATACGCCGGTCGAGCTATGAGCGATGAAATCCTCAACCCCACGCCGGAAGTCATCAAGGCGGCGCGCACCGCCGTCGGGCTCACGCAATCACAGGCCGCCGAACTGGTACACCTTGGCGACGTGATGCGATGGTCCGAATACGAGCGCGGCGTCCACGCCCCCGATTGGGCTCGGTGGCAACTGTTCCTGCTCCTGACCAATCAGCACCCGAAAGCACGACTCATCAACCGATGAAAAAGGCCCCGCAAGGGGCCTTTCTCATTACTGCACGCGGAACAGGCTCAAGGCCCACCGCAGGACGTTCTCGATCAGTCCGTAGGCCCCGAGACGTTGACCTCGCCCGTCGCCGAGTGCGAGAAGTAGTCGAGGCTCGGAGCCGTGCCGGCCTTGACCTCGACGCCGTCGACCGTGACCGCTTCCGGCCCGGTGTAGGCAACCACCGCAGCGTCGAACGAGACGCGATCGGCATACGACGGGGCGAGCGGCGTGCCACCGACCGGCGGAACGCCCGGCAGGCCCGCGCGCAGCGCATCCTCGGTCGCCTGCGACTCGGCAACGGCTTGGTCGATCGCGGCTTGCAGGGCTTCCTTCTCGGCTGCGCTGATGCCGGCGGCCGCGACCAGATCGGCGATCTGCGTTTGCAGCGCGGCGGCGGCCGCATCCTTGGCGATGATGAGGTCGAGGTACTGCTTCGACAGGTCTTGCAGATCCTTCATGTTTTGCAGCAGGTCTTGAACGGTTGCCATGAGGCTTGCTCCTTGGTTAATGAGTACCACCTGATTCGACTCGATCCGCGCCTGACCGGCGATGATCGCGTCGAGCTTGTCGTCGAACCGGCGGATGTCTGTGTACGACAACGGGAACGACATTGGACGACTCCTTACAACTATCTAGGCTCACTACCAAACGCATGTCACCGTGACATTGTTGCCCTTGCGAGTGACGCGCGGAGACTTGCAGTTCTTGAACGTCATCCAAGGTTCGGTCTGACCGGGGCAACGAATCAGCACGTCGTCACCCCGCTTCGAGACGGTGAACCCGTCGCAGACGTCGCACAGCTTGAGCGGCCGCGCCCATGCATCGAGCGCCGTCAGCGCCATCAAGATCAGCGCCACCACAATGATGACACTAACCGTTTTCGGGGATAAGGGGAACTTCAATTTCAGGTCCGGGGGTCGGAGTTTCGGTCGAACGATCGTTCCGCTGCGGCGCGCGGCCCCGGTTGGGGTCTTGGTAGGCCGCCTCCATTGCGGCCCATCCGCCGCCGGACGCCGCCTGCGCGCGCGCAATCTCGGCGCGCCGGTCGACTTCGGCTTGGTCCCACCAGAATTCGGGGTACAGCCACCGATCGAGCGCCATTGCGAGGTTGTCACCCGGCTGCGATCCGATGCCGAGGAACAGCGCCCCGAGGACGTTGGGGGGGAAGTAGGGCGCGCCGGTCTTGGGGTCGATCATCCGCGCGCAGCGCATCGCGTACCCGAGCGCATTCTCCCCGGTGATCTCCGGGTGCGGCGCGGGCCACAGGTGGACAACGCCACCGGCCTGCGCTCCCGTCGGCCGGACCTCGATCAGATCCTCGTCCGACATCGGCTTGGGCGGCGGCGGCGGCGGCGGAGTGACGGCCTTTTCGAGTTCGTTGACGAGGTCATCGAGCGCGTTGCGCGCGATGTCGACCTTCATCTTGAGTAGTTGATCCATCATCCCCCCTTCGGCCGGCGCGTGGCGATCTGCGCCACCAGTTCATCTTTCGCCGCACTCGACCGCGACGTTCCGAACCTGAACGCGAACAATAGCGCGACGAAGCCGAGGATGCCAGTAACCGTCTGCACGATCAGCGTGAGCAGCATTTCCGGCAGCGGGCCTCCCTTGTAGGCATAGATCCCGGCGAGCGCGAACAGCCCGGCAAGGATGAAGCTCGCCGCGCCGATCGACCACCAGACCAACGGCGGAGCCATGTCCCATCCGCCGGCATGGCCGCGCGCGGCCGCCCGATCCATCGAGTCCTCGCTCGCCGCCCACTCCGCCTGCTGAAACTGCGCCATCTTGTCGAGGTAGGGGGCGAGCTTGTCCAGTTCGGCGAGCGTATTGGTTTCGAGCTTCACCATCGCCGCCGGGCTCGATACCGCCGCGACCGTGGCTTGAATGGGGTCGGCCTTGCCGGTGAGTTGCTTGGCGAGCCCGATGACCGACTCCGCGATCTGCTTCCTCACGTCGGCATCGTCCGTGTGGCGCGCGAGTTCCCTCTGCACCTTCTCGCGCGCGAGCGGACTGAAAGCGTCGATCAGGCTGTTGGCGAGCCCGATCAGCAAACCGACTGGCGGGTTGACGGCGGCCGCCACTCCCGCGACCGTCCCGAGAGCTTCCGGCATGACTTCCTCCTCCTGTAAGGGTACTCCCGCCTCCTCGATGGGCGCGGCCGGCTGCGCGGCAAGGCTGCCGCCGTGCGCCGTGTACAGCGCGAGCGCCGCGTCGAGGTTCCACTTCGGGTTGTTCTCGGCCGCGCCCGGCAGGCTCGTCCATTCCTTGCGGCAAAGCCGAACCGCCTCGTCGAACCGGCCGGCTAGGACCGCGTCGAGCGCGCCCCGATAGGCGATTCGCGCGACGGTGGCGAAATCTTGGTTGGGCGGGGAGAAGTCGGGCAACCCGTAGCGCGCCGCCTCCTCCGCCCAAGTGGTCCCGAGGAACTGCGCCCGCCCACAGGCGGTCGAGTGTCCGACCTCGGTTGTGGTCCGCCCATGCCACGGGTGAACCCACGGGGGCGTCTCGATGTAGTAACTGCCGTGGATTGGGCAGTTCAGCCGGGCATAAGCGTTGGCGTCGTTGCCAGTCTCGCCCTTCCAGATGACCTCGAAGAAGGCGCGGACATTCCGATCCTCAAGCGCCCGTCGGATTTCCCCGGCGGAGATCACTTGCTGCCTGACGCATCACGAATCAGGCGATCCGTAATGAGCTTCGAGTTCCGGTCGACGACCGATTCTAGAATCCGCATGGTGGCGTCGATGCGCTTCATTTCGACATCCTGATGTGCGTTCGCTTCCATGACATTTTTCAGGTCGCCAAGGTGGCCGGACAGGATGTAGATGCCGATCGAGGCGACGAGGCCGGACACAATCGACACGGTTTTCCACGCGCCGATGCCCTTGTTGAACAGCGCCGTTTCGTCCTGCACATGCTTGTCGAAGTCTTGTCGATGCAAGGCGAACTCTTTCTCCGCCTCGCGGATCTTGTGAAGCGCCTCGGTGGTCATTTCTGTGTTCGCAATCAGGTTGCGATTGATCTGGTACAACACCATCAGCGTTGCTTTCTGACTTTCCTCGTCAGAGGAGCGAATCAACTTGAGGATTTCTTCGTCCGTGTGGGCCGTTCCCGGTGCGGGCATATCGGTACTCCGCCTTCTGAACGCCGGAGACTCACTCGGCGGGTTGGACGATGAATTCGCCATGTGATGCGGCCTGTCCAGAGCCGGTCGAGAACCAACGAAAACGCCAAGTACCCGCAACGTCTGCGGACTGATCGAAGTGGTAATGGCCGACAGAATCTTTCTTGACTGAACCGCCTGCGTAAGTCGAGGTAGTAGCGTTCCCGGCGGGGGTAGTAACCGTAACGGAAACCTCGGAGGGGTCGATGGGACGATCTGCGGCATTGGTGAATGCGGCCGTCAGGCGGACAAGCTGTCCGATCTCATACGTCTCGATGTCCATCAGCGCGGGGCGGGCAGAATGCCCAAAGTGATGCGGTTGGCAAGCATGGATCCAGTCTCCACAACGGGTATTCCCTCATGGGCGATACTCACCCGATACGCCAATGCAGAACCGATTGTAACGTCGGAATTTACCCCGGAAGCCAAATTCAGCCGGGTAACAAGCGAGGTCTTGATCTGGATCCCGACATTCTCAATCGGGACGACGTACAGGGCCGCCTCGAACTGGTCGAGAAGATCCTGCGCCTCGATCGAGCCGGAGATCGCAACGCCACCGAGTAGCTCGACGCCGTCGGCGGACTCGATCAGGCTGCCATGCACGACGATGACCGACTCCGCCGACGCCTCGAACGTGTCGGCGCTGTCCGCTACAACTACCGAGGCCCCGATCCTGACGCTGACGACGGCGGACTGCTCCTCCTCGCCATCCGTATCGCCGCCGAGGGCCTCGATCGCCACCGACGCAATGCCGCCGGCTAGGTAGCCGTCGATGGCGAGCCCGTCCGCGCCGATTGCCGGGTCGGCGTAGGCAATGAACAGTTCAGCCCCGTCCTGCGCGACGATCGCGCCGGTCAGGTTGTTGTCGAGACTGGACGAGACGGTATCCGCACCATCCCCGGTCGCCATGTCGGCATGGATCGTCGACGTCGCCGCGAACGTGATCTCGTCCGCGCCGTCCTGTGCGGTGATCGCGGCGGTGATCGCGCCGGTCCCGCCGAGCGAAATGACGAAGCCCCCACCATTCGGCGGGGTGTACGGGGTCTGCCCGAAGGCAATGACAACCGACGACCCGTCGGGCGGGGTGTAGCTCACATCAGCACCGCAGCGACGAAGTCAAAACCGGCCCCGTTGAAGGCCCCGGTCTTGTCGATTGCCGCGATGCGATACAGCCCGGCCGCGAGCCCCGTAAACTCGAAGTTCCCCGAGGCATCGGTGCCGCCGCCGGCAACAATGAATGATGGCGCGTCCTGCGGCGTGACTATGACGCAGGCTTGATAGCCGACGTTGACGTTGTTCTTGACTTGTCCGACGAGCTTGTACTTGCCGCAGTAGATGGTGCCTTGCGATCCGTCAGCGTAAAGCCCGCCACACGGCCCGTTAGTCAGCGGCACCGGAGCAACCACAACCCCTCGGTTGCCGCTCATCGCGGCACCGTTGTAGCGCACCGCCTCAATGGCGATGACGTTCCCCCACCCCATCAACCGCCCGACAGATGCATTCGCCATTGCCTACGTCCACGGACCGACGATGTCGAAAACCAACTGGCCGGTTCCCGCGCCGCCGCTAACCATGCCGTTGTGGCGTGACACTTGCAGTAAGTGACCGGGGAGGTTGACTCCGCCATCATAGATCGCCAGATCAGCGAAGGTTGTTGCGAGGGCAAACGGAGCATAGATACCCGGCCATTTCCCCCGATAATTCCAGTTCGGGTTTTGCCCGGTGACTGCCCCAATCTCCTCCAACACCATGAGCGGCATTGTCCAGAACGCTTGGTCGATGCGTGTCGGGAAAACAAAGCCTTCGGCATCGCTGTTCGATGATGCCACTCCGACCAAGCATTGCGCGTACCACCCGGTTGCGTTCAGGCCGGTCCACATGCCGCTACCGATCGGCTGCGACCACGTCTCGATCGGCGGCCCAAGCTGCGTATGCGGACGGGCAATGTAGACGCTCGACCCGAACCGGGTCTGGTTGTTGATCGCTGTCCGGCGCGTTCCAATCGGTGACAACGTCGAGCAATCCGTCGAATTGTTCTGCGAGAACCCGATGAAGGTGTTGAACATGTCGCCGGGCCGATAGGTAATGAAATGCCCGAACCCATACTGGATCGTGAAGTTCGACGCGCCAGTTGCGATGCGCAGGTAGAAGGTGCGGGAATCGCCAACCGCGAACCAACCGCGCGCGACGGTATCCGCCGTGTTCGATTTGTACCAAGACCCGCCATTACCGTATTGCCCCACCGACGGGAACGGCCCCGTCCCGGTGTTGACGTCGGACATCACGGTATAGCCACGAACCCACGCCTCTTTCGCGCCCGCGCCCATTGTGGCGTCGTCATTTACACGCAAGTAGAACTGGTTGCTTGTTCCGTCCGCGCTGCGGTACACCGCTCTGTTGGTGCCGGTGTACGGGGAGTCCCATTGCAGCGGGGCTTTGCGGTACAGAATCGTCCCGGTCGCAGGAGTTGTCGGGCTGTTCGCCACCGTGTAGGTGAAGTGCGTCGAGT
>Ga0316616_100000128_pt1 | contig 19287 bp, 18 predicted proteins | sample OWC_Aug_M1_C1_D1_FD_207660 | JGI IMG/M metagenome (GOLD analysis project Ga0316616, IMG submission 207660) | Wetland soil microbial communities from Old Woman Creek delta, Ohio, United States - OWC_Aug_M1_C1_D1_B | ecosystem: Environmental > Terrestrial > Soil > Wetlands | place: USA: Ohio... | reverse complement strand
AACCTCGCAGGCGTCGATGAGGAAAACCTTCGGAATCGAGCGGAGGTCTTTCCTCCCCAATTTCGATTCCGGAGGTTGAGTCCATGTCTATCAGGCATTCCGCGGCACCCTTCCGACATTCCTGTTTTTTTGAAGCTCCGGCAACATCTCCCTGTATCCTGCGCTGTAAATCTTGGCTGATGATTCGCGCTGTCCTTCTCCTGGCGGTTTGGGCAACTATCAGCAGCTGCGGCGGCGGCAGCAGCGGCAGCGGCTCCAATGAGACTCCAAACGGAGGCGGTGCGCCAATTAACGACGGCAGCGCCACCGGCGGGGAGCGCAACCCGGTTTGCGTTGCCGGCACGAGTCAGGGGGAAGTCATCCGGCCGCAGTTTCTCATGAACCTTCCAGGTCAAACCAGCTGGTATGCGTCGCCGCTGGTCGCCGATCTGGACGGCGACGGAAAAAACGAGCTCATTGCGGCCTATTACTCGGTCTACGTATTTGGCAGCGACGGCACGCTTCTGTCCCGAGCCGATGGCGGCAGCGGCCGTGTCTACGCCCCGCATGTGGTGGCCGATCTGGAAGGAGACGGCATTCCGGAAATCATCTTCGGAAGGGGGCATGAGGTTTATGCCTACGAGTGGAAAAACAAGCAACTGAACCTGAAGCCCGGATGGCCTGCCGACACCACCACGGCCGGCGAATCCCCTGAGGTGCGGGGACTGGCCGCCGCGGATCTCGACGGCGACGGGTTCATTGAAATCGTGGCCAGCACCACTCAAACCCAAAGCACAGCCTCCGGCGGCGCCCAGGTATTCGTTTTTGCAAGCAACGGCGACCTGTTTCAACCCGCCGGCCTGAGTTTTCCGGCCTGGCCGCGGTACAACAACCGCAGCGGCGCAGGAGGCGACGCCGACCGCAACGGCCAGGGGCATTCGGGCTACGGCTGCTATGGGCTCAACGTCGCCATCGGCAACATCGATGACGATGACGACCTGGAGATCATCGTTACCTATGACAATCATGAGATCCAGGCCTTTAAACTCAGCGGGGTCGCCATCGATGCTTCCCCCTGGTTTACCAACCCTTCAAGCCAGTTCTTGGGCAACCGCATGACCTGGGGCCAGTTCATCCGCTGGGCCGATCCCAAGGTCGAGGAAGACCACTATCATCTGCACGTGGGGGGCTGGCCGCATCCCAGCAGCCACGAATGGTTGCAGTGGACCGCCTCTCCGCCCAATATCGCCGATGTGGACGGCGATGGCAAAAACGAGGTGGTAGGGGTCCCCAATGTAGAGAAGGATGTGCCCTATGAGACCCAGGCTTACGCGGTTATGGTACTCGAAGGCGCCCACGGCGACGGCAGCCGCTCGGCCATGCGCAAAACAGGATGGGAAACCCTGCCCCGCGGCGGAGCCCCGATAGCGGTGGACGGATGGTATCCGCCCAATGGCATCCCGGCACCCGCCACGGTCAATATCCAGGGAGACGGCCGCCCTGAGATCATCGTCTCCCTGAACGACGGCTTCATCCACGCCTTCAGCGCCGATGCCCAGGAGATCTGGCGTTTCAACTTCACCCACGGTAAAGCGGTGATGTACGCTTCCGAGGCCACCGTAGCCGATCTCAACCAGGACGGCTCACCCGAGATCATCTTTGCGACCTATGGCGATCCCGATGTGACCGACTCCGGGTCCCTGGTGATATTGGGTGCCGATGGCAGGCTGCTGCACGACATCGCTCTTCCCAATCCCGGCCGAAACGGCAACGGCAACGGCGCTCCCGCAGCTCCAGCGGTCTATGATCTCAATGGTGATGGTCAGCTGGAAATATTCGTCCAGACCTTCGACCATGGAATGGATGTGTTTACGGTTCCAGGGTCGGCTTCCAACTGCATGCCTTGGCCCACCGCCCGAGGTGGGCCTCTGCGCATGGGACAGCCGAACCGCAACGACCTGTGACCTTGTTGCTGAGAGGGATCATTGCGGAGAGGCGTTTATGCTGAACCGCCAGTTGAAAAACTCCGTCCCATTTGAGGCCAAAACATGAATATGCGCACGCCCGGTCCCTGGTTCATCAAGATAAAAGACGAGGCCATCGGTATAATGGGAAAAGATTCATCGCTGGTTGCGGTGATGCGAAGGAAAAAATCCGATGTTGATACGCGGGTCTCCGATGCGCAATTGATCGCCGCCGCTCCCCTGCTGTTGGATGCCTGCAAGAATATCATGGCCGTTCTTGAGAACAACCTGATCGTAACGGCTGAAGGTTTCAAGATAAACGACTCTCATATCCGTGAATCTCTTGTCGATGCCATCATGAGAGCCGAAGGCTATCGCAAGGAGCAGGGCCAATCCTGATCCCGCCTCGATCCGGCCAAAGGTGTCACGTCTTGGCCAAAGGTGTCACGTCTTGATTTTTGATTTTAAAATCAATAGTCAAGACGTGATCATATGCAGTAACAACCGTTTATCTTGCGGGTTAAAGTCCCGCCCCAGGAATTGTCCGAACATATGGGTAGCACGCGGGAGCGGCGTCTGAGCGATCAGGGATCGTAAGTTCCCATACGGCGAAGCTGCAGGCCGCAAAGCACAGGAACCTACGCATACCGCAACGCAAGGCTGAAATGAGTCAGCATTTGCGAAGCTAATCTGCAATGATTTTGAGTTGTTGGATAATTTAAATATCATCCGACGTATCACCAAGGCACCAAATCTGTGTTATCGTCCCGATTGTCCCGATCCTCCCTGATCCAATTTCATTTGATTTTATACTCCTGACTAAAGTATATTTCAAAACAACTGTCGTATTCGGCATAGCTGCAACACACGCGGATATCATCTGTAAAGACAAACTACCCTTTGTTCAGGAGGTCATCATGGCAGTTAAAATTTTGATCAAACGGCGTTTACCCTTGGATAAAGATAAAGCCCAGTACATAGTTGCAATTTTCCGCCAGCTGCGCATGCTAGCTTTGGAGCAAGAAGGTTACATTTCCAGCGAGACGCTGCGGAGCATGGGAAATCCGCAGGAGTTTCTAGTAATCAGCGCTTGGCGGTCTTTCGAGGATTGGCAGAAGTGGTTTCAAAGCAGTCAAAGAAAGGAGCTTCACTCAAAGGTCGATATGCTGTTAGAAGGGGGAACCACCTATGAAGCCTACGAATACGGCTTTATGTCTTAAGGCGCCCACGCAGCGCCTCGGCTCCTTCTTGCATTGCGGCAGATGTCTGCCATGCGGGTGGAATTTTTCCTGTGGACCAAAATCTCAGGATCCAAATAGCTATCGATCACAGAAAAACCAACGAGCCTGTGTTTGACAATGCTGAGACAACCTCAGCCTACCTCGGGAGACAATTGACCCCAAACACACCCAAAACCGCAACAAATCTGCAATTCCCTCAATCGACACTTTTGATCTGCTAATCCCAAACTTCTTCTGCCCGAGTCAAGGTTCGACTGAGGCAGTCTATAGAACTGAGTGGTTGCAGAGAATTGCAGATTTTAATATGAAATATATCTCATCCAGACTCGGTTTCTAAAAAGACCGGAGAACTTATTGAACGAAATCTTCTTCATCGAAATGAGCCCCAAAGAAAAGGCGCATCAGTTCAAGCGCCAGCTGCTCGCGCGGAATATCACCGTTTCACCCGGCATTCCATGAAAGCTACCATCATCATTAACCCTTTTGCGGGAAAGCGCAAAGCTCCCGGGGTTCGGCGTCTGGCCGAAAGAATAGCTGCGGATTTGGGCATGTCGCTCACTGTGAAAACGATAAGAGGCGCTGGGGATGGCATCGAACTGGCGCGCGCAGCGGTGAGGGAGGGGGCCGAGCGCGTATTGTGCGCCGGCGGCGATGGCTCTCTCAACGCCGTGGCGGCCGGATTGCTCGGCACGAAGGTGCCGCTAGGTGTAGTACCCATGGGTTCGGGGAACGGCTACTCACGCTCGTTGGGTCTTCCTCAAAGAGCAGAGGATGCACTGCGGGTGGCCTTTACGGGCCAGGTTCAACCGATGGATGCTGGCTTTCTCAATGACCAATTTTTCCTTGGCACAGCCGGTATCGGTTTTGACGCACGCGTGGCGGACCGCTTCGACCGCACCAAAGGTCGCGGCATGATTGCTTACCTGCGCATCGCCTTGGAAGAGATCGCCAAAGCGAAGACCATACACGTCCGGGTGACCGCAAACGGCCGGACCACGGAAGCGGACTTGCTGATGCTAGTGTTCTGCAACACCGGCGAGTTTGGCAATGGCGCGCACATCTCCCCCTCTTCCCGTCCCGACGATGGTGTGGCCGAACTTAGGTTGGTGAGCAAACCGCCATTTAGGTCGCTACCGTTGGCTTTTCTCTATCTTTATACCAATCGAGCTGACCGCCTGCGATATATTCGCAGCATCCTCACCAGCGAAGCCCTAGTATCCCAAGACGGCACTCTATCCCATCTTGACGGTGAGTCAGTGTCGATTGGGTCTACGGTAAACTTTCGTTTGGAGCCTCGCAAAATTCTGGTCATCGCCCCAATGACCCAGAGCAGTAGCTTTCCACCCCGATAAGCCGTATACCTAGTTGGAGAAATGAAAGAGACATGAGGTGTAGACCACCTAAATATCAACCTACCAAGAATTGTAGTTTCCGTCTGCTAAATCAATAACCTGGACACCCCTTCGAAGATTGGACTGAGGCACGGAATTTCAACACGCCTCAGGCTGCATTTCCAGGATGGGCCAAAAAGTCTTCTATGTAGATGTGCCCTTATGCTTTGCCGAAGATGCAAGCCCTGAAATCACAGGGAAAATATTCGGTCTATATATGCAAGTTTGGAATCAGGGGGGTGCGCAACCAAGTCGCCGCCAAGGAGGCCGAGGGCGAAATCGTAATAAAAATTTGTTTAAAACATCAAAATGTTGTTGACATATGGATGGTTCTGCATGTAAGCAATCATACCAGCATGGAGGAATGCAAGTCATGAGGCCAGCCCAGCAAATGCAGAAAGGAAAGGTGACAACCAAGACCCGCGACCAGCAGGAGGGGAAACCCAAGAGCGAGAGGGAGTCCATCTTCCGATCGCTAAGGCAGATAGCCGACGCGGTCGTCGGGACCTTCCCTCGGAATTTTGAAGTGGTCATCCACGACCTTTCACAACCCCAGGAATCGATCCGCTACATCGCGGGAGACGTCACAAAGCGGAAGGTAGGCGGACCCGTCACAGATCTTGTCGTGAAGGCCCTGCACCAGGAAAAGGAGAGCATTCGCGACCGGCACAACTACAAGACCACCACCAAGGATGGTCGAACACTGAAATCTACTACCGTTTTCATCCGCAACAGCGCGGGGTCGGTGGTGGCCGCATTCTGTATTAATTTTGATATGACTGATTTCCTGAACGCAATCCAAGCGCTCGGGATCTTCACCAGTACCGCAAATGCTTTCAACGGCCAAGGGAAGACCGAAACCTTTGCAACGTCCATTTCGGAGACCATTGCTGCGCTCTTTGAGCAGGCGGTCGCCAAAATTGGCAAACAGTCTGCCTACATGACTACGGATGAGAAGATCAAGCTAGTTAAAGAACTCCTCGATAACGGCCTGTTCCAGATAAAGGGCGGCGTGGACCAGGTAGCGCATCTTCTGGGGATAACACGCTTCACCGTTTACAATTACCTTAAGAAAATCGAGGCAGAGCGCCGCCTCGTCAGCCTTTAATTCGACATAGGGGGAGGTATAAGATGCCCGGTGTCAAAGCGCCTTATTCGGTATCTTCGCAAAAAGCTCCCGGTGCAATCGGTCCCTATTCTCAGGGGGTAGTGGCCGGAAACCTGCTCTTCATATCTGGCCAGTTGCCCATTGACCCCGCTACTGGGGCATTCGTTGCCGGGGGTATCGCCGTGCACGCCCATCAGTGTCTTAAGAACCTTTCAGCCATTGCCACGGCGGCCGGGACCAGCCTTGAGCGGACGGTGAAGGTGACGGTCTTCTTAGCTGATATGGGGAATTTCGCGACCGTGAACCAAGTCTATGGCGAATATTTCAAATCAAACCTGCCGGCGCGCTCCGCCGTGCAGGTGGCCGCGCTCCCGAAAAACGCAGACATCGAAATCGAGGCGATTGTCAGCCTCTGAAACAATGAGAAGGAGCTTTGATCCCGCATGAACCTCGCAATCTTTCCACGCCGGCGCTACACCGAGGGAGAAACCCCGATCGAATTCCTGTCCAACTTTACGAAAGCCATCGGTGGACCAAACATCTATATCAAGCGGGATGATCTCCTCGGCTTGACTTCCGGCGGGAACAAGACGCGCAAGCTCGAATTTTTGGTTGCTGACGCCCTTTCAAAAGGGGCTGACACGCTCATTACCTGCGGGGCAGTTCAGTCGAACCATTGCCGACTGACCCTGTCCGCAGCCGTCAAGGAAGGGCTGAAATGCCGTCTAGTTTTGGAGGAGCGGGTGGCTGGCAGCTACCGAGTGGATGCAAGTGGCAACAACTTCCTCTTCCGGCTCTTGGGCGTTGAAAAGGTCACGGTGGTCCCCGGCGGCTCCAACATGCCCGATGCCATGAGCAAGGTTGCCGAGGAACTGGCCAAGGAGGGACGGCGCGGCTACGTCATCCCCGGCGGCGGATCAAACTCCATTGGGGCGACCGGCTACGTCGCCTGTGCGCAGGAGATCCAGAATCAGCTTTTCGCCAAGGGAATCGACATCGACCGACTGGTCACCCCCACCGGCAGCACGGGGACCCAGGCAGGCCTGGTCGTCGGCTTCTCCGGCTGCAACATGAACATCCCCATCGTCGGGATCGGCGTCAGCCGGGACAAGGACGTCCAGGAAGAAATGGTCTTCGACCTGGCCGAACGCTGCGCCGAACACGTGGGAGTGAAAGGCGGCATCCCGCGCGCGGCGGTCACCTGCTTCGGCGACTACTGGCGACCGCAATACTCGGTCCCGAACCGCAAAATGGTCGAGGCGGTGAACCTCCTGGCCAAGAGCGAGGGCATCCTCCTCGACCCGGTTTACACAGGCAAAGCCATGGCTGGGATGATCGACCTCAGCCGCAGGGGATACTTTAAAAAGGGCGAACGGGTCTTGTTCCTTCACACCGGGGGCTCTCCCGCGCTGTACGCATACATGAAGGCGATCCTCGGCGAGGAAAACGTCGCCGAGTGAGGCTCGTTAAAATGCGCCAGAAGACGGTCGGCATCATCGGGGGAATGGGGCCTGAGGCGACGGTGGACCTCATGCAGCGCATCATTCAGGCCACCCCGGCAAACGACGATCAGGACCATCTGCGCTTGCTGGTCGACAACAACCCCAAGGTGCCCTCGCGCATCAAGGCCTTGATCGAGGGCACCGGCGAGGATCCCGCGCCCGTTCTGGTTCAAATGGCTCGCGACCTGGAGAGGTTGGGGGCCGACTTTCTGGCCATACCCTGCAACACTGCGCACCATTTCCACCCGGCGGTTCAGGCGGCAGTCGGCGTCCCGGTCTTGAACATGATCGAGCTTACTGCCGGACGGATTCGGCAGGAAACCCCCGATGTCCGCAAGGTAGGGCTTCTCGCATCCACGGCCGTGATCCGAACGGGTCTCTATGACAAGTCCTTCGCTCGCAGGGGCGTGGAGGTGGTCCACCCCGGAGACACGTCTCAAGACCAAGTCCTTGCCGCTATTCGCGCGATCAAAGCCCAGAGGTTCTGTTCCGCCTCCTTGGACGCCCTTAACCGGGCAATCGACGATTTAATCGCCCGTAAAGCAGAAGTGATCCTGATTGCCTGCACGGAGCTTTCGGTCATCGCCAAGAAGCTTCAACTATCGGTCGTCACGTGTGATTCGGCCCAAGTACTTGCGGAAGCGATCGTCGCCGAGGCGATGAGCGCTCAATTGGATGGCTGCTAACGATTTTGTGCAAAAGGAGTTGACGCAATAAACCGCTAAAAACCCTTACCTGACCAATGGGAGGAGTCTACGATGAGCACTTACTTGAAGAAAGCGATCAAGACCCCGGAGACGGATGAGCGTGAGACTCAGGCAGTCGTTGAGCGTATCCTCAAAGACGTTAGGGAAAATGGAGAAATAGCCTATCTGCGGCATTACGGCTCGAAATTCAAAAATTGGGACGAAAAAATAATTCTCAGCAAGGAAGAAATAGCCGAGCGGGGTTCGGTTATATCCAAGCGGGCCAAAGACGATTTGAAGTTTGCCTATGAGCAAGTCTATGGTTTCGCTATCAAACAGAAGGAAAGCATGTCGGAATTTGAGACCGAGTTGTATCCGGGGGTTACCCTGGGCCAGCGGTTGATCCCATGTAATTGCGCCGGCTGTTATATCCCCGGCGGTCTGTTTGCGCATGCGGCTTCTGCCATCATGAGCATCGCAACCGCAAAAGCCGCCGGCGTTCCCTTTGTCGTGGCCGCCTCTCCATCCCACGACGGCCACACCATCAATCCGGCCATCCTTTATGCGGTTTCCATCTGCAACCCGGATGTTTTCTTGATGATGGGCGCAACCCACGCCATTGCGGCTCTGGCCTATGGCCATTTTACCGGTAAACCGGCCGATGTAATCGTAGGCCCCGGCAATCGGTTCGTAGCCGAGGCCAAACGGATCCTTTTCGGGCAAATCGGCATCGATGTGTTTGCGGGGCCCACTGAAACACTGGTTCTGGCCGATAAGACCGCCGACCCCTATATCGTGGCGATGGATCTGATGAGCCAGGCCGAACACGGCTATGACTCGCCGGTATGGCTGGTTACCGATTCAAAAGAGCTGGGCGAAAAGGTTCTTAGGTTGATGCCGGAAGTCATTGCCGATCTTCCGAGTCCAGAGGTGGCGCAAATCTCTTGGCGCGATTATGGCGAAGTGGTGCTTTGCGCGGATCGCGAAGAGATGGCCAAGGTCAACGATGAATATGCGGCCGAACATGTCCAGGTTATCGCGGAGGATTTGGATTGGTGGCTGAAACGATTGACCAATTACGGATCCCTGTTTTTGGGTGAAGGGTGCACAGTACCCTATGGAGACAAGACCACCGGAACGAATCACATCCTTCCGACCAAAAAAGCAGCCCGCTATTCGGGCGGTTTGAGCGTCGGCAAGTTCATCAAAACCGTTACCTACCAAAAGGTAAGCGTGGAAGCCAATCGCCAGATTGCGGCGGTGGCTTCGCGCATTTCCCGCCTCGAAGGGATGGAAGGCCATGCCCGGGCAGCCGACATCCGTTTGCGAAAATATTATCCCGGGGAAAAATTTGATTTCGAGGTTTATCAGCCCCCCGAAAAATCATAATGGCATAAGGTTTGAGAGAAATGTCTGTGTATTTAAAAAAAGCTACTGTCGCAGGCACGGCGAAACAGGAAAAAACTCAACATATTGTCGAAGAGATGCTCAATAACATTCGGGAGCGCGGGGAGGCGGCCGTTCGTGAATACGCCGCCAAATTCGACAACTGGAAGCGTGATTTCATACTATCCGAAGAAGAAATCCAGCGATTGGTAGCTTCCGTGCCGCAACAGGCGAAAGACGACATCGCTTTTTCCTATCAACAGGTGCACGGTTTTGCCCTGAAGCAGCGGGAAAGCCTGCGCGGATTTGAAACCGAGCTGTATCCGGGGGTTGTTCTGGGGCAGCGGCTGGTGCCATGCAAGTGCGCCGGATGTTATGTTCCGGGCGGCCGGTTTGCCCATGCCGCCTCGGCAATCATGAGCGTGGCCACTTCAAAGGCGGCGGGGGTTCCCTTTGTGGTGGCCTGCTCACCTCCGCGAGGCGACAGCATTAACCCCGCAGTGGCATATGCCCTGACACTGGCGAAAGCAGATGCCATTATGGCGATCGGCGGCGTACAAGCCATTGCGACGATGGCGTTCGGGTTGTTCACCGGGAAACCGGCCGACATCATAGTCGGACCTGGAAACGCTTTGGTGGCCGAAGCCAAGCGCCTGCTCTTTGGGCAGATCGGAATCGATGTTTTCGCAGGCCCGACCGAGTCAATGGTCATCGCCGACAAGACAGCCGATCCCGTGGTCGTGGCGGTTGATCTCGTCAGCCAGGCCGAGCATGGCGTCGACTCCCCGGTATGGCTGGTTACCGATTCAAAAGAGCTGGGCGAAAAGGTGATGGAAATCATGCCGAAGGTCATCAACGATTTGCCGCACCCGGAAATCGCCTTGTCGGCATGGAACGATTACGGCGAGGTGATCCTCTGCCGGGATCGCGAGGAAATCGCTGAAGTCAGCGATGAATATGCAGCCGAACATGTTCAAGTAATAACCGAAGATCCTGATTGGTACTTGCAGAAATTGGAGAACTACGGGTCGCTTTTTCTCGGCGAAGCGTGCACCGTTGCGTATGGGGATAAAGTGTCCGGAACCAATCATATTCTGCCGACCAAAAAAGCGGGCCGCTATTCAGGGGGGCTGAGCGTGGGGAAATTCCTTAAATTCCTCACCTATCAGAAGTTAACCCCGGATGCCAATCGCAAGATAGCCGCTGTGGCCAGTCGCATCTCGCGGATCGAGGGGATGGAAGGACACGCACGGTCCGCCGACATCCGGTTGCGAAAATATTTTCCCGACGAGAAGTTCGATTTCGAAGTGTATCGGCAGAAGAGCTATTAGCCCGACCGAGCCTGTCGGCGTGCGTTTCTTAAATGGACCGAGTTGTTGGGGCACTAACGGAAGCAGGATCATGCGTCGCCGCACATTGGGAATCATCGGGAGAATGGGGCCTGAGGCGAATGTTGACCTGATAAGGTGTGCACCTACCAGGAAATCACTCCGGAGGGGAACGGAGTGATGAGACCGGTCGCATCGCGCCTCTCACGGGTCGAGGGTATGGAAGGGCATGGGCGCGCCTGCGACTGGCGACTGACCAAGTATGCCCCTGGCAAAAGCTATGATTTCAAGGTATACCGTCACAATCTCAAGTAAGGCATTCAACCATGGCAGAAGCTCCTAAGGTTTTCCGGAAGAGTTTCACGCGCCAGGAGCCTATCTCAGAGACCGCGATCACCCGCGCGACCGAGGTCCTGCGCTCAGGCAAGCTTCACCGCTACAATGTTGACTCGGGCGAGACGAGCGAAGTCTCGATGCTGGAAGCTGAGTTCGCGGCCTACATGGGGATGCGCTACTGCCTGGCCTGCGCCTCGTGCGGGAGTGCGATGTATCTTGCCCTTAAAAGCGCGGGCGTTCAGCCTGGGGATGCGATTCTCTGCAACACCTTCACCCTGGCACCGGTGCCCGGCATGATTGAAAATGCCGGAGGCCGGATCATCCTTGTCGAGATCGGCCCCGGCTACACGATCGACCTGCATGACCTGGAAGAGAAGGCCAAGCGCTACCGGCCCAAATGGCTTCTTCTCTCCCACATGCGGGGACACATCGCCGATATGGATAAGGTCGTCTCCATCTGCCGCGAGCACGGCGTGAGTCTCATCGAGGATTGCGCCCACACCATGGGGGCCCGCTGGGATGGACAAAAGAGCGGATCTTTTGGCCTAGTGAGCTGTTTCAGCACGCAGACCTACAAGCACATGAACTCGGGGGAGGGCGGGTTGCTTGTGACAAACGATGAGCAGTTGATCGCACGCGCGATCCTTTACTCTGGTTCCTATATGCTTTACGACAAGCATTCATCTCGACCCGACCTTGAGGTATTTGCCCCTTATACAGAGACAATCCCGAATTATAGCTGCCGAATGGACAATCTACGGGCCTCGATCCTGAGGCCACAACTGATAGATCTCGATGCCCAATGCCGCCGGTGGAACGAACGCTACCGGGTGATCGAGAGCCGCCTTAAAGAAATACCTTGCATCGACTGCCCGATACGTGACCCTCGAGAAGCCTACGTCGGAAGTTCAATCCAGTTCAACTTGGTCGGATTAGATGAAGTAAGGATACGGAAGTTCTTGTTCGAGACCGAGAAGCGCGGAGTTCAAATTAAATGGTTTGGCCGGGCCGAGCCGAACGGGTTCACGAGCTCCTACCGCAACTGGCGCTATCTTAATGAGAAAGAGACTCTGCCTCAGACCGACCGGATTCTATCGACCCTCTGCGATATGCGCATCCCGCTCACCTTTTCGATTAAGGATTGCGAGCACATCAGTACCATCATCGTGACGTGTTTGACGACTTTGTCGGATGAAGGACTGTTCGATGAGCGGCATGCGCTGGATTCCTCTTCCGCACGAACGGAATCCACCGCGATTGTTCCGTCGACGGCTCAAGTCGAAGCCGCAACGTCGCCGGAAAGCGATAGCTAAGGATTCGCTTGATTTCAATTTAAACAACGAAAGGAGGTTCAAATGGGGAAGACCTTGAAAGCGTTGTTTGGCGGAGAAGAAAAAACTATAGACTACCATCGAAAGGAGAAAGTTCAAATGGGGAAGACCTTGAAAGTGTTGCTTGGCATCCTGGCCGTTTCCACATTGCTGCTGACAGCGGGACAGGCCGCCGAAAAGGTGATCATCGGAACCTTCGGTGATCCGACGCCGACCCAGATGGCGGCGCGGGAGGGCAAGTTCGCGGCCGCGACGGGCTGGGACGTCGATTGGCGCAAGTTCGCCTCGGGGACCGACGTCATCGCGGCAATGGCCTCCGGCGACATCAAGGTGGCGGAGCTCGGCTCATCACCGTTTGCGATCGCCGCCACGCAGGGCGTCGGTCTGCAGGTGTTCATGCTCGACTACGTTATAGGCAAGTCCGAGTCTTTGATCGTTCGCAACGGCACGGGCATCAATACACTTGGAGATTTGAAAGGAAAGCGCATCGCCGTGCCAGTTGGCTCGACAGCCCACTTCTCGCTGATGGGGGCGCTGAAACATGCCAACATCGACCAGCAAGCCCTGACTATCATGACCATGCCGCCGGACCAGATCGTTGCGGCATGGCAGCAGTCCGCCATCGACGGGGCGTTCGTCTGGCCGCCGGCGCAGACCGAAATCCTGAAGACCGGCAAGCGGCTGGTCGGTGCCGACGAGGTCGCGAACTGGGGCTACCCGACCTTCAATGTCTGGGTCGTCAACACGGAATTCGCGAAGAAGAACAAGAAGGCCCTCATCGCGTTTATGAAGGCCAACGACGACGCACTTCAGGCTTATCTTAAGAACCCGGCTGCCTGGACGCCGGATCATGCCGGGGTCAAGGCCATAGCCATGCAGACAGGCGAGGATCCAAAACAGATTCCAGAAACTCTTCTAGGCTACACCTTCCTGCCGCTGGCGGATCAGTTGAAGCCGCAATGGCTAGGCGGGGGAATCACCAAGGCAACGAAGGATACGGCCGCGTTCCTGAAGTCGGCCGGTCGCCTGGACAAAGTTTTGGACGACTATTCGAAGTACGTTACCGACGAGTACGTTAAGGAAGCCGTTCGCTGATCGGCGGCGACCACCAATCCAGAATGGTCCCGGTCTCCGGAAAGGGATCGGGCCCATTCCGACAACAGGGAACCACCACAATGGGTCTCGAGATCAACAAGGCGTCGGTCGTCTATCCCGGCGTCGGCAGCCGGCCGCCGGTTGAGGCGCTGCAGGACATCGACATTAAGATGGACGAAGGGAACTTCGTCGTTGCCATTGGTTCTTCGGGCTGCGGCAAGTCGACGTTGCTGAACCTGATTGCCGGATTCCTCGCTCCGACCAGCGGCGAGGTTCTGCTTGACGGCGCACGGGTGCAGGGACCGGGGGCCGACCGCTCCGTAGTCTTCCAGAAGCATGCCCTGCTTCCCTGGCTGAATGTCCGCGATAATGTCTCCTTCGGACTGATGCTGCAGGGCCACTCCAGGGACAAGCGCTACGCCGTCGGGGATCGCTTCATCAATCTTCTCGGCCTTCGCGGGTTCGAGGACTCGCCAGTCTACGCCCTGTCGGGCGGCATGCAGCAGCGCGTTGGTATCGCGCGGGCGCTGACCTGTGACCCCAAGCTGCTGCTGATGGACGAGCCGCTCGGTGCGCTCGACGCGCTGACACGCGAGAAGGCGCAGGAGCTCATCCTGCACCTCTGGAACGACACCGGGAAGTCGGTCTTCTTCATCACCCACAGCGTGGAAGAGGCGCTGTTCATGGGGACAAAACTGATCGTGATGTCGCCTCGCCCCGGTCGGATCACCCATCGGTTCGACCTGCCCTTCTCCAGGAGATTCCTTGAAGGAAGTCCCGCGCGCGCGGTCAAGGCATCGCCCGAGTTCATCGAGATCCGCGAGAAGGTGCTCGGCATCATCTTCGCGGACGAGGAGGTCGCATGAGCTCCGACAACACCAGGAACGGCAAAGTCGCCGGCCTGCTTGCCCGCCTGTCCCGCGGACGGCCGACACGCCCCGGTGAGACGTACGGGGTTCCGGGGTCCGGCGACACTATGACGCTAAGCCTGGCGACGATCGCCGTCCTGCTGTTTGTCTGGTGGCTCATCACGGCGATGGAGTGGGTGAAGCCGCTGTTCGTGCCAGCACCCCAGACCATCCTCCAGAAGTTCATCGTGATTTGGAGAGAGGGGTTCACCGGTGCGCCGCTGTGGAGCCACATCCTCATCTCGACCGGACGGGTGTTTGGCGCCTTCCTGCTGGCCTGCGTCATCGGCATCCCGCTCGGCCTCGCCATGGGCATCAGCCCCTTTTTCCGCGGAGTCTTCGATCCTCCCATCGAGTTCTACCGGCCGATCCCTCCGCTTGCCTACCTGCCCCTCATGATTATCTGGTTCGGCATTGGCGAGACGTCGAAGGTGCTGCTGATCTTCCTGTCGGTGTTTGCCCCCGTCACCCTCGGCGCGCGGGCCGGCGTGCGTTCCGCTGCCATCGAGCAAATCCACGCCGCCTATTCTTTCGGCGCCACCCGCTGGCAGGTCCTGCAGCACATCATCCTGCCGGCGGCCATGCCTGAAATCCTGACGGCCATGCGCGTCGGCATCGGTTTCGGCTGGACCACCCTGGTGGCCGCCGAGATGGTGGCTGCGACCCGGGGTATCGGCTATATGGTGCTGGCGGCCTCGCAGTTCTTGCAGACGGCGATCGTCATCATGGGCATCGTCATCATCGCCGCCATCGCTTATCTCTTCGACCTCCTCATGCGTTTCATCGAGCGAAAGGTCGTTCCCTGGAAAGGCAAGATGTAATCCCATTCGAGCATAGAGGATTAGTGGCCCCTATTGATTGCGCTGCTTTTTATCACTTTCAGTTCCAGCATCTCACGTTGGCTCCCAAGTTTGTCCTGACGAGTCTATGCGAGTAATGATAGACAAAAATGTCACTGGAATCCTCGTATGAAAGTCAAACCATGCTCGAAAAAAGCCATCGTGGGCGTAAGCGGTCACGTAGGCGCAGGACATGTGCACAGTCATTCTGGATTCGTTCAGGACGATTCAGCAGGTTTTGCGGCGGCCGCACTGCTCGTCGGCATGGCTTACCCTGTGGAAACGACGATACGGAGTGTCAAGGTAACCGGTGATACCATCGAAATTGCCACTATGGGAGGGGGAACCGGGCGCGCGTTTGCCAGAAGGGGGTTTACGCCCTTTGAAGCCGAACTGGCACAACGCGCCGTCGGTTTGGATGGGCTGTTCAGTCAGGGCCTCGCTTTTCGCTGCATGGGTCGCGTCTACGGCCAAGGGGTGCTGGAAGCACCGGTGGCGCTGCAAACGGCGGCATGCCTATCTGTTATCAACACGTTTGCGAGAAATTATCCGGATGGGATTCTGGTCTCAGCAGAAGGCATTGATGTCAATGTAGGGGCCTGCATGGGGACGGTGCTGGAAATTGACGGAGTCAGCACAGCGGTAATGGCTGTATTGAATGCCACTGCAGGTGGTCTCGGACCCGTTGAGGACTTGGAAGGCAATTTGAGCTTTTGCGAAAAAGGGCGGTTGATGGACCGGATCGACCTGAGTTGCCTGCCGACAATCATTCTTGAGAGCAAAGCCTATGTACCGTCCGTCAGTGATACATTAGAAGAGGATTCCTTTTGGGTTCGATACAATAAGGAATTTGACAATCCGGCAGTTGGTCAGGCGTTAATCGCCGCGGTTGAGCATGCCGGTCTTCCACAGTTGCAGTCTGATACCGCCTATCCGAGGAACACCGGTGAGATGCGCAACAACACAGTTCTCCTTGGCCGTAAAATCATTGCGCTGGGGCAGCAAATCGAAAGGGCCAAGTCGGCAGCAGAAAAAGTTCGCCTTGTTGGTGAGTTGGCGATTCTGGTCAGTCAGGACTCGGGGGGCATGACCTATATGACCGACGCCGTCCACGAGATCGCAGCGGGAGGCGGGCTTGTTCCGGGAACAGCCGCGGTTCTTTCCATGGCCGTATCCAGGGCGACCTTAGAGAGGTGCCTGGTCCCAGATTTTACAAGGACCGACGCCATGCACTATCTGAACGTCACCGGGCTAGCGATAAAGATCCTGTCCGAAAATCTTGAGGAAGCGGCGTCATTTCTCGAACGGCGGAACCGATTCGACCGGGATGCCCTCGAACGGCTGATCCGTGAGAAACAGGGGGCGTGACCGGAAACATTTCTGAAAATTGATACGTCTACCGCCGGTAAGACGGATGCGTATGAGCGGTTTTCGTCAGCAGACATATAGCGATCAAATAGACGATTACATCAAGGGCCGCATCCTCAGCGGCGATCTGGCTCCGGACGCTCTGATCACGCAAGTGGCCATCGCCGCCGAGCTATCCTTCAGTTGCGCTCCCGTTCGGGAAGCGATGCAGAAACTGGTCCGCGACGGCCTGATCGAGTCGCATCCCAAAAAGGGAAAAACGTTACCGCACTGATGGAAAATCAAACCAAAACAGATAGTTCACCGGCGGCGTTCTGGAAGCTGCGGCTGTCGCCAACGCGCTGGGTCGTTATACGGGCAAGGACATCGAAAAACCGGAACGCATCGTCGGCAAAATGAGATCGATTGCCGAAAAAAGAGGGTCCGTGGCCGATCAGGCCCCGCTGGACAAAGCTTTTCACGATCTTCTTTTTTCCCGCATCGACAACGCGTTGATCGTGGAACTCTGCCGACGATCCTGTCAGGGCATATCCAAGTTTCTCCTCTATAAGCATTGGGTAAAGTCTGGAAAATACAGATATGATCTTGGCTGGGAAAGGCCTGGATAGATTGCATCTTTGGCGTATATCCAACGAAAAGTGATCATCTCCGTTTAGGTGGTACTGACAGCGTTGTTGTATTTTAAGTATTTCCCGAAGTGTTACAGATATACAGATTATACCCCTTTATGCGCACGCAAACTATGAAAAGTGGACTTCGGCGATCTATGTGCCCAGTTTGATTATGTTGTGAGAATCTAATTCCCCCAATTTTATTCCCCCCAACAGATAAAAATCTTCATATCATTCCTCTGATTCCCCCTGTTTTTTTAACCTTCACGCACGAGATACCGGTGGCAGCCATGGAAGAGATTGTCTGCTGCAGTTGCGGGGATCTGTGTGAGCGCAGTGTGCGGCACAAAAATCACTGCTACTGCCCGAAGCCTGGATGTCAGCGAGCGCGCAAGGCGGCCTGGAAGCGCTACAAGATGCGCACTGATCCGGTTTATCAATTCAACCAGAAGCGGAGCAACCAAACATGGGCCAAGGCCCATCCCGGCTACTGGAGCACCTACCGTAAGCGACACCCCGAGAAGGCCGAGCGCAATCGACTGCTGCAGGCGATCCGCAACCGGCGTCGTAGACATCCGCTAGATGCCGATCACCAGTTGATTGCAAAGGTGGACGCGTCAAGTGTCAACAAATTCAAGACGGTTGGCCAATACTGGCTGGTACCGGTGATTGCAAAGGTAGACGCGTTAAAAGTCAATATATTTGAGATTCCAATGCGTTAGCAATGATTGCAAAGATCGACTCGTTAGGTGCGGGCTTACGGCTGTGGTATCGGCAAGTGGAACCTTACAAAAGCAGGCCGGCGATGATCACCAAGAAAATCCTTGTGTCGGATCGGGTCCGCAAAATCAACGGGGGCTTCAGCTTTATCCCGCATCGGTTTTTGCGGGATGGGTTTTTGGAGCACTTAAGCCAGCCGGAGCTGCTGCTGTACCTGTTTCTGGTCCTGGCCGCCGATCACCGGGGGCTTTCCTATTACAGCTATGAGCGCATCTGCGCGCTGTTGCATCTGCGCCTTGAGCAGGATGTCGCCGCCCGGGACGGACTGATCAATAAAGAGCTGATCGCCTTTGACGGCACGCTGTTCCAGGTGCTGGAGCTGCCCGCGGCTGCCAGATCGTGTGAAAGATGATCAACCCGCAAAAAGATCCTTCCGTGGTGCCCCGGCTGAGCCGGGCGATTGCGGACTATCTCACGTGGATGAAGTCCGTCCATTACTCCCCGGGCAGCTGCCACCAGCACCGGATGCAGTTGGAGTCGTTTTTGAGCTTTGTCAAAAACAGCGAGCTTGTCTGGCAGCAGCTTTTTGCCGGCGCCACCCGGGAGCAGTTTAAAAAACTCAGCCAGCTTGCCACCACGGCCGCCCTCAATGGACTGTCGCGGTATCTAGCGCAACAGGGGCAAATCAACACCCCGCTGCCCCGGCGCCCCCAGCCAAGACAGCTGGCCGGCATCTATGAAGACTATCTGAACTGCCGGCAAGACGACGGTGAGAGCAGCCCACGCCAGTTAAACACCATCGGCCGGGTGCTCTCGGCCCTCGGCGATTATCTCCAGCCGCAAGACATGCGGCTTTCTGAGCTACCTGCATCAGCGGGGCATCATAAAAAAGAATCTGGCGCCGCTTCTGATTGGAGCCCCGCAATTTGCCAACGCCAAGCCCCCCAAATTCTTGCGGCCCTCGGAAGTTCAAAAACGCTTGGAGAGCCTGCCGGTCACCACCGCCAAGGAACTGCGCACCTATGCCATGGTTCACCTGGCCTACAGCCTGGGACTGCGGCCCGCTGAGATCAGCAGCCTGCAACTGGATGATATCTGCTTTGGCAGGGCTACATTGAGCCTGCAGCGGCGCAAAAACGACATCCCCCTGGAGCTGCCCATCGCCGAGCCGACCCTCAAGGCCGTTGTCGCCTACCTGGTGGGCGGCCGGCCCAAAAGCAGCGACCGGCATCTGTTTTTAAGCCAGGTGGCCCCCTACGGGCCGATTGTCCCCGGCTTGGTGAGCCGCGATATCCAGCAGGCCATACAGAAGGCCGGTTTGAACGCTACGGCCTATTGGCTGCGGCACACCTACGCCCAGCACCTGTTGACCGCCGGCGCCTCCATCTATGAGATCAAAGAGATGCTGGGCCACCGGCATATCGAGTCCAGCCGCAAATACCTTTACATCCATACCGAGCTGATGCGCGAGGTGATCCTGGATGAGCCGCTTTG
>Ga0316616_100000127_pt1 | contig 19374 bp, 15 predicted proteins | sample OWC_Aug_M1_C1_D1_FD_207660 | JGI IMG/M metagenome (GOLD analysis project Ga0316616, IMG submission 207660) | Wetland soil microbial communities from Old Woman Creek delta, Ohio, United States - OWC_Aug_M1_C1_D1_B | ecosystem: Environmental > Terrestrial > Soil > Wetlands | place: USA: Ohio... | reverse complement strand
TGCGGAATGTCTCCGCCACGATCATCCCCAGCCTGGCCCTCCCCATGTCGATCGTGGGGACATTCGCCGCCATGTACCTGTTTGGGTACACGGTGGACAACCTCTCCCTGATGGCTCTCACATTATCCGTGGGGTTTGTCGTGGACGATGCCATTGTCATGCTCGAGAACATCGTCCGGCATATGGAAGAAGGGAAAACCCGAATGGAGGCCGCGCTCGAGGGCTCGAGGGAGATCGGGTTTACCATCCTGTCCATGACCTTGTCCTTGGCAGCGGTGTTCATCCCGGTTTTCTTCATGGGGGGCGTGATCGGGCGTTTGCTGCACGAGTTTGCCGCCACCATCGGAGCGGCGGTGCTGGTATCCGGCTTCGTGTCCCTGACGCTCACGCCCATGGCCTGCAGCCGTTTTCTCCGGCCGCCCACCGAAACGCACGGCCGCCTGTACACGGTCTCCGAGCGGGTCTTCGAGGGCATGCTCCACCTGTACGAATCGAGCCTCAAGCGGGTGCTGCGGCACCCGCGGTTCGTCATGGGGGTCCTCGCGCTGACGCTCGTGCTGACCGGATACTTTGTCGTGCATATTCCGAAGGGTTTCCTCCCTGACGAAGACACCGGGCAGATCTTCGCCTTCACGGAAGGCGCCCAGGACATCTCGTTCGACGCGATGATGAAGAACCAGCTCGCAGCCGCCAAGATCGTGGCTCAGAACCGCTCTGTCGACAACTTCATGTCCTCCATCGGCGCGAGCGGTATCAGCGTTTCACCCAACACCGGCCGGATGTTCATCCGTCTGAAGCCCCGCTCAGAGCGCCCGGGCGTCGCGGAGATCATCCAAGACCTGCGGCGAAAGTTCGCTACGCTCCCGGACATCAAGGTGTACCCCCAGATTCTGCCCACGATCCGGATCGGCGGGCAGCTCACCAAGGCGTTGTATCAGTTCACGCTGCAGGACGCCGACCTACAGGAGCTTTACCGCTGGGCCCCCACGGTATTCGACAAGATGCGGTCGCTGCCCGGCCTCCAGGATGTCAATACGGATCTCCAAATCACCAGCCCCCAAGTTGTCGTCGAGATCAACCGGGACAAAGCCTCGAACCTTGGCATCACCGCCCAGCAAATTGAGAGCGCCTTGGGCGATGCGTACGGCTCGACACAGGTCTCCACGATCTATACGCCGTCCAACGAGTACTGGGTCGTCATGGAGCTCCTGCCCCGGTACCAGGAACATCCAGCCGACTTGTCGCTGCTCTATGTGCGCTCCGCGGGCGGGCAGCTCGTCCCGTTGAGCACCGTGGCGAAACTGACCCGGGGCGTCGGCCCCCTCACGGTGAATCACCTGGGCCAGCTACCCGCCGTGACGATCTCCTTCAACCTCAAACCCGGTGTGGCGTTGGGAGACGCCGTGGGATCCATCCAGCAACTCCAGCGCGAGCTGCGCCTCCCAGCGACCTTGAGCATGAGTTTCCAGGGTACGGCTCAGGCCTTCGAGGCATCGCTTCAGGGCCTCGGGCTGCTCGTGCTTGCGGCCATCGTCGTCATCTACCTGGTGCTGGGGATCCTGTACGAGAGCTTCATTCACCCGATCACGATCCTCTCAGGCCTTCCCGCGGCAGGTGTGGGGGCGCTGCTCACCCTGCTCCTCTTCCGCATGGAGCTGAACTTGTATGGCTTCGTCGGCATCATCATGCTCATCGGCATCGTGAAAAAGAATGCCATCATGATGATCGATTTCGCACAGCAGGCCGAGGCGAGAGGGAAGTCGGCGGCAGAGGCGATCTACGAGGGGTGCCTCCTGCGCTTCCGCCCCATCATGATGACCACCATGGCCGCGTTGGTGGGCACGCTGCCTATTGCCATCGGGTTCGGGGCGGGCGCGGAATCGCGCCGGCCGCTTGGTCTCGCCGTGGTCGGTGGGCTGATCCTTTCGCAGTTGTTGACCCTCTATATCACTCCGGTGACCTACACCTATCTTGATGCCTTCAATACATGGCTATCCGACGTCTGGCGCCGGGAGAAGACGCAAGGGCTTGCGGGCGCCCCCACCCAGCCACAGGCGGCGATGAAATCGACGGCGTCACGGGGCAGTCAGAATTGAGGCGCCTCGTCGGGCTTTTTGGCCCCGTGTCGATTTCGATCACGCCCGCCAAAGGTATCCATGCCTCGCATCTCTGGAATTTGCCGTCACTTAAGACTGTGAACGTCCCCCGGGCGTGCCGACAGGCGTTGCGCTCGCCTGATGCGAATCCCGCCAGGGGGAGTGAGCCAGAACGGGATGCCCGCGTAGTTACGCCGACTTATGCAGCGAGGCGCCTTCGAAGGACCGCGTCGGCACGCTGCGTGCTTCTTCCAACCCTGACGACACAAGACGAAGAGATGTCTCGTGCCACACAGCGGATCCTGGGTCGCTAAGTTGCGAGCGTTGAGGGGTCGCGTGTGCAGCCCCCCCGGGATCACGAAATCCCAACGTTGAAGGAGGAATACGAAATGCGCGGATCGAAAGTGTTGGTGATGGTGCTCGCCCTTGTGACGTTTGCTGTCGGCCCAACGGTTGCGCTGGCCGCTTCCCACCCATCCTGGAATTCCGGGAAGAGCGGAATGCTCGACTATCGCTCGACGGAGGGAAAAGTGGCCGCCTTGGATCTCACGGCCAAGACCATTCAAATCATGCCGACGGACGGCTCGATGCCGGGTCCCGTGCGCGTGGCGATTGGCGATCAGACGGTCATCCGCCAGGGGATGCTCCATCGGACGCTGGCAAATCTCAAGATCGGGGAAGACGTGAACCTGAGGTATTCTGGATCGGGCAACACGTGGGTTGCGGACAGCATCAACATCCTGGATTCGTCCGTGCCTGTTGCGCAGTATCTCGGAAGCAGGTGAGGAGGTCTTCCGACTGACGGAGCCCAGCCGCTTCGCGTCCCCGAACCTGCGCCCTGTCGGTTGGCTCGGCGCACGTCCGGGGACGCGAACGGCAATGGACAAAGTGTGAGTGTTTCGGAGCCTACGAGTGAGGGAAGCCCCCTCGGACCCCACCCTGGGATAGGCCGGGGACCGGGGACACGGGGGATTGGGAAGCAAGGAGACCGACCATGACACGAGAGAACGCGGTGGTGGCCATCTACCACACCCATGCGGACGCGGAGGCGGCCGTAAAAGAACTCCAGACGGCCGGGTACGACATGACCAAGCTGTCCATCGTCGGGAAAGACTACCACACCGAAGAGCACGTGACGGGCTACTACACCACCGGGGATCGGATGAAGTACTGGGGGAAGCTCGGGGCCTTCTGGGGCGGCATCTGGGGCCTCCTCTTCGGGGCCGCCTTCTTCGCAATCCCGGGCCTCGGGGCCATTCTTGCCGCGGGCCCCGTAGTCGCGTGGATCGTTGGGGCGCTGGAGGGCGCGGTCGTGGTCGGCGGGCTCGATGCGCTCGCGGCGGGGTTGTACAGCATCGGCATCCCGAAAGACAGTGTCTTGAAATACGAGACGGCGCTCAAATCAGCCAAGTTCCTGCTCATCGCCCATGGCAGCCCGGCAGAGGCCACCAAGGCGCAGCAGATCCTCCGCACGACACCCGTAGCGGACCTTGGCGTGCACGTGGACGAGCCGATGGCAGTCGCGGGCAAGGTATAACGCGGAGCAGCACGACGTGTTGGCTCCCGGGCGCCGTAGGCAGCGCGCCCGGGGCCGCCTGGTGTCCGGTGGTCCCGTCGGGCCGAAGGACCCGCGCCGCGGACCAGGAGAGGGGGCCAAGCACCGGCACCCAACGAGCAGGCCGCTGAGACCGCGTGGACACTCGCGGCAGGGGACCCGTGGCCCCCCCGTGCCCGCGCGCACTCCAAGGTGGGGTAGGTCCCAGGCCAGCGCACGGTGTACCGAGGTAGGTCGGTTGACCGGAAAACAAACCACACAGGAGGAGACGATAATGAAAAAGAACCTGTTCATCGGGCTGGTGGCGCTGGTCAGTCTCGTGCTTGGGACGATGGGCTTCGCGCAAACGAGCCAAGGGGCGGCGAGCGGCGCGCTGGGGACCACCCCCGCAGCCGGGCCGCGGATGAATGCGTTTATGGTGGACAAAGTCATCGGCTCCAAGGTGATGAATCTGCAAGGGGAACCGCTCGGAAAGATTGCCGATTTGGTCGTCGATGTTGATACGGGAAGAATCCTGTACGCGATCCTGGAATCTGGGGGGTTTCTGGGCTTCGGTGAAAAGCGCTTCCCCGTCCCGTGGGCTTCCCTGGCCGCGCTGCCCCTCGAAGGCACCTTCTTCCTCAATCAAACCAAAGCCCAACTAGCAAAGGCCCCGGCGTTTGAGAAAAAGGATTTGCCCGACGTGGGGGATATGCAGTGGGGGGAGGGGATTTTCAAGCATTATGGGGTTCCCGGGTATGAACAACGGGGACCAATGGGGTACGGGTACGGCTACGGTGGGTATGGCGGTTATTACGGCTCCCCGATGTATCCGGGGCCAGGGAGAGAAGATCCGTACCAGAAACTCTTTGACGCAAAAACCATGAAAACCATCTCGGGCCAAGTCATCAAAGTAGACCGAGTACCCGAAACGGGATTCGGCATGGAAATGCGACTGACGGTCTTGATTGATAAGAAAGAGGTCCTCCCGGTGTACCTGGGCCCGACCGGGTACATCGAGCTCCCGGGCCAGCCAACACATCTGATCTTAGGCGATACGGTCACCGTGACCGGCTCACAGGTCACGCGGGGTGGAGAGGCGTTCCTGATTGCCACGACGGTGACGCGCGGCAAGGACGTCTTGCGATTGCGAGACAAGGATGGGAATCCAGAATGGATGGGATGGAAAACAACGAGTAAGTGATCGGGACGCTGTCCGGCCGAGCACCGGATGACGCAGGAGATGGCCAAAGGCCAGAGCGGCAGTGCGGGACAGCAACGATCCACAAAGGAGGGCACGATGCTCCGGAGCATGAAGGAGCTCCACGGGTTCACGATCGGGGCCACCGATGGGGACATCGGCACGGTCACAGACGGCTATTTCGACGATCTGAGCTTCACGGTGCGCTACGTCGTGGTCGACACGGGGGGGTGGCTGGCGGCGCGGAAGGTGCTCCTCTCGCCGATCGCCTTCCGCGCGATGGACTGGGAACACAAGCGCATCACGGCCGCGCTGACGAAGGCCCAGGTGGAGAAGAGTCCCAATATCGACACGGACAAGCCGGTCTCGCGGCAGCACGAGACGGCCTACTATGGCTACTATGGCTACCCGCCGTACTGGGCGGGGGACTATCTCTGGGGCGCGTATCCCTATCCCTATCTCGGGGCCGGGCCGGCCCTGAGTGCCGCGGAGCTCGCGCGCGAGCGGCGCTGGGAGTGGGCGGCCAAGGAGCGGGCCGACCCGCACCTGCGGAGCGCGCACGCGGTGACCGGCTACTACATCCAGGCGACGGACGGCGACATCGGCCACGTGGAAGACTTTCTCGTGGACGACCACGCCTGGGCGATCCGCTACATGCTCGTGGACACCACCAACTGGTGGGCCGGCAAGAAGGTGTTGGTGGCGCCCGCCTGGATCCAGCGGGTGGACTGGGGCGCGTCGAAGGTGCTCGTGACCGTCACGCGCGCGCAGATCCAGACCAGTCCCGAGTACAATCCCGCCCGCGAGGTGGACCGCGCCTACGAGACGCAACTGCATGACCACTATGGGGTACCCCGCTACTGGCGCGAGTAGCGCGACACGGAGCGATTCTCGTATTTCCATGAGAATCAGAGCGGGGCGATGCCTTTCCAGGGCTTTCCTTCCGCTGCGGTTTGTGGGCGGAGGGGAGACATACTGTCCCCCGGCGGCGGTCGAGTCGCGCTGCCCCACGCTGTGGGCGACACGGCCACCGCACGCATCATCACACCCGCTTTGCCAGGAGACGTTCAATGCAACCCACGGACATCCTGATGACCGAACACCGGCTGATCGAACAGGTGTTGAGCTGCCTGGAGAAAATCGTCCAGCAGGCTGAGGCTGAGAAGCAACTGGAAAAGAAGTCCGCCCTGGAGGTGATCGACTTCTGCCGCGCCTTTGCCGATGGTTGCCACCATGCAAAGGAGGAGGCCCACTTGTTTCCCGTCATGGAGGCCAACGGCTTCTCGGGCGGGTGCAGCCCCGTGGCCGTCATGCAGCGGGAACACGAGTTGGGCCGCCTGTACATCCAGGGCATGGCGGCAGCGGTCGAGGCCGCTGCGCTGGGCGAGCCCGTGGCGCTGATGTGGTTTGTTCAGCACGGCAAGAGCTACGTCAAGCTACTGAGGGAGCATATCCACAAAGAGGACAGCTGTCTGTTTCCTGCGGCCAATCATCGTCTGACAGCGAACGATCAGCAACTGCTTCTCGCGGCGTTCGAGAAGGTCGACGTCGAGGAGATCGGCAAGGTTACCCACGAGAAATACCTTACCCTTGCCAATCAGTTGGCGGACCGGTTCGGTGTGGCGAGCGTCGCTGCCGATCCCGCGACGCACGATGCCGGGTGCGGCTGTGGACATTAGAGGGCGTTCGTTTCAAGGGCGCTGCCCGGAGGGAAGGGCCAATCGCCATGTCAATCCAACTAGGCGGCAACACGACGGTGCGGGAACTTGCTGGCCGATACCCGCAGACCCGGACGATCTTCGAGCGGTATGGGATCGACTACTGCTGCGGCGGTGGAAAGTGCCTGGCCGAGGCCGCCCAAGAGAGCCACGCCGCACTCCCTGACCTGGTGCGCGACATCGAAACGGCCCTCGTGGCAAGATCGACCAAGACAGCGACCGCTGAGAAGGATTGGTATGAGGCCCCGCTCCACGAATTGGTCGACCACATCCTCCAGGTGCATCATGCCTACATGAAGGAGGCGTTGCCGAGGCTCAAGGAACTGGTGCGGAAGGTGGTGCACGCCCACGGGGCGCGCCATGGCGCCATGCTCCGACAGGTACAGGAGCTGTACAGCGCCCTCGCTACGGAACTTGAAAGCCACTTGCTGAAGGAAGAGGGGGTTCTCTTTCCTTCCATCGTGGCTGCCGAAGCACATCGTCAGGGGGGCCCGGAGGGACCTGCGGCCCATATCGGATCGGCCGGCAATCTCATCCGTCAGATGGAGCGCGAACACGAACGGGCGGGCGCGGTGTTGGCACGGATCCGCAAGGTGACCGGTGACTATGTCCTGCCCGATGACGCCTGTCCGACGTTCCGAGCGCTTTATGAGGAACTGGAACACATGGAAGAAGACCTACACCAGCACATCCACCAGGAAAACAACATCCTGTTTCCGAGGGCGATTACTGCGGAATCGGCCCCGCCTTCCAACCTTGTGAAGCTCGGTGGATGAGGAGCGCTGTGAGTTCCTTGGTTAACCCGGCCCGGTGGTGGCAAACCCTCCTCCACAACCAGCGGGCGCTGCTGAACCAGGCAACACGCCTCTTCGCGCTTGACGTGATCGTCGCGGCCGCGCCGCATCCCCACTCCGTTCCGCTCCAAAGAGAAGCAGGACACGTGCAGGCGGAAACCCCGACTGGTGGCATGAGGACCTGATTCAAAGGCGTTTTGAAAGGATACACACTCCAAGGAGAATGGTTACGGCTATTTACAAGGTCAAACTGAAACGCCGTCAGGAAATCGCTTCCGGCACGATGGCATTTCATTTCGAGAAGCCCGAGGGGTTTTCGTACACAGCGGGCCAGTTCGGTGATGTCACGCTCGCTAACCCACCGGAGACCGACGCGGAAGGAAACACGCGTACGTTCACCCTCGCCAGCGCTCCTTACGAGGGCGACCTCATGGTCGCGACACGGATGCGAGACTCCGCGTTCAAACGCGTCCTAAAGTCGATGGCGCTCGGGACGGAAGTCTCGCTGAACGCGCCCGATGGCTCGCTCACACTCCACAGCGACGCGCGCATCCCCGCCGTCTTCCTCTCGGGCGGCATCGGCGTTACTCCCGTCCGCAGCATCGTCCTCCAGGCCACCCACGACAAGCTTCCGCACAAGATCGTCCTCTTCGACTCGAACCGGAGGCCCGAGGACTCGGCGTTCCTGGACGAACTGGCGGACGCGCAGAAGCGGAACCCGAATTTCACCCTCATCGGCACGATGACGGAGATGGAGAAATCGAGCAAGACCTGGAGCGGGGAGACAGGTTATGTCACCCAAGCCATGCTCCTGAAATCGGTCCACGATCTCAGCCTCCCGATCTTCTACATCTCTGGCCCCCCGGCGATGGTGGCCGCCATGCGCAAGATTCTCGATGACTCGGGCGTCAAGGACGACAAGATCCGCACCGAGGAATTTGCAGGTTACTGAGCCTTGGCATCGCAGGTCTCGGTACTTGGCACGGTCTTGTGTCGGGAAGAGAGTCTCATCATGCGGATCAGGTTGAAGACACTCCTGGTGCTCGTCGCGCCGCCGCTGCTCCTGGTTGCCGCAGCTTACATCCAGTGGGGCACCGTCGGTCTTCCGCCGGTGTCGTCCAGTCCCACATTGGCTCCCGAAGCGGCCGTGCAGCCTTACGGCTTCCCGGCCTGGCTGCGCATCACCCACTATGTCAACTTCCTGTTCCTGGTCCTGCTCATCCGTAGTGGCCTCCAGATTCTGGCGGACCACCCCCGACTCTACTGGAACGTGCATTGCACCCCCGGCACTGAGTGGCTCCGACTGACGTCGGTCGAAGTGCCGAAGGACCGCGTCTGGACGTCCAAGGACGACTCCCGGTACCTCTCTCCGTGGATCGGCCTGCCCGGCGATCGCCACACGGTCGGCATGGCCCGGCACTGGCACTTCCTCAGCGTCTTGTTCTGGGTAGGCAACGGCCTGGCCTTCGTGGTGCTGCTATTCGCCACCGGACAGTGGCAGCGCCTGGTACCGACCTCCTGGCAGATCGTGCCCGACGCCTGGGCCGTCTTCGTCCACTACGCCACCTTCCACCTGCCGCCGGAGTCAAGCGGCTTCTTCCACTACGACGCGCTCCAGCAACTGGCGTACTTCGGGGTCGTGTTCGTCCTGGCCCCCCTGGCGATGCTGACCGGCCCCTCGATGTCGCCCGCCTTCACGGCCCGGTTCACGTGGTACCCGAAACTGCCCGGCAACCGGCAAATCGGCCGGTCACTCCACTTTCTCGTCATGTTCGCCTTCGTCGTCTTCACCATGGGGCACGTGGCCATGGTCGTGCTCACCGGCTTTGCCCGAAACATGAACCACATCGTGATAGGCACGGACGATGCCAACCCGATCGGCTTGTACCTGGGCCTGCTCGGGATCGGCGGGGTCGCCCTGCTCAACGTGTTCGCCAACTGGGCGGCGTGGAGGCACCCCCGGGCCATCCAGCACGCCGCCAAGGCGATCGTCAGCCCGGTCATGGGATTCCTTCTCGATCGCCCCGTCCCGGTGGCCGAGTTCGGCCGCGAGGACATCTCCCCCTTCTTCTGGCCCAACGGCAAGATGCCGACCTGTGACGAGTGGAGGACACTGGCCGCCGGCGATTTCAAGGGCTACCGGCTCAAGGTGTACGGTCTGGTGGAGAACCCGGTCGAACTGTCGCTGGACGACCTCCGGGCGCTAGGCCAGAAGAGCCAGATCACGCTGCACCACTGTATTCAGGGCTGGTCGGGCATTGCCGAGTGGGGCGGGCTGCCGCTGGCGGAACTACTGAAGTTGGTCCGGCCCGGACCCAACGCAAGGGCGCTCGTCTTCTACTCATTTGGCGAGGGTGTGGAGTTCAACACGGGCGTCGCGGGCGGCCAGTATTACGACAGCCTCTCGATCAAGAACGCTTTGAACCCGCAAACATTGCTGGCGTACGAGATGAACTACCAGCCGCTGAATCATCTACACGGAGCCCCGCTGCGGCTGCGCGTCGAGAACCAACTCGGCTTCAAGATGGTCAAGTGGATTCAGTCGATCGAGTTCGCCGAGGACGTCAGGTCGATCAACCAGGGTGAAGGCGGTTACGCCGAAGACCACGAATACTTCGGCGAACTGGCCAACATCTGATGCTCGCAAGGAGCGGTCGTGACGGCAGCGTACGAGAAAGGAAAAACACATGGAACTCGGCATGATCGGACTGGGTCGGATGGGAACCAACATGGTACGACGCCTGCTCCGGGCCGGTCACCGGTGCGTCGTGTACGACCTCCAGCCGGACGCCGTGCAGGCACTCGTCAAAGAGAAAGCGGTCGGGGCAACGTCACTCGAGGACCTTATACATAAGCTGAGCAAGCCCCGCGCGCTCTGGATGATGGTGCCGGCGGCCGTGGTCGATCCGACGCTGAAGACCCTCATCCCCCTCCTCGAACGGGACGACGCGGTCGTCGACGGCGGCAACTCCTACTACCACGACGACATCCGCCGTACCGGCGAGCTGAAACCGAAGGGCATCCACTATGTGGACGTCGGGACCAGCGGCGGCGTCTGGGGGTCGGAGCGGGGCTACTGTCTGATGATCGGCGGCGAGGAAGCCGTCGTCCGACGCCTCGACCCCGTCTTCGCCGCCCTGGCTCCAAGTATCGAGGCGGCACCACGCACGCCCGGTCGAGAGAAGGTAGGCGGCACCGCCGAACACGGCTACCTACACTGCGGTCCGACCGGCGCGGGCCACTTCGTCAAGATGGTCCACAACGGCATCGAGTACGGCATCATGGCCGCCTACGCGGAGGGGCTGAACATCCTCCACCATGCCAACGCCGGCAAACAGCGGCGCACCGTCGATGCCGAAACCACGCCGCTGCGCCACCCCGAGCGCTACGCGTACGACCTGAGCCTGGCTGACATCGCCGAGGTCTGGCGCCGCGGCAGCGTCATCGCCTCGTGGCTGCTGGACTTGGCCGCCGTCGCGCTCCTCGAAAGCCCGGATCTGGCGAAGTTCGCGGGCCGGGTGTCGGACTCGGGCGAGGGGCGCTGGACGATCGCGGCGGCTGTCGACGAGGCCGTCCCGGCCCCCGTCCTCAGCGCCGCGCTGTACGAGCGCTTCGGCTCGCGCGGCGCGGCCGACTTCGCCGACAAGGTGCTGTCCGCCCTGCGGTACGAATTCGGCGGCCACGAAGAAAAGGCCGCCGCCAAGACGGGAGGCGCCTGATGGCCGCTCCACGTTCGGACGCGCTGGTGCTCTTCGGGGTGACGGGCGATCTCGCCCACAAGATGATCTTCCCGGCGCTCTATGCGATGGTAAAACGAGGGGCATTGAAGGTGCCGGTGATCGGCGTCGCCTTCCCGAAGTGGAGGCTGGCGCACTTGCACACGCGGGTGAAGGACAGCCTCAAGCGATCGGGCGGGATCGATAATCAACGCGCCTTCCACCATCTGCTGTCTCTGCTCAGGTATGTGAGTGGTGATTACACCGACCCGGACACATTCACGGCGATCAAGACGGCGCTGGGGAGCGCTCGGCGTCCGGCGCACTACCTCGCCATCCCGCCCTCGCTTTTCGCGACGGTCATCCAAGGGCTCGGCGCCGCGGGCGTGGCCGACCAGGCGCGCGTCATCGTCGAAAAGCCGTTCGGGCGCGACCTCGCGTCCGCACGGGAGCTCAACCGCATCGCGCAGTCAGTGTTCCCGGAAGCTTCGATCTTCCGCATCGACCACTTCCTCGGGAAAGAAGCGATCATGAATATCCTCTATTTCCGCTTCGCGAATTCCTTCCTGGAGCCGTTCTGGAACCGCAATACCGTGGCCAGCGTCCAGATCACCCTATCCGAGGAGTTCGGCGTGGAGAACCGCGGCGCGTTCTACGAAACCGCTGGTTGTCTGCGCGACGTGATCCAGAACCACCTCTTCCAGATCGTCGCGCTGTTGGCGATGGAACCGCCGGCCTATCGGGGTTATGGAGCCGTCCACAGCGAGAAAAGTAAGGTCTTCCAAGCCATGCGCCCGCTGAAGCCCGACGACCTGGTGCGCGGCCAGTACGCCCGCTATCGGAAGGAGCCGGGTGTGGCGCAGCGCTCCGACGTCGAGACCTTCTGCGCCCTGCGGCTGTTCATCGACTCGTGGCGCTGGGAGGGGGTGCCGTGGTACCTGCGCTCCGGCAAGTGCTTGGCCGAAACTGCCGCCGAGGTCCTGGTGGAGCTGAAGCCGCCGCCGCAGCGGCTCTTCGCCGACTCAGCGCCGGCGACCGGTTTGGGCAACTATCTACGCTTCAGGCTCTCCCCCAGCTCGGCCGTCGCCCTCGCCGCTCGCGTCAAGCGCGCAGGGGAGGAGTTCGTCGGCGAGCAGCGAGAGCTCTACCTGGCCGAAGAACGGTCGGGAGCGGAAGCGCCCTACGAGCGGCTCTTGGGCGACGCCATGGCCGGCGACGGCGCGCTCTTCACCCGGGAGGACGCCGTGGAGGCCGCCTGGGCGGTGGTCGACCCTGTCCTGAAGACCCACCACCGGGTCCGCCCCTACACGCGCGGCAGCTGGGGGCCGAAAGCGGCTGATGCGCTCATCGCCACAGACGGCGGCTGGCACAACCCCAGACCGGAGCGGGAACGGCCGTGACAGCGCCGGACGAGGTCGTATTCCGGCTGGACGTTGTCGTGCGGCGCCACCCGGCCCGGCATTACGTCGTGGTGGACGACAAGTTGCGCATGCTGGCGGCGATGAGAAAGGTGTGGGGGCATCGACTGACGACCGTATGGCCACGCCAGGGGCATGCCGCGCTGGATCCAAAGAACGTCACTGCCTATCCGCCGGCTGACACAACGGTCCAGCGCATCGGCGAACGCGCCAATGGTGATCTACCCGTCGTGCCCGGTCTTGTCGAGGCCGGTCCTGCGGAATAGGAGGTACCATGAAGGCTACCCAACAACTGCATGATCTCGGTCAAAGTCTTTGGCTCGACAACATCACCCGCGGACTGCTGACGAGCGGCACACTGCACCGTTACATCAATGAGTTGTCAGTGACGGGACTGACCTCCAACCCCACGATCTTCGAAAAAGCCATCAAGGGCGCGGGGTTCTACGACGATGCCATCCATCAGAAAGCCGAGGCGGGCAAGTCGGGCGAGGCCTTGTTCTTCGAACTGGCCTTGGAGGATTTGACCCAGGCGGCCGACCTCTTGCGTCCAGGCCACGACGCTACCGGCGGAATTGACGGCTGGGTATCGCTGGAGGTGTCGCCGTTGCTGGCGGACGACACGGCCGGCACCATCAAGGCTGCGGTGGAACTGCATGGGCGCGCGAAACGTCCCAATCTGTTCATCAAGATTCCGGGGACCCGCGAAGGCATTCCTGCGATCGAGGAGACAATCTTCGCGGGCGTGCCGGTAAATGTCACGCTGCTGTTCTCACGCGAGCAGTACGTCGCCGCGGCCGAGGCGTATATGCGTGGCATCGAACGGCGGATCGCCGCCGGCCTCAACCCAAAAGTCGATTCCGTAGCATCGATATTCGTCAGCCGCTGGGACGTGGCGGTGAAGGACAAGGTTCCCGGGCAGCTTCGGAACCGCCTCGGGATCGCGATTGCCACGCGCACGTACAAAGCGTATCGCGAGCGGCTGGCCTCGTCGCGCTGGCGGACACTCGCCGGTGGCGACGCCCGGCCGCAACGCCTGCTATGGGCCAGCACCGGCACCAAGGATCCCGACGCTGCGGACACCCTCTACATCGAGGCGCTCGCGGCTCCGGACACGATCAACACCATGCCCGAGAAGACGCTGCTCGCCTTCGCCGATCATGGGAAGGTGAACGGCGCATTGCCGGTCGATGGTGGCGACGCCGACGCGTTGCTCGCGGAGTTTGCGCGGGCAGGGGTAGATGATGCCGCGCTCGCCGCCGACCTTCAGCGCGAGGGTACCCGATCGTTCGCCACGTCCTGGAACGACCTGATGGATTGCATCGCCTCAAAGAGCGTCATGCTCAAGAAGGCCGCCCACCCAAAGAGGACGTGACGGTAATGATCGGTTCAACAGTACAGACACAACTGCTGACGGCGCGCCCGACGTGGAAAGCGCTGGAGGCACATGACCACACGATGCGCCACCAGCATCTGCGGTCGCTCTTCGCCGACGATCCTTGGCGTCGCGAGCGCTTCGCGGTCGAAGTCGCCGGCACCCATTTCGACTACTCAAAGAACCGCATCACCGAAGAGACGATCCGGCTGCCGGTGCAGCTTGCTGGGGGCTGCGGCCTGCGCGGGCGTATTGACGCGTTGTTCGGCGGCGAGAAGATCAACGTGACGGAAAGCGCGCCGTTCTTCGCACCGCCTTGCGTGCAGCGGCAGGCGAGCGGTGCGTCGTGGATGGCGTGAACGTTGTCCCCGGGGTGGAGGGTGGAGTGAAACCATGAGCGACCAAGCACAGCTCGACCAGCTATGCATCAATACCATTCGCACTCTGTCCATCGACGCGGTTCAAAAGTCGCAATCCGGTCATCCCGGCACCCCGATGGATGCCGCCCCAACGGTCTACTGCCTATGGCAGCGCTTTCTGCGCTACGATCCGGATGCCCCCAACTGGCCGAACCGCGACCGCTTCGTGCTCTCGGCCGGCCACGCCTCGATGCTGCTCTACAGTGTGCTGCATGTCTGCGGCGTCAAGGCGATGAACCCGACCTACGAGCAAAGCGATCAGCTCGCGGTGACGCTCGACGACATCAAGAACTTCCGCCAGGCCGGTAGCCGGTGCACCGGCCATCCGGAATACGGCTGGACCTCGGGCGTGGAGACGACCACGGGGCCGCTCGGACAAGGGGTGGCGACGAGCGTCGGCATGGCAATCGCTCAGCGCTGGCTGGCGGCCACCTACAACCGCCCCGGCTACGAACTGTTCGACCATAACGTGTATGCCCTGTGCGGCGATGGGGACTTGATGGAAGGGATCAGCAGCGAGGCGGCGTCCCTGGCGGGTCACCTCAAGCTGTCCAACCTCTGCTGGATCTACGACAATAACCACATCACCATCGAGGGGGCGACCACCCTGACCTTTACGGAGGATGTGGCGGCCCGCTTTCGTGGCTACGGCTGGAATGTGACTCGCGTCAGCGATGCCAACGATCTGGAGATGCTGAGCCGCGGGTATCAGACCTTTCTCGACACACTCGATCGGCCCACGCTGATCATCGTTCAGAGTCACATCGGCTACGGCGCGCCTCACAAACAGGACACCCGGGAGGCCCACGGCGAGCCGCTGGGCCCCGCAGAGGTGCGGCTGGCGAAGCAGTTCTACGCCTGGGACCCGGACGCGCAGTTCTATGTCCCGGACGGCGTCCCGGCGCATTTCCGGGCGGAGTGTGGCCGGCGCGGTGCAACCCTTCGCGCAGCCTGGGAGAAAATGCTTGCGGCGTATGGCCAACAATATCCGGATCTTGCCGATCAGATCGATCGCATGCAGCGCCGGGACTTGCCCGAAGGCTGGGACAGCGCGCTCCCGACTTTCCCGGCAGATGCGAAGGGCATGGCGACGCGCGACGCGTCGGGCAAGGTGCTGAATGCCATCGCCGAGAAGGTGCCGTGGCTGCTGGGCGGCGCGGCGGATCTCGCGCCATCGACCAAAACGCACTTGCACTTCGACTTCGCCGGCGAGTTCCAGGCGCCAGGCGAGGGAGGCGATTACCGCGGCCGCAACGTCCATTTCGGCATTCGCGAGCATGCGATGTGCGCGATCGCCAATGGGCTGAGTCTGTCGAAGCTGCGGCCCTATGCCGCGAGCTTCCTGATCTTCACCGACTATTGTCGCGGCGCGCTGCGCCTCAGTGCGATGATGGATCTCCCGGTGGTTTACATCTGGACCCACGACTCGATCAGCATGGGTGAGGACGGGCCAACCCACCAGCCCATCGAACAACTCGCGTCGTTCCGCGCGATGCCCGGCATGATTGTGTTGCGGCCGGCGGACGCCAACGAGGTGGTCGAGGCCTGGCGGGTGATCATGCGGGTCAAGGATCGCCCGGTCAGCCTGGTGCTGACGCGGCAGGCGCTGGGGACCGTGGACCGCACCAAGTACGCGCCAGCGAGCGGCGTGTCGCGCGGTGCGTATGTGCTCGCCGATGCCCCGGACCACCGACCCGGTGTGCTGCTGCTGGCGACCGGCAGCGAAGTCTCGCTGTGCATTGCGGCGTACGAGCAACTGACGTCGGAAGGGGTCCAGGCGCGTGTGATCAGCATGCCGTCGTGGGAGCTATTCGAGAGTCAGAGCCGGGAATACCGCGACAGCGTGCTGCCGCCGGAGATAACGGCACGCGTCGCCGTGGAAGAGGCATCGACCTTCGGTTGGGAACGCTATACCGGCTTCGATGGAACCATCCTTGGCCTGCATACCTTTGGATTGTCTGCGCCACTGAAGGTTGTCGCGCAGCACTTCGGCTTCGATCCGGCTCACGTTGTCGCCGCGGCCAGGGAACAAATGGCGCGCCCCGCCGCAAAGCAGTGAGCCCGGTGCTACTGGACCAATCCGTGGAGGGGCAGAATGCGCAGCGCACAAGAGACGGCAATGAAAATAGATCCTTTGGCGGGGAAACCCGCCGAACCATCGATGCTGATCAACGTACCAAGACTTGTCACGGCCTACTACACGGAGGTCCCAGAGCCGTCGGTGCCCGAGCAACGGATCGCGTTCGGCACCTCGGGGCATCGCGGGTCCGCGTTCGACAAGACCTTCAACGAATGGCACGTCCTGGCCATCACCCAGGCCATTTGCCGGTACCGCAAGCGGCACCACATCGATGGCCCGCTGTTTCTTGGCATGGACACGCATGCGCTCTCCGTGTCGGCTCTGGCCAGCGCCCTGGAGGTGCTGGCGGCCAACGGGGTGGACGTCATGATCGCGCAGGGGGAGGAATATACCCCAACCCCTGCCGTGTCCCACGCGATTCTCACATACAACCGCGGGCGCAAGACGGGCCGCGCCGACGGCATCGTCATCACACCATCCCACAATCCGCCCCATGACGGCGGGTTCAAGTACAACCCATCACACGGCGGGCCGGCAGGATCCGCCGTCACCGATTGGATCGAAGCGACGGCGAACACGTGTCTGGAACGTGGCTTGCGAGGCGTGAAAAGGATTCCGTTCGAGAAGGCGCGTCGCGCCCCCACGACGCACCGGCACGACTATCTCAATGCGTACGTGACTGATCTCGCCAATGTGCTCGACATGGACGCCATTCGCGGCGCGAAGATCCGCATGGGCGTGGATCCCCTCGGCGGTGCCGGGGTCCACTACTGGGGGCCGATTGCCGAGCGCTACGGGTTGAACCTCACGGTCGTCAACGAGGCCGTCGACCCGACCTTCCGCTTTATGACCCTAGACTGGGACGGCCAGATCCGGATGGACCCCTCCTCGTCCTATGCGATGCAGCGGTTAATCGACCTGAAGGATCGCTTCGAGATCGCCTTCGCCTGCGATACCGACCACGACCGGCACGGGATTGTCACCCGGAGTGGGGGATTGCTTGCCCCCAATCACTACCTTGCGGTCGCCATTTTCTACCTCTTCCAACACCGACCGAAGTGGCGCGAGGAAGCGGCGGTCGGGAAAACGGTGGTGAGCAGCCAGATGATTGATCGCGTCACCGCGAAGCTGGGCCGGACGCTCTACGAGGTGCCGGTTGGCTTCAAGTGGTTCGTCGAGGGCTTGCTCGACGGCTCGCTTGGCTTCGGGGGCGAAGAGAGCGCGGGTGCGTCGTTCGTCCGTCTGGATGGCAGCGTCTGGACGACGGACAAAGACGGCATCGTCCCGGCTCTGCTCGCGGCAGAGATCACAGCGCGGATGGACCGCGATCCCGGCGAGATCTACCGCGACCTCACGCGCGAGTTCGGTGAGCCGCTGTACGACCGCGTTGAGGCGCCGGCCACTCCGGAGCAAAAGGAACGGTTGGCGAAACTCTCAGCCCAGCAGGTTACGCTCACCGAGCTGGCGGGCGAAACAATCCAGACTGTCCTCACCCACGCGCCAGGCAACGGCGCGCCCATCGGCGGCTTGAAGGTAATAGCCGAAAGCGGATGGTTCGCGGCGCGTCCGTCAGGGACGGAAGACCTCTACAAGATCTATGCAGAGAGCTTCCAGGGAGCGGATCATCTGCGCCGTATCCTGGAGGAAGCCCAGGCAATCGTCAGCGATGCTCTGGCGGCGTCCGCGCAGCAACCGGGGATTCCATTTAGGGCAAGTATGAAGGAGAAACCATGAGCAAACAAACCCGTGTCAGCCACCCGATCTACAATCTTCTCCCTACGGAAATCGAGGGATTCGATTCCCTGGCGGAGCTGGCCCTGGATATGCGTTGGTCGTGGAATCATGCTACCGACAAAGTGTGGCGGCAGCTCGATCCCGAACTGTGGGAAATCACGCATAACCCCTGGGTTGTCCTGCAGACGGTCTCCCGCGACCAGATCGAGCGCGTGTTGGCCGATCCCGTTTTTCGCAAAACCGTTGATGCCCTGGTGCAGACGAGGCGGCAAGCGGTGAAGGCGCCCGCGTGGTTTCAGCAGAATTATTCGCGGGGTTCCCTGACCTGCGCCGCGTATTTCAGCATGGAATTTATGTTGAGCGAAGCGTTGCCCATCTACTCTGGCGGGCTTGGCAATGTAGCCGGCGATCAGCTCAAAGCCGCCAGCGATCTGGGCGTGCCGGTGGTCGGCGTGGGGCTGCTCTACCAGCAAGGCTATTTTCGCCAGGTGATCGACAAGGACGGAGCCCAGCAGGCCCTCTTTCCCTACAACGACCCCGGGCAGTTGCCGATCACACCGCTGCGCCACCCGAACGGGGAATGGTTGCGGTTGGAGATCGCGTTACCCGGTTACTCGGTCTGGCTGCGGGCCTGGCAGGTCCAGGTCGGCCGGGTGAAGCTGTACCTGCTCGACAGCAATGACGCGGCGAACTTTCCTGTTCATCGTGGGATTACCAGCGAGCTATATGGTGGCGGGCCGGAGCTGCGCCTCAAGCAAGAACTGCTCCTCGGGATTGGCGGGTGGCGCCTGCTCAATGCGCTCGGCATCAAGCCCGAAGTTTGCCACCTGAATGAAGGACATGCCGCATTCGCCGTGTTGGAACGGGCTCGAACCTTCATGGAAGAGACAGGGCAGCCCTTCAAGGTCGCCCTGGCCGTTACGCGAGCAGGCAACCTCTTCACCACCCACACGGCAGTGGCCGCCGGCTTTGACCGTTTTGCGCCGGCCCTCATCGCGCAATACCTCGGCGCCTATGCCGAGCAGAAGCTCGGCATACCAGTCCACGATTTGCTGGCCCTGGGCCGCCAGAACCCGAACGACGCGTCGGAGACCTTCAACATGGCCTATCTGGCGATCCGTGGGAGCGGGGCGGTCAATGGCGTCAGTCGCCTGCACGGGAAAGTTAGCCGGCATCTCTATGAGCCTCTCTTTCCGCACTGGCCGCAGGACGAAATCCCGGTCGGACACGTGACTAACGGAGTCCACATGCGGAGCTGGGACTCGGCCCCGGCCGATGATCTTTGGACG
>Ga0316616_100000126_pt1 | contig 19459 bp, 15 predicted proteins | sample OWC_Aug_M1_C1_D1_FD_207660 | JGI IMG/M metagenome (GOLD analysis project Ga0316616, IMG submission 207660) | Wetland soil microbial communities from Old Woman Creek delta, Ohio, United States - OWC_Aug_M1_C1_D1_B | ecosystem: Environmental > Terrestrial > Soil > Wetlands | place: USA: Ohio... | reverse complement strand
CGGATTCAGCGGGAAGACGTTCAAGAAGCTGCCGGCCGACCTCCAGGCCTGCGTCGTGAAGGCGGGCGCCGCCGGCGCCGCCCACGGCCGCACGTGGGAGCGCGCCGCCGACGACAAGATCCTGAACCAGATGGCGGCCGAGAAGAAGATCACCATCGTCGAGTTCAAGGACCGCGCCAAGCTCCTGGAGCTGGCCGCTCCGGTGAAAGAGGCATTCGCCAAGGAAGTCGGCGCCGAGAAGGTGCTGGCCAATATCAACGCGGTGAAGTAGTCGGCTCTAGGTTCGGACCAATCGTGTGGCGAACCGGCTCCCCGGGTCTTCGGGGAGCCGGTTCGTTCTGGATTCGCGCCGTGCCACCGGACGCCCGTTTGGCGGGACGGCGATGTGGGAGCGTGCATGCACGACCGACCAGCATTTTCGCGTATCCTCGACGTCATATATCGGGGGTTTCAGTTGCTTGCCTGGGTCCTCATGGGACTCCTGATCGTTCCGGTCACGCTCCAGATTCTCTCCCGGTACACCGGCCTGATCCCGCGGTGGATCTGGACGGAGGAGGCGGCCCGTTTTTGCTTCATCTGGATCATCATGGTGGGAGCGACCATCGCGGTGCGGGACGGGACGCACTTCGAGGTGGACGTCCTGCCGACGCCGAAGAACCCCAAGATGGAAGCCATCATGCGCCTCTGGGTGAACGGCTTCATGCTGATCTTCACCTGGGTGTTCGTGATCTATGGGTGGCAGTATGCCGCCTTCGGCTGGATCCAGACCTCGGAGCTGACCGGCATCAACATGGTCTTCATTCATGGGGTCTATTTTGTGGTGGGGGTGATCTGGACCTTGTTCATCGTCGAGCGGATCTGGTACGCCATTCGGGTGTGGCGGGGCGACCAGAATGCCCTCGCCCACCTGCGGGGGGATTACAATGTCGCCCGGTGACGTCGCGCTCATCCTCTTCGGCACGTTCGGGGTTTTGATCATTCTCCGGGTCCCGGTGGCTTTTGCGCTGGGGCTCGCCGTGCTCCCCATCATGGCGTTCAACCCGCGGCTCACCCCCGTCCTCATGATGGGGGAGATGACCAAGGCGTACAACGCCTTCATCTTGCTGGCGGTGCCGTTCTTCCTGCTGTCCGCCAACATCATGAACTCGGCGGGGATCACCGATCGCTTGGTAGACGTCACCAAATGCCTGGTGGGGCAATTCCGTGGCGGCCTGGCGTACATCAACGTCGTCGTCAGCATGATCTTTGCCGGGATCTCCGGTTCCTCCACCGCCGATGCCGCCGGCGAAGGCTCCATCATCATTCCGGCGATGAAGAAGCAGGGCTACGACACCTCCTTCACAGTGGCGATTACCGCTTGTTCGTCGGTCATCGGCGTCATCATCCCGCCGAGCATCCTGATGATCGTCTGGGGCGGCGTGCTGAACACCTCGGTTGGGGGAATGTTTCTGGGCGGCTTCATCCCCGGCGCCATGGTGGGGCTCTCGCAGATGGCCGCGGTCTACTTCTACGCCAAGCGGCGCAACTACCCAATCTATGCCCGGGCCACGCTGAGAGAATTTGGTCGATCCCTGTGGGCCGCCCTGGCAGCCCTGATGACCCCGATCATCATCATCGGCGGCGTCGTCGGCGGGTTTGTCACGCCGACGGAAGCGGCCGTGGTCGCGGTGCTCTATTCGTTCGGAGTTGGGTTGGCGATTCACCGCTCGATGGGCATAAAGGAGATCAAGGACGTTCTGTACAACACCACCCGTCTGGCCTCGATTTCCTTGTTCTGCATCGGGACGGCGTCGGCGTTTGGGTGGGTGATGGCGTACTATCAGCTCCCCAAGATGGTGGTGGCGACCCTCTCTCAGTACGGGGTGGGGATCACCAGCGTAGGTCTCATCGTGGCGGCGGCGTTCCTCTTCATCGGGTGCTTCATTGACGCAGTCCCGGCGATCATCATCATCGCGCCGCTCCTGGCGCCGCTGGCACAGAGTGTGGGTATGCATCCGGTCCACTTCGGGATCATCGGGGTCATCTCGCTGGCCTTTGGCCTGGTCACCCCTCCGTACGGGTTATGCCTCTTGATCGACGTGGCCATCGCCCGGACTACGGTGGGGCATGTACTCAAGGATGTGCTGATCATCCTTTTCCCGATGCTCATCGCGTTGCTCCTGGTGATTCTCTTCCCGCAGACGGTGCTGTTCATCCCGAAACTGATCATGCCGAAGTTCATCTGACGCGTTCGATATTGGCGGCGACGCGACCGGGAGGCGGAAGGTATCGCCTCCCGGTTCTTTTTTTCGGCAGGCGATGGTCGCATCTCTGCGAACGACCAGGACAGGAGAACGGGGCGGTTTGTCGTGGACGGGTCGTTTTCGTCCGTGGTACCTTGACCCGTAAATCTTGCACCCTGACGAGCGAGTCGAGCTGATGGAATTGATCGAACGCATCCTGCACGGCGATCCGCGCGCGGCCGCCCGCTTGATCACCATGGTCGAGAATGGGACCGCGGAGGCGGTGGCGGCCCTCAAGGCGATCTATCCTCACACGGGCCGCGGTTACGTGATCGGCATCACGGGTCCGCCCGGCTCGGGGAAGAGTACGCTCACGGATCGTATTACCGCCGAGCTCCGCCAGTTGGGCAAGACGGTGGGAATCATCGCGGTGGATCCGACCAGCCCCTTCACCGGTGGGGCGATCCTGGGCGATCGCATCCGGATGCAGCGGCACAGCCTGGACGAGGGGGTCTTTATCCGCAGCATGGCGACCCGGGGGCACCTGGGCGGCCTGTCGCGCTCGACGAACGACGTGGTGGACGTGCTGGACGCGATGGGGAAGGAATATATCCTCATCGAGACGGTGGGCGTGGGGCAAGCCGAGATCGAGATCGTCCGGACGGCCCATACGACCATCGTCGTTGCGGTGCCGGGCTTGGGCGACGAGATCCAGGTGATCAAGGCCGGGATCATGGAGATCGGGGACGTCTTCGTGGTGAACAAGGCCGATCGGGACGGGGCCGACCGGACCGTTCTCGAGATCGAGATGATGCTGGAGCACGGGGAGTCGGACGACGGCTGGCGTCCCAAGATCTTCAAGACCGTGGCGTCCCGGGGGGAGGGGATCGACGCCCTGACGCAGGGCATCCTGGGGCACCGCGAGTTCCTCTTCGAGGAGGAGGGGCATCGCCGCAAGGGCCGCGAGCGGACGCGGTGGGTATTTCGAGGGCTCCTCCAGGAGCGGCTGACGGCACGCGCGTTGGACAGCCTGTCGCGTGGCGCCGGACTGGACCCCCTGGTCGACCGGATCGCCGCGCGGGAAACCGACCCCTATACCGCGGTTGAAGAGGTGCTGCGGAAACTTGGATTGTAGCCGCTTCGTTCGCCGCCAGGTTTTTCCTCTCCCCTGTCGAAGGATCACCCGATGGATCCGGTACGCCGCGCCGAGCTCGACGTTCGGATCGCCCTCTTCCGGCTGAGGCTGTTCAGCGCCCTCTTCACTCCTCCGCAGCTGCCCGCTGCCCGCTCGCCTACCCCTTCTCCAGAATCGCCGGCCGCGTGAACCGCATCCCGCCCCCCTCCATGGTCAGCGTGGGGAAGAGGATGGGTCGCGTGATCGGCTCGGGGCCATCCACCGTGGCCAGGATCGTGTCCTCGGACTTGGTCCCGGTGATGGACGGGTTCCAGCAGAACGGCTGATTCGGGGCAATGACGTCCGGCGTGGTGAAATGGGCCCGATAGTCACGCGGTTGATACCCGATGGGGCCGCCCTGGTGGTGGAGCTTCCATTCCGCGGGGTAGCCCTTCTCGGCGTAGGCTGCGATGGCCTTCTGGAACACCTCCTTCGCGGGGGTCCCCGGGCGGGTGTTGGCCATCAGCGTGCAGTCCACGTACACGGTGGCCTCGTACTGTCTGCGCAGAGCATCCGACAGCGTCCCGAAGTGGACAAAGCGGGTGAGGCACACGACCAGGCCGCCCTTGCGGGCGTTCACCGAGAGCATGAAGATCCGGTCAATGGGTTGTTCCATCGGGATGCTGTGGCGGAAGCGCCGGATGCGGTCGTCGGCCGCGCCCATGACCCCGATCGGGTCGATCCGGTCCTTCCAGAGTTCGGCCGAAAGTCGGCCGATGACCGCGCACTCCTTCTCCCCCTGCCGGGTCTCCATCAGGATCTGCTCGGCGGCACGGGAGGTTTTCTCGCCCAGCCAGCGGTAGCGCTCGATCTCGCTGGGGGTGAGGGAGTAGCGAAGGCGGACCACATCCTCGTTCACGGCAGCGCTGTTCGGGAACGGGACATCGCAACCCACCGGCGCGCCGCCGGCGAGTTCCGTGACGATGGCCGCCTCCTGATCATCCCACCAGTTGAAGGTCTTGACCTGGAACCCGAGTGTCTCGACCCCTTCCTCCTCGATCATGCGCGGGGCCTCGACGTTGGTGGTGAGGACAAACTTGGCGTCCTCGGTGACCAGGATGGACGTGCCGCCCATCTCGGTGGCGATGCCGATGAGGTTGATCCCGCCGGCGGTCAACCAAGAAAAGTTCGCCTGGCGCTTGAGGAGCACCGCGGCCAGCCCTTTGGTCTTCATCAGTCCCCGCAGGCGCGCTTCCTTTTCTCGGATCTCCTCGAGTCTGGTCATGACGTTTCCTTTCTGTGGGGTGCGTGGCGCTGGGGATGATCACACCGGGGTCCCCGGAGGGTTGTCGCCCGCCGGAGTTCGCCCCGCTACGATATGCGGACCGCACGCCGTGTCAAGTGCTGGGACGGAGATTGTGTGTGGTTCCGGATGTGCGGGGGGCGCGGTGGGTGGCGCAAGACGACACGCAGGGTCCCGGGCCGGGGACACGCCCGGTCACGGCCCGGATCCCGTGTGGTGGGTCATTCCGGCGAGCCGGGCAGGGGCAAGCGGTCCGCGCTGACCGAGGCGAGGAGCGGTCCGCTGCGATGCAGCACGAACGTGATGGTCCGGCCCGCTTGGTCCTTCTTGCCCACGAGTGCGGTGTAATCCTCGGACAGTTCGAACGTGAAATCGCCCGGATGCCGCCAGTGCAGCTTGCCGCCCGGAAGAACCTTGGCGCGCGTCCGGACCCATCCCGCCTGGAACCGTCCGTTTGGATCGTCCTCCCACGCGTAGAGGATGTTGGCCCACTCCGGATGGACCTTCTCCACCACGATACGGCTCGGGAAGACTTGACCTCGCGCGCCTTCCCAGACGCCGGCGAGACTCGCCACCTCGGGCGGGACGTTTTTGGCCGGCTGAGCGACACGGGTGTCGGGGGAAAGAACCGGTTGCGCTGGACGGAGGGCCGTCAGAACAAGAACGAGGCCGATGAGCGCCAGGATGGTGGCCAGACCGACAGTTGCGAGCTTCATGGCTGCTTCCTCCTCGGGTCTTCGCACCCGGTGCGGCGTTCGCAGGATTACCTGCCATGAGGGGAGAGCAGGACGCGTGCCGATCATCGACGCAGTCGGTGGGTCCGATAACTATCGGGAATGTCTCGGGTAGGTCCAATCGGGCCCCTCACCGTCACGCGTGGGAAGTGTATGGAAAGAGATACGGTCTGTATCTGCCTGTGTGTGGCACCAGGTAGGGGATTGGCTGGGACTCTGTGGCGGAAGTGACCGACGCGGGGCGCGCGGACTCACTGGGTGTTGATGCCGTATTCCTTGAACAGTCGCGCCAGGTAGGTGCGCTGGAGGCCGAGCGCCTCGGCAGCGCGCGTCTGATTCCCATTGGCCCTGGTCAGGGTGTCCTGGAGGAGTTGCCGCTTGAACTGCAATACGGCGTCGTGGTACGTCCCGCCGCCGGCGCGATCCGCGGCACAATCCTCCGTGGGCTCGAGGATGGGGAGGTCGTGCGGTCCGATCTCGGAATCGGTGGACAGCGTGACCGCGCGCTCGATGGCGTTCTCCAGCTCGCGGACGTTGCCCGGCCAGTCGTAGTGGGCGAGGAGCGCCGCCGCCTCGGGCGACACCGGTTTCGGCGGGCGCTTCAGCTCGGCGCTGTATTTCTCGATGAAATGGCGGGTGAGAAACGCCAGGTCGTCCTTCCGGGCGCGGAGCGGCGGGAGGATGACCGTGACGACTTTGAGGCGGTAGTACAGGTCCTGCCGGAACGCCCCCCGCCTCAGGAGGCCTTCCAGGTCGGTGTTGGTCGCCGCGATGAAGCGAACATCCACCCGTATGGGCCGGATCCCGCCCACGCGTTCGAACTCCTGTTCCTGCAGGAGTCGAAGCAGCTTGGCCTGGAGGGCAGGGCGGATGTCCCCGATCTCGTCAAGAAAGAGCGTGCCGCCCTCCGCCACCTCCACCTTGCCCCGCTTGAGCTGGTGGGCGCCCGTGAAGGCCCCCTTCTCGTGGCCGAACAGCTCGCTTTCCAGGAGTTCTTCGGACAACGCCACGCAATTGACAGTCACCAAGGGGCGAAGGCGCCGCTCGCTCCACCGGTGAATGGCCCGCGCGAGTATCTCCTTGCCGGTGCCGCTCTCCCCGCGGATCAGGATGGTGGCGTTGCTGGCCGCGGCCTGCTGGGCGATCCGGATGACCTCCAGAATGGCGGGGCTCTGGCCGATGAGGGGCCGCTCCAGGCTGCTCAACTCCGTCTGGAGGCGCGTGTTCTCCGCGCGGAGGGTGTGGCGCTCCAGCGCCTTGTTGATCACCACCTCGAGATGCGCGGGATCCAGCGGTTTGGGGATGAAGTCGTAGGCTCCCGCCCGCATGGCGTCGACGGCACGCTGGGCGGTTCCCCAGGCGGTGATGACGATCACCGTGGTGTCGATCCCTTCGCGCCGGATACGCTCCAGGACTTCCAGGCCACTCATGCCCGGCAACTGGAGGTCGAGCAGCGTGATGGGCGCCGGTTCCTGGCGAAGGATCCGGAGGGCTTTCTCGCCGTCGTCGGCGCACTCCACCTCGAACCGCATGAGACGGAGGCGGTCCGCAAGCAGATCCAGGAGATCGGGATCGTCGTCCACCACCAGGACGCGGTGCTGTCGAAGGTTGGACATGGTCAGTACCCCTGGGCGGCACGGGTTGCCGCAGGAACCGACACGTCCGCGGCGGGGAGCGTGAACGCGAACCGGCTTCCCCGGCCGACCTCGCTCTCCACCCGGATACGCCCCCCCTGAAGCTCCACGAGACTTTTGGCGATGGCGAGGCCGAGTCCGGTGCCAGGCGCCTTGCTCGTTCCGCCCCGCCGAACCTGATGGAATTTCTCGAAGACGGCCCGAAGCTGGTCGGAAGGAATTCCCTCGCCGGTATCCTCGACGACGATCTCGGCCCACCCTGTGGGCGGGTCAACTTGTCCACTCGTTAATCGGTCGATTGGTTCAGAGGGATCGACATCTTGACCAGTTGACTGTTCGACGCGGCGGGCGGCGACGCGCACGGAGCCGCCCGCTGGGGTGAACTTCAGGGCGTTTCCCACCAGGTTCGTCAGGATCTGATGGGTCCGGTCGCGATCGGCGAGGACGTGCAGGGAGCGATCCGGGGTCGCCGCCGCGAGTTCGAGTCGCTTCCCCGCGGCGACCGGTTGCAGACCGTCGAGGACGTCTCGGACGAGGTCGGTCACACTCACCGCCTCGGGGCGGAATTCGATCCGGCCGGCTTCGATCCGGGACAGATCCAGGAGATCGGCGATGAGGCGCGCGAGTCGCTCGGTGTTGGCGCGGATGCGCTCCAGATAATTGCGGAGGAACCCGCCGATCTCCCCGGCGACGCCGTCCATGAGGTTGTCCACGGACATCCGGATGGCGGTGAGGGGGGTGCGAAGCTCGTGAGAGACGTTCGACACGAACTCCGACTTCAAGCGATCCAGCTCCTGGAGCTTGGCATTGGCGGTCTCCAGCGCGGTATTGGCGTCGGAGAGCTGCAGGGTCCGTTGAATGACCTTGACCTCCAGACTCTGGGTGAGCGCCTCGATCTCCCGGTAGGCCAGGGCGTTGGCCAGGGCCACGGCGGCCTCGTCGGCCAGCCGCTCCAGGACCTCCTGCGTTTCCGGGGAGAACGGATTACGGTGCCATCGGCCCACCGCCAGGACGCCCAGGCAGCGGCCTCGGACGCGAACCGGGATCAGGACCAGGGCCTGGATGCGCTCCTCGGAGACGACCCGGGCTTCGATCGGGTCATCCTTGGGCGTGGCCGGACACAGGATCGCCGGGCGGCTTTCCGCGAGAACCGTCCCGGTCCATCCGCTGCCCGGCTGGATCGCCCAGGTCCGGATGGCGTCTCCCGAGACACCCACGAGCGCAACGACAGCGCCAGGCTTGTCGCGCTCGTAGCAGCAGGCCAGAAAGGCAAGATCGCCGCGGACGAGCCGCCGGGCATGATACACCAGGGTGTCGAGGACCGTCTGGAGGTTCAGCGTCGAGGACAGCTCCCGGTCGAGTTGGAACCGGACCTGGAGGGATTCGGCCATCCCGTTGAACGCGTCCGCGAGGTGGCCGATCTCGCCCCCGGAGGTCGCCGACATGCGGTACTCCAGGCGGCCCGCGGCGATGGCCCGGGACCCTTGCACGAGGCGGCGGATCGGCTCGGTGATGCCGCGGGCCAACCACATGGCCGACAGCAAACCGACGGTCAGGGCGATCATGCCCACGCCGAGGATGAGATTGCGCGTCTGCCGGATGGCGGCCAATTCCCGCGCCAGGGAGATTCCCACGCGGGCCACCGCGCGGCGGTCGTTGAGGACGAAGATCGGGACAGCCACGTCGTAGGCCGGAATTCCGTTGTGGATGATCTCCTGGACGAGGGGCCGCGTGGCGCGAAGGGCGCGGGTGGTCACGGCGTCGGTGTAGATCTGCTCGACCTCCCTGATATCGCTGTGGGTGACGACCCTGCCGGTGCGGTCGAGGATCATGACAACGATAACGGCGCGCTCACTGGCGACACTGTGGACCAGAGGCCGCATGAGGAGGAAGTCGTCGGTGATCAGGGCCTGGACGCTGGCGTGGGCGAAGATCTTGGTGAGTTGCAGTCCTCGCTCCTCCGCCTCGGCCAGCACGGCGCGCCGCTCGAGGTGGAGCACGCTCGGCAGGAGGACCGCGAAGAGGAGTCCGATGGAGAGCGCGATGTAGATGGCGAACTTGGCTCGGAGGCTCAAGTCCCGGTAGCGACGAATGATGCGTTGCGCGGCCAGAGTCCGGGTCACCGTATCCACCCGTGCGCGGGTCAGCGGGCGAGGTCCACGCCGACCAGCTTGTCCTCGGGCAAGACGCCGAGGTTCAGCCGGAGATTCCTCACCCGGACCCCGTGAGCCGCGACTCGTGTCCAGTGCGCGAGGAAGACCATCGGCGCCTCGGCGAGAATCGTCGCCTGGACGGCCGAGAACTCCCCTGGTGGGGTGAGGTCGAGGAGACGGTCGACCTCCGGATTCGCGTAGCCGGTGAGGTTCGAGACGCCGATGTTGCTGGAGTGGAACAGGGCCCGCAAGAAGCCCTGGGCGTCGTCCGTCCGCATGTGCCAGCTATACAGGAAGAGATGGCCTTCTCCCTCCGCCGCGGCCTTGACCAGGTCGGTCCAGGTCGGCATCTCCCGGCGGGTGAGGTTGAGGCCGATCCCGCGGAGATCCCGCTCCACCGCCAGCGCAAGGTCCCGGACGAAGGAGGGTGGTCCATAGTGGATCAAGCTGATCGGCCGACCGTCGTACCCCGCCTGCGCCAGGAGGGCCGCGGCGGCACGCGGGTCAGGGGGTGCCTGGCGGATGAGTGGATCGAAACCCTCCATGTGCGGCGGGAGCGGGCCGCAGGCCGGCACGGCGGCCCCTTTGCCGGCGAGCGCCGCCCGGTGGACATCGATTCCCCGGGCGACGGCCTGGCGCATGAGCGGCTGGTCGAACGGGGCCTTCCGGCATTGGAGGCCGAGATAGAACACGTTGAATCCGGGGACCACCATGACCGTGAGGCGAGGGTCGGCCAGCGCGCGCTGGATCGCCTCGGGATCCGACAGGCTTGGGACGAAGTGGACCTCGCCCGTGAGGAGTTGCTCCAACGCCTCTTTTCCGTCGGGAATATAGCGGAAGTGGACCTCGTCGATCGCCGGCGTTCCGGCCCAGTAGTCAGGGTTCTTAGACAGGACGATGCGATCCGTCAGCCATTGCGGGTTCATGAACGGGCCGGTGCCGATCGGGTGGCGCGCGAAGTCGCCGCCCAGCCTGTCCAGGGCATCCCGGCTGACGACACCGAGTTTGTAGAGATACCGCCGAGCCAGGTAGCCGAAGACGTCGGACTTCAACCGGAGGACGACCGTCCGGGGATCCCGCACCTGAACGTCATCCACCAGGGTGGAGAGCACCTGCTTCTTCGGGTCGTGGAGATCGGTGGCGAACTGCCGCTCGAAGCAGAGGCGGACCGCCTCGGCGTCGAGCGAGGTCCCGTCGTGGAAGCGAACGCCGTGCCGGATCGTCATGTCCACGCATCGGCCGCCGTCCGACGCGATCCACGCCTCGGCGATTCCCGGGTCCGGGCGGCGGCCGTCGTTCCCGATATTCAGGAGCGAGTCGAAGAGGAGCCACTTGACCCGGATCGCCCGCTCGGAGTACCGCTTGGCCGCAGGGTCCAGGCTCTCCGGTTCGCCCTCCAGGGCGTACACGAATATCCGCGTGTGGTCCATCGCGTCACGATTCCGCCTGCTAGATCTTGACGTTCACGAGCCTGTCCTTGGGTAACGCTCCCGCCTCCAACTCCAGGCCGAGCCCGGTCCGATATGCCGAGAACCGATTCCAGTATACGAGGGGGGCGATTGGGACATCCCACTTGATCTGCTTGACCGCCTTCTCGTGCTCCTTGTTCTTGAGGATCGAATCGACTGCCCCGTACTTGCCCCAGTTTGCTCCGCCGCTTGAGTGAAACAGCGCATTCAGGTACCGGTCCGGATCGTCCGGTTGGAAAGTGCGGTGGTGCCACGAGGCAATGACCATATCGCCTTGACCCTGCTTCCAGGCCTCGGTCATCTCTCTCCAATTCCGGTACGTCCCGGTTAATGCCACAGTGATCTTGGCGTGGACACATTGCCGCTGGATATTGGTCGCAAGGTCATGGGCGAAGGTATTTTGAGGCGGGCAGAGAAGCGTCAAAGGCGGGACGCTGGGGTTCACCTGGACTTTCTCATGCTTGCCCCAATCGTGCCCGTGCATTCCCCGTGGAATTATGGCGGAAGCCGCAGTCGCCGCCTGGCTCCAGAGATCTGCGAGTGCGTTAACGTCAATGGCGCTGGCGATCTGCCGGCGGAGCGCTCGGCCGATCTTCTCCAGCCTGAATGCCAGAAAGAAGATGCTGATGTTACCCGACGACCGCACCGCGATACTGGGGTCGTTCGAGAGTGTGTCGAATGTCACTCGGTCGGTCAGAGATGGGGCGAAGTGGAGTTTTCCGGTGGCAAATTCGTTGGGGAACTGCGTCCCGTCGGAAATGTAGATCAGGTGGACTTCGTCGATATTCCCAATGGCACCGGATGGCCAATTCTGCGATCGCTTCAAAAACACGCCGTTGTGGTCATCCTTGTCCGTGTTCTTGGCCCAGGGGCCATCCATGCTGTGGCCCTTTTCACCATGACTCGTCTCATTGGCAACTAGCCATCTCACACGGATGTCCCGCTCGCTCTTTCCGGTGAAGGCGATGAGATCATCCGGCGGACCCTCCAGGGCCTGGATGAAAACCTTCGTCATGGCCGCGCCCTCCAGCGTTACGCCCCGTTGACGGTGCTCGTGGCGGAATTGAATCTCGTTCATCGGCGATGTCAGGGTGCGAGATCCACCGTGACCAGCTTGTCGTGGGGCAGGGCGCCGAGATTCAACTCGAGGCCCTTGACCCGATCGGCATAGGCCGCCATCCGCGTCGAGTGATAGAGGAACACCATCGGCGCGTCGTCCACGATCGTCTTCTGGATCTGCGAATACAGCTTGTCCTGCGCCGGTCCCTGCGGCGCCATGATGGCGTCGTCCAGGAGCCGATCCAGCTTCGCGTTGGTGTACCGGGTCAAGTTCGACGTGCCGGAAGACTTGGAGTGGAAGAGTGGGTGGAGCAGGCGCTCCGGATGGGGCGAGCGGATATGCCAGCTATACATGAACATGTCCCCCTCGCGGCTCTGCACGGCCTTGACCATCTCCGCGAATCCCGGCTTGCCGAGTAGTTGAACGGCGATCCCGATCTGCCTGAGGTCCACCCGGATGGACGACGCCAGGTCGACGTCGAAGGGCGTGGTGTTGTTGTGCACCAGTCGGAGCGTCAGGTTCGGGTTCCCCCCGGCGCGTGCGGCCGATTCTCTCGCCAATCGAAGGTCGAATGGGGCCTGGGTCACCGAAGGGTCGTAACCCAGGATGGCGGGGGAGAGCGGTCCTTTCGCCGGGAGGGCAACGCCGCGACCCAGGGCCTGGGCGGCCCGTTCCACGTTCACGGCGTGCGCCACCGCTCGCCGCAGGTGCGGATTGTTGAGCGGCGCGCGTTCAGTATAGAAGCCCAGGTAGAACACGTTCAGGGCTGGGACCTGCGCCAACGTGATTCGGGACTCGTCTCGCAGGCGTTCGAAGAGCGTGGGTTCGGGAAGGACGGGGGCGAAGTCCACACTGCCGTTCACCATGGCCGCGACGAGAGCCTCACCGCCGGGAATGAACTGGAAGACGACCTGGTCCAGTTTTGGCCGCCCGGCCCAGTACCGATCATTGGCCACCAGAATCAACCGGTCCTTCTCCCACCGGTCGAACCGGAACGGCCCGGTGTAGGTGGGCGTTCGGGCGAACTCCTTGCCCAGCTTGGCCAGGGCGGTCGGGCTGGCGATCTCGACCTGGCCCAGGTAGTGCAAACTGGGATATTTCAACTTGAACGTGATCGTCAAGTCGTCGTGCACCTCGATGCCTTCGATAAGCTGGCTCAGGAGCTGCTCCTTGCTGTTCTTTGGATCCGTCGAGTACAGGGGATGACCCGGGCGGAACTGCCGCTCGAAATTCTCTTTCACTGCGAAGGCGGTGAGGGGCGTTCCATCGTGAAACCGGACGCCGGAGCGGAGGCTGAAGACCACCTGGAGGCCATTCTCGGACAGCTTCCAAGACCGAGCAAGGCCGGGTTCCAGGCTCTTCCCGTCCCTGGAGACGTTCAGCAGGGCGTCCCCGAGCAGCCAGAGAACCCGGTTGGCCCGCTCCGAGCCGGACTTGGCCGTGTCCAGGGACTCCGGCTGCGCCTCGAGGTGGTGGACGAGGATCTTCTCGCCGCCCCCGGCAACGGCGACAGGCACGACGATGACCAGCGCGATGGCGACGCGGATTACCCGCCAGAGGGGACGCCACCCTACGCGTCTAATGGTCGCCCCCGTTGCCGCACGAGAACTCCCAGTGCCTGAACCAGATCTTTTCGATGAGCTTCTCGGCCCCATACCTTTGGGCGATCTCATGATTCAGCTCCTCCAATCGAACCTTGAGGTCCTTGTGCCACACGGCGTCGCGATAATGCGCGAAGCCGTGGAAGAGGGTGTAGGTCAGCTCGTCCCGACAGTCATAGATGGTGCCGTCCAGGAGTGTGTTGAGTTCACAGCGGAAGGTGAGCCGCGTCTCCCGATCGCTTTCGCCGCCGACCTCCGCGGCGGAGCTCCAGGAGGCGATCCGCCAGCCGTGGGTGGCGAGGCCGCCGGGCCACCCCCCACTCACGCCGGCGGGTGCCTCTTTCGGCAGGAGAACCTGAATCTGTGCGAGGATCGCATCGTTCTCGTCGGGCGGACCCGCCAGGCGGCCGCCGATTCCCAGAGCGCACGTCACCCGTACCGGCATGGCACGTCCCTCCTTTCCGGAAACCCGTCGAAAGGTGTGGAGCGCTATCGCAGAGCGGAACCGCACAAACACAAACGCCCTCGTCGGTCCGGAGGACCAACCAGGGCGCGAAGGCTCGCTCGTGGGATTCGATACCGGGGCATCGTGCCACTCCCAGAGGGCCGAGCGGATGGATATTGGAGGTGACGTTGGCGGGATTGTAACCCAAACGCCGAGGGACTTGTCAAGGCCAGAACTGCGCGTTCGGACGGGGCGGTCAGACCGGAGCTTTCGGCTGGTGCGTCCGGCCATGGCGGTGTGCGCGGACCCCGGCCGCCGGGCTGGCGAAGTTGTTGACTTCACCGGAAAAATCACGTAGGCTGACCCATCTATGTCATCGCCTCTAACTCCACACGCCCAAAGGGCCGGGGGACTCATCATGGTGGAGACACCGAACCGGAAAACACCGGTCAAGGAAGAACGGAAAGAGCGGGATAAGGCGCTGGAGTCGGCCCTCTCGCAGATCGAGAAGCAGTACGGCAAGGGTGCCATCATGCGGATGGGGCTCTCGGGGGCCCTCTTGCCGATCGCCACGATCCCCACCGGCTCACTGGAGCTGGACTTCGCGCTGGGCGTGGGCGGCATCCCGCGGGGCCGCGTCGTCGAGATCTTCGGGCCGGAATCCAGCGGCAAGACGACCCTGGCACTGCACATCATCGCCGAGGCGCAGAAGCGGGAGGGTGCGGCCGCCTTCGTGGACGCCGAGCATGCCCTGGATGCCAATTACGCCAAGACGCTGGGCGTGAACATCGACGATCTGCTGATCTCCCAGCCCGACACGGGCGAGCAGGCATTGGAGATCACGGAAGTCCTCGTGCGAAGCGGCGCGGTGGACGTGGTGGTCATCGACTCGGTGGCGGCGCTGGTCCCCCGGGCCGAGATCGACGGCGAGATGGGTGACTCGCTGCCGGGGCTGCAGGCGCGTCTGATGTCGCAGGCGTTGCGGAAGCTGACCGCCGCGATCAGCAAGTCGCGGACCTCGGTGGTGTTCATCAACCAGTTGCGGGAGAAGATCGGCATCATGTTCGGGAACCCGGAAACCACGACGGGCGGCCGGGCCCTGAAGTTCTACGCCTCGGTTCGCCTGGATATCCGGCGGATCTCGGCCATCAAGGATGGCGAGGAAGTCGTCGGCAGCCGGGTCAAGGTCAAGGTGGTGAAGAACAAGGTGGCGCCCCCCTTCCGCGAAGCCGAATTCGACATCGTGTACGGCGAAGGGATCTCCCGGCTGGGGAGCCTCGTCGACCTGGGCGTCGCGCACAAGGTGGTCGAGAAGAGCGGGTCGTGGTACGCGTACGGGACCGAGCGGATCGGGCAGGGGCGCGACAACGCCAAGCGATTCCTGCAGGACAACGCAGCCATGGCGGATGAGATCGAAACCAAATTGCGGGTGGCCCTGGGGTTGGCGGCCTCGCCGGAGGCGGAGGCGTAGATGGAACTCGTCGAACTCCTGAAGATCGCGGTGGAGCGTAAGGCGTCGGACCTGCACATCAAGGTGGGGATGCCCCCGGTGCTCCGCATCGACCACAAGCTCGTCCCCCTGATGGAGTTGCCCCGGCTGGGCCAGGACGCCGTGGTGTCCATGGCTGCGGGCGTGATGAACGCCAAGCAGCGGGAGCGGTTCAAGGAGCGGAACGAGGCGGACCTGGCCTACGGGGTGCCCGGCCTGGGGCGGTTCCGGGTGAACGTGTTCCAGCAGCGCGGAATGGTGGGCATCGTGCTCCGGCTCATCCCCTTGAAGATCCAAACCGTGCGCGAGCTGAACCTGCCGCCGGTCTTGGAGGCGCTGTCCCTCGAGCCGCGCGGCCTGATCCTGGTGACGGGGACGACTGGGTCGGGGAAATCCTCGACGCTGGCGGCGATGATCGACCACATCAACTCCAATACGACGGGCCATATCCTGACGATCGAGGACCCGATCGAGTTCCTGCACCGGGACAAGAAGTGCCTGGTCAACCAGCGCGAGATCGGGGTGGACGCCCCCAGCTTCAGCGAGGCGCTGCGGAGCGCGCTGCGGCAGGATCCCGACTCCATCCTGGTGGGCGAGATGCGGGACTTCGAGACGATCTCCACCGCGCTGCTGGCGGCGGAAACCGGCCATCTGGTGATGAGCACGCTGCACACGCTGGACACCACCGAGACCGTCAACCGCGTGATCTCGGTCTTCCCGCCGTACCAGCAAAAGCAAGTGCGCCTGCAGTTGGCCTCGGTGCTGCGCGGCATCGTGTCGCAGCGGTTGATTCCCCGCGCCGACGGGAAGGGGCGCGTGCCGGCCGTCGAGGTCTGCGTCGCCACCGCCACGGTGCGGGAGTCGATCGTGGACCCGGACAAGACCCGGAAACTGCCCGACGTCATCGCCGCGGGTGTCAGCCAGTACGGCATGCAGACCTTCGACCAGTCGCTGATGACGCTGTACACGCGAGGGTTGATCACCTACGAGGAGGCGCTCCGGTGGTGCAGCAACCCGGACGACTTCGCCCTGCGCGTGCGGGGCATCGAGTCCACCGCGGACTCGAACTGGCAGGGTAACGCGCCGCAGGAGCAGCCCCCGAAATCCATGCCGGGGATGACGCGGTTCTGATGGCGGGCCGACCGGCCCGCGGCCGGCGCGGGGAGGCGAGTCCGGGGCAGGCCGAGCGCGAGCGGCCGGGCGCGTGGGGAATTGCGCTGACGCTGCTTGCCGTCCGGTCCCGGAGTAGTCACGAGGTCCGGCAGACGCTGGGCCGCCGCGGCTACCCGCCGGACGAAGTGGCGGCTGTCATCGAGCGTCTGACGGCGCGCCGCTATCTGGACGATGCGGAGTTCGCCCGGACCTGGGTGACCGCCCGCGCCCGTCGGGCGGCAGTCGGGCCCGCCCGCCTGGCCCGGGAGCTCCGGGCGAAAGGGATCCCGGAGGGTCAGATCGCGGCGGCGCTCTCCGCCCTGGCCGAGGAGTGGACGGCGTCCGACGCGGCCGAAGAGGCCGTGCGCCGGAAGTTGAAGGCCCTGGCGGGTTTGCCGCCGGCCGTGGCGCGGCGCCGTCTCGCGGGCTATCTGGAACGGCGCGGATTCCCGCCGGAGATCATCGTCAGGATGTGTCGCGCGCACCTCGGCACGACCCCGGACACGGACTAAGCCGTTGTCAAAGAATATCTTGACCGGAGAGATTCCGGGAACGGCATAAGGAGCCGTAGCGAAATCGAAAAACAGCCACGGTATTTCGTAACGGCTCCTAATACACCGGACCACCAGCACAGGAACATCGCCATGCCCCCGACGCCCCAAACAGGCAATGACATCCGCCGCGCCTTCCTGGAGTATTTCGGCCGCCAGGGCCACACCCACGTTGCCAGCTCCTCGCTGGTCCCGAAGGCCGATCCCACGCTGCTCTTCACCAACGCCGGGATGGTGCAGTTCAAGGATGTGTTCACCGGGGGCGAGCAGCGCCCGTACCGACGCGCCGTCACGGCGCAGAAGTGCGTTCGCGCCGGGGGCAAGCACAACGACCTGGAAAACGTGGGGCGGACGGCGCGGCACCACACCTTCTTCGAGATGCTGGGGAACTTCTCGTTCGGCGACTATTTCAAGGAGGCCGCGGTCGCGTTTGCGTGGGAATTCCTGACGACGACCCTCGGCCTGCCGCCCGAGCGGCTGTGGGCCACCATTCACGAGGGCGACGCGGGGATGCGGCTCGGCCCGGATGAGGAGGCGCGCGCGCTCTGGCGTCGCTACGTGCCGGATGCCCGGATTGTGGCCTGCTCCACCAAGGACAACTTCTGGTCGATGGGCGATACGGGCCCGTGCGGCCCCTGCTCCGAGATCATCTACGACCAGGGTCCGGGAATGGGATGCGGGCGGCCGACCTGCGCCGTGGGGTGTGACTGCGATCGGTACCTGGAGCTGTGGAACCTGGTGTTCATGCAGTTCGAGCGGAGCGGCAACGGGGTGCTGACCCCTCTGCCCCGGCCCAGCATCGACACCGGCGCCGGTCTGGAGCGGCTGGCGGCGGTCCTCCAGGGGGTGGCGAGCAACTTCGACAGCGACCTCCTTCGACCGATCATCGGCTTCATGGAGGATCTGTCCGGCGTCCGCTACGGTGCCGGCCCCGGGACGGACGTCTCGCTGCGGGTCATCGCGGATCATGCCCGGTCCACGACGTTTCTGGTGGCCGACGGCGTCCTGCCCAGCAACGAGGGCCGCGGCTATGTGCTGCGCCGTATCCTGCGGCGCGGCCTCCGCCACGGTCGCCTGCTCGGCGTGGACGAGCCGTTCATGGCCAAGGTGACCGGCCGGGTGGTGGAGGTGATGCAGGGGGCCTACCCGGAGCTCGCCGAAGCGCGGGAGCATGTCGCCCGGGTGACGCTGGCCGAGGAGGAGCGGTTCGGCCACACCCTGCGGGTCGGCCTCCGTCTGGTGGAGTCCCTGGTGGAGCAGCAGAAAGCCCAGGGGGCCGCCGCCATCCCCGGGGCGGAGATTTTCCGGCTCTACGACACCTACGGGTTCCCGGTGGATCTCCTGCGGGACATCGCCTCGGACCACGGTTTGGCGCTGGATGAGCCCGGGTTCGAGCGCGCCATGGCCGAGCAGAGGACGCGCGCGCGCGAGTCCTGGGTCGGCTCCGGCGAGGTCGAGATCCCGAATGGTCTGAAAGAGCTGATCGGCACGGTGCGCGTCGAGGGGCTGTGGTACGCCACGCGGACCGCCGAGGCGCGGGTCGTCGCCATCCTGGTCGGGGAGGCGCAGCAACCGGCCGACGCGCTGGAGGCGGGCGCCTCGGGCGAGGTGCTGCTCGACCGGACCCCGTTCTATCCCGAGGCGGGCGGCCAGGTCGGCGACACGGGATCGCTGGCGGCGGACGGCCTGACGGCCGAGGTGGAGGATGCCCGGCGGCCGGTGCCGGGGCTGGTGCTGCATCGCGTGCGGGTGAAGCGCGGGATGTTGCGGCGGGGTCAGACGGTCCGGGCCGCCGTGGACGAGGGACGCCGGCGGATGACCGCCAAAAATCACACCGCCACCCACCTGCTCCACGCGGCGCTGCGCCAGACGCTGGGGGATCATGTCAAGCAGGCCGGCTCGCTGGTCGCGCCGGACCGGCTCCGCTTCGACTTCACGCACTTCAGTCCCCTCAGCCCGCACGAAGTCGACCGGATCGAGGAGGCGGTCAACACCCAGGTGTGGGAGAACCGCGGCGTCACGACGCAGGTGATGGGCCTGGACGAGGCGCTGGCGTCGGGCGCCATGGCGCTCTTCGGCGAGAAGTACGGGGAGCAGGTCCGGGTGGTGAGCGTCCCCGAGTTCAGTACCGAACTGTGCGGCGGCACGCACGTGGAGGCGACGGGCGAGATCGGCCTCTTCAAGATTCTGGCGCAGGGCGGGGTGGCAGCGGGCGTGCGGCGGATCGAAGCGGTCACAGGGCCCGGGGCCTATCAGCACATGAAGCGGGAAGCGCAGGTGTTGACGGAGACGGCGGCACGACTCAAGGCGCGCCCGCTGGAGCTGGTCGAGAAGGTCGAGAAGCTGGCCGAGACGAGCCGGGACCTGGAGCGGGAGGTGCAGCGCCTGCAGGCCCGCCTGCTCGGTGGGACGCTGGAGCGACTCCTTGCCGGCGCCGTCGACGTGGACGGCGTCCGCGTGGTGGGGGCGCTGGTCGAGGCGACGGACGCCAAGGGGATGCGAGAGCTGGGCGATCGCGTGCGGGATCGGTTG
>Ga0316616_100000124_pt1 | contig 19564 bp, 17 predicted proteins | sample OWC_Aug_M1_C1_D1_FD_207660 | JGI IMG/M metagenome (GOLD analysis project Ga0316616, IMG submission 207660) | Wetland soil microbial communities from Old Woman Creek delta, Ohio, United States - OWC_Aug_M1_C1_D1_B | ecosystem: Environmental > Terrestrial > Soil > Wetlands | place: USA: Ohio... | reverse complement strand
ATCAAAAAGGGCATTGCCGGATCCGCCTCACAGCCAGTTGTTGATGAGAAGAAAGGGAGCCCAGTAACAGGGATGATCATAGCGCGGGTCTTTCAGCAAGGCAAGCTGGGCGGCCTGAAGGGCCGAGGCCCTGGACACACCGGGTTCCTGAAGCCGGCGATAGAACTCCACGACGAGCCTGTAAGAGGCAGGGTCGCTCACGTGCCAAAGCGTGGCCAGAGCGCTGCGGGCTCCGGCCCGGATGGCAATGCCCGCCAATCCCAGCGCCGCCCGATCGTCTCCGGCGGCCGTCTCACAGGCGCTCAGGGTCAAAAGGTCCAGGGGTTCTTCCCGGAACCGGAAGAGGCCCACGTAGTCGGCAAGAAGGTCCATGGTCAATCGAGCGTCAAAGGCCAGGACAAAGGTGTCTTCCACGTCCTTCCCGAAATGGCCGTGCGAGGCGATGTGGAGAATGCTGAAAGGTTCTTTCCTCAGTTCCTCTCCCACGCGGGCCACGACAAAATCCTGGTTGAGCAGCGAACGGCCTCCGAGAAGCTGATGGATCGCTTGGAGCTCGCCGGACACATAAGGGAGACCGGGGAAATCCTGGACCGATTCGGTGAGACCGAGGGCCAGCGCTCTCACCTGGTCTCTTCTGATCGGCTTTGGATCGGTGAGGTTGAGACCAGGGGTAATGGCGATCGCATAGTCCTGGAGCAAGAACTTTTTCCCATTGTGGAGGGCCCCCATGGGGATGGTTCGAAGGGGGCCGTCAGGAACGAAGACCAGCGTATCGATTCGGTGTTTGGCGAGATCCTTCTCAAAGGGCAGGATCAGCCAGTCGTAGAGCTGTTGGGCGTGAGGCAGAAACTCCGCTGAGGTCCGTTTTTCGATCTTGCTGCGAAACTCCCGAACCTCCTGGGTCAGCCTCTCGGCAGAGATCTTCACGGTGTATCTTTTGAGGCCGTCGGGGAATCGGACCAGGAGCTCCAGCCGTTCCTTGAGAAGAATCGGGTAGAGGATCAGCGCCGTTTCAGAGAGGAGGTCCAGCTTTGTTTCCGCATAACGAGCGGCATCGACGCAATCATCTTTGAAGTAGTCCCTCAGCTCAAAGACCTTGACCAGTTCAAGGGCGTCTCGCGCCTCGGCCAGGTAGGGCTGGGGGTTTTCCACAGAGGCAGCGACCTCCAGGAGCAGATCGACGTACTGTGAGCAGAGCTGGGTCGCCGTCCTTCGGAACGAGGAGTCGCCGGTGCACACGGTCATTTCCTTGCGAATCGTCTGGAGGTTGGTCATGGCATGGCGATAGGCTGCAACGGCCTCTTCTGCTTTTCCCATGGCTCTAAGGATGCGGCCGCTCTGCCAAAGCCAGCGGTAGAGCGACTCCGGCGCATGAGAGCGCTGGGCGCAGGAAATGGCTCTCCGCGTGAGCCCCAGGGCTTCCTGGAGACGGGCTTCGTTCTCATAGAGGCCGCCGAGGTACCCGTAAGCGTAGGACAGGGTTCGCAAATCCCCGATCCTCTGGCTGACTTGGACCGCCTGGGCAAACGCATCGGAAGCCAGGGCTGCCAAGGGAGCGGTCTGGTCGGGCAAGTGGGTCAGCAGGTCGCCGCACAGGAGACCCGCGTTGATGAGGGCGTGGGCCTTGTAATAGGAATCCTCCAGACCCTGGAGCAGAGTTAGGGCCTTCTCGATCCGGGACCTGGCCTCGCCATAATCCCCCAGGCTGAAAGATGCGAAGGCACTGTTGACAAGAGCCGCAGCCGCGGTGCCGCCTCTTGCCGGAGCGAAGGAGGCGCTTTCTCGATAGGCCTGAAGCGCTTCCTCATGGTTGCCTTGAGCGGCGAAAAGGTTTCCCAGGGTGTTGAGGATTCTGGCGCTGAGGTCCTGGTCGCCCAGGGGTTTTGCCGTCGCGAGAGCCTCATCCAGATTTCGCTGGGCTTTCACGCTTTCCCCCAGGCTGATCTGGATGCCTCCCAGGACGCCCAGGGCTTCAGCACGTTGCCTCTCGTCTTTTCCCTGCTGAGCAAGAGAGAGCGCTTTTTCGACGGCCTTCAGAGCCTCCTGGTGCTGGCCCAAGGCTTGATGGGCTTGAGAGAGTTTTGTCAGGGCCTCTGCGCATTTCCCTGGGTTTCCGCCTTTCTCAAAGAGAGCAGCAGCCTCCGACCAGTGGGAGACAGCTGCTGCAAAATCGCCTTTCCTGAAGGCCGCACTTCCTTGCCCCATGAGGTCTTCTGCGGGCGAAGGCGGCGCGGCCATGGCGGCCCAACCGTTCGGCTCTCCCCGTGTGGGTGAGGGTGAGCATGCGGCCACTCCGAGAGAGAGACAGAGCAGAACAAGGAGAAAAAGAGATCTTAAGCTCATTCAAAACCCTGTGACGGCGATCTGAAAATGGATTCCGTCATCCTGGATGTTGTAGTCAGGATACGTCACGTCTTTGAGTGCATAACCCCAGTAGAATTCGAAGTCGAGCTTGAGATCGGCCGGGGATTTCATGAGTGGGACTCCCCAGCGGAGACCCAGCCCGACGCTGTAAATGCTTCTTGGGTCAAGGCTCGGAAGGTCCCTGTTCTTTGCATACCCGTAATCTGAAAAGGGGACGAGCTGCAGAACCTCCGCCCAGGGAGCGTTCTGAACCATGGGGATCCGCAGCTCCACAGAGGCGATGACCGCCTGATCCCTGACGAGAAGATTCTCACGGTATCCCCGCACGGTGTAGCGGCCTCCCACGGCAATCTGCTCAAGGGGCAGAAGAGGCTGATTGGAGAACTGGGCATCGGTCCTGAACAGGAGCTGCATGTCCCATGTCTTGAAAGCCCTGGCCCACTGGAACTGGCCGAGCCACGCCAGGAACTTCCCGTCCGGGACGCTGTGCGAGGAGTGGGTGGTGGCATCCAGGGCATCGATCCCGAAACTGAACCGGGACCTGGCCGCCACCACTTCACGCTGGGTGCGGTAGGTCCACTCCTGGGAAAAGCGCAGGGCCGTCACCCTGGACTCTCCGTTTTCGACTCCAGGGTAGAATGAAAAAGGCTCTCCCAGTAAAAAAGTTTTGTCCTGCAGGGATTCACCGGTGAGGGCGAGGGCAAACTCGTGGTGCAGGGTTCGGACCAAGGGATGCCTCAAGGTGATTTCGTAGATGTCGGATTCGCTCCGGGTGTCCAGAGGGTCGAAGATCTCGTCAATGACCGCGTAGTCGTTTTTCCTGTACCTCAGCAGCAGCGTCGTGTCATGGACCGTGACAGGCAAAAGGTACCACACATCGATCTGAGGATTCAGACCCTCTGATCGGCCGAGGGTTAAAGACAGGATATCTCCGTGACCCGTCAGATTCTGGTGGGCCAAGGTGAGAAGACCCCGCTCAGCCCCCACCGAGGGGGATTGGTAGTTGTTGAAGGCAAACCAGGCATAGAAAGGGGTTTTCTCATCCACATTCACCTTCAGCACTGCTTCCCCTGGCTTGACCCCTGGTCTCAGTTCTGCATGAATCGCACGGAGGCGATTGTCCTGCTGCAAAAGCTGCAGCCTCTCTTGAAGCGGGTTCACGTTGACCGGAGGACCTGCCCCCAGTTCGAGCCGATCTCTGATGTAGGATTCACGGAACCACTTGTTTCCCTCCACTGAAATTTGGCTGAGCACTCCTTCGACGATCTGAAACGTTATCACTCCCTCTCTTACCGCCTGATCCGGAAGGATCGCGCCTGAATTGATGTAGCCGGCGTTGATGTAGCGGAGGGTCAGGGCTGTCCGAAGGGTTTCCAGGTCCTCGCTGGTGAGAGATCGGTTCTCGTAAGGGGCTGTGATCTCGGAGAGTTCCTCCGGGGTGAAAACACTGCTGCCTGTGACAAGAACCTTTCGCACGAACACCCTGTCGAGAGACGGCTCTTGACCTTCACCCCTGGGCGGGGCTGGCGGGAGCCTGAGGGAAGGGGGAGGGGAGGGCGGAAGCTGTTCTTCAAGAAGGTCCGGTCGCTTGTCCCCGGATCGACCGGTCGGGTCGATTCGAGGAAGAACCTGCTGAGCAAAGGCCGCTGCCGTTGTCAGCGCGATCGTGAGAAGGGACACAAAGAGAATCGTCGCGAGGGGCTTTGGGGTTCTCATTTTTTTCTACGGCTACAGGAACAAGCTCTGGTCGCGATAACCGCTACTGAGGCATTGGGCTCGGCAGCAAGCTGCCCGGCTCCGTGGGCAGGCCGTCCCTTCCGCTCACAATGAAGCTGCTGTATTTCCCTCCACGAATCCTCGCCATGCAGGGTTCCCGGAGAAGCTCAAAGGCACTGATGAAATCCTCACCGAGAGGCACAAGGGTGCCGCTGAGCTCGGTGATAGGAGCACGAATATCCACGATACCGTCGATGCCGAGCGCCGAGGAAGCATCGACGACGCTGTACGGGTCAGCGAGAAACACATTGGCGACGATCTGGATGTTTCCTCCCTGGCCTTGGTAGGCGTTTGCGATGATCTTGCTGTGGTCGAGGATGACAAACTGCGGGTCGATGGAAATATTGCCTCCCACGGTGCTTGCCCCGCCTCCGACGCTCGCCGTGATCTCGCTGCCTTTCAGGTGAACCATGTAGGGAGCGGTGATGGTGATGTTTCCGCCGTCCGCATTATCCGAGGCGGTGATCACTTTGCTGTCCGTGCTGATGAAGCTCAAGGCGGCGGCAATCTCGATGTTCCCTGCATCGCCTGTTCCTCTGCTTCTCGCGGAGACGCGGGCACCGTCGGCGAGACGGATGTCCGTTGCCCGGAGGGCAATGTGACCTCCTTGCCCATCGCCCGAAGAGCCCGAATACACGCCGCTGAACTCGCCTGTGAAAAAGATAGCGTCATCCGCCTGAATGATCAGCTGTCCGCCGTCGCCTGTCCCGCCGATGGTGCTGCTGGACATTGCGGATCCACCCGACACATTCAACGAAGTGAGGTTCGCCACGATCTTCCCTCCTTGCCCGCTGCCGTAGGTCCCCACATCGATTATGGCTTCCTCGTGAAGGGCGAGAGACGACGACGAGAGCACGATATCCCCCCCGTCACCTGAGCCGAAGGTGCTGGTGAAAATACCTGTGCGGGGGCCTGAAAGGGTTATCTCCTCCGCGTCGTTCACATAGATGCTCCCGCCTCTTCCGGAGGCAAGAATGGACCCGCTTGAAATCTGCGCTCCGCCTGAAAGGGTCAATCGCTGCACCGAAAGGTGAATGCGCCCTGCGTGGCCGTCTCCTAGGGTGTCGGCCGCGATAAGCGCCCCATCGCTCAGAATCATGTTTGGCGCGGTCAAAGCAATACTGCCCGCATCTCCTGCCGCCACCGCATAGCTGTAGATGCCGCTCGAATTACCCTGCGGGTCCGTGCCTGAGATCGTTATAGAATCGACGGCCGCAATGGAAAGATCGCCTCCCCTTCCGGTGGTGCCGAAGGCGCTGCTGGAGATTCTCGCTCCTTGCGTGAGAGTGACGGTCCCCGCAATCACATCGATATCCGCTGCACGGCCGGTTGACAGGGTTTCCGCGGCGATGATGCCGTGCTCGCCGATGTCCAGGACAGGGGTGATGATCCGTATCCGGCCCGCATTGCCGGCGCCTGAAGTGCGGTTCACCAGAGAACTGGTCAACCCGTTCGGCCCTATGCCGCTGATGGAAAAGCTCTCCGCTGCAATGATCGAGAGGTTGCCGCCGTCACCGGTTCCTCCGTAGGTGCTGCTCGAAATAGACCCGCCGCTCAACAGCCGCAGGGTTCCGGTGTTGATGACCATGTCGCTTCCTCTTCCGTCGCTGAAAGAGTCCCCATAAATCGCGGCTTCGTTCTCAATCAGAAGGTGGGGCGTTGTAATCGCCATGCCGCCTGCATCTCCGGAGGCCCAGGATGCACTCGAAAGGGCTGTGTAGGTGTCCGACAGGTCAATCGATTGTGTTGCCTCAAGGGTCAGCGGTCCGGCTTGTCCTGAGCCTTGGGTGTCCGAAGAGATGGAACTTCCTCCGGAGATCTCGAGAGTGCCTGTGAGGATGTGTACGCCACCGCCGGGAGGGTCCCCGTGGCTGTCGGCCGTTATCCAGGACCTCCCGCCCACATTGGGGTCCGGTTCCAGGATGATGCGGCCTGCACGAATAAGGATCGTGCCCGCTCCGCTTGCGCTGAAATAGTCGCTCACATCGACAGTGCTCGCACGCAGTCTCAATTCGCCTGCCGCCGCTTGTGGCTGCACTCGGAGATCAGGCCTGCTGCCGGCGGGGCTTGGAACAACCTCACCGGGGGAGGCCATGCTCGCCAGGTTGATCCGGCCGCCCGGAGCCCACAGGTAGGCCCCGTACAAACCGATGTCTCCGCCTACGATGGAGAGGGTCTCTGCGTCAGGCACATTCAAGAAGCTATTCACTGCATAAACAGGAGCCGGAGTGGGACTCAAAAAGCCGAACGCCGCCGGCGACGCTGCAGAGAGGACTCGGTCCGCAGCGCCTGGAGTCGAATAGAACCTCAGCTCGTCCTCAAAGCGAAGATAGTCAGCGGTGCTGACGTGAAAGGAGCCTTTCACATCCAAGGAAGCGTTCGGGCCGAAAACCACTCCCCAGGGGTTGAGGAAATACAGGTTCGCTCCCTGGATGGTGGAACGGAGTGTGCCGTCGATCGTCGAGGAAGATCCACCGGTGACACGACTTACGACATTCCGGATGCCGCTCGATCCTGCGAAGGTCGCGCTATCCCCTCCACCTATGTTGAAGGAGCTGAAGCTGTGGAAAAGGTTTTGTCCGGCCCTCTTGCCCAGAGACTCCGTTATAGGGATATCTATTTTGCCATTAGGTAATGACACAGGAGTGACAGGGCCTTTGGCTCCTCCCAAGGAGCCGTCCGTGACGACTTGAGTAGTCTGAGCAGGCACGGACTCAGGGAGTGACAGGGTGGCGAGTAAGCTGAAAGCGAACCAGCTGAGAAGAAAGAAGAGAACTCTCCGACGGGTAGCCATATCGTTCCTCCTCTCTTTTGAAGAGGGAACACGGAACAGGCTGTGTCCGGTCCGATAAAAGGGTTGTGAGATTAGGATTTACACTGATCCAAGTTGATACCCTATCAGAACCCACAAACATTTTTATAGCGTTTACCGTTGGTTATTGTCAATATTCTTGAGTCTCTTCGAAACGGAGATTAACCCGTCGGCTCTCGTGTGAATAACCGTTGGCTTTTCTCCTTCGGCCTTCCCCAGTTTGTCAAAACTCATGACGTTTTTTGTCATCCTGTGAGAAGAACTCATGGTCTTCTTCTCTGCCTCGCGCTGAGGAGTTCACCTAACTTATTGATACTCAGAGCTGTTCTTGGTGGAAAAGCGCTTTTGGAATGCTTCTTGCTAAAACAGGGGCATGGTTTCGCCTTTTTAGGCACGTTGCTTCAAAAAACCAGGGGAGGTCACACCATGAAGGTAATTCTCAGAATCTACGAGCACGTTGAAACTCTTGAAAGGGAGTTTTCGAGCGCTGAAGAGGTGCGGCGCATGACCCGAGAGCTTGCTGAAGCCAACCCCAATCTCTTTATCGAACCTTGTCTTGAAGTCGAGGCGGGTCGCGTCATCGCTTTGTCCGAAATCTGAGAGACTCCACTCCGCATCCCTGGGAAAGGGAAGAGAGAAGAGATTGAAATTTCTTGACTCAATTCCCTTTTTCCTGTTTCAATACCCGCAGTCATTTCCTACACCCCTCAGGCTCTGACCATGAGGGGGTCCCAATTTAAGGCAAGATCCATGTTAGTGCCTTCAAACCTTGGAGAGTGAGCCAGTCTGCCGGGGGTTTTAAGGAAAAAAGAACAACCTGATCTCAAAAGGAGGGGCATCATGGCGGTGATCAGTATTTCCAGGGGCACGTTCAGCGGCGGTAAAACTCTCGCGGAGCACGTGGCCGGCCGGCTTGGTTACCCGTGTCTCGGGAGGGAAGAGGTTCTCCTCGAAGCAGGAAAAGAGTACGGCATCTCGGAGAGAGAACTCACGGAAGCCGTCAATCAACCTCCACCGTTTTGGCAGCAGGTGCCGGGAAGGCGAGTCGCCTATCTCATGTGCCTGACGGCGGCCCTGCTCCATCGCGCCCAAGCAGGAAATCTGGTCTATCACGGCCACGCAGGCCACTTCCTTCTCTCCGGCATTTCTCATGTTCTGCGGGTTCGAGTGATCGCCGACATGGAGTATCGGATCAAGGCAGCCATGGAGAGGATGAACTTAAAGCGCGACGAGGCCATCGTCTACATAGACCGAGTGGACAAAGAGCGGATCAAGTGGACTCGATTTCTCTACGGCATCGAGTGGGGAGATCCTTCCCAGTATGATGTGGTGTTGAATCTGGAGCGAATGACCCTTGAGGGAGCGAGTCAGGCGATCGTATCGATGGCTCAACTGGACGACTTCAGGGTGACGCCTCAGTCCCAGAAGGCTTTTGAAGATCTCAAGGTGACGAGCGGGGTCTGGGCCGCCTTGGTCAGAGATGAACGGACGAAAGCCGCTTCGGTGAGGGTGATTGCCAACAGTGGGGTGGTCACTATCACCGGGAAAGCCAGCGCTAGCAAAGTGGTGGATGCGATTCCGATGGTTGCAGGTCAGGTCCCCGGAGTGAAGGAGATCAAGAACGAGGTCGGGATCGGTTCCGACTGGTACTGGTGATCCAAGGGCCTCGCAGGGAAAAAGGAGAGACCAATGTCCATCATAACGATTTCAAGAGGATCCTACAGCAGAGGGAAAGAAGTTGCGGAAAAAATCGCCCAGCGATTGGGGTACGAGTGTGTTTCCCGTGATGTTCTGATCGAAGCGTCCGATGAGTTCAACATCCCGGAAATCAAACTGGTGCGTGCTATTCATGATTCTCCATCCGTCCTCGACCGATTTACTCATGGGAAAGAAAAATATGTCGCCTACATCCGCGCGGCTGTGTTGAAACGCGTACTGAAGGATAATGTGGTTTACCACGGGCTGGCAGGCCATTTTTTTCTTCAGGACATTCCTCATGTCCTGAAGGCGCGGATCATCGCGGACTTCGAAGACCGCGTCAGAGAGGAAATGAAGCGGGAAAACGTCTCTGCTGAAAAAGCGCGATACACCTTGAAAAAGGATGATGAGGAACGCCGCAAGTGGGGTCTTTCCCTTTACGGAGCCGATACGGCGGACAACAGGCTCTATGACATGGTTTTACACATCAAGACCCTGAGGGTTGAGGACGCCGTGGAGCTCCTTTTCCAGGCTGCGAACAGGCCGTGCTTTCGCACCACACCGGAATCGAGGAAGATTCTCGAGGATCTGAGCCATGCGGCCCAGGTGCAGGCGGCGCTGGTGGCCGGATTCCCGTCCGCCAGGGTGACCGCCAAGAACGGGAAGATTTTCGTGAGCAATGTGGAGACGTCCCTTCTCATGGAGAGAGAGGTGATTGGCGAGGTGACCAAAATGGCTCTAAGAGTACCGGGCGTTGAGGAGGTCACGGTCAGCACCACCCACTCCATCACGTCCGACTGATCGCTCTGTCCCTTTTTCCCTCTCCCCGGGGAGAAGGAAAAAGGGAGGGCCATCCTACCCGATGACGCTTCTTCGCCTGTCAGCGGATCAGACCGCGAATACGACGTTCCCCTTCAGAAAGGTTGAGGTCTTGATTCCATCTGAGGATGGTGTGTCTAGGGGATGCGAAAGCATTCCTTCCTGAACTTCGACGACGTTGACAATCAGAAATAGAATGCGAGGTGAGAAAAAGGAACATGGGGAATCAGAAAAACACGATCGCTACTGAAGATGCTCACTGTGCGCCGTTCTTTAACAAAACCCCTATTTCCATTGAAAGGGGTGAGGGCCTCTATGTTTGGGATGAAGACGGCAACGAGTATATGGATTTTACAGCGGGGTGGGGGGTCACCTGCTTGGGACACGCCCATCCGGTGATTACCGAGGCCCTCGCTGCGCAAAGCCGAAAAATCATGCAGAACCCCAACTCCGGGATCACCTATTCCCCTGCGCGGGCAAGGCTTCTCTCTCTGCTCATGGAAATCCTGCCGAAGGGGCTCACCCGGGTCTTCTTCTCCAACAGCGGCGCAGAGGCCAATGACGCCTCCATTAAACTTGCCCGCAAAGCGACCGGGAGGCTGGACGTGGTTTCGACAGATCTGAGCTTCCACGGCCGAACCATCAGCACGGCGTCGGCCACCGGGCAGGCGAAGCATCGGGATAAATTCAAACCGCTCATGCCCAACTACAGGTTTGTCCCTTTCAATGATCTGAGGGCCATGGAAAAGGCCTTAGACCGTGAGGTGGCGGCGGTCATTCTTGAACCGATTCAGGGAGAGGGTGGGGTCAATCTCCCGGCAGAAGGATACCTGGAGTCTGTCTCCGCACTCTGCAAAAAGAACGGCTGTTACCTGATCATCGATGAGGTGCAGACCGGCTTTTGCAGAACCGGACCCATGTTTGCCATCGATGGAATGAACGTGAAGCCTGATTTCTTCACCCTGGCCAAGGGGATCGCAGGTGGATTTCCCTTCGGCGCCTTTGCCATGACAGAGGAAGTGGCTCAGAAGCTTCAGAAGGGAGATCACGGTGGAACGTATTGCGGGAACCCTTTGGGATGCGCAGTCGCCTACGCGGTGATCAGCCATCTGATGGAGACGGATATCGGAAAGAATGTGGAATCGGTCGGTTCCTTTATTTACGAAAACTTGAAAACCCTGCAGCAGGCTCACCCGGCGATCCTCAGGACGATCAGGGGCAAGGGATTGCTTTTGGCCATGGAAATATGCGAGCCGCAGATTGCCGCCGAGATTCTCGACAAAAGCCTCGACCTCGGGCTTTTCGTCAATCTCACCCAGGGAAATGTGATCAGGGTATTCCCGGCCCTCAATATCAGGAAAGAGGAAGCAGAAGAGGGGCTTGAACTGCTGAAAAAAGCCATTACCATGGTCGCAGAAGAACACGGGAAGAAAGGCTGAAACCACCATCCAACTTCCTGTGGCTAGAGGTGCGAGGTGAGAAATATGAGCGTGTTGAAGACAGGGTTGATTTTGCTTGTTCTGGTATTAAGCCTCACTTTTGCGGCGTGCGGAGCCACTCCTAAGACCACGGCTACGCCTTGGCACAAAGCGCCGATGAAAGACGGGCTGCCGTGGGATGCCTACCACGCTCCGTGATAGCACACCCGGGCAAGCTCCTCTCTCGTCTGAAGCGAGCTCTGATTCTACATCGTCTTCTTGGGCGGGGCTTCCTGTTCCATCCCCTGCTTTGGTTCGGTCTTGCTGCTTCCAGGCGGCGGGGTTTCAGGTTTTCTCATCTGGTTTGATCTCTCGGTCTTGATCGCCTTCCATTTGTTGAGCGTCTCCTGGTGAACCAATTTCCTCTTTTCCATGATTTTCGGCAGGTCCCGGCGCCTGTGCGTGCCCTTGTTCTTGAGAAGCTCAAATCGCGGGGTGAAAGAGAGCATCTTTTCTCTGAGCTGAACAGGAGGGGCAGGCGGCTTGTTCCTGAACACGGAGCTCTGATATCCCTTTCCCAAGACGGCCTCGGATTCTCTCATGGGTTTCTTCTGCCGATCCAGACCTGCCACACCGACTTCTCCGTCGAAGACGCCCACGTCCGTTTGCTTGGTATCCACCACCTCTACGGCGAAATCTGTCCCACGGGCTCCTGCGACGACCGTCGGCGTGAGGACTTCGAATTTGGACCGGGAGTGGGCCAATCGGCTAACGTTGGAGAGCATGCGGCCGAACCAGAGGTAAACCGAAGCGGTGACGCTCTTGGTCTGAGAATCTGCAGACAACTCGCTGAGCGTGATTTCGGAGTTCTCTTCCCGCCTGATCTGTGAACCGTCGTCGACCAGTATTTCTGCGAAGCCGTTGGCTCCTGTCTTAATTTGATCCCCTTGCTCCAGGGGCATATTCTTTTCGACCGGGAGCCAGAGGTTTTCCGCTCCTTTCTGGACGAGAACCTCTCCCTCAAAATCAACCAACGTGGCGGAGAAGGGGGCCGGGGGTTGAGCGCACGGAGAGGGCTGAGGAGACAGGAGAAGGAAAAGAGGGAGGAAGACGAGGGAAAAAGCTCTCTTGCACATGGCCGGCTGGCATCCTCCTTGTTCGGGAATGAGCGCATGGCAAATTTGAGCGGAGTCAGACTCGGGTTCAAAAGCATAGTGCATCCGTTTTTCCGCTTCAAGGCTTAAATGGATTTGACTTGAATTGACGAAGACATTGCGCTGCTTTATACTGAAAATGAAAGACCAAGGTCGTGGAGAAAAAGTCCTGACAGGAGATGAGAGGCCTCATTACAAACCCCCGGGCTCTAAGGGAGCACATTTCAGAAGCGCTTCATGAAAAAAGCCTCGGCGGGGGTGGATTTCCGGAAGACGTATTTCTTTCGCCCGTCACGTCCTCGGTGCTGTTTCTTCTGGGAGGGCACTGTAACGGGCCTTCAGAGGCCTGCGTCGTCTTCAACAAGCGGTCTTTCAGGGTGCGGCAACCCGGAGATTTGTGCTTTCCTGGAGGAAGAGTGGCTCCGCGCCTTGATTTCCTTCTTTCGAAAGTGCTCAAGTCCCCTCTCTCGCCTCTTGCCCGATGGCGGTTCTGGCCCCAGTGGCGAGACTACCGGCGAGAACAAGCGAATCGGCTTTCCCTGCTGTTGGCAACCAGCCTCCGAGAGAGCGTGGAGGAGATGCGTCTGAACCCTTTTGGAGTGACCTTTCTCGGCCCCATGCCGTCAGAGGATCTGCTGCTTTTTCGACGCGTTCTTTATCCCATGGTGGCCTGGATCAATCGGCAGAAGCGTTTTCTGCCCAACTGGGAAGTCGAGAAAATCGTTTATGTTCCTCTCAGGGAACTTCTGAACCCTGAGTCTTACGCGTGTTACCGTCTTCACTTCAAAGGGGCGGGGAAAAATGGGAAGGAAGGCTACGTTCAGGATTTTCCCTGTTTTCGCCACCAGAATGAAGGAGAAAGAGAAGTGCTGTGGGGGGCCACCTTTCGCATTGTCATGTCTTTCTTGGAGACGGTCTTCGGGTTCAGCGCTCCTTCCATGGATTCTCTGCCCGTGATTACCAACACTTTGAATGAAAGGTATTTGAATGGATCGTTATAACTCTGTTCCCTCAGGTCCCACCTCCAAGAGCAAACACGAGCACTCGAAGGACTATCCCGCCCTGTGCGTCTTTGTCGGTCTTGTGATCGCTCTGTTGGTGACCGGTTATTTCGCCCTGAAGAACTTAGACACGGACATTGGTTTCAGTCCGGGCCCGACCCTCCAGGAGTGGACAAGGGATATTGAAGAGAAGGTGAAGGGCTTTCTGGGGGAGACCTCGAAAGCGCTCAAGATTCCCGGCAGAGAAAGCACGGACTCCAAGAGCCACCTGGTGAAAGGGTACAGGCTCCACCGGCAGAAAAGCTATAACGAGGCTCTGACAGAGATCAACAAGGCTCTGGAGATCGATCCCAGAAATGCGGAAGCCTATTACTGGAGAGGGCGAACCCTGGTCAACCTGGGAAGGCTGGATCAAGGGGAGGACGATTTCAAGACGGCGGTGAAATTCAAACCGGATTACGCAGAGGCCTATGACAATTTGGGTTGGCTGGCTTCAAAGCAGGGCCGGGTGGAGGAGGGGATCGCTTACCTGACGAAGTCCGTCGAGTTCAAGCCGGAAAATGCGTGGGCCTTTTACAACAGGAGCAGGCTGTTTTTCAGTAAAGGGGATTTGGCAAGTGCCATGAAGGATGCTGAAAAAGCGTGCAGCCTCGGGTATCAGGACGGCTGCAAAGCGTATGAGACCTACAAGCACAGCTCCAAAGAAGGAGGGTAGGGAGCATTGGTCATTGAACAATGGCCATTGAGCATTGGACATTGAGCAATTAGAGCCATGGTAAACCCGCAAGCCGAGGGCTATCAAAAGGTGGCTGAAACGGCGCCCTGCACCATCAGATCTTTCTCGCTTGAAGATCTTAAGCAGATTCTTGAGATCGAGCGAGAGGCTTTCCCCAAAACCGGTTATCCGAAGGAAGTCATACTGAATTATGCGAAGAGACTCCCGGGCGGATTCATCGTGGTGGAGACCGGTGATCAAATTGTGGGGTACATGATTTTCGATCAGACCGGTCATGTCTATTCCACAGCCGTCAGACCTTCGCACAGGAGAAAAGGCTTTGGGAGAAGGCTTTTCCTGAATGCTTCAGAGCAAAGCTATGGAAAGCTCTGGCTTGAAGTGAGGTCCAAAAACACAGGAGCCATTGGTTTTTATCAGCGTATCGGCATGAGAATTGTCGGCAGGGTTGAAGGGTACTACCACGGGGATGATGCGCTGATCATGATCCTGGATGGTGTAGACGGGTCGGATGCCAGGCTCGGAGGAAACCAGCGGAGGGCAAATCCATTGACCGAGACAGGGTGATTGCACTGGCACGCCAAGTTTTTGAAATCCTGCCTGAGGCGGTGACAGGGCTGCAGTTCTATGTTCTCGATTGCGGATGCATTTACTTCCAGCAGGTGTACGAAGACGGGAGGATCGACCCGGTGGTCGCTGTCTACAGAGAAACAGGGGAGGGCCCCTGTGACGTGTGCAGCCTCCAGGCTGTGGACTGGAAGCAAATGGTATCGGATTACATGGTGGTTTACCGGACAAAGCTTGAAGTGTGGATGGACAGCGGGTCGTAGATGATCATCAGCGCAAGCCGTAGAACCGATGTCCCTGCTTTCTATTCCGACTGGTTCATGAAACGCATTGACGCAGGGCACTGTGACGTTCCCAACCCTTTCAACCCCGCTCAGATCACCAGAGTCTCTCTCAAGCCGGAAGATGTAGATGTCCTTGTCTTCTGGACTCGCAACGCTTCCCCTCTTTTGCGTCGTCTCGATGAGTTGGACCGCAAAGGGTATCGATACCTCTTTCTCTACACGGTGATGGACAATCCCAGGCCCGTAGATCCCCGATGCCCCTCCCCGGAGCAAGCGCTGGCGACGTTCAAGACCCTTTCGGACCACATGGGCCCTGAGCGCGTCATCTGGCGATACGATCCCGTTGTTTTCAGTAATGCAACGAACGCGGAGTTCCACATGAAAACCTACGAAACTCTTGCGAAGCAGCTCCGCGGTTACACAAGACGTTCGATCATGAGCGTCGTGAACGTATACAGAAAGGTGAGACAAAGGGTGACGGCCCTGAGGGAGAAGGGAATCGACTTCTTGGAGTGCGAGGGAGAAGCCTTCGCTGAGTTGATGAGGTTTATGGCATCGGCCGCCCGTGAAAACGGCATGGCCCTTTCGAGTTGCGCCCAGGAGAGGGGCTTGACGGCCTACGGCATTTCACCGGGAAAGTGCATCGATGACGGCCTGATCAGGAAGGTCTTTGGATTGGAGGTGAGTCACACGAAAGACCCGTCGCAGCGTAAAGCCTGCGGGTGCGTGAAGAGCAAGGACATCGGGGTCTACGACACCTGTCTTTACGGGTGCGCCTACTGTTACGCCACAAACAGCTTTGAGCGGGCGAAAGAAAACCACCGCAGGCACGATCCCAACTCGCCGTCCCTTATTTCCCAATCATCTTCTTGAACCCCGCCTCGCTGAGCGTCTTCACACCCAGGCGCTGAGCATCCGCGTATTTCGATCCAGGATCTTTTCCCACGACGACAAAATCGGTTTTCTTGCTCACGGATGAAGACACCCGGCCTCCCAGGGTCTCAATGATCTTCCGTGCTTCGTCCCGGGTCATCAAGTCGAGGCCGCCCGTGAGAACAAAAGTTTTTCCTGCAAGAGTCGTTTCCCGGAGTTCGGCTTTTTCCTCGGGGAAGATCACTCCCCCCTTCTTGAGTTTATCGAGGACCTTGAGATTCTTCGGATTGTGAAAGAAATTGTAAATGCTCTCCGCCACGATAGGGCCGATTTCGTGAACCTGGGTGAGGTCTTCCAGGCTTTGTTCGGCGAGGTTGTCGATGGATTTGAAGTTCCTTGCCAGGACGGTCGCCAGATGCTCCCCCACGTTTCGGATTCCAAGGGCATAAATCAAGTTGGCGAGCGTCGGTTTGCGGCTTTTTGCAATCGCGTCGAGAAGATTCTGGGCCAGCTTGTCGCCCATCCGGTCCATTTTCATGAGATCTTCTTTGTTGAGAACGTAGAGGTCTGCCTGATCCTGGATGATCCCCTTGTCCACCATCTGCTCCATGAACTTGTATCCCAGACCGTCAATGTCCATGGCGCCTTTGGAAGCAAAGTGAGCCAGGTGCTCCTTGATCTGGGCAGGACACGCCAACCCGGTGCAGCGGTGGACCGCTTCGCCTTCGGGCCTTTCCACCTTGGAGCCGCAAACCGGACAGACCTCCGGCATAATAAAGGGTTTTTCCCTGCCCGTTCGCGTGGTCTCGATGACCTTGACGACTTCGGGGATGACGTCCCCCGCTCTCTGGATGACGACGGTGTCCCCGATTCGAATATCCTTCTTCCTCACCTCATCCTCGTTGTGAAGAGTGGCCCGACTGACTTCTACGCCTGCCACCCGAACAGGCTCCAGGAGAGCAACCGGTGTCAGGGCTCCCGTCCTCCCCACACTCACGATGATGTCTTTCACCACCGTGTGCTCCTGCCGGGCCGGGAATTTCCATGCCACCGCCCAGCGCGGGCTCCTGGAGATTTCTCCCAACCTGCGCTGGAGCTCGAAGTCATCCACCTTGATGACGATCCCGTCGATCTCGTAAGGGAGTTGGTCCCTCATGTTAAGAATTTTTTCGTAGTAGCTCATCACCTGCTCGATGGACGTGCAAAGCGCGATGTGTTCGCTGACCTTAAAACCTATGTTCTGGAGATAAGACAGAGTATCCCAGTGGCCGGACAGCTTCTTTCCCGTGAGCGCGCCGGTGCCGTGAGCGAACATGGTCAACGGTCTCGTGCTGGTTACTTTTGAATCGAGCTGGCGCACGGAACCGGCGGCTGCGTTTCGAGGGTTGGCAAACAGGGGCTCGCCGGCGTTTTCCCTTTCCCTGTTCAGCTTCGCAAAGTCCTCTTTGTTCAGGATGACTTCCCCGCGGACCTCGATCAATTCCGGGACGTCTTCTCCGCGCAGACGCAGGGGGATGGACTTCACGGTCTTGAGATTCAGGGTGACCTCTTCGCCTGCGGTGCCGTCCCCTCTTGTGGAGCCAAGACTGTAAAGTCCTTCTCTGTAAACCACCTCTACTGCAAGACCGTCGAATTTCGGTTCCACCACGTAGGTGATCTTAGCCGTCTTTGACAGCTCCACCACTCTTCTGTGAAAATCCAGGAACTCAGGTTCGGAAGTGGCCTTCCCGAGGCTCAGCATAGGAAGCGTGTGGCGGACGGTCTTGAACGCCTCAAGAGGAGGTGCGCCCACCCGCTGAGTCGGAGAATCGGGTGTCACGAGTTCGGGGAACTGTTTCTCCAGAGACGCGAGCTCGTCAAAGAGACGGTCATATTCGGCGTCGGACACTTCAGGCTGGTCCAGCACGTAGTAGAGATGGTTGTGCCGATGGATTTCTTCTCTAAGGGTCTTGGCCCGGTCAATGATCTTCTTGTCCTGCTTGGTCATTGTCAATCCCTCGTTCAACGGAGCAAGGAGCGCGGTTCAGTCGATGAGAAGAGACTCCATGGAGAGCCGTTTTCTGGGGGCGGGTGCCTCTGCAGGATAGCCCACAGGGAGCAAGGCGACCACAAACATGTTCTCGCCCCATCCGAACATCTGCTTGACCTTCTCTGCATCCAGGAATCGTATCCAGCAGGTGCCCAGGCCAAAGTCGAGTGCTCGCAAGACCATGTGCTCGATGGCGATGGCCACGTTGGCGGCAATGCGGGCTCCCAGTTGTTCCACGGAGTAGGTTCTGAGCTGTTCGATGTTCTTCACGAGGACTTTGACGACCTTGTCCTCTACGGCGCCTATTTTTCCAAGGTCCTGGATGCCGGAGACCGAGCCGTCCAAATATCCTTGGACATCCGCACAGCAAACCATCACCACAGGGGCTTCGGCAATGAACATCTGGTTGTGGGCGGCCTGGGCCAGGAGCAGTCTTTTGTCCGGGTCTCTCACGACTTTGAAGCGCCAGGGCTGAGCGTTGCACCCCGAGGGAGCCAGCCTGGCGGATTCCAGCAGCGCGGTGATGCACTCCTCAGGGACCGGGTCGGGCTTGAACTTCCGGATGCTCCGCCTCCGGCTCATCGCCTCCTTTGTGGACAACAGGTTTTCGTGGTTCATCCTCTCACCGCTGAACGGTACCCTCGTTCTTAAAGGTCCGAGTACCAAGTCAGAAAAGTAAGCGCACTTATTTTCTTGTCATTTCGACCGAAGGGAGAAATCTTTTCTGAATCAGATCCAGGATTTCTCAGTCGCTTCGCTCCTTCGAAATGACAGCCGGACTAATGCAACCAAACACTGGTTTATTGAAAACTGTACCATCGGGTGCTCCAATGTCAACGGGATATTGAAACCCTTGAAGCGCTGGCTTTTCTGGCCAGGGCCTCCACTTCCTTCAAATAGTGTTTTAGTCCTCGAGCAAAGATGTCGTTGTGATCGGCGAACGGGATCTTGAGCAACGTCTTGTCTGAAGAAGGGCAGGCCTCATAAAGGGCCTGGCCCTCGGAGAAAGCGATGATCTGGTCGAGTTCAGCGTGGATGATCAGAGCCGGCTTGTCCCAGGTTTTGATTTTGGCGAGGTTTCTGAAGCCCTTTTCTTCCTTGAAGCCTATGGCCTCAGGGTTTATTCCAAGAAGCCTCAAAAGAGGTCCGGCATAGGCAAAGCCGCTTTCAATGATGAGACCGCTCATCCGGTCCTTGTAATGGCTCGCAAGTTCCAGAGCTGAAGCGCTGCCAAGCGATCTTCCCATGGCGATGAGGGGGCCGGTGTAGCCGTGGTCTTTAAGCCATTTCACGGAGAATTCCAGGATTTCATGGCAGTCCCTCATCATGGCGGTGATCGTGGGGCTTCCTGTGGACAGGCCGTACCCGCGATAGTCCACGGCCAGGAAGTTGATACCCATGCGATTGTAAAGGGGTCCCATCTCATCATAATCCGCCACGATTTCCCCGTTTCCGTGGAAGAAAAGGAGATTGGGTGCGCCATGCTGCGCCATATGAAAACGGCCGCCGATCACCACGTTTTCTTCTACCGGGATGAGCACATCCGCGGCATTTGGAGGTTCTTCCACTCCGCGGTATTCCCCTCTTGGATGGAAAAGGAAGAGGAGGATTTCCGGGCGGTCCAGGTGGGAGTAGTCGATTCGTGATGGGTCAACCATCGCTTTTCTCCTCATTCAGAAGTTCTTCGAAGGTTTTTTGTGGTTTGACAGGCTAATAGGAAGTGCACGGAAAATCAAGGTGAGAAATCCCGCGCCTAGCAAGATTAAGTAGCTCGATGCCCTCCCAAAGAAGATCAGCGAAGAACCCGCCTATGTCATGTTCAACAACAACACCACCATGAAAGAGGATGCTATAGGTTCTTGGAAACAATCAAAACATCAGCCTGTCAATTTTTGTATAGACCCTGTATCCTTTAATGAACTTTCAACCCGACGAGATGCATTGCCTCTCACGAACATGTCATTGGATATCAAAGCATTAGAGAAAAGACGACGCCGGCACAGACCTTGCTCCACCATGGAAAGGATGAGCATGAG
>Ga0316616_100000123_pt1 | contig 19614 bp, 18 predicted proteins | sample OWC_Aug_M1_C1_D1_FD_207660 | JGI IMG/M metagenome (GOLD analysis project Ga0316616, IMG submission 207660) | Wetland soil microbial communities from Old Woman Creek delta, Ohio, United States - OWC_Aug_M1_C1_D1_B | ecosystem: Environmental > Terrestrial > Soil > Wetlands | place: USA: Ohio... | reverse complement strand
CAAGGAGATCAGCGGGGCGGGCATGGATCCCAACGTCACCGGACGGGTGGTCACGGGGTTCGGGAAGCACGTGCCGCGACCGCGCGTGCGACGGCTGTACGTGCGGGATCTCACGGAGGCCTCACACGGCAACGCCGCGGGCATCGGGACGGCGGACTTCACCCGGCGGTCCCTGGTCCAGAAGATCGACCACCAGGCCACCGCCCTAAACTGTATCACGAGCTGCACGCCGGAGGAGGGGCGCATCCCCATCGCGCTGGACACCGACCGGGAGGCGCTGGCAGCGTGCTTCTCGGCGATTCACGAGGTGGACGAGGGCGACGTCAAGTTGGTCCACGTCAAGAACACGCTGACGCTGGACGAGTTCTACGCGTCCGAGGCACTCCTGGAGGAGGTCCGGCGAAACGATCGGCTGGAGGTGTGCGGGGAGGGGGCGGCCCTCCGGTTCCGGCCGGATGGGAACCTGATCTCGCCCTTCGAGGGAGCGCCCTAGCCCGCATTCTTCACGTGTCCTTCGTGAAGAATCCGGGCTAGGCGGCCACCCGCCATGGATCGTGACCGTGGGCGGGTATTCGCCTCGGGATCCGGCGCCCGGCTGCGTCAGATGCATCGGCCTGCGGGAGATTGACAGCCCGCCTGCCGTCCGTCAGCATGCCAGCAGCGCCTGGCGAAGAACGGGTTTTTCAGCAACCTGCTGGAGTCGCCGGCCGCTGCGCGGCCAGAGGCCCGGGGGGTAGGTCCGCCTGGTAGTGCGCAGGGTCCGGGAGGGGCGGGGAAATCACCCGTGACTGAGCTGACCTACGGGATCCTGGCGGGTCTCGGATGCGGGCTGAACTGGGCTGTGACCAGCCTCCTGGTCCGCTCGCTCCTGGGGCGACTGACCCCGGCAGGGCTCAGCGCGCTGCGCTCCACGGTGGGGGGCGGGCTTCTCGTGGCTGCGGCGCTGGCGGCGGGCGAAGGCCGGGACATGCTCCAGGCGCCCCTCTGGGTCGTCCTCTCGCTCTGGGCCGCGATCATCATCGCCATGGCCGCGGGGGACAGCCTGTTCTTCCGCGGCCTGGGCGATCTGGGCCTGACGCGGGCCCTGGCGCTGAGCCTGCTCAACCCGCTGCTCACCACGCTCGCGGGGATTCTGCTGTACGGGGAGGCGATGACCCTCCCCCGCCTCACGGGCATCGGACTGGTCATCGGCGGGCTAGCCCTGATCATCTCGGGGAGAGGCCAGGATGGCGCCCGCGGGAGCCTCGAGACGCGCCGGGGGATTCTTTTCGTGTTCCTGGCAGCGGCATCCTGGGCCATCTCGGCGACCATTATGAAGCCCGCGCTGCTCCAGGTGCCGGTCCTGGCCGGGAGCGCCCTCCGAATCCCCATGGCCGGCCTGGTCCTGTGGCTGACGCCGTGGACCCGGGGAACGGTCGAGGCCATCCGCGAGAGTACACCGACTGAGCGGAGGCGGCTCGCGGCGATCTGCTGTCTGAACGCCATCGGCTCCGGCCTGTTCACAGTCACCATCCGCTCGGGCGGTGTGGCGGTCGGCAATGTCATGGCCAACACCTCGCCGCTCTTCGCGATTCCGCTGGAAGTCGCGATTCTGAGGCAGCGGCCCCCCGCCCGCACCATGCTGGGGGCGGTCTTGACGGTCAGCGGAATCGGGTGCTTGGGGTTCTAGCAGGCCGCTGATGGACCTTTTTGCGCAGCCTGGCGAGGAGCGGGTTTATGGGCGGGCTGCTAAGCAGTCCCATCTCGGGAAAGCCATCCGGCCGTCGGCGGCGCCGTGCCCACGCGGAGCATCGCCAGATGCCGCCTGGGCAGTACGGGGGATGTACTGATGAGTGAGAGCAAGAGCCCCTTCCTGCTCCGGACCGTCCCCTGCCCGGCATGCGGGGTGAAGAGCAGCCAGGCCGACTTCAAGAGCGGGATGTTCGCTGAGGAGGAGCGGGAGGCGGATCAGCACGTGACGCGCTACCGCTGGCTTCGGCCCGATGTCCCGCCGGTGCACCCGCCGTATTATGCCCTGATGCACTGCCCGGAGTGCGCCTACACGGACTTCCGGGAGGACTTCCTGGAGCCGGGGCGCTCCCGGGAGAACCGGGTCCGCACCCTGGCCCCGCACCTGCGCGCCGAACGGGCCCGGAAGGGGTCCGCCGTGGAGATCCTGCATCAGGGCTGTCGGCCCGGGCCCCTCGACTTCCCGGCCGCGCTGCGCCTGCACCTCCTGGCGATCGCCGCGCAGGAGCTGCTCCCCGAGGAGCGCAGGGACCACCTGAAGATCGCCCGGCTGTACCTCCGCGCGGGGTGGCTGTACCGGGAGCAGGGCAGAGGGGCGCAGGCGACCCTGGACGACACCGAGGCCGCCGCCGCCCTGGACCAGTTCGCCGCCCAGCTGCGGGAGTTGCGCAGCACCGGTGACCGCCTGGTCACCATCTGCGCGGGCCGGCCCGAGAGCCAGAAGGCGGCCGGCGTCACCAGGTACCTGGAGAGCCTGGGGCGGGAGTATGCCAGCCTCCGGAACCAGCTCCTGGCTCACGGTGGTGGTGGGGACCCCCTCGGCTTCCTCACCATGGTTCGGGGGGAGTGGCCGGCGGTGCCTGCCGCCGAGGCCGCCTGCCTCGAGGCCGCCGTCCGCGCCTTCGAGCAGGTGTACCAGCGGGGAGAAGGGGACACCCTGGCCCTGCTCAAGCTCCTGATCGAGCTCAACTATCGCCTGGGGGACTTCAGGCGGGTCCTGGATTACGTGTCCTCCGTGTCGAAGAGCGGCTACGAGGAGCGCACCAAGTTGCAGCGGCAGCTCGCGGGCGACAGCGCGCTGAGTGCCGAGGAGCGGAGCCGGCTGACGGTCCGGATCAACCGGATCACGGCGACGCTCGAGCTCGCAGCCGAGATCCGCCGGGAGACCCTGGATCGGCAAGCCCAGGCATCACCCGCCTGACCGGCAGGGCGGCCTCCGCGGACCATTCCCCGTGCGGTCCACGAACCTCCCCGTTCGGCGTGCAGGCGGAGCCGATGTCCGACCCCGCGAAGGGAGGGGGAATTCCATGAGCACGCGACGACGGTTCTTGCGTCTCGCCCTCGGCAGCTCAGTCGGAGCCGTGCTGCTCGGCGCTCTGTGTTCGGCGGCGCATTGGGCGTGGGCGGCAGGCAAGAAGATTCTGAGCAAGGGGACGACGCGGGACAGCCTGATCCACGAAGATCCGGCGGCGCTGGATACGACCCAGCTCGAGATCACGCCCCTGGAGCAGTTCGGGACGATGGGCCCCACGGATGAGGTCGTGGATCTCGACGCCTGGCGCCTGGAGGTCTCCGGGCGGGTGAAGCGGCCCGTGCACTTGACGTACGCCCAGCTGACGGCGCTGCCATCCGTGGAGAGGCAGGTGCTCCTGATCTGTCCGGGTGTGTTCGCCAATCACGGCCGGTGGACGGGTGTCTCGATGCGCGCGCTCCTGCAGCAGGCGGAGCCCGATGGCACGGCGGCGCATCTCGCGATCGAGGCGCGGGGCGGCAAGCGCGTGCGATACCCCCTGGCGGACGTTCTCTCCGACAAGGTCTTCCTGGCCTATCGGGTGAACGGGGAGCCTCTTCCCCGGAGGCATGGGTTCCCGCTCCGGGTGGTGGCGGAAGGGTCCTACGGGTATGACTGGGTGAAGTACGTCGAGAAGCTCACGGTCGAAGGCGCCTGACGAAGCCTCTCCGCATGCCCCACCGCGGGTCCGCGCCGGTTTCCCCTTGACAGCCGCGCCGGGCAGGGGGATCATACTCCCGCACCCAAGCCCATGTGAGACGTAGGAGCAAACGCCGTGGAGCCGCGGAAGGCGGTTCCGGTCCAGGCCAAGGACGCCCTGGATTCTCGCCCGAAGAGGCGGGACCAGGGCGTTTGCGTTTTCAGGCGGCGGAACGCCCCAGGCGGCCGCTGACCCGATCTCCCAAGGAGGCCCCATGATGATCAGCACGACCATCTTTCCCGGGCGCTACGTGCAAGGCGCGGATGCGCTGAGGCGTTTGGGGAAGGACCTCTCCCGGCTGGGGCGCTCGGCCCTGCTCGTCTGCGACCCCTTCGTCTTCGATCGGCTGCTACCGGAATTCCGGCAGAGCCTCGAGGAGAGCCTGGCGATCACCGCGGAACGATTCGGCGGCGAGTGCTCGGACGAGGAGATCGCCAGGCTCTCGGAGCTGGGCAGGCGGGTCGGCTGCGAGGTCGTGGCGGGCGTGGGGGGAGGGAAGACCCTGGATACCGCCAAGGCTGTGGCATACGGCTTGACGGTCCCCGCCGCCACGGTCCCAACCGCGGCATCGACGGATGCGCCCTGCAGCGCCGTTGCCGTCATCTACACGCCCGAGGGGGCGTTCAAGCGGTACCTGTTCCTACCCAGGAACCCGGATCTGGTGCTGGTGGACACCACGATCATCGCCCGGGCCCCGGTGCGATTCCTCGTCTCGGGGATGGGAGATGCGCTGGCGACGTGGTTCGAGGCGGACTCGTGCCGGCAAAAGTACGCCGGCAACATGACGGGTGACGTGGGATCCCTGACCGCGTACGCCCTGGCCCGGCTCTGCTACGAGACGCTCCTCGCCGATGGACTGGCGGCGAAGGTCGCGTGTGAGGCCCACGCGGTGACGCCGGCCCTGGAGCACATCGTGGAGGCGAACACGCTCCTGAGCGGTTTGGGCTTCGAGAGCGGCGGCCTGGCGGCGGCGCACGCGATCCACAACGGCCTCACCGTGCTGGAGCCCACGCACAAGTATTACCACGGCGAGAAGGTGGCCGTGGGCACGCTGGCGTCCCTGTTCCTGACTGACAAGCCGAGCGCCAGGCGAGAGGAGGCGTACGCGTTCTGCGAGTCGGTTGGGCTGCCTACCACCCTGGCGGACATTGGCCTGTCCAGGGTGTCGGAGGGCGAACTCATGCAGGTGGCGGTGGCGGCCTGTGCCCCCGGGGAGACGATCCACAACGAGCCAATTCCCATCACCCCAGAGCGGGTGGTTTCGGCGCTGAAGGTGGCGGATGCGGAAGGCCGGCGCCGGAAGGGTGTCAGGGGGTGAATCCCCGCTCTCCCTCGGTGCAGAGCGAGAGACTGCCTCAGCCGAGCCCGAGGGTGCGTGCGGCGGCTGCGGGGTCCCGGCCACGGGTGACCGCGGGAGGCGGCGTCCGCGGGGGGACACGACGGCGAGAGTCCGGCGCCGGCGTGGTCCCCGATGAGACGGGGTGAACGGTCCGGCCAGGAGGGAAGAGCCATGGCGGTGATCACCATTTCCCGCGAGGTTGGCAGCGGTGGCGACCAGATCGCTCGCCGGCTGTGCGAGCTCCTGGGCTACCGGTACTTCGACAAGACCCTGATGGCACAGGTCGCCAAGGAGCAGGGGGTCTCCGATACGGAGGTGGTGGACTTCTCCGAGGACAACTACCGGGTGCGCGGCTTCATCGACGCACTGCTGCGGCGCTCGGCCCGCGTCGCCACGGCCACCACGATGGGCACCACCACGCGCGGGGAGCGGACCAGAGTCGTCCAGGACGTGGATGAGGAGATGGCCGCGTCCTTTGTGCGGACGACGATCCGCGCCCTCCGGGCGCACGGGCAGGTGGTAGTGGTCGGCCGAGGCGGTCAGGCGATTCTCCGGGACGCCGCCGACGTGCTCCACGTGCGGATGATCGCCCGGCTCGAGGACCGGATCCACGAGGTGACCCAGGCGGAGGGGCTCACCCGGGAGGCGGCGCTGACGCTGATCGGCGAGCGCGACCGGGCAACGACCGAATACCTCCGCCGGTTCTACGCGATCGACTGGGCGGACCCATCCCTGTACCACCTGACGGTCAACACCTCGCTCGTGGGCCGGGAAGCGGCGGTGGAGATGCTCGCCTCCATCGCCCGGCGGATGGACGCGCGGCCGACGGGGCAGCAAACGGCCGCGGCCTAGCCGGCTGGTTCCTGTTGACGTCGGCCGAGGCGTTCGCTAGCGTGCTGGTCGAACCCGGCCTCCGTGGCACTGCGAGAGGTGATTGGCGGCCCGGGACGGATCGGGGACTCCTGAGGTACCTCGACGCCTCACCCATCCCGCGGGATGACGGACGGGTACCGGGCACGGCAACCCCGAGGCATCATCTCGCCACGGGATTGGCCTTTGGCATGTGAGCCCGGAGTATTCACGGATCCTTCGTGAATAGTCCGGGCTAGAGGCCTGGATGCGAGCTGTCGGCAAGAGCGCGGTTGCCCTCGCGACGCTCGGAGGGCTGCTCTGGACGCTGGGCGACTCCCTCATCCTCGTCGGGATCGCGGTGGTTCTCTTCCTGTGCGAGCGCGGCCCCCTGCGCTCCTTCTTCGGGGACTCCTCACCCCTGCGGGCCTACGACGCCCTGCACTATCCGTGAGCCCGGCTGCACCTTGGCGATTCCCTTACATCTGCGGCGCCCGGACCTCTTGCCGGCTTCACGCCCCTGGCAGGCTGGCGTGGGGCAGCCGGGCTTAGTGCGTCAAGCCGCCGCCGCACACGGGGACGTTGCCACCGCGCCCGCTCTCTGCTAAGGTTCGCTCCGCATTCACCGGGGCCCCACCCGGGCGCTGGCCCTGCGCAGGAGCCGAGCTGGGTTGCCCTCGCCTTTCAACGAGCTGCACCTAGCCCGGATTATTCACGAAACACTCGTGAATAATGCGGGCTAGATGGAGGCGTCCATGGAGTACCGGCCGTTCGGTCGCACGGGGGTGATGGTCTCGCCGTTGTGTCTGGGGACGATGAACTTCGGCGGCCCGACCGACGAGGGCGAGTCCCTCGCCATCATCGAGAAGGCGGTGGCCGGCGGGATCAACTGCTTCGACGTGGCCAACGTCTACAACAAGGGCGAGACCGAGCGCATCGTCGGCCGCGCCCTCAAGCGGATGGGAAACCGGGATCAGGTCTTCCTGGCCACCAAGGTGTTCAATGCCACCGGCGAGGGGCCCAACGACCGCGGCGTCTCACGCCTCCACATCCTGCGAGAGTGCGAGAACTCGCTCCGGCGGCTCCAGGTCGATCACGTCGACCTGTACCAGCTCCACCGTCCGCGCTTCGACGTCCCCCAGGATGAGACGCTGCGGGCCCTGGACGATCTCGTCCGAGGGGGCAAGGTGCGCTACATCGGGACCTCCACCTTCCCGGCCTGGAAGATCATGGAGGCACTCGCGATCAGCGAGCGGCTGGGCCTCCACCGCTACGTCTCGGAGCAGCCGCCCTACAACCTGCTGGACCGGCGCATCGAGAACGAGCTGATCCCGCTGGCCCAGGCCCACGGGCTTGCGGTCATCCCGTGGTCGCCCCTGGCCGCCGGTGTCCTGGCCGGGCGCTACCCGGCCGACGGCACGATGCCCGAGGGGAGTCGGGCCGCCAGGGCCAGCCAGATCTATTCCGACCGCATCACCCGTGCGGGGGCGCGGGTCGGCGAGCAACTCAAGGCCTACGCCCAGCGCCGCGGCATGACGGCGGCCCAGCTGGCCCTCCTCTGGGTCAAGGAGCAACCCGGAATCACCGCGCCCATCGTCGGGCCCCGCACCATGGAGCATCTGGAGGTGGCGCTCTCGGTGATGGAGCGACGCCTCGATCCCGAGGACGCCGCCTTCTGCGACAGCCTGGTCCCCCCCGGCTCTGCGGTGGCCAATTTCCACAACACCTCGGGCTGGATGAAGGTAGGTGCTGCGCCGGCGCCCGGCCCTAGCCCGGACGATTCACGAAGGGGCTCATGAATCGTCCGGGCTGAATGAAGCAGTGAGCAATAGCACATTGCCTGAGGGGGCTCGGCCATGAGCTACCACCTTGACACGGCCTGACGGCCTGCGGCATGCTCTGGTCTTCCGGCCGGGCCGCAGCTCCCCTTTGTCTCACCCACGGAGAGAGCAACCCATGCTGCCGAAAGCGCGCATCATCGCCGCCCTGGAGCACCGCGAGGGGGATCGCGTTCCCATCGGCGAGACCGGCGCCGACTGGGACATCGTCGAGCGCGCCCTGGGCCGGCCGACGTTCTACCGATCCAAGTGGAAGGAGTGGGTGGCCGAGTGGGAAGGGCGGCGCGACGAGGTGGTCGCCTCGTACCAGCGCGACATCGCCGACCTGGCGCGGGCCTTCGAGTGGGACTTCGTGGTCGTGCCGCTCGTGCCCCCGCGGCGCGCGCACGCCGCGATGCCGGAGATGCTCGGCGACTACAAGTGGCGCGACGAGAAGGGCCGCGTCTGGCAGTATGCCCCCGAGAGTGGGGGCCACCCCATGCTGCTGGAAGGCCCGCCGCTCGATGCGGAGGACATCGTCGTGCCCGACCGGGTCACGGTGGATGAGTCCCGCCTGGAGGCCATCGTCCACCTGGTGAAAGAACTGGGCGGCACGCACTTCGTCTTCGGCCGCGCCCCCGACGGCACGTTTCCCTGGGCCGAAACGGTCGGCATGGAGGAGTACCTGGTCCGCATGGCCACGGACCCGGCGTTCACCGCGAGATCCGTCCAGGCGGCCCTCAAGGCGTCGCACGCCTGGATCGACGCGATTTGCGACGCCGGCGTGGACGGCGTCCTGGTGGCGACCGACTACTGCGACAACCGGGGCCTCCTGATGGGCCCACGGCTGTTCCGGCAGTACGTGCTGCCGGCCTTCAACGAGACCGCCCGGGCGATTCACGCCAAGGGCAAGTACTTCGTCAAGCACACCGACGGCAACACCTGGTCCATCCTGGACGACTTCGTCGCGGCCGGCGTGGACGGCTGGCAGGGGATCCAGCCGCGGATCGGCATGGACCTGAAGCTCCTCAAGGAGAAATATGCCGGCCGGCTCTGCTTCTTCGGCGGCGTGAACTGCGAGACGCTGACACTGGGCACGCCGGCAGAGATCGAGGTGGAGGTCCGCCATGCCATCCGCCACGCCGCCCCCGGGGGCGGCCTGGTACTGACCTCCGGCAACACGCTCCAGCTGGGCACGAAGTGGGAGAACTACCAGGCCATGCGGGCGGCGGCACGCGAGTATGGCCGCTACCCGGTTCAAACCTAGCCCTGATTCGAGGAAACCGCTCCACCGCCAAGACGCCACCGGCGCCGCCAAGGCCGCCAGGGGCTGATGTCAGGGCCGACTTCTCAAGAACCCCATGGTGCGGTGGCGTCGGTCAGCGTGTCTGGATTTCGAGCCCTGTGAACCATGGCGCCCTTGGCGTCTTGGCGGTTCAGAATCTCGGATTGGGACTGGCGGGCTGCTGATCGGAGGTAGCCATGAACGCCGTCGAGCGTTTCCTGCGCGTGCTGGGGCAAGAGCCGGTGGACCGGGCGCCGGTCGTCGGGGTGACGAGCGTCGTCACGGTCGAGCTGATGCGGCAGTCGGGGACCCGCTGGCCGGATGCGCACCACGACCCGGAGCTGATGGTCCGGGCCGGCGCGGCTGCGCATGCGATCTGCGGCCTGGAATCAGTCAAGGTCCCCTTCGACATGGGCGTCGAGGCGGGCGCCCTGGGGGCGGACATCGATTACGGAGGCGAGGCGACACTTCCCAAGATCCTGGCCCCACGCTTCACGTCGCCGGAGGCGCTTGTGGTCGGCGACGATTTCCCGTCACGCGGCCGGATTCCGGTCGTGCTCGAGGCGATCCGGATCGCCAGAAAGCGGTACGGCAACAGTGTGCCGGTGATCTCGTCGGTGCTGGGACCTTTCACCATCGCGGGCTGTCTCTTCGGCGTGGAACCCTTGCTGCTCTGGCTGATCGACGAGCCGGAGCAGGTGCACGCCGCCATGCAGAGGACCGCCCGGCTCGCCGGGATGTACATTCGGGAGCAGTTCCGGGCCGGCGCTCACGTCGTCCAGGTGGGGGAGCCCACGGCCTCGGGCGATCTCATCTCGCCGGCGCAGTACGCCGAGTTCGTCGCCCCCTACCATCAGGAGTTGAGCCGAGCCACGGATCTCCCGCTCATCACCCACATCTGCGGGAACATCACCCGCCAGCTTCCCCATCTGGCGTCCACGGGCTTTCGCGGCATCAGCTTCGACGTCAAGACGGACATCCAGGCCGCGCGAACCCACCTCAAGGGGAAGCAAGCCCTCATCGGCTATGTGCCCACCGGCCTGCTCCTGAGCGGCTCTCCGGCAGAGGTGCGGCGCGCGGCCGCGGGATGCCTCCGGGAGGGCGTGGACGCGCTCAACGCCGGGTGCGCGGTTCCGCCCGAGACCCCGCTCGAGAACATCCGCGCCATGATCGCGGCGGCCATGTCGGCGTCGGGGGCCGCCTGAGTCCCTCCCGCGTCAGGGCGACGCTGAAGCCGCACGGGGACAGGGACGGCACGGTCTGGCCCCAAGCAAGACGCCCCCGGAGGTCCGGGGGCGCCATCGGTTTGCCTGGGGCTACTGCTGGGGGGCGGCCGGCTCCTGGACGCGAGGCCGCCGTCCCCGGAGCGTCACCAGCGGCCGTACTTCGCGAACACCTCCGCCATGGTCTTCCCGGCCCGCAGCTCCTCCTTCATGCTGCGCTCGGCCCGGTAGCATTCCTCCGCGGCCAGCAGGACCTCCTCGACGATGGGGCGCGGGACGACGACGACGCCGTCGATGTCCCCCAGGACGAGGTCGCCCGGCCGCACTTCCACGCCATGGAACAGGATGGGATGGCCGTAGTGGACCGGCCGCCACCGCCCCACGGAGGAGACGGGCCAGAAGCCGGCGTGGAAGATCTGGAATTCCGCCTGCGTGATCATCTCGGCGTCGCGAATCGGCCCGTCCACCACGACCCCGCGGCAGCCGTTGTTGCGGATGACCAGGCTCATGAACTCGCCCCAGGCGGCGCAGACCTTCTCCTGGCCCGGGTCGAAGACCACCATGGAGTCGGCGGGAACCGCCCCCAGGAACTTCAGGATGTCGGGGCGGCAGTCATAGCTCACATCCGCGGTCGCCTCTCCCAGGGCGGGGAAGGCGAACCCGGCCGCGCGCCGCTGCGGCATGAGGGGGCGCAGTTCCCGGCCGAGGCACTGGCGCCGATATCCCTTCTCATCGAGGACGTCGGCCACCGCGCCCGTGTACATCTTCTCGTACCGCTCGCAGATCTCTCGTGCGTTCATGGGACCTCCCGGCGTATGAGTGTGTGCGCAGAGACTCTCGATTACCATGGGTCCCCGGGGCTCGGCAACGCCTTTTCCCCAGGGGTCGGGTGTTGCGCACATGGCGGCCGTCCCGGCGGGGCGGTCAAGAAGACTCACCAGGCTGGTCACTGCAGGGCGGTTTGACACCTCGGGTGCGGCATTGATATGGTGTTGATCGGCTAAGCCCGCATTGTTCGCGAGGCGTGTTCGCGAAGAATGCGGGCTGGGGAGTCGGACGATGCGGACGATCGGCTGGGGGATCATCGGCTGCGGGAATGTCACCGAGGTGAAGAGCGGGCCGGGCTTCCAGAAGGCGGACCACTCGCGCCTGGTGGCGGTCATGCGGCGCAGCGGCGCGCTGGCCGCAGACTACGCCCGGCGGCACGGGGTGCCCAGATGGTACGACCGGGCCGAGGCGCTGATCGCGGATCCCGAGGTGGACGCCGTCTACGTCGCCACGCCGCCCTACGCCCACCGGGAGTACACGCTGCTGGCGGCGGGGGCGGGGAAGCCGGTCTACGTCGAGAAGCCCATGGCCCTGTCGGTCGCGGAGTGCGAGGAGATGCTCCGGGCCTGCCGGGCGGCCAACGTCCCGCTGCTGGTGGCCTACTATCGCCGGGCGCTGCCCCGCTTCCGGAAGGTGAAGGAGCTCGTCGCCTCCGGCCGCATCGGCGAGCCGCGGGCCGTGACGATCGCGCTGTACATGCAGCACGTCCCCCCGCCGGTTGGGCAGACCGACTGGCGCGTGGATCCGGCCCTGGCGGGAGGCGGGCGGTTCGTGGACATGGCGTGCCACACGCTGGATTTCCTCGACGAGGTGCTGGGCCCGATCCGCGCAGCGCGCGGCCTGGCAGCCAACCAGGCCGGGCTGTACCGGGCCGAGGACATCGTGGCGGCCGCCTTCGAGTTCGCCTCAGGGGTCGAGGGCACCGGCCTCTGGTGGTTCACCAGCCCGATGGGGACGGACCGGGCCGAGATCCTCGGCACGCGCGGCCGGGTCGCCTTCTCGAGCTTCGACGAGTCCCCCATCGTGCTGCAGGCGGAGGGCGAGACGACCGAGTATCCCATCCCGAATCCCCCGCACGTCCAGCAGCCGCTGATCCAGACGGTGGTGGATCACCTGAACGGCGTCGGGGACTGCCCGAGCACGGGCGAGAGCGGGATGCGCACGACCTGGGTCATGGAGCAGATCCTCGCCGCACACTACGGGCGGCGCCCATGAGCGCCGCGCTCCGGATCCCCGAGGCCGTGGTGCAGGAGGCGCTGGTGCGGGTCCTTGTGGGGCTGGGGTTCGCGCCGCCGCGGGCGGCGCAGTGCGCCCGGCTATTCACCCAGGCGAGCATGGACGGCGTGGCCTCCCACGGCCTCAGCCGGTTCCCGCGCTTCGTCGGGCAGATCCGGCGGGGCCGGGTGCGGGTGGACGCCGAGCCGACGCGGGTGGCCGGCTTCGGCGCCTGGGAGCAGTGGGACGGCCAGCTCGGCCCCGGCAATCTCAACGCCTGGCAGGCGACGGAGCAGGCGATGGCCCTGGCCCGGGCGCACGGGATCGGGGCGGTGGCGCTCCGCAACACGAACCACTGGATGCGGGCCGGGACCTACGGCTGGCAAGCGGCGGAGGCCGGCTTCGGTCTCGTCGCCTGGACCAACACCGAGCCGAACATGCCGGCCTGGGGCGGCCGGGGAAAGACCCTCGGGAACAACCCGCTGGTGATCGCGGTGCCGCGCGGCGGGGCGCCCGTCGTCCTGGATTTCGCCATGTCGCAGTTCTCCTACGGCCGCTTGGAGCTGGCGGCGCGCCGGGGGGAGCGCCTGCCGCTCCCGGGCGGCTACGACGAGGCCGGTGAGCTCACGACCGACCCGGCGGCCATCCTGCGGTCGGGGCGGCTGCTGCCCATCGGGTACTGGAAGGGGGCGGGCCTGGCGCTGGCGCTCGATCTGCTCGCGGCCGCGCTCTCGGGCGGCCGGACGACCCGCGCACTCGGGGGACTCGAGGAGGAGTACGGCGTCTCGCAGATCTTCCTGGCGCTGGATGTCGGCACGGGGCAGGCGCGCGAGGACCTGGACCGGCTGGCGGCGGAGACGGTGGAGGCACTTCACCGCGCGGAGCGGGTGAGGCCCGACACCCCGATCCGCTATCCGGGCGAGCGGGTCCTCGAGACCCGCGCCGAGAGCCGGCGGCTCGGCGTGCCGGTGGACGCGGGTGTCTGGGACGAGATCCTGCACCTCTGAGTCGCGCCGGCGCCGCACCACAGTGGGGGGTATGCCCATCGAAGTGTTTTCGGATTGGGGTCGTGCGCGGTTCGAAGGCCCGTGACATCTCGGCGGGGGCGCCCTGCGCTGGCCGGCTCGACCCACATCCAGGGCCTGGCTGCGTGGCGAGAATGGGGGATGGGTGTCCCGGATGGGCCATTTCTGGCGGCCCGCTAGACGCAGGCGAGGAGGTGAGGTGAGATGCCCGAGTTCAATCGGACCCATGATGACATCGCCTGTGAGATCGTGCTCGCGTGGCTTCCCCACGGGTCAACCTTACTCGGCAAGGACCTGCCTGCAGGTGACCCGAGGTCCTATGAGGAGGTAGGGAAAAGGATCGGCGCGGTGTACCGGGAGATCCTCAAGGCCGTGGACGATGCCAGAAAGGCAAAGTGACGCCGAGACTCCCGGCGAGAACGACCTGGGGCAGTCAGCGAGCCGACGGCCCCTGGACGCGACCAGGACGGCCGCGCGTCACGGGTGCCACGGAACGTTGCATCCTACTGCCAGCCTCTTCTGAGGCACTGAGGAGAACCCATGAACTTTGACCTGGTCATTACCGGCGGCGAGGTGCTCGATCCCGGCAGCGGCCTGCGGGGGCGAATGGACGTCGGGATCGCGCGGGGCGCCATCGCCGCCGTGGACCGATCCCTGCCCGCCGAAGGGGCCGGCGCCAGGCTGGATGCCACGGGACAGATCGTGACGCCCGGCCTGTTCGACCTGCACACCCACCTCTACTGGGGCGCGACCTACTGGGGGGTCGAGCCGGATCCCATCGCCGCCCGGACGGGGGTGACCTCGTGGCTGGATGCCGGGACGGCGGGCGGCTACAGCTTCCCGGGGTTCCGCCGCTACGTCATCGAATCGAGCCAGGCCCGCGTCTTCGCCCTGCTGAACCTGTCGGCCATCGGGCTGATCGCACCGACCTACGAGCTGGCCAACCTGGATTACTGCGACCTCGAACTCGCGCGCCAGATCGTGGACGCCAACCGGGACGTCATCCTGGGCATCAAGGCCCGGATGGACGCCAACACGACCCGCGGGGTCGGGCTGGAGCCGCTGCGTCTCGCCCGCAAGCTGGCCGACCAGGTCGAGCTGCCCCTGATGGTCCACATCGGGAAGGCGCCGCCCGCCCTGGACGACATCTTCACGCTGCTGCGGCCCGGCGACATCCTGACCCACTGCTGCACCGGGCAGACCAACCGCATCCTGGAGCCGGGCGGAGCGCTCAAGGACTTCGTGCGCCGCGCCTGGGACGGCGGGCTCATCCTGGATGTGGGGCATGGCACGGGGAGCTTCAGCTACGAGGTCGCCGAGCAGATGCTGGCGGCGGGGCTGGCCCCGGACATCATCAGCACCGACGTGCACCAGCTGAGCATCCAAGGCCCGATGTTCGACCTGCCGACGACGCTGTCCAAGTTCCTGAACCTCGGGATGAGCCTGCCAGATGCCGTCGAGCGGGCGACGGCGCGGCCGGCGCGGGCCGTCCGCCGCCCGGACCTGGCGACGCTCAAGCCGGGCGCCCCCGCCGACGTCGCGGTCTTCAGGCTGGAGTCCGGCAGCTACACCTTCCACGACGTGTTCATGGCGGCCCGGCCGGGAACAGTCCGGCTGGTGAACACGGCGACGATCCGGGCCGGCACGATCATGGCCAGGCGGCCGGAGCGGCCGCTCGCGCCCTGGGCGGTGCGGCCCGAGCACCAGCGCGGGATGTGAGGGCCGCGGCGGCGAGGGCATCTGGGTGTGATCCGAAGATGGCCAACCGCCCCGGGTCGGGGCCAACGTCTCTCCTGGAGGAATTCGTGCGAGAGTGCTTTGACGAGATCATTCCCCGCGCAGGGACCGATTGCGCGAAGTACGACGATCGCCTGAAGCGGTTTGGCCGACCCGACGTCCTGCCCCTGTGGGTCGCCGACATGGATTTCCGCGCGCCCGCGTGCGTGCGGGAGGCGCTGCAGGTGCTCGTGGATGAGAACCTCTACGGGTACCATCTCAAGAGCGAGCGATACGCCCGGGCCATCGTCGACTGGTGGGCGCGGCGACACGGCCATGCGGTGGACCCCGCGGGCATCGTCTTCAGCCCGGGCGTCGTTGCCGCCCTGAGCCACTTGGTCCAGGCGCTGACGGCGAAGGGGGATGGCATCATCATACAGCCCCCCGTGTACCATCCCTTTGCCTGGGCCGTCCGGGCGAACGAGCGGCGGCTCCTGGAGAATCCGCTGCGGGAGCAGGCGGGCGAGTACGCCATGGACTTCGACGACCTGGAGCGGAAGGCGCGCGAGGCCAGGCTGCTGATCCTCTGCAGCCCGCACAACCCGGTGGGCCGAGTCTGGCGGCGCGAGGAGCTCGCGCGCGTCGCCGACATCTGCCTGCGCAGCGGCGTGCGCATCATCTCGGACGAGATCCACAACGATCTGGTCTACCCGCCGCACCGGCACGTCCCAACCGCCAGCCTCTCGCCCGAGGTCGCGCGCATCACGGTGACGACCCACGCCGCGAGCAAGACCTTCAACCTGGCGGGACTATCGGTCGCCTACGTGATGATCGAGGGGCAGGAGCTCCGCGAGGCCTTCCGGAAGGTGAGCGACATCCTGCACGTCGAGGCCGTGAATCCCTTCGGGCTGCGGGCCATGGAGGCGGCCTTCACGCAAGGGGAGTCCTGGCGCAAGGCCCTGCTGGAGTACCTGGAAGGGAACTCTCTCCTGGTGCGCAGCTATCTGCAAGAGCACCTGCCGCGCGTGGCGCTCAGCCCGCTGGAGGGCACCTATCTGGTCTGGCTGGATTTCAGGCGCTACGGCTTCTCCCCCCAGGAACTGAGGGAGTGCATCATCGAGAAGGCCCGGCTGGGCTTGAACGACGGGCCCATGTTCGGCCCCGGCGGGGAGGGATTTCAGCGCATGAACATCGCCTGTCCGCGCGCCGTCCTGCGGGAGGCGCTTGATCGGCTGAAAGCCGCTCTGGGCTGAAAGGGGAAACCATGAGTCACAAGAAGGCAGAGCTCTATCGCGGGTTCAACATCTTCACGGAGGAGACCCGTCCCGGGGTCTGGAGCTTTGTGCTGAGCGAGGTGCCCGCGACGGACGCGCCGGAGCAGCCCCGCCCCCCGGCCCGGCGGCGCGTGCCCGGGGAGCATCCGTCGAGCGAGGCAGCGCTGGCGGCGGCCCGGGCGCACATCGACCGGATTCAGCAGAACCGGAAGAACCGGAGCAACCAGGGGGCCGGCTGAGCCCGGATTTTCACGCAAGGATACCGGCATGACTGAGGGTCGCGAGCTGACGGTCCCGGTGGACAACACGGGGCAGGCCTACCTGGAGCTGCTCCGGGCGCGGGGCATCGAGTACTTCTTCGGCAACGCGGGCACGGACTTCGGGCCCCTGGTGGACGGCTTCGCCCGGTTCGAGGCCGAGGGCAAGGACCATCCTCGGCCCATCACCGTGCCGCACGAGTTCGTGGCCGTGAGCATGGCTCACGGCTACACCATGTGCACCGGCCGCCCCCAGGCGGTCATGGCGCACACCATCGTCGGGACCGCCAACTGCGCCGGGGCCCTGATCAACGCCGCCCGGGCCAACATCCCCCTCTTCATGACCGCCGGGCGCACCCCGCTCGTCGAGTCGGGCCTGCTGGGGGCGAGGGACCTGTACATCCACTGGGCGCAGGAGGCCTACGATCAGGCCGGGATGATCCGCGAGTTCCTCAAGTGGGACTACGAGCTGCGGAACTTCGTCCAGCTGGAAGCCGTGGTGGACCGCGCGCTGTCCATCGCGACGGAGGTGCCCCAGGGCATCGTCTACCTCACCCTGCCGCGCGAGGTGCTGGCCGAGCCGCAGCAGCAGTTCACGCTGCACCTCAGGGCGCCCGAGGACTGGCGGGAGCGGCTCCAGCCGGATCGCGGCGCGATCGAGCGGGCGGCGGCGCTCCTGGCGGCGGCGGAATCGCCCCTGCTGATCACCATGCGTCTGGGGCGCGATCCGGAGGCGGTGGGCGCCCTGGTGCGGCTCTCCGAGGCACTGGCCGTCCCGGTGGTGGAGTTCAACCCGACCCACGCCAACTTCCCCTCGAGCCACCCCCACCACCTGGGCTTCGACCCGGCGCCGTTCCTGGGCCGGTCCGACCTCATCCTGGTCGTCGAGAGCGACGTCCCCTGGTTTCCGTCGCGGATGCAGGTCAACCCGGCGGCGCGGGTCATCCACGTGGGCGAGGACCCGCTCTTCAGCCGCTATCCGATGCGGACCTTTCCGGTGGACCTCGCCCTGCGGGGCGATGCGGGGGCATCCCTCGAGGCCCTGACGGCCGAGGCCAGCCGGCGCGGCGCCGCCCCCGGTCCCCGGATCGCGGCCCGGTCGGCGGCGCTCCGGGCCGAGCACGAGCGGCAGCGCGAGACCTGGCGGGCCGCGGCGCTGAACGCCCGGGCCGAGGCCCCCATCGACTTCGACTGGCTCTCGCGCTGCGTCGGCGAGGCGGCGGGCCAGGACACGATCCTCGTCAACGAGTACGATCTGCGCCTGACGCAGGTGGCCCGGGAACGGCCCGGCACGTTCTTCTCGCACTCCCCCGCCGGGTGCCTCGGCTGGGGGGTCGGGGCGGCCCTGGGGGCGAAGCTGGCCCACCCGGAGCGGACCGTCGTGGCGACGGTGGGGGACGGAGCCTACATCTTCAGCGTGCCGACCGCCGCGCACATGGTGAGCGCCACCTACGACCTGCCGATCCTGGTGGTCATCTTCAACAACGGCGCGTGGGGGGCCGTCCGCAAGACGACGCAGCAGCTGTTCCCGAAGGGCTGGGCGGCGAAGACCGGGAGCTTTCCCCTGAGCGACCTCAGGCCCTCGCCGGCCTACGAGAAGATCGTCGAGGCCCACGGCGGGTATGGCGAGCGCGTCGAGCGGCCGGAGCAGGTGCAGCCGGCGCTGCAGCGGGCCTTGCGCGCTGTGCGGGAGGAGGGGAGGCAGGCGGTCCTCAACGTGATCTGCGAGCGCGACTAGCCCGGATTGGTCACAAAAAGCCGTGAACAATCCGGGCTTACATGTCAATGGCGATTCCCCCGGCGGGATGACGCATGGTGGGGGGCGCGCCGGGTACCGGTCCCGCGTCCGGCAGTGTGGGTGCGGTGCCGGGATTCGCCAGGGATGCTTGATCCGCCCTGGGCCACCCACGACAAGGGCTTTGTTAAGCCCGCATTGTTCGGGGGCTGCCATCCCGAACAATGCGGGCTGCCGGTTTCCTCGAGCACGCGTTTGCGATATGATGCCGCCGTCCCTGGCTGCCGCCCCGGGACTGGAACCGCTGGGCTGATCCGGCGCCGCGGCGCGCGGCGCATCGAGGGGTAGGTGATCTTCTCCTGACCAGATGACCCTCAGCGCGGAGGACACAGATGAGCTATGTCGAGGACATGTTCGATCTCTCCGGCACCAAGGCGATCATCACCGGGGGGGCGGGTGTCATCGCGGGCGCGTTCGCGGAGACCCTGCTCAAGGCCGGGGCCACCGTCGCGCTGTGGGGCCACCGCCAGAGCACGATCGATGAAGCGCTCCAGAACCTCCTGAAGGCTCTCCCCGGCGCCAAGGGCAAGCTCGTCGGGATCCAGGCCGACACCGGGGTCGAGGGGGCGGTGAAGGAGGCCCTGGCGGCGACCGAGAAGGCCTTCGGCCCGCCCACCCTCCTGATCAACGGCGTCGGCGGCAACAAGGGGAAGTCCGCCTTCGTGGATCAGGACATGGAGCTGTTCGACTTCGTGATGCGGCTGAACCTGAACGCCGGACTGATGGTCCCCACCAAGGTGGTGGCCGCGTACTGGATCGAGCGCAAGATCAAGGGCTCGATCATCAACCTGACCTCGATGTCCTCGTACTTGCCGCTCTCGGGCGTCTGGGCCTACGGGGCCGCCAAGGCGGCCGTGCTGAACCTGACCTACGCTTCCGCCAAGGAGTTCGCGCCCCACGGGATCCGGGTGAACGCCATCGCGCCGGGCTTCTTCATCGGCAAGCAGAACCGCGCCCTGCTGATCGACGAGAAGACCGGCGGTCTCACCGATCGGGGTAAGGCCATCATCGCCCACACGCCGTTCGGGCGATTTGGCGAGGCGCGCGAACTGGCAGGCGCCCTCCTCTTCTTGGCCAGCGACAAGGCCTCCGGGTTCGTCACGGGCATCTCGCTGCCGGTGGATGGTGGGTACCTGGTGCACAACATTTGAAAGGCCGCTGAAAAAGGCCCATCTGCGGCGTTGGCGGGCTCGCGTGGCGCTGCGGCGTACGGACCGAGTACGCCTCGCGCCCCGCAGCGCCCGCCGCCTTGCATCTGGGCCTTTTTGAGCG
>Ga0316616_100000122_pt1 | contig 19624 bp, 16 predicted proteins | sample OWC_Aug_M1_C1_D1_FD_207660 | JGI IMG/M metagenome (GOLD analysis project Ga0316616, IMG submission 207660) | Wetland soil microbial communities from Old Woman Creek delta, Ohio, United States - OWC_Aug_M1_C1_D1_B | ecosystem: Environmental > Terrestrial > Soil > Wetlands | place: USA: Ohio... | reverse complement strand
CCCCTTGAATTTGTTGGCGTCCCCAGCGAGATTCGAACTCGCGTTACCGCCTTGAAAGGGCGATGTCCTAGGCCGGGCTAGACGATGGGGACATAAAAACCGTAATCTGTGATGAGTAATGAGTTAAGGGTAAATTCCGATCCATTTGCAGTCTGTAAAGCTTTTTGCTCATTACGCATCACTCGTTACTCATAACGGTTTTTTGGTGAGCCGCGTTGGACTCGAACCAACGACCCACGCCTTAAAAGGGCGTTGCTCTACCAACTGAGCTAGCGGCCCGCAAATAGCGAAGTTATAAAATACACTTAATCCCATTTTCTTGTCAATCTTTTCGCGTACCAGAAGCCACCACTAAAACTGTCAACCACAGAGTTCACAGAGGAATTCTCTGTGTTCACAAGACGATAGAAAAAGGAGCAGAAAACTGATCCTTAGCAAAGAGCGCACGGAGATTAAAAACTGATCTGCTATATTATTTTCAAAATCAATCAGTTACTCTGTGTTCACTGTGGTTTGATCGTGACTTTGCGCCCTCGTATAAGGAAGCAGGCCGCCTTTTATGATTATTTCCTGTTCCCGGTCATTGAGTGAAGAGACAACTGTAAAGGCGTATCCCTGCGTTGCATTTTTAATAACGTATTTCTGCGAACTGCTTATTGTCTTATCGAGATCTTTGATGACAAGCCGGTCTCCGCTCCTGAGCCTGTCATAGTCTCCGGGGTCTTCAAACTGCAGCGGAAGTATCCCGAAATTTATCAGGTTTGAACGGTGTATCCGCGCAAAAGACTTTACAAGAACAGCCTGTATGCCTAGGAACATCGGGGCTATGGCAGCATGTTCTCTTGAGGACCCCTGTCCGTAGTTTTCCCCTCCTACGATGATCCCGCCGCCTTTTGCCTTTGCCTCTTTTGCGCGACTGCTGAAGGTCTTGTCGATATTTTCAAAGACAAATTCGGAAATGGCGGGTATGTTGGACCTGAAGGGCAGGACCTTTGAGCCCGCAGGCATGATGTCGTCGGTCGTTATATTGTCCCCGAGTTTCAGCAGCACTTCCGCCTCTATTTGCTCCTGCAGTGGTCCTTTGACCGGGACCTCTTTTATGTTAGGTCCCTTGATGACTTTGATGTCAGTGGCATCAGCTTTGGGCGGGACCAGGAAATTCCTGTTTATGAGATACTTTGAAGGTTCTTTGACGATGCTGATTTTAAGCCCCGAGTCGCGCGGGTCGAGGACCTCTCCTTTGACGGCAAAGACCGCGCAGGAGACCGGACTCGCGAGATACACAGAGGCGTCCTTTGTGCCGCTGCGCCCCATGAAGTTCCTGTTATAGGACCGGACGGAAATCTGACCGCTCCCGGGCGCGCCTCCCATACCGATGCAGGGGCCGCAGGAGGCCTCGAGCATACGTGCGCCTGCAGCGATCATGCCTGAAGTGAGTTTTTCCTTTGCCAGCATCTCATATACCTGCTTTGAACCAGGGTTGATCAGAAGATTGACGCCTTCGGCCACTGTGTTTTCCTTTAATACGGACGCGACCGCCTTCATCGACTGATATGAGGAGTTGGTGCAGCTTCCTATGCAGACCTGATCAACCCTGGTCCCTGAGAGGCTTTTGACCGTGACGACATTGTCAGGGCTGTGTGGCTGCGCGATCATAGGTTCAACTGCAGCGAGGTCAATATTTATGACTTCGGAATACTTCGCGCCCTTATCCGCCTTCAACTCTATCCAGTCAGAAGGCCTTCCGACTGCAGATAGATAGAACTGCGTCCGTTTGTCGCTCGGGAATACCGAGGTTGTTGCGCCCAGTTCCGCCCCCATATTTGTTATGGTCGCGCGCTCAGGAACGCTCAGGTCCTTTACGCCCGGCCCGCCGTACTCCATGATCTTCCCTACGCCGCCTTTGACTGTAAGCCTCCTTAAGACCTCGAGGATCACGTCCATAGCGGTCACCCAGGGCCGCTGGAGTTTTCCGGTGAGGTTTATCTTGACTACCTTAGGCATGTTAATTTCAAAAGGAGACCCTCCCATAACAGTCGCTGCATCAAGGCCTCCTACACCTATCGCAATCATCGCCATGCCGCCTCCGGTAGGGGTGTGGCTGTCAGTGCCCAGGGCTATCTTCCCCGGAGCTGCGAACTGCTCAAGGTGCACCTGGTGGCATATGCCGTTGCCTGGCCTTGAAAAATACGCCCCGTATTTCGCTGCAACTGTCTGGAGGAACCTGTGGTCGTCCGGGTTCATGAAATTGGACTGGACCATGTTGTGGTCTATATAAGAGACAGCGAGCGGTACTTTCACACGATCAAGACCCATGGCCTCGAACTGGAGCCAGGCCATTGTCCCTGTTGCATCCTGCGTGTATACCTGATCGACGTTCAGGCCTATAGGCTTTCCAGCCTCCGGACTGCCCGAAACCATGTGTGCTTCAAAGATCTTTTCGACAATATTTTTCCCCATATATTTTTTCCTGTTCCTTGTGCCTTTCTGAATTTTGCACTAATTATATCATAATGGATCAGTCGAAATGGAGGCTGCAGGGCCTGATTTGCAGATCAACGGGGTCTGAAATCCTGAAATCGTTCGGGATCGCAACTTGTCTGCTGAGGATTTCAAGACGCTCATAAAAATGTCCGGTCATTTGAATCACAGATGTCTTACAAAGGTGACGCAGATAAAGATTTTTTTCACACATCCCCATAAATTCTTTTTTCAAAGAATATTCTTCAGGTTAATACAGGACGATTTATTTCTTGCAGGGGGAGAAACCCGCTGAAAAAGCCTTCTGTAACGTATAATATTCAGCATGATAAAAAAACATCTGATCGTTATTACTGTCCTGCTCATATCGTATATTTTACTTTCATACGGGGTAAAGGAGACATCTTCATCGGATGCCGGGAAAGGCGCAAGGGATACTGTCGTTACCGGGAGAATTTACGATGGTGATACCATCGCTGTTTTTGTTGACGGCCGCTTTCAAAAAGCCCGGTTGATCGGGATCGATGCTCCTGAAATAGACCAGAGGCCCTGGGGCAGGAAGGCTCAGGAATGTATTGAGGCACTTATAAGAGCTTCGGCTTCGAAGGTCTCTCTTGAATATGATCTGGAACGAAGGGACAAATACGGACGCATCCTTGCCTATATGTGGGGACAGGACGGAAAGATGTTGAATGAGGAGATGCTGAGAAGAGGATGCGCGGTCCTGTTTACGGTCCCTCCGAATGTAAAATATGCCGGTAGATTGCGCGCTGCCCAGGAGAAAGCCCGGGAATTAAAGGTAGGTGTCTGGAGTGAAAACGGTTTGAAGGAGAGGCCCTACGAGTTCAGAAAGGAGCATCCACGACGGTGATCCTGAAAAAAGCGGTTAACCACAGAGCACGCAGAGTTCACAGAGAAAAAAGGAGTCCTGGCTAACAGCGGACTAACCGCAGAGTGAATCAAGTTCCCATTACCTCGAAAAAAGCATTTTGCCGCAGACAAACGCAGACAAACGCGGACAAAACAACTATGTAGTCTGGTTTTAGTCTGCGTCCGTCTGCGGTTAACGGATTTTATTAGTATTAAAGGATTCTCTGGTGTTTGATGGCATCGGCCACCTTTGCCACGCGCGCCATCTCTTTTACATCATGGACCCTGACGATATGCGCGCCTTTGATTATTGATATTGCTACTGAGGCCGCAGTGCCTTCCAGCCTTTCCTGTGCCGGCAGACCATCCAAAATCTTCCCCAGAAAGGCCTTTCTGGAGGGGCCTATGAGAAGAGGTTTATCGAGCAGAGAGAACTGGTCGAGATTATTGATTATCTCAAGGTTATGTTCAAAGGTCTTTCCGAAGCCGATTCCCGGGTCCAGGATGATCATATTTTCGGAAACGCCGGACTTTACGGCGAGCTGTATGCTGTCTTTGAAGTAATCCATGATTTCCGGGATTAATGCCTTATACGCCGGGTTGACCTGCATGTTCTTCGGTTCACCTTTAATATGCATTATGACAACAGGCACTTTAAACCTGGAGATGACTTCCGGCATTTCAGGGTCGAACCTCAAACCGCTGATATCATTGACCATGGACGCCCCTGCCTCCAGCGCCCTTACTGCAACCGGCGCTTTGTAGGTATCTATGGAAACAGGCACGGATATCTTGCTTGCAACCGCGTCTATAACAGGCAAGGTGCGTCTCAGTTCCTCATCCAATGAAACAGGATCTGAGCCCGGCCTGGTCGATTCTCCTCCGATATCGAGGATGTCGGCGCCGTCATCGATCATCCTGAAGGCATGATCGATTGCACGGCCTTTGTCAAAGTGCATTCCGCCGTCCGAGAATGAATCAGGGGTAATATTAAGGATCCCCATGATAAGGGTTTTTTTGCTGAAGTCAAGGTCATACCGTGACCATGCCATTCTCATCTTCACCTTTTCCTCCAGACCCGGACGAACCGGAATAAAATACCCTTCACTGCAGAGCATACAGAGAAAAGAACAATATCTTTCAACTAAAAATAATTTACCACAGAGAGCACAGAGAAAACACCGCTATTATTAAACAAAAGGGGAACATGGTGATAATTCCAAAAGAGGAGGTAGAAAAACTCTGTGTAAACTGCCGTTTCCAGGATCAAAAAACTTTTGCGGTTAAAATGAAAAAGGCGGGAAAGGGTCCCGCCGTTTTTCTAAGCTGTCCAGTTTTGTATCAGGCGATGCCGGTGCAGCCTGTCACATCGCACTCAGATGCAGGAGCATCCCCGGGAGATTGCACCTTGGCTATCATCTCATCGATCTCCGGACTGTCCATCGTCTCCTTTTCAAGAAGTGTCTTTGCAAATGAATCCAGGATATTATAGTTTTTCTCCAGAAGGTCTTTTGCATCAACATAAGCTTCCGTCACCAGACGTCTCACTTCCTCATCGATCTCAACAGCAGTCTTTTCACTGTAGTCCTTGTGCTGTGTGATATCTCTGCCGAGGAATATCTGCTCTTCCTTTTTGCCATACGTGAGGGGACCGAGCTTCTCACTCATTCCCCAGAGAGTGACCATCTTTCTTGCCAGTTCCGTGGCCCTTTCAATGTCATTGCCTGCGCCGGTGGTCATATGGTGGAGCGCGATTTCTTCTGCCGCCCTGCCGCCCATGAGGACACGCAGGGTATTGATAAGAAAGTCCCTGGAATACGTATACTTATCATCTATGGGCAGCTGCTGGGTCACCCCGAGCGCCCTTCCCCTCGGAATGATACTCACCTTATGGATAGGGTCAGTGCCGGGTGTGAGCTTGGCAACGAGCGCATGGCCTGCCTCATGATATGCGGTGTTTTTCTTTTCTTCTTCGCTGATGATCATGCTTTTTCTCTCGACACCCATCAGTACCTTGTCCTTTGCTGCTTCCAGGTCTGAGTTTTCAACCTTTGTCTTGGACTTCCTTGCCGCCAGCAGGGCCGCCTCGTTCACGAGGTTGGCAAGGTCTGCGCCTGAAAAACCAGGGGCGCCTCTTGCGATCTTATCCAAGTTTACGCTTTCGTCGACGGGGATGTTCCTTGTGTGCACCTTTAATATCTCGAGCCTGCCTTTGACATCAGGGAGGGGAACGACAACCTGCCTGTCGAACCTTCCCGGCCTCAGCAAAGCAGGGTCGAGAACGTCGGGTCTGTTTGTGGCCGCGATAATTATTATACCTTCATTGCCTTCAAAGCCGTCCATTTCAACAAGGAGCTGGTTGAGCGTCTGTTCCCTTTCGTCGTGTCCCCCGCCGAGGCCTGCCCCTCTGTGTCTTCCCACAGCATCGATCTCGTCGATGAAGATAATGCAGGGAGCGCTTTTCTTCGACTGTTCGAAAAGGTCGCGCACTCTTGAAGCGCCGACCCCGACGAACATCTCTACAAAGTCGGAGCCGCTAATGCTGAAAAAGGGAACGCCGGCCTCTCCGGCAATGGCCCTTGCAAGAAGGGTCTTACCGGTCCCCGGGGCGCCGACAAGGAGCACTCCTTTTGGAATCTTTCCGCCCAGCTTCTGAAATTTATGAGGGTCCTTCAGAAAGTCTATGATCTCCTGGACTTCCACCTTTGCCTCCTCGATCCCCGCAACATCAGAGAAGGTTATTTTGACGGCTTTTTCAGAGACCAGGCGCGCCTTTGATTTGCCGAAGGACATTGCCTTGTTGCCGCCGCTCTGCATCTGCCGCATGAAGAAGATCCAGACAAGCGCGATAAAAATTATCGGCCCCCAGGTGAAGAAGAAATTGACATACCAGGGGTTCTGATCAGGCGGTTTTACGGTGATCTTTACATTCTTGGAACGCAGGGTGTTTATCAGTTGAGGGTAATCAGGAGAATAGGACTTGAACTTTGTTCCGTCCTTAAAGCGACCGGAGATGCTGCTTTCCTTGATAGTGACTTCATCGACCAGGTCTGAGTCAAGTTTTGTCATAAACTCGGAAAAGATTATTTCTTCCTGAGTTTTTTGCGGCGCATTTAATAAGTTGAAAAGCAGGATGACCATGATCCCGACCAGCAGCCATATGAAGAGACTTCTATATGTGTTCAAAATTGACCTCCAAAGACATTTTTATATTCTACCATATAAAATTTTTTATTTGCAGCAGTATTGTTCGGTCTTGCAATGAACCAATATCCGGCAGTTGGCAAAGCCGGCTTTCGCTCCGGACGCTCTTTTTCTGCCGTTCTAAGCTCATTCCGCTACAGCCATGAAACTCACCTTCGGGTTCAGACACTCATGGCCGCTTAACCCAAAAATGCATTCAGCAGGGGCATGGATGACTGAAAAGTATTTTGCAGCAACACCTTATAGATGCCATAAGCAATTTCTGATAAGCATGAAAATATCAAGAAACGCTTTATGGCATATGGTAATATCCAGTTGAAATTAAAAGACTTTGAAGGCATTTATGCCCCTGCGGATAAAAAGCATTCGCATTTTTTGGCTTAACGCCTCATTTCGCTAATAACGGCGACGAAAAAAGAGCGAAGTCGCTCAATCCGACTCTTCCAACTGTGTTTTTTAGGATGAACGAAACATGCCCTTTTGGCTTGGACGCAGGCTAGCCTGCGATTCACGATTCACATTTCACGATTCACATGTTCCCGCAATAATTGCATATCTCGGGTCAAATAGTGATCCAGGCAGAGAATTCCCTGACTATATCTTTCTGTACAGAGACTAATTGTTCTATGCCTTCTTTTGCCAGTTTTATCATTTTACCGAGGTCCTGTTCGGAAAAGGGGGCGCCCTCTGCGGTGCCCTGGATTTCCACCATATTCCCCCTGCCGGTCATCACTACATTCATATCGACCTCTGCGGCCGAGTCTTCTTCGAAGCAAAGATCGAGCATAGGCTGGTTTTTCACTATCCCTACGCTTATAGCCGCGAGATAGTCTTTTAAGGGGTTTTTGACGATAAGGCCCTTTTTCATCGCAACGAGAAGGGCATCGGCAAGACATAGGAAAGAGCCGGTTATAGCAGCGGTCCTGGTGCCTCCGTCGGCCCGTATGACATCACAATCTATCCAGAAGGTCCTCTGGCCTAATGCATCAAGGTCCACTACAGACCGCAGGGACCTTCCTATGAGGCGTTGAATTTCATGCGTCCTGCCGCTTACTCGTCCTGTTGCAGATTCCCTGTTGGTCCTTATCTGCGTGGCCCTCGGAAGCATGGAATATTCTGCTGTGACCCATCCCCTGTTTTTGTCTTTAAGAAAGGCGGGCACCCTCTCTTCTATCGAAGCTGTACAAATGACCCGCGTTTTCCCGATTTCAATCAAGACAGACCCTTCGGCTGTATCGATAAAATTCCTGGTTATTTTTACGGTGCGCATCTCGTTGTTCGTCCTGCCGTCGGGCCGCATTGTTAAACCTCCATTTCGAGTTCGATCTTTCTGATATGGTGAATATGTTCGCCCAAAAATCTTTCACCGACGGTTACGAATTTTTCCGGCGAATCCGTCACAAAAAACTCCCTGGTAATATCGCCCCCTGATCTGTTCAGAAGTGAGAACTTCCCGAGTATTGTCTCTATCTCTCCGGCTGTTTCTATCGCTGAATCAATAAGACTTACCCCATCCCCCATAACAGCTGAAAGAATACCTTTCAGCAGCGGATAGTGTGTACAGCCCAGAACAAGGGTGTCAATGCCTTTGCGTTTCATCTCCTGCAGGTATTCCCGCGCGATCATCTCGGCGATCTTTCCCCCTGTCCAGCCTTCTTCAACGAGCGGCACAAAAAGAGGGCAGGCGATAGCGAAGACTTCTATGCTGTTGTCAAGGTCCGTAATGGCCCTTGCGTAGGCGTTGCTTTTTATTGTGGCCTCAGTCCCGATGACACCGATCTTTTTGTTTTTTGTTGCAGCCACCGCTGCTTTGGCCCCTGGCTCAATGACCCCGATAACAGGGACAGGTACAGAAGTCCTTATTGCTTCAAGACTCACTGAAGACACTGTATTGCAGGCAACTACGATCATTTTGACCTCTTTTGAAAACAGGAACCTCGTATTTTCGAAGGAATAACGGGTCACGGTTTCAGGGGACCTTATACCATAGGGCACCCGCGCGGTATCTCCGAGATAGACTGTGCTTTCATAAGGGAATTTATTGAATATTTCTTTCAGCACTGTCAGCCCGCCTATGCCTGAGTCGAATATCCCTATGGGTTTTGCTTCCTTATTCATCCTGTATCTTTCTGTCTCCCTTGAGTTCCGGTGAACAGATGTTCTTCAGCGGGTACTTCAGGAAAAAATGGCCGCCGAGTGTTTCTGTCTCCTTGCCCTCCACCAGTATCTTGACGTCCTGAAAATCCTGGACATTGGATACAAGGCTTTCATACAGGCCTTTAAGAAGCAGATATTCCGAGAGTGCGTCCCCCTGGAAATTCCTGCGCACTTCGTCTGAAAGATCAATATAGAGCATCTGCGCCTCGTCTTTATAGAGCCCGAGTAATTTTACATTTTTAGGTATGGATGAGCCTCCCTCTGTAAATATCGGTTTAAAGAACTCTTCGATCACCGCCTCCGCAAGCGCTGTACTGCTTATCTTTTTGGGGATTTTTCTCTCGGTCATCTCGAGGCGGTTGTTATGGGGCCGGTAGATTCTGAGGACGGAAAAATCTATTGATTCCATGAGAGGGCTTTGGCCATTTGCAGAAGGGAGCTGTTTTTCCTGATGGAAGTAAGAGCGCATAAAAAAATAGCTTCCAGCGGCCCCTGCGAGGAAGAACAGGATGACAAAAATTACCCATAATCTTCTGCTATTCATAGGACCTGAGACCTTTGACCACAGCATTTACTAAAAGGTCGCGCATCTTCTGGTCGTAGCTGTTCACTTGCAAGGAGGGATATTCTATAAGGACAGCGGTCGCATCCATGGAGTTCAAAACCGGAAGCGGCAGTTCTCTTGCAAATAAGTCTCCCTTAAATGTGTCCTTTAAAAAACCGCCGATCGCCTTTGCCAGCGCCCTGCTTTTTTCAATATGCCTGCCCTGTTTTGCAGCCAGCCCGTACATTTTCACGGAGGCTTCAGTTGCAGGATCGTCAGTCGTTGCAGTGTAAACAGCGAAGGCATTGGATGCAGAGGAATGAATGGAGATGAATATGTCAGGTTTCCTGCTGTTTGCGACGATGATCCTATCATAAAGGGATAAGGACTGGTCCACCTTTCGTGTCAGGAAGACCTTGTCCCCTTTTTTTGCGATGGCGGCATTAAGGTCTTTTGCAAGAAGCAGGTCAATGTCTTTTTCCTTTGCGTCCTTGGAGATTATGCCGTAGTCATATCCGCCGTGGCCGGCATCGAGAAAAATTATCTTAGGCGCCGCTGGTTTTGCAGCAGGTTGTTCCTGCCCGTTTTTTTGTTCCTGCTTCTGCTCGGCCTTCTTTTCTGTTGGTGCCGCCTTCTTTTCTGTTGGCTCGACCTTCTTTTCGACTGGAACGGACTGCTTTTCCGCCGGTAATGGCAGTTCCTTCACAGCTTTCTGGACAAGCTTGAGTTCAATCACAATTCGCGCGGGAGAAGTCAGCTTATAAGACTTGAGATCCTCCACATTCTTCAGGGTTATTAACAGGTAACGATCTCTTATCGTTGTATCGAAGGGAAAGTCTTTCAGTTTCCTGAGGTCAAAAATGGCCGGAAATTCCATTTTGATACTGGAAAGGGTGGCAATGATGTTGGCGTTTTTAATGAAATCATCGTCTGACTGCAGGACAACCCGGATGATATTGTCATGCTGACTGTACCTCAGGGCAAGCTCCTTTTTTTCTTCCGCAAAAAGGGGAAAGGCGATTATCAACCCTGCGATGAATATCAATAGTAACTTTTTCATGGCGCTATACTTTTAAAGGTTATTTTTCCTTGTCCATTATAAGGCTAAGTCTTCACCGATACATATTTCAGATTACAACATTGCCGGATACAAGAAATTATAATAACTTATACTTTCATTATTGTCGATATTACCAAAAAATGGAACATGCCTATGTAAGTTGCTGAAGCAGGAAGCCGGCCTAAAACTGTTAACCACAGAGTTCACGGAGGAATTCTCTGTGTTCACAAGACGTTAGAGAAAGATGCAGAACCTAGCCCACATAATTCATAAACCTTGGTGAGAATAAGGCGAGATATAGCATCCTCGCTCATTCTCGCTCGTCCGCCTGGAGGCGGGCAAGCTCCGAGGGTTTTTGCCTCTTGAATTCACATATACACGCTGTAGGAATATCGGACAAAAAAATCCGCTCGAATACTATATCTCGCCTTATTCCGGGTAGAGTTGTCTGAAATTTGTGAATTATATGGGCTAGACTTTTCAACAAGGAGTTCACGGAGACGAATAACTGATTTGCTATTTTATTTTTTGGGGAACCCATCAGTTACTCTGAGTTCTTGCTTCGAAGGAACAGTACCCGCTTTAGGCGGCACTAAGTCATCCATTCGCATCTGTGATGCGATTTATGGATGCTTACCTATTGTCGGCTACTGTTGGCTGTGGTTTGATAGTGAATTGGGTTCCTTAAAACCCTTGAAAAAATAAGAATAATTCAGTAATATTAACATTCAATCGGAAACCGGTCAGGACAGGGTTTCTTTAATTATTTAAGGTAGAATATGAAAGAACTGGAACGGCTCAGGAAAAAAATTGACAAGCTTGATGACGAGATACTCGATATGCTCAACAGGCGCTCTGAAATCGTTATTGAAGTCGGCCATATCAAACGCAGCCAGAAATCCAGGTTCTATAAACCGAACCGTGAGCGCCAGATACTCGAAAGGCTCACCTCAGGGAACAAGGGCCCGTTTCCAAATGATGCACTGAAGGCGATATACCGGGAAATCCTCTCTGCTTCTGTCTCCCTTGAAGAGCCCCTGAAAGTCTCCTGTCTCGGGCCTCTTGCGACCTTTACGCACCTGGCTGCTCTGCGCCACTTCGGCTCATCCGCTGCTTTTGTGCCTGTGGACAGCATCAAGAAGGTCTTCGAGAATGTCGAGAGCGGCAAGGCGGAGTACGGCGTTATTCCAATCGAAAATTCCAATGAAGGCGTTGTCAGCTACACCCTTGATATGTTCATGGATTCCGACCTGAAAGTTGTGGCGGAGATCATCCTGCAGGTATCGCACAACCTGATTTCCAAACAGACCGACAGGACAAAGATCCGGAAGGTCTATTCCCATCCGCAGGCTCTCGCACAGTGCCGGGGATGGCTTGAATCGAATATGCCGGGAGTGCCCATGAAAGAGGCCACCAGCACCGCTAAGGCGGCGGAGCTCGCCGCAAAGGAAAAGGACACAGCTGCGATCGCAAGTGAACTCGCTGCCAGGATATACGACCTGTCGATCCTGGAGAAGAATATCGAAGACAGCAGGAACAACGTTACCCGTTTTCTGGTCATTTCAAAAGACTTCCCTCCGAAGACCGGTACTGACAAGACCTCGGTCATGTTCTCGATCAAGGACAGGCCAGGCTCCCTCTATTCCATATTGCTCCCCTTCAAGAGGGCGAAGATAAACCTCACCAAGATAGAATCAAGGCCTTCCAAGCGAAAGGCCTGGGAATATATTTTTTTCGTGGATATGGAAGGACATATCGAGGACAAGAGAGTCAGCAAGGCAATCGAAGCCCTTAAGGAAGGATGCCTCTATCTGAAAATCCTCGGTTCCTATCCCCAAGGGAGGATACAGTGATAAGACCGCCTGATTATGTGCTGGGCATACAGCCGTATGTGCCTGGAAAACCCATCGAGGAACTCGAAAGGGAACTCGGCATAGAGAATTCTATAAAGCTGGCCTCTAATGAAAACCCTGTCGGCCCTTCTCCGAAGGCCCTTGAGGCAGTTAAAGCTTCCTTCAGTGATATCAACCGCTATCCTGACGGCTCAGGATATTACCTGAAAAAGGTACTGGCCGAAAAGCTGTCGGCCGGAGAGGCGGCCCGTGCAGGAACTGGTACAGATGTTTCTGAAGATGAACTTATCCTGGGGAACGGCTCAAACGAACTCCTTGATATCGCCGTAAAGACCTTTATGCAGGACGGCGACGAGGCTGTTATGGCTGTCCCTTCCTTTGTGGTTTATTCGATGGCTGTGCAGGGTGTCGGCGGAAAATCAGTCCAGGTCCCTCTGAAAAATTATACCCATGACCTGAGCGCGATGGCGGATGCGATCACAGCGGGGACAAAAATGATCTTTATCGCAAACCCGAACAACCCCACCGGGACGATCAACAGAAAAGACGAGTTTGAGAGGATGATGGAAAAGGTCCCTGACCAGATTATCGTTGTCCTCGACGAAGCTTATTATGAGTATGTCACGGCGGCTGATTACGCAGACAGCATGAAATATCTGCACAGCGAAAAGAATGTCCTTATCCTCAGGACCTTTTCAAAGATATACGGACTCGCCGGCCTGAGGATCGGCTACGGCATCGCAAAAAAGGAAATACTTAACGATATGAACAGGTTGAGGGAGCCTTTTAATACAAATACGATAGCGCAGAGGGCCGCTCTCGCGGCGCTTGAGGATTCTGAACACGTGTCCCATTCGAGAAACGTCAATGAAACAGGAAAAAAATACCTCTATAGCGGACTTGAATCGCTCGGAATAACGTACGTGCCCACTGAGGCGAATTTTCTTTACATACCGGTCCAAAACGCGATGGCTTTGTATGACAGTCTCCTGAAAAAGGGAGTCATCATACGGCCGATGGGTCCGCAGGCCATACGGGTGACCATCGGACTCCCCGAAGAAAACAAGCGGTTTATGGAAGCATTCAGAGCAGTTATCGGCACGAAATAGCTGATGGTCCTTGCGTAGATGAACCAGGATGAATTAGCAAAAAGTCAGCATTTGCCACAAAATGCACAGAGAGCACAAAGTTAATTCACTGAAAATAAACTGGTTTTTTTGTGACTTCTGTGATTTCTGTGGCTAAAAAAGATTTTTAACTAGGCTGTCAACCAAGAAAGAGAAGAGCATAATGGACATCATTGTTTTAAAGACCGACACAACAGAGGATGAGATAAGACATGTAGTTAAGAAACTGGAGGGCCACGGCCTGAAGACGCATGTCTCCCAGGGCACAGAGAGGACGATCATCGGCGTTATAGGTGATACCTCGAAGGTCACCGAGGAAGAGGAAGATTCCATCCGGGCGGTCTCCTGCGTCGAGAACGTCGTCAGGATATTAAAACCCTACAAACTGGCAAGCCGTGAATTCCAGAAAGAGAATACGGAGATATCCGTGCGCGGCGTGGTCATAGGGGGGAAGAGGGTCCCTGTCATGGCAGGCCCCTGCGCCGTGGAGAACAAGACAGTGCTGACGAGCATAGCGGAAAAGGTGAAGGCCGGCGGCGCGTCGTTCCTGCGCGGCGGCGCTTATAAACCCAGGACCTCACCCTACTCCTTTCAGGGGCTCGGGGAGGAGGGACTGAAATATCTCGCGGAGGCAAGGGAAAAGACAGGTTTGCCGATCATCACGGAGATAATGGACCCCAGGGACCTGGATGTAATTGTCGAGTATGCTGACATCATTCAGATCGGGGCGAGGAACATGCAGAACTTCAGACTGCTGCTCGAGGTGGGTACAGCGCAGAAGCCTGTGATGCTCAAGCGGGGTCTCTCTTCAACGATCCAGGAATGGCTTATGTCAGCGGAATATATAATGTCCAGGGGAAATCACCAGGTCATGCTCTGCGAGAGGGGGATCAGGACATTCGAGACCGCGACACGGAACACGCTCGACCTCAGCGCTGTGCCGGTATTAAAACAGCTTACGCACCTTCCGGTTGTGGTTGATCCAAGTCATGGCGTCGGCAGAAGGGACCTGGTTGCTCCTATGACAAAGGCCGCTGTTGCTGCCGGGGCCGACGCTCTGATTATCGAGGTCCATACAAATCCCGAAGAGGCGATGTCCGATGGGGACCAGTCCCTGAAGCCGGACCAGTTTGCACAACTGATGCGGGAACTGAAGCCGATAGCAGAGGCTGTGGGCAGAGAGATATAAGGAAAAGTGACTGTATATATGTTTAACAGAATAACCATACTCGGGGTCGGACTGCTCGGGGCGTCTTTTGCACTCGCACTGAAAAAAAACAGGCTCTGCGGGACCATCACCGGCTGTGGTAGAAACAGGGAAAATCTCCGGCAGGCAAAAGATAGGAGTATTATAGACTCTTTTGAAACTGACCCTGCGGCGGCCTGCAGAGACTCTGACCTGGTAGTGCTCTCAACTCCCGTGGGCTCTTTCCTCGAACTGACCAAGGCCATCGGTCCTGCCCTTAAAAGAGGGGCAATACTGACAGACGTCGGCAGTGTTAAGGGCGCTCTGGTTAGGGACATTGAAAAAATAATGCCAAAAGATGTCTATTATATCGGCGGGCACCCGATAGCAGGCAGCGACCGTTCGGGCATTGATACAGCTGACGCCGGGCTCTTCAGGGACGCTAAATGCATCATCACCCCCACGGAAAGTTCATCCCCCTCAGCCCTTGATAAAATAAGAGACCTCTGGAAGGCCATCGGCTCTGAAATTATTATGCTCAGTCCGGAAGAACATGACAGGATTTATGCTGCAGTCAGCCATCTCCCCCATCTGCTCGCTTATGCGCTGGTCAATACTGTGGCCGAGATGGATGGATCATATCTCGCTTTCAGCGGCAAGGGGTTCATGGACGCGACAAGGATCGCTGCCAGTTCAGAGGAGCTATGGAATGATATCTGTCTGCTCAACAGGGAGAACCTCGTTGAAGCGCTTGCTGTTTTTCAGAAAAACCTGGACAGGCTGGACCAGTATCTCAAAGCAGACAATTCGGATGCGCTGAAGAATGAATTCCGCAAGGCCCGTGCGCTGAGGGAACATATTGGATAGGATAGAACTCAGCAGAGCCAGGGCATTTAAGGGCGAATTTTCACCTCCGCCCGACAAATCGATCTCGCACAGGTCTGTGATTTTTTCCTCTCTCGCAAACGGTACCAGCACTGTCAGGAATTTCCTCCGGGCAAATGATACTTTCAGCACTGTGAACGCCTTCCGGGCGCTCGGGGTAGACATTACCGATGAAGGCACTACGCTGACTATACGCGGGAAAGGTTTATACGGTTTGTCCGAGCCGCGGGATGTTGTTGATTGCGGCAATTCCGGGACCACGATACGCCTGCTGTCGGGTGTGCTTTCCGGTAATCCCTTTTTCTCGGTTTTAACAGGGGACGGCTCCCTCAGGACGAGACCTATGGCCAGGGTGATCGCCCCGCTCAGCCTCATGGGGGCCCGGATCATGGCGCGGGACAACGACCGGTATCCGCCTCTGGCAATAGAGGGCGAAAAACTCAGGCCTATCGCGTATGAAATGCCGGTTGCAAGCGCCCAGGTTAAATCATCACTGCTGCTTGCCGGTCTTTATGCCGAAGGATGCACGGAAATCACTGAACCAGTAAAATCGCGGGACCACTCGGAGAAGATGCTCCCGGCGTTCGGCGCTGATTTGACTGTTGAAGGCCTGAGGACCACTGTCAGAGGCGGGAGGGAACTGCACCCCATGGACACGCATGTCCCGGGAGATTTTTCCTCGGCCGCCTTCTTCATCGTCGCGGCCCTGCTGATACCCGGCGCTGAAATTACTGTCCGGAATGTCGGAATAAACCCCACGAGAACAGGGCTTCTTGAAGTGCTGAAAAAGATGGGAGCGGCGATAGAGGTCACAAATATTCATGCTGTTTCCGGTGAGCCTGTGGCTGATATATACTGCAGGGGAAAGGCAGCCTTGAAGGCTGTCTCGATAACAGGGGAGTCTGTGCCGTCCCTGATCGACGAATTCCCCATCTTATGCGTTGCCGCGGCCCTGGCTGAGGGGACAACAACGATTAAAGGCGCTGAGGAGCTTAGGTTAAAAGAATCAGACAGGATAAAGACCATAGCAACAGAGCTCAGAAAAATGGGTGTTGAGATCGAAGAATATCCTGATGGCCTGAGCATAAAAGGGACCGACAAAATAAAAGGCGCGGAAGTGGAAAGTCACGATGACCACAGGATCGCCATGTCGATGACCATCGCTTCCCTCGCCGCAGAGGGCAGAACAGTGCTGCACGGGGCTTCGGCAGTTGATATATCTTTCCCCGGATTTTTTGATATCATAGGAAGACTTTCGTCGTGAAAAAGGTGATCGCCATAGACGGACCTTCAGGGGCCGGCAAGAGTACCATTGCGAAGCTTGTTGCAAAGGAGCTCAACTATGCGTATCTCGATACAGGGGCCCTTTACCGGGCAGTGGCCATGGGCCTTGTCCGCCTTGGGATGAACGAACTGTCAACCGAAGACCAACTGCTCCCTGCGCTGAAAAAAATAAAGGTCGAATTCAGGGACGGCCTGGTCCTCCTCAACGGGAAAGACGTCTCTCAGGAGATACGTTCACCCGAGGCAGGGCACTATGCCTCTGTTTTTTCGGCAAAGCGGCCGGTGCGCGAACACCTCCTGAACATCCAGAGGGACGCGGCGCTCTACTCTGACCTCGTTGCCGAGGGGCGTGACATGACCACAGTTGTATTTCCTGACGCCTACAAGAAATTTTATCTCGACGCCTCGGTGGAAGAACGCTCCGTGAGACGGACCCTGGAACTGATATCCAGGGGGTTTGAAGTCAACGGAGACAGGATACGCCTGGAGATAATGGAAAGAGACGCCAGGGACTCAGGCAGGGACATCGCTCCCCTGAAAAAGGCGGACGACGCACATCTCCTTGATTCCTCAGGCCTCTCTATCGATGAGGTTTTTCTGAAAATCCTTGCTATAATTAATGAAGATGCTCATGCACGGTGAAAAAAAAGAAGCGCCTGGGCAGGTGGCGATCCTTACTGCTAAAAGAGCCGGGTTTTGTTTTGGAGTAAAAAGGGCCATTGATATCTCCTTTGATATCGCAAAGGAGATACCGGAGGGGGTCTATACCCTTGGGCCGATCATCCATAACCCGCAGGTCATCGAAAAATTGAAGACCGAAGGCATATTCCCTCTGGATACTGTCGAGGAAATCGGCAGCAGGGAAATCAAGGCCCTTATCATACGGACACATGGGATACCCCATCAAATCTATGATGCGATATCTTCGCAGAGTTTCAGATTGATTGATGCGACCTGTCCTTTCGTGAAAAATGCCCAGCACTATGCCCAGCTTCTTAAGGAAAACGGGTATCAGGTAGTGATCCTTGGGGACAGTACTCACCCTGAGGTAAAGGGCATCATGAGCTACGCCGGCGATGACGTCGTGGTCGTTGATGAAAATACTCAACTCCCCCACCTTAAGACAAAAGTCGGGATAGTTGTTCAGACCACTCAACCGGTTGAGGCACTGAAAAAGCTTCTTTCAAATATCATTGAGCATGTAAAAGAGGTAAAAGTATATAATACCATATGCAATTCGACTGCTCTCAGATTGAAAGAGACTGCTGATATGGCCCGGGAAGTTGATGTTATGATTGTTGTTGGAGGCAAGAACAGCGCAAATACAACACAACTCTCAAATCTTTGCAGGTCTCTCTCTGTCAGGACATACCATATAGAGACTGAGGGAGAGCTTAAAAAAGAGTGGTTTATCGGCGTGCGGACAGCCGGTGTTACTGCCGGTGCTTCAACGCCTGACTGGATCATTAAAAAAGTAGAAAAAAGAATTATAGATATCGGAGGGGAATCCCGTAATGGAAACTAATAACAACGAAATGGAAAAACTTTATGCAGAAACGTTTCAGAGTGTCTCGGAAGGGGCTTTGCTTGCCGGCAAGGTAGTTGTCATAAGGCAAAATGTGATCGTCGTAGATATAGGATACAAATCCGAAGGATACATCAGGATAGATGAATTCACTGAAGAGGAACTCAGCGCCTTAAAACCGGGGGCCGCCCTGGAGGTTTACGTCGAAAACATGCGGGACTCGGAAGGGATGATCAAACTTTCGAAGGAACGCGCATCAAAGATAAAGACATGGGACATACTCGAAAAATCTCTTGAGGAAGGCGCTGACGTTGAAGGTAAGATCATCGAAAAAACTAAGGGCGGACTGAGTGTGGATATCGGCGGAGTCAAGGCCTTTCTCCCCGGCTCCCAGATTGATACAAAAATCATAAAAGACGTCGACAGCCTGATAGGCCAGAAACTTTCATTCAGGATTCTGAAGATCAACAACAAACGTTCCAATGTAATAGTTTCCAGGAGGGCGATCATCGAGGAAGAACGGGCGCTCAAGAAAGTGGAGACTATCGAAAATATCAAAGAAGGGGCGCTTCTGCAGGGGACAGTAAAAAATATCATCGATTACGGGGTGTTTGTGGACCTGGGAGGGATCGACGGGCTCCTCCATATTTCAGATATATCCTGGGGAAGGATAAGCCATCCTTCCGAGTTTTTTTCCGTCGGAGACCAGGTAGAGGTCATAGTATTGAAATATGACGCGGAAAAGGAAAGGGTGACCCTTGGCTATAAGCAGAAGAACCCCGACCCGTGGACGAATATCGAAGAAAAATTTCCCGAGGGAAAACGTATAACAGGAAAAGTCGTGAGCATAACCGATTACGGGGCATTCATAGAGCTGGAGCCGGGACTTGAAGGCCTTGTCCATATATCTGAAATCGACTGGCTGCCCAGGCCGAAGCATCCGTCAAAATACCTGTCTATTGGTGAGACAGTCGAGGCGGTCGTATTAAAAGTCGACAAAGAGGAGAGGAAACTTTCCCTGAGCATCAAGCAGATAAAACCCAGTCCCTGGGAGCTGATAAACCAGCGCTACCAGCCAGGACTAAAGATCTCCGGGAAAGTGAAGAGCCTTACCGATTTCGGGGTCTTTGTCGGACTTCCTGAAGGCATAGACGGTCTTATTCATATATCAGATCTTTCCTGGACAAAGCATATCAAGCATCCATCGGAACTTCTGAAAAAGGGGCAGAAGATCGACGCTGTCATTCTGAGTATAGATCCGGTAAATGAAAAAATAGCTTTGGGCCTCAAGCAACTGGAGAAAGATCCCTGGGGCGAGGTCATCCCTGCCACATTCAAACTGGGAGACGAGGTTGCGGGGAAGGTCCTGAGGATAACTGATTTCGGTATTTTCATAGAGATGGAGGGCGGTGTTGAGGGACTTATATATTCCTCAGAGGTCATCCAGC
>Ga0316616_100000121_pt1 | contig 19680 bp, 15 predicted proteins | sample OWC_Aug_M1_C1_D1_FD_207660 | JGI IMG/M metagenome (GOLD analysis project Ga0316616, IMG submission 207660) | Wetland soil microbial communities from Old Woman Creek delta, Ohio, United States - OWC_Aug_M1_C1_D1_B | ecosystem: Environmental > Terrestrial > Soil > Wetlands | place: USA: Ohio... | reverse complement strand
CTCCGACGGCGCGCGTGAGCGCGTAGTGGCTCGCCAGCCCGGCGATCTGCTGCGTGGTGCGGTCGTCCCGGCCGACCGCGACGACCGCGGCGTCACGCGGCAGCTCGGACAGGGCTCGCATCGCCGTCTCGGACGGGGCGACGTTCAGCGGCAGGATCTCGACGTCCTCCCCCACGCAGCTGCGCACCTCGGCCAGGTGGAAGAACGGCGTGATGACGAGTGCGCCGCCGACGCGCTTCGGATCGGCCCGCAGATCGTCCACCAGGAGTGGCTCGATCCGGATCTCGACCTCCCGGGTGATCCGTTCGGAGATCTCCGCGACCTCGACCGGGTTGCATTCGACGAAGAAGGCGGCGCGGGTGGGTCGGAATGCTTCGTCGGCGACGTGTGCAGCGAGCGCGAGGAAGTCTTCGGCGGTCCGCCCGTACAGGCGCCAGCGGACCGCGAGGCCGAGCAGGGCGTCGGCGGTCCGCTCGTCGGGGCCGTCGTCCCGCGGGATCATCGCCGCGACGGACACGCCTCGCCGGTCGGCGACGTTCACCCAGCCGCGCCGCTCGATGCCCTGCAGCGCGCGACTCACGGTGCTCGGGCTGGTCCCCAGCTCGGCGGCGAGGACGCGCACCGACGGAAGCGTGCTACCCGGTGGGTAGACGCCCTTGAGGATGCGCTCTTCGAGCGCCTCCTCGACAGCCTGTGCCGTGAGAGTGATCTGGGTCGTCACCTGCCCCCGCCCTGCCCCGCCGGCCGGCACGAGGCCGCCGGCGCGCTTGGTCCTCCATCGCGGGTCGGTCGGGATGCGGCGATCGTGTCACCGCCGCACTCCGCGGCCCACTCCGTCCAGGTCACCTCACAGGAGCCCCACCAGGACGTCGAGCATCTCGGGCAGCGCCAAGGGCGTCGCACCCCCGCCGCCGCGGGCGTACACGGCCTGCGCAGCTCGCCGCGTCGTGGTCGGATCATCCTTCCGGAGGCGCGCGAGAAGCTGGTCGAGCGCCCCGTCCGCCTCCCGGCGCGTCGGGTGGACGTCGACGACGCCGGGAAGGCGATCGTTCACGCTCACGAGCTTCAGCCGCCTGCCGTCGACGACGCGCGTCCCGGCTACGCCCTCGGCGCTGCGATCCGCGGCCGCGAGCGTGAAGCTGCGGTGCGTGAGACCCGGCGCGACCCACGCGATGATCCGCGCGTACTCCGACCGCAGGCGAGCGAGCTCCGCGGCCATGATCTCCGTGAGCCGGTTGTGCACCTCGACGTACGCGGTCTTCTCCGCAGGGCCCCAGCGCCAGCTGCCGTCGGGCGCCCGGGTGCCGGTGTGGTCCGCGCGCCACGGCGACACGGCGGTCCCGCGGTGCTCGAAGAGGCCCGGGTCATCGTACGAGCTCGCGGGCGACTGCTCGCCCCGCCACCGGTAGACGAACTCATACGGGACGAGCCCCATCGGCTCGGACACGACGTACCTGTGGACGACGGTGCCCTCCCGGACGAGCGGCGAGGCTGTGAGCACAGCCGCGTCCTCGTCGGGGTCGAGGCGGGCGAGGAACGCGGCCGGCGGCTCGGCGTCCGTGATGCCCGCCATGGGCCGGAAGCCCGCCCCGAGGAGCGCGCCGTTGATGCGGCGATGCTCGATGCTCAGCGGGTATGGCTTCGTCTTCGTGCACGGGATGAGGAGCGCCACGTGTCGTCCGGGGGGCAGGTCCGGGACATACTCGTCGCGGACGAACTCGTAGAACGGCCTGACGCGGGGGTGCTCGAGCGCGTCGAGGTTGTCCTGCGGGCTGTAGAACCGCATCGAGTCGTCCAGTCGGAACGGCGGGACGATCTTCGCGCGCGACTCCGCGAGCCGGCCGTCGCGCGTCTCGATGTCGCTCATCGCGCCGTACCGCCCACGGCCACCGCAGCCGCGTGGGCCGGCGGCCACTCCTCGTCGAACAGCCCCACCTCGAGGCCGCCGAGGTACGCGAGCAGGTCGTCGAGCTCCACGACGTCGCAGTACTTCTGGTTGAGGTCGAAGAGGTTGACCTTGTGGCTCAGCTCGCCGCGATCCCAGACCGCCTGCTCGGGGATGACGACGCGGAAGTTGTCGGAGATCGCGTCCACCGCGCTCGCGCGGACGCAGCCGCTGGTCGTGGTCCCCGTGAGGATGATCGTGTCCGCCCGCAGCGCCACGAGGTAGCTCACCAGCGGCGTGCCGAAGAACGCCGACGGCTTCTTCTTCTCGAGGAACAGGTCGCTCGGGAGCGGCGCCACCTCGGCCACGATCTCGTTGCCCTTGTGGCCCTGGATGTCGACCTCCTCCTCGGCGCGCCAGTTCTTGAGGTTCCAGACGCCGAGGTCGAAGCCGTCGGGGCGGCGGGGGTTGGTCGTGTAGATGACGGGAAGGCGCAGGCGGCGGGCCTCGTCGAGGATCCGCCTGGTCGCAGCGACGCCCTTCCACCCGCGCTCCCCGCACGAGAAGCGCCATCGCTTGATCGACTCGAGGATCGGCTCCGGTCTGTCGCCGACGAAGTTGTAGTTGACGTCGATGACCATGAGCACGGGGCGCTTCCCCGGGCCGGCGGGCCGGCCCCAGCCGGCCGCCTCGAAGACCTCTCGATCGGTCTCGGACAGGACGTCGTCCCAGATGGGCATCTGGCTCCCTCCGTGGGGTGTCGGGCTCGATGGAGGTGGTGCGCGGGCCTATGCGCCGGGCGAGATGCCGTCGAGGGTCGCGCCGGGGCCGGTCCGGACGAGCCGGTCCTTCGGCTCCGCCGGGACGTTGGGGCGCGGCTTCCGCGGGAGGTACTTCCCCGTCGGCTCGCCCACCGGGCGCATCCCCGGGGAGTCGTCCGCCCACTCGGCCGTCACCTGGCCGCGGAGGATCGTCATGATCGGCCAGCCGTGATAGGTCCGGCCCTCCATGATCGACCAGCCGGCGCGGGTGTTGATGTGCTCCTTGCCGACCTTGACCTCCCGCGAGGTGTCGACGACCACGATGTCGGCGTCCGCGCCGACGGCGATCGCGCCCTTCTGCGGGTAGAGGCCGTAGATCTTCGCGGGGTTCTCGCAGCTGACCTGGACGAGGCGTTCCAAGCTGATCCGGCCCTCGTGGACACCCTTCGTGAGCATCACGGGCAGGAAGGTCTCCACGCGGGAGAAGCCCGTCCGGCAGTCCCAGATGTTCGCGCTGTACATCGATTCGCGGTCGGCCGGGTCCCACGCCACGACGTGGTCCGACCCCACGACGTCCACATCGCCGCGCACGAGCGCCTTCCAGAGCTCCTCCTGGGCGTCCTCCCAGCGGAGCGGGACGTTGATGCGCCAGCCGTCGTTCGGCGTGAAGCCGAGCCAGGCCGGGCCGGTCTGGGCGTACATCTCGACGCCGCGCGACCGGGCCTCCCGGATCTCGGCGAAGGTCGAGGGCGTGGTCGCGTGCTGGATGTACATGCGGGTGCCGAGCTTCTCGGCAACGTACGCGTACGCGCGCACGTGCTGCGCCTCGAGCATGTGCGGCGATCGGTCCGTCCACGCACCCAGGTCCGTCCTGCCGAGCTCCCGCGCGCGCGCCTCGAAGATCCGCGCGATCTCCCAGTTCTCCGGGTGGATGGAGCAGATCGCCGGCGCACCGTAGCGCGCGACCTGCTCGAAGACGCGGTAGAGGACGCCGTCGTCGATCCCGACGCCGAGTCCGGCGCGGCGGCTGGGCCAGTTGTGGTCGTCCGCGGGGATCCGGCGGGCCTGCATGTAGAGCTTGTACGAGGTGACGCCGTACTCCTCGATGTACAGCGGGATCTCCTCGGCCTGCTCGTCGGTCTCCACCATGAAGGTGAGGAACGCGTCGACCGCGGAGATCGTGTCGATGATCTCCTTGGCCGCCCCGAAGGACTGCGAGAACGGCACGACGTCCGAGGCCTGGACGAACTCCTTGAACGGGACGGTCCCGAGGCGCGTCGACGGCGCCTGGATCCCCCACGTGGTCACGCCGGCACATGCCGCCGCCCGGCTCTCCGTCCGCATGTCGTAGTCGAAGGGGACGTAGCAGCCGGGGTGTGCCTCGGAGTCCACGATCCCCGGGAGGATGTGGTTCCCCTTGACGTCGATCACCTTCTTCGCGGGCGGAAGAAGCTCGTCCGCGGCGATCGCGACGATCTTCCCGTCGCGGATCGCGACCCCGGCCTCGAAGATGCCGTCGCCGGTCACGATGCGTCCGCCCTTCAGGACGAGGTCGACTTCGCCGCTCACATCCGCCTCCTTCAGCGCCTGCGTCAAACTCAACTGTGTCTTGTCTCGCACAATCGCTGTGCCTATCATAGGACACGCGCGCCGTGGGTCAACCCGTCGCCCGGCAGGCCCGGCGGACGCGGCGGGGGCGGAGCTCCCGCATCAGGCGAGGGACCCGCACGCCGGCGCGGCGGTGGGCGCGACGGACGCGCCCCGGCCGGCAACGATCGGAAGGACGGCCGCCGATGACCTGGGACCAGACGTTCCTCCCCGGCACCTTCGGGCCGCCCGACGGGTCGATCGAGATCCGGAACCTGCGGGGCGTGGTCACCGGCAGGCTCGGCGAGCCGGCGCTCCCCGCGGAGACGCTGCGCGCGGAGGGCGGCACGATCACGTCGGTCGGCGCGCCTCCGGCGGCGGCAGACGTGATCGTGGACGCGAAGGGCGCGGTCGCGGTCCCGGGTCTCTTCGACACGCACCTCCACGTGGTGTTCGGCGACTGGACCCCGCGACAGAACACGATCGGCTTCATCGAGAGCTACATGCATGGCGGCGTCACGCAGGCGATGTCCGCCTCGGAAGTGCACCTGCCGGGCCGGCCGTCGGACCGGGAGGGCGTCAAGGCACTCGCAGTCGCCGCGCAGCGGGCGTTCACGGGCTTCAGGCCCGGCGGGGTGAAGGTGCGCGGTGGGTCGGTCATCTGCGAACCGGTCCTCCAGGAGGAGGACTTCGCCTGGCTGGCGTCGCAGGGCGTCCGGTTCATGAAGGTGGGCTTCGGCGCGTTCGCCGACCCCGCCGATGCCGCCCCGCAGGTCGCCTGGGCGAAGGCGGCCGGCTTCGTGGTCATGTCCCACTCGGGCGGGGCGTCGATCGCCGGGTCCAAGCCGATCATGGTGGACCATCTGCTCGCGATGCAGCCCGACATCGCCGGGCACGTGAACGGCGGGACGTCGAGCCTCCCCGACGAGGACATCGACCGGCTGGTCCGCAGCTCCACGATGGCCCTCCAGATCGTCCAGGCGGGCAATCTCCGCTCGGCGCTCGTGGTGCTGCGCGCCGCCGCGGCGGCCGACGGGCTGGGGCGGGTCATCCTCGGCACGGACACGCCGTCGGGGACCGGGGTCATGCCGATGGGCGTCATCAAGACGATCTGCGAGCTCTCGTCCCTCGGGAACCTGCCGGCGACCGAGGTCCTCGCGATGGCGACGGGCAACCCGGCGCGCGTCCTCCGCGTGGACGAAGGGATCCTGGAGGCAGGACGGCCCGCCGACGTGGTGCTCCTCCAGGAGCCGCTCGGCGGGACGCGGAGCGACCCGCTCCGCGCGATCGAGAACGGCGACATCCCGGGGATCTGCGGCGTCGTCATCGACGGCCAGATCCGCACGCTGAAGAGCAGGAACACGCCCGCGCCCGCGCGCGAGGTCGTCGTCCAGGCAGGAGGAGCACGATGACGAAGCCGGCGCCCCAGGGGCCCGCGACGATCCCGGCCACGCCGATCCCGGACGGCTACGTCGTCCGCGAAGAGGTCCTCATCCCGGCAGGCCACGGGCGGTCCGTGCGGGTCTCGGCCGGCGAGATCCTCCAGCTCATCGACGTGCGCGGGCAGCAGGTCTCCGACGTGATGGCCTGGCGGCTCGCCGAACCCGACGAGTACCTTTCGCCGGGACACACGGTCTCGTGCCTGACCCACCTGGTGCCGAACGAGGGTGAAGAGATCTTCTCGAATCACCGCCGGCCCCTGCTCCGGGTCCGGCGCGACACCGTGGGAAGCCACGACCTCATCGTGCCGTGCTGCGACCCGGAGCGGTACTCGCGGGACTACGGGCTCACGGACCACCGCTCGTGCCTGGGGAACATCCAGGAGGGCCTGGACCTCGCCGGCGAGACGTGGGTCCCCCGCGCGGAGCTGGCGTGGAACGTCTTCATGAACAACCAGCTCCAGCCGGACGGCTCGATCCGCACCGTGGAGCCGCCGCACCCGGCCGGGAGCTACATCGAGTTCGACGTCCTCGACGACCTGGGCGTCGTCGCGAGCTCGTGCCCGCAGGATCTCACCGCCTGCAACGGCTACGTCATCACGGAGATGGCGTTCCGGATCCTGCGCCCCGCCTGATGGACGCCGCCGCGTTCACGTCCCTCTCCACGCGCGGGCAGGTGGCGGTCGTCGCGCGGATCCTCGCGCGCGCGGGGCTGGTGCACGCGTTCGGCCACGTGAGCGCGCGGACGCCGGACGGCTTCGCGCTCACGCCCGTCCACCCGCCATTGCGCGCGCTCGCGGAGGATGACGTCCGGTTCCTCGCGCCGGATGCGACACCGCGCGACGACCAGCCCGGCGTCCCGCTCGAAGCGCCGATGCACGCCGCGATCTACGCCGCCCGGCCGGACGTGACGGGGATCTGCCGGATCCACGGGCGCGCGGCCGCGGCCTGGGCGGCGCGCCCGGAGCCCCCTCCCCTCCTCCACGGGTTCGGCGGGGTCGTGGAGCCGGTGGCGATGTGGCCCGACCCGGACCTGATCGCGGACGCCACGCTCGCGGCCGGGGTCGCCGGAGCGCTCGGCGGCGCTCCGGCGATCCTGCTCCGCGCGAATGGCGGGCTCGCCGTGGGGGCCGACCTCGCCGAGGCTGCGGCACGCGCGTGGTGCCTGGAGGACCGCTGCGAGGTCGCAGAGCGGACGGGAGCGGCGGGGATCCGGTTCACGCCCGAGGAACTGGCGCGGCGGAACCGCTGGTACGGCCCGGAGACGGCACGGCTCTGGGCATGGCTGCTCGCGACGTACGGCTGACGGGAGGCGCCGGGAGCAGCAGACGAAGGACGCGCGCCGCCCCGGTCAGCTCGGCGCGACCGCCCGGAGGAGCGTGGTGAACCCGAGGTCGGTCTCCTCGACGTCGCCCAGTCCCGCCTCGGCGATCCACGACCGGACATCTGCGAGGGCGTGCGTCGTCCCGCCCGGGTTCTCCACGAACATCATCACGTCGAAGAGGGCGATGACGGGGTCGGTCGCGCCCTTCTCGTGGAAGACGTCGTGGACGAGGAGCGTCCCGCGCCGCGCAAGAGCCGAGGCCGTCCCGAGGACGGCGGCGTGCGCGGTGGGTCCGTCCAGGTCGTGGAGGACGTGCGAGAGGAGCGCGGCGTCGAACCGCTCGCCGCCGAGGCCCAGGCCCCGGGTCGTGGCATCGCCCGCGACGACCCGGACCCGCGCGGCCGCGGGGCCGGCGGCCTTTGCACCGGCCGCGACGGCCCGCTCGCTGATGGGAACGACCGGCTGCTGCTCAACGATCGTGACCGCGAGGTCCGGGTGCGCGCCCGCGAACGCGAGTGCGTACGCCGCGCCGCCGCCTCCCACGTCGGCGAGGGTCCGAGCGGCGCCGAGCCGCGCCGCGGGGACCAAATCGGGCGCCACGCGACCCGCGAGGTCGTTGAGCGCCAGCAGGAACCCCTCCGCGGCGGCCGGGTCCGTCCGCGCCCGATCGGCGAAGGGGGCCAGCAGCGCGTCGCCGGACGCGACGGCGTCGGCGAGGCGGCCCCACAGGCCATAGAAGACGGCCTCCTTGCGGATGAGCCGGTCCAGGCCGTCCGGGCCGTCGGTCGCGAGCGGGGCGGCGACGGCCGACAGGTGCCAGCGCTCGCCGTCGCCCGCCCGCTGGACGAGCCCGAGCGCCGCGAAGGACCCGACGAGCACCTCCACGCCCCGTGCCGAGGCGCCGGTCGCGGCCGCGAGCCCGTCGATCGTGCCGCCGCCGGCGGCGAGGGCCCGGATGAGGCCCACCCGCTCCGCCGCCATGAGGACCGCCGCAGCCTGGTACCCGGTCAACGTGCCGTACAGCTCGCCCCAGCTCATCGGATCGCACCTCGCATGCGCATGTACCCGCGGGCCGCGTCGAGCAGACGCAGGCTCGAGACGACCGAGCGACCGCCGCCGTCCCCGAGGATCGCTCGCGCCGTGTTGCGGCCCGGCTGGCCGGTGACGCCGCCGCCGGGATGCGTCCCTGCGCCCGACAGGTACAGGCCACGGACGGGCGTCTCGTAGCGGGCGAGGCCCGCGGCGGGGCGTGACCCGAGCATCTGGTCGAGCGTCAAGTCGAGGTGGTTGGGGTTCCCTCCCGGGTTCCCGGTCCGGGCCTCCCACTCGGCGGGGCCAGTCACCACCGAGTCCGTGATCCGCGCGAGCGTCCCGGGCACGAACCGCTCCACGGTCGCGAGCGCCGCGCGGGCGGCCTCGTCATTGGCGGCAGGCCACGCACGTCCGTCCGCGCGGCGCGCCGGCACGAACGCCGAGACCCAGCCGACGGCTCGCCCCTCGGGCGCGAGCGTGGGGTCCGTGACCGAGGGCAGGGCGAACATCACGGGCATCGGGTCGGGCAGCCGCCCGTCCAGGATGGCGCGGAACGCGGCGCCGACGTCGGCATCCGGGGCGAGCATGCGCAGCGCGCCGGGGTCGCCCGGCCCGCCGAGCGCCGCGGCGGGCGTGCCGTCGAGCGCGAGGTCCACCTTCAGCTCGGCGACGTTGTACATGCCGCCGTGCGTCCGCTTCGCGGCCCGCCGGATCGGCTCCGTCCGGTCGTCGGTCGGGAGCATCGCCGCGAGCCGACCGACGTCCACCGATGAGACCACGACGTCCGCGTCGACCTCCTCGCCCGACGCGAGCGTGACCCCGGCCACGCCGACCTCGGAGAGCCGCACGCCCGAGACCGGCGCGGCGCAGCGGACCCGGCCCCCGCGCCGCTCGATGACCGTGACGAGAGCGTCGATCAGGCCGCCGGAGCCCCTGACGGGCCGCGCCCCGGTCCCTCCGTGCCCACCGGGGAGGAGGAACGCGAAGACCCCGCTCCCGGGCAGCCACGGGGGGATCTCGGCGTGCGCGCCGAACGCCGCGGCCGCGGTCCGCAGGTGCGGGTCGGCCAGGTGCGTCGCGAGGACGGCCTGCGCGGGAGATAGAACGGCCTCGAAGATGGCGTTCCCGCGCTCACCGTAGCCATCCTGCGCGAGCCGGGCGAGGTCCCCGAACGCGGGCGGCGGGACGTCGTCCACGAGCCCGAAGAGGCCCCAGACCGCGTCGGCCAGCCCGGCGAACGCCCGCCACTCGGTCGCGGCGGCCGGCGAGAGGACGTCGGAGATGTGCGTCGTGGTCGCATCGAGCGATCGGTGGAACGCGAGGGTCGCGCCGGGTGTGTGGATGACGGCCGTCTGCGGCTGGTCGATGAGGCGGAGACCGACGTCGCGCAGCCCCAGCTCGTCCACGATCCCCGAGTCCACGATCCCGCCGATCTCGATCGCGCCGATGTTCATCCGGTAGCCCGGGACGCGTTCCTCCGTGAGGATGCAGCCGCCCGGCTGGTCCGCCTGCTCGAGGACCGTGACGTCGAACCCGGCGCGACCGAGGTAGGCCGCGCATACGAGCCCGTTGTGGCCGGCGCCTATGACGATCGCGCGAGGCACGAGAGGTCCTGCATCCCGGCGCGAGTGACGAGCTCCTTCGCGAGCGGGCGGCTGTCGTCGATGAGGCTGCCCAGGTCCGCGTCGATGAGACGGCCGTCGCGTACGCGAGGGCGCCCGTCCACCCAGACGTCCGCCACGTCGAGCGGCGAGGTGCAGTAGACGAGCTGCTGGAACGGATCGTGGATGTTCGCGAGGCCCGGCCCGTGACCGTGGAAGCGAACGACATCTGCGCGCTTGCCGGGCTCGAGCGACCCGGTGACGTCGTCGAGGCCCAGGCCCCGGGCGCCGTCGATCGTCGCCATCGCGAGGACTTCGGGCGCCGTCAGCGCGCGCGGGTCCAGGCGGGAGACCTTCTGCAGCAGCGCCGCGGCCTTCATCGCCTCCAGCATGTTCTGGCTGTCGTTCGACGCAGCGCCGTCGGTCCCCAGGCCGACGGCGAGGCCCGCGCCGCGCAGGTGGTCCACGGGACAGACGCCGGAAGCGAGGATCATGTTGGCGACCGGGTTGTGGGCAGCCGCCACGCCGTGCGCAGCGAGGATCGCGATGTCCGGACGCCCGACCCAGATGCAGTGGCCAGCGATGACCGGGACATCGAGGAGCCCGCTGTCGCGGGCGATCTCCACGGTGTTCCGCCCGGTCCGGACACGGGCATCCACGACCTCCTCGCGGACCTCCGCGAGGTGTGTGTGGACGGGCCATCCGTGTCGCCGGGCCTCGTCGGCGGACGCCGCCAGCAGCGCCTCGGTCTGCCCGAGGATCGTGCCCACGCCCATCCGGAACCTGACCAGCGGGCTCGACGCAGCGCGGTCTGCGAGCGCCTCGTGCTCGGCCATGAACATCGAGACCGGATGGGGGTCGAACGCGTCCTCCGCCCCGAAGGAGACCTCGGCGCGCATCCCCATCTCCTCGAGGCCGTCCACGACCCCGAGGCTCGCGAGGGACCCCATGTTCGTGTGGACGAACATGTCATTCACGGTCGTCACGCCGGAGAGAAGCATCTCCGCCACCTTGAGCCGCGCCCCGACGTGGGCCATCTCGCGGGTGAGGTGACGACCGGCCGGCACGACGACGCGGGCTGCCCACTCGAAGAGCGTGAGGTCCTCGCCCATCCCGGGGATGAGCGCCTCGGAGAGGTGCGTGTGGGCGTTGACGAACCCTGGGGCGACGATCCCCCACTCGTCGCCGACCACCTCGGCGCCTGGGTGGGTCGCAAGGATCTCGGCGGCCGGCCCGACGGCGAGGATCTCTCCGTCGCGGATCGCGACGGCCCCGTCGGCGATCGCGCCGGCGGGACCCATCGTGAGGACATGGCCGCCCCGGACGACGAGGTCGGCGCTCCGCTCCACGGCGGTCAGCCCCGCGCGATCGCGACGACGGCGTCGGCGATGACGTCGAGCCCGCGGTCCAGGTCCGCCTCGTCCACCACGAGCGGAGGCACGATCCGGATGGTCGCGTCGTTGTGGAGCATCGACCCGATGAGGACGCCGCGGCGTTGGGCCTCGTCGACCACCATGTTCGTGATGGCCGGGTCGTCGAGATCGATCGCCGACCAGAGGCCCTTGCACCGGTATGCCCGGATGCCGATGCCGGCGGTCGCCATCTCGTCGAGGCGAGCGGCGAGGTGCGTGCCGAGGCGCGCCGCCCGCTCGACGAGACCGTGGCGCTTGATGTACCGCAGCGCAGCGAGCCCCGCGGCGCAGCTGACCGGGTTGCCGCCGAAGGTCGTGAGGTGCGAGAGCGGCGGATCGAGGAAGGTGGCCATGAGCTCGGCCCGGGCCGTGAACGCGCCGATGGGCAGGCCACCCCCGAGGGCCTTCGCGGAGACGATCACGTCGGGGACCACGTCCCAGTTCTGGTGCGAGAACCACCGGCCGGACCGACCCATCCCGCCCTGTACCTCGTCGAAGATCAGGACCACGCCCTTCCGGTCGCACAGCGCGCGCAGGCCGGGGAGGAAGTCGTCCGGCGGGATGATCACGCCCGCCTCGCCCTGGATCGGCTCGACGATGCAGACACCCACGTCGTCTGTCATCGCCTGCTCGACCGACGCGAGGTCGCCGAACTTCGCGAAGCGGACGCCGGGGACGAGCGGCTCGAACGGCTTGCGATAGCGCTCCTTCCATGTGACCGAGAGGGCGCCGAACGTGCGGCCATGGAACGCACCCTCGAACGAGAGGATCCCGGGCCGGCCGCTCGCCTTGCGGGCGAGCTTCAGCGCACCCTCGATCGCCTCGGCACCGGAGTTGGTGAGGAAGGAGACGTCGAGGTCCGCGGTGGTCACCGACGCGAGCTCGCGGGCGAAGTCGACCTGGACGGGCAGGACGTAGCGGCCGTAGACGTTCACGTGGGTCATCGTGCCGACCATCTCGCGGACGGCCGCCACGACGTCCGGGTTCGCGTGGCCGACGTTCGCCACGGCGATGCCGGAGGTGAGGTCCAGGTACTCGGTCCCGTCGGCGCCGACGACGGTGCAGCCGTGCGCCTCGGTGACCACGAGCTCCTTGCGGCCCGGGACTGTCTGGCTCAGGTACTCGAGGAACTCGTCGCGGTAACGGTCTGCGACCGCCGGCTCGAGGGTATGCGTCCCGGTCATCGGCCTCCCTGCCGCTTGTCGTGGTGCCACGGGATCACGAGGCGCTCGACGCCGCCGACGAGGAAGAAGAGCGCGATCCCCATCGCCGACAGCACGATGACCGCCGCGAAGAGGTCCGTGGTGGCCAGCTGGTTGTTGAACGCGAGCATGAGGTAGCCGAGCCCCGCATTGGAGCCCACCCACTCGCCGAAGACCGCGCCGACGACCGCGAGCGCCATCGCGATCTTCAGCCCCGAGAAGACGAACGGCATCGCCCACGGGATCCGGACGGCCCGCATGATCTTCACTTGCGAGGCGCCGAGGGTGCGCATGAGGTTGATCATCTGACGGTCGACGGATTGCAGGCCGTCCACCGTGTTCACGACGACCGGGAAGAAGCTGATGAGGGCCACGACGAGCACCTTCGGCACGAGCGTGAACCCGAACCAGACCACGAGGATCGGCGCGACCGCGACGATCGGGACCATCTGGGAGGCCACGAGCCACGGGTAGACGGAGCGTTCGAAGATCCGCGAGTAGCTCAGGAGGATCCCGAGGGCGATCCCGACGAACGCGCCGAGTGCGAAGCCGATGAGGATCTCGCCGAGGGTGATGACCGCGTTCCTCGCGAAGAGGCCCGCATTCTCGGCGAGCGAGATCGCGATCTGCGTCGGGGCCGGCAGGAGCAGGGCGTTGATCGCCGTGACCCAGACGAACACCTCCCAGAGGAACAGGACGAACACGGCGAAGAGGAGCGGCGGCGTGATGGTCTTGACCCACCTCCGAAGGGTCCGCCGCGTGAACCGCCGATCGTCGGTCGCCAGCGCTGTGGCGGCCCCGTTCGCGACCGGGACGGCGATCTCCCGCTCGGTCCCGCTCATGCCGCCTTCCCCGACCCGTGCGAGAGCCTCAGCTGCTCAAGGAGGATCTGCTTCATCTCGATGAACGGCTGCGACGTGATGACGTCGTATGCCCGCGGGCGCGGGATCGCGACGTCGAGGATCTGCGTCACTCTCCCCGGGCGCTTCGACATCGCGTACACCCGGTCCGAGAGGTAGAGCGCCTCGTCTACATCGTGCGTGACGAACAGGATCGTCTTGCGGTGCTCCTCCCAGATCCCGAGGAGCCACTGCTGCATCGCGGCCCGCGTGAGCGAGTCGAGCGCTCCGAACGGCTCGTCGAGGAGGATCACCTCGCGTCCTGCGAGGAAGGTCCGCAGGAGGGCGGCCCGCTGCCGCATGCCGCCCGAGAGATCGTCGGGATACCGCTTCTCGAACCCGGAGAGCCCGAAGAGGGGGAAGAGCTCGAGCGCGCGTTCGCGCGCTTCCTTCTTCGACACCCCGCCGACCTCGAGGCCGAGGATCGTGTTGTCGAGGATCGTCCGCCATGGCATGAGCAGGTCCTGCTGGGGCATGTAGCCGACCCGCCCCAGGAGATCGGCACCGACCGTGGGCCTGCCGTCGAGGAGGACGTCACCGGATGTCGGCGTCTCGAGGCCCGCGAAGATGTTGAAGAGCGTCGACTTGCCGCAGCCGCTCGGGCCGATGACGCTCACGAACTCGCGGTCACCCAGGGCGAGGTCGACGCCCGAGAGGGCGTCGACCACCTGGCCGCGGGTCTTGAAGCGCTTGCCGAGGCCGCGGGCCTCGAGCTTCGCCGACCCCATGACTACTGGGCCGCGGTGAAGCCGTCCGTCGCGAAGTCGGTCGGGGGGTTCGACATGTCGAGGATCCCGGCCTTCTTCGCCCAGTCGAGGTAGGCCTGAAGGGCGTTCATGTCCACGTGCCCGTACGCGGGAGCATCGCCCTTGAAGACCGGCATGAGCACATCGAGCTGCGCCTTCGTCTCGTTGAGTGCGAGTCCCTGCGTCGCGTCGATCAGGGTCTGGAGCGCGGCGTCCGGGTTCGCGACCATGTCCTCGTACCCCTTGGCCGTCGCGTCGACGAAGGCCTGCGTGAGGCACGCGTTCTTGTCGAGGTACTCGTTCCGGGTGAACATGACGAGCTCCGGGTATGTCGGAGCGCCGTACTCGTCGAGCCGGAAGATGAAGGTGGGCTCCATCGCCTGGAGCTGGACGCCCTCGGAGTTCCAGAAGCCGATCGCGGCCTGGACCGCACCGCTGACGACGTTCTGCACCGCGTTGAAGCCGATCGTGATGTTCTCGACCTTCGTCGGGTCTCCGCCGTCGTATGCGACGATCGAGTTGAGCGCGGCGAGATCGCTCGGGACCCCGGTGACGCCGACGAGCTTGCCTTCGAGGTCCTTCGGCCGGGTGATGCCCGTCTTCTGGAATCCGACGATCGACCCGAGCGGGGACTGCTCGACCGCGGAGAAGATCTTGATCGACGGGTCCTGCTGGTATGTCGTGAGGAAGTCGAGCATCGATGTGATGCCGAAGTCGGCCTTCCCGGCTGCCATGAGCTTGATCGTGTCCGAGGTGGACGTGGGCGTCTCGATCTTCAGGTCGATGCCTGCGTCCTTGTAGTAGCCCTTGGCGAGCGCGTTGTAGATCGGCACGTGCACCGCGTTCGGCAGGTAGTCGAGGATCAGCGTCGCCGTCACAGGCGAGCTCGGCGCGGTGCAGGCCGTCTGGCTCGCCTCGGCGGAGGGCGCCGCGGTCGCGGGCGCAGAGGTCGGCGCCGCGGACTCGGCAGGTGCGGTCGACGGGGCCGGGGTCGCGCTCGACGAGCAGGCCGCGACGACGAATGCGAGGGCCGCGCCGAGCGCGGCGAGCCTGGCGGCCGTGGATGGTCGGGGGCGCCCGATGGTGCCGGTACGCAGAGACATGGTCGTCCTCCTCCAACGTGTCCCCTGTCGGGCCGCGGCGTCCACTCCGCGACCGCCGATCGTCGTGTCCCCCGGGCGACTCTCCCTCAGCGCCGCAGGCGACGGATCACGGTGAACCGTGGCTGGCTCATCTCCTCCAGGGTGTAGCCGAGTCCTTCGCGGCCGTAGCCGCTCATCTTGACGCCTCCGAACGGGATGAACGGCGGACGGTAGTTGCCCGTACCGTTCACCACCACGCCCCCGGTCTCCAGCCGGTCGGCGACGGCGAGGGCCCGAGCCACGTCGGCGCTGAAGACGGAGCCCATCAGCCCGTACATGGACGCGTTCGCCACCTCGACCGCGTGGTCGTCGTCGTCGATGGTCACGAGCGTGAAGACCGGACCGAAGACCTCGTCGTCACGCGCGACCGCCGCCGACGGCGGGACGTCCGCGAGGACGTGTGGCGAGAGGAACGCGCCGCGCGGGGTGAGATCGCCGAGGACGAGGCGCGCACCCTCCTCGATGGCCCGGCGGATCTGCCCGGCGACGGTGGCGGCCGCGTCGGCATCGATGAGTGGGCCCATCTCGGTCGCCGGGTCCAGCGGATCGCCGACGCGGATGGCCGCGATGCGTGCGACGAGGGCGTCGCGGAACGCGTCGGCGATGGCGCGGTGGAGGAGGATCCGCTTGTTCGACGCGCAGGTCTGGCCGTTCATCATGATCCGGCCGCGGATGGCTTCCGAGACGGCGAGATCGAGGTCCGCGTCGTCGAGGACGATGAGGGCGTCGTTCCCGCCGAGCTCCAGGTGGAGACGGCGCAGGGACGCGGCGCCCGAGGTCGCGACGGCGATGCCGGCCCGCGTGGAGCCGGTCAGGCTCACCGCGTCGACCCCGTCCGCGGCGGCGAGCGCCGCGCCGACGCCGGGACCGGCCGCGACGAGGAGCGCGTCGCGGGGAACGCCGGCCGCGTGGAGAGCCCCCACGACTTCGAGCACGGCGAGAGGGCACTCTCCCGGCGGCTTCACGATGACGGCGTTGCCCATGACGAGCGCCGCCGCCGCCTTCTCCACGGCCAGCTCGACCGGGAAGTTGAACGGGATGATCGCGGCCACGACGCCGAGGGGGACCCGCTCCTCCCAGGCGACGTCGCGCTCGTTCCCGGGCCACGCCGCCGTGGGGAGCATGCGCCCCTCGAGCGCGCGGGCGTGTTCGCCGTTGCCGCGCAGGAGCCCGATGGCGCCGCGCACCTCGAAGGTCGCCTGAGGGAGGATCTTGCCGCTTTCTCGAGCCAGGAGGCGACCGAGCTCGTCCGCGCGCGGCGCGAGAGAGGCAGCGGCCTCTTCGAGCAGGGTGGCCCGGGTGCCGACAGGGACGCGACGCCAGGCGGCGAAGCCAGCGCGGGCGGTCGCCACCAGACCCGGGACGTCGCCGGGCGCGGTGACGTCGATCGTCCCGACCAGGGAGCCGTCGGCCGGCGCGAGAACATCAAGCGTCCCCGAGCCGGTGGCCGGTCCGTCCACCGGCTTGGATCGCACAGCGCTCTCGATCCTCACGAGCCTCCCCAACTGTTATGTCTCGTGTCTCAGACAGGTAGGGTATCCCTCGGTCACCGTCAGGTCAAGGGCGCGCGCGGCGCACGCGCGAGCGCGTGCGCGCGCCCTGATGCGCTCGGTGCGTGCCGGGGACGGCGTCATGGGCGCTCTTCCTTGAGCCGCGCCGCGAGGACCTCGGCGAGATGCATCGCGCGCCGGTCGGAGACGAACGAGATCTGCGTCCGGCAGCTGAAGCCGTCCGCGAGGACCAGCGTCTTCCCGTCCGCTCGCCTCAGCGCGGGGACGAGCCGCTGCTCGGCGACCGCTCGCGAGACCGCCTCGTGGCCGCGCACCGACCCGAAGTCCCCGGCCAGGCCACAGCAGCCGCCCACGGTGTCCACGACCTCGATGCCGGCACGCGCGAGGAGCCGCCCGTCCGCGTCCGTCCCGAGCACGGCCTGCTGGTGACAGTGCGGCTGGACCACCGCGCGGACCGGCGCGCCCGTCCTGATCGGGAGGTCCACGCCGTCGAGTATCTCCGCGAGCGTCCGGACGCGTGCGGCGAGACGGCTCGCACGCGGATCGTCGGGGAGGAGGTCGGGGAGGTCGGCCCGCAGCGCGGCGGCGCAGGAGGGTTCGAGGACGACGACCGGCTCCTCCCCGGTGAGCTCGGCCGTCCCGAGCGACCGCCGGCCGACGCGGCGCGCTGCGTCGAGCTGGCCGGTGGTCATCCAGGTGAGCCCGCAGCAGACGGGCGTCCGCGGCACAACGACCTCGAACCCAGCCGCAGCGAGCACCTCCATCGCCGCGAGACCCACGTCGGGGGCGAGGTGGTTCGTGAACGTGTCGGGCCACAGGACGACGCGCCCGCGGGCGGGGGTCGAGCCGGACCCGGGTCCGCGTCCGTCCTCCACTCCGGCACGGGCGTCGGCGCCTTCCGCGCGGCCTCGGGAGCCGTTCCTGTCGAGCGTTCGGAGGAGCGTGCGCCGGGGCAGGCGGGGGATCGTCCGGTCCGGGGAGATCCCCGCTGCGAGCGCGAAGAGCCGCGAGACGACCGGCCCGTGCGTCACGAGGTTCACGAGGCGAGGGACACGCCGTGTCAGGCGGAGCCACGTCGGCAGGCGGCCGAGGGAGTAGTGTGCGCGCGGCCGGATCCGTCCCGCGTAGTGGTGGTGGAGGAACTCGGACTTGTACCGAGCCATGTCCACGGCCGTCGGGCAGTCGGAGGCGCACCCTTTGCACGACAGGCAGAGGTCGAGAGCGTCGAGGACCTCGCGCGACCGCCACCCGTCCGGCGCGAGCGACCCGGCGAGCATCTCCTGGAGCGCGCGGGCGCGGCCGCGCGTCGAGTCCTTCTCCTCGCCGGTCGCCCGGAAGCTGGGGCACATGAGGGCTTCCGACGAGCGCGAAACGCACTTCCCCACCCCGACGCATCGCTCCACCGCGGCACGCAGGTCACCGCGGTCGGCCAGGAGCGCGTGGACCGGCCGGACCTCGATGCGCGTGGGGGCCGCCGGGCGCAGGTCTCGGTCGATCGGCGGCGCGCCCACGACGACGCCCGGGTTGAGGATGCCCGCCGGATCCCACGCACCCTTGTATAGCGCGAAGAGGTCGAGCATCTCGGGGCTGAACATCCGTCCGAGGAGCGCGCTCCGCGCACGGCCATCGCCGTGCTCGCCGGAGAGGGATCCACCGTGCGCGACGATGAGGTCGGCAGCCTGGGACATGAAGGCGCCGAACCGCCCGACGCCCGCCGGGGGAGCGAAGTCGAAGCCGATCCGGACGTGGACGCAGCCCTCCCCGAAGTGGCCGTACGTGGTGCCGCGGAGACCGTGCGCGTCGAGGAGCCTGTGGAAGTCGGCGAGATAGGCGGCGAGGTGCTCCGGGGGGACGGTCGCGTCCTCCAGGCCCGGCCAGGCGGGCGACCCGTCCGCGAGCCGCGTCGCGCGCCCTGCGCCGTCCTCCCGGATCCGCCAGAGGGCGGCCGCCGCGGCGGCATCCTCGTGGAGCCGGGCGCGGGCGCCGTCGACCGGCATGCCCACGGCCGCCGCGAGCGCCACGGCATGCGCGCGCGCCGCGGACGGGGAGTCGCCGGTCGCCTCGACGAAGAGCCACGCGTCGCCATCGGGGAGCAGCTCGGCGCCGCGATGATCCCGTGCGAGGCGGACGATCTCGCTCGTCATCCCCTCGACGGTCGCCGGCCCGGCCGGGAGGAGCGCCACGACGGCTGATGCGGCAGTGATGTCATCCGGGTAGCCGAGGACGAGGAGGCAGCGAGCGGCGGGCGGCTCGATGAGGCGAAGCGTGACCGCCGCGACGACGGCGCACGTCCCCTCCGTCCCGACGAGCGCCCCGGCGACATCGAAGCCGCGCTCGGGGAGGAGACGGTCGAGACCGTAGCCGGAGACGCGCCGCGGCCAGTACGGCAGCTCCCGACGGATCCGGTCGCCCTCGGCGGCCACGAGCGCCCGGAGCTCGCGGTCGAGCGGTCCCGGGAGCGCCGAGCCAGCTCCGTCCCCCCGACCGACCGTCACCCGGGATCCGTCAGAACGGATGACCTCGGCAGCCACGATGTTCCCCGCCGTCGTCCCCCACGTGATCGAGTGGGGTCCGCACGCGTCGTTGCCGACCATGCCGCCGACCGTGCAGCGGTTGTGCGTCGACGGATCCGGGCCGACCCGGAGCCGGTGTCGCGCGGCAGCGGCGTTCAGGTCGTCGAGAACGACGCCCGCCTCGACGGTCGCCGTCCGCGCCACCGGATCGACCGCACGGATCGCGGTGAGGTGCCGGGAGGTGTCGACCACGAGCCCGGGCCCGATCGCGTTCCCGGCGACGCTCGTGCCGGCACCGCGTATCGTGACCGGGACCCCGGCTTCGGCGGCGAGGCCCACGACCTCGGCGAGCTGCTCCACGCTCCGCGGTGCTGCGACGTGACTGGGGAGGACGCGGTAGTTGGACGCGTCCGACGAGTAGAGGGCCCGAGTCCCGATGTCGGCGTGGAGGTCGGCGCCGAGCGTGCGGCGCAGCCTGTCCTCGAGCCAGCCCGACCGGCCCAGATCCGCCGACGGGATCGCTGGCGGAGGCGGCTGGGTCAACGCCACGGCGGCGCCGAGACGTACACGCTCTTCGTCCAGGTGGAGAACTCGACCGCGACGCTCCCCTGCTCGCGGTAGGTGTT
>Ga0316616_100000120_pt1 | contig 19805 bp, 14 predicted proteins | sample OWC_Aug_M1_C1_D1_FD_207660 | JGI IMG/M metagenome (GOLD analysis project Ga0316616, IMG submission 207660) | Wetland soil microbial communities from Old Woman Creek delta, Ohio, United States - OWC_Aug_M1_C1_D1_B | ecosystem: Environmental > Terrestrial > Soil > Wetlands | place: USA: Ohio... | reverse complement strand
ACCGGCAATCCGGCAACCGGTATGCCCGGTTGCCGGATTGCCAAGTCGCCGCCCTCGGAGGTTTCCGACGATCAGTTGTCGCCCAGGCCGCTCAAAAAGGTCCAGATGCGAGGCGGCGCGCGTCGGGCCGAGTGAGGCGTACTCCAGGTACGCCGCAGCGAGTGCCCAAGCATGCCAACGCCGCAGATGGGCCTTTTTCGGCGGCGTGCTAGTCTTTCAGAACGCGATCCATCTTGCCGGCCGCGTCGTCCAGCAGAGCCTTCGGCTGTCCCTTGCCGTACAGGACGCCGACCACGGCCTCGCCGAAGGCGGTGGCCAGCTCGTTGGATTTCGGGTGGAAGTAGTTCGGCGGCACCGGTTGCGCCAGCATGTCCTTCATCGCCTGATAGTCGGGACGAGACTTCACGTACTGGGTCTCCTGGTTGACCGTCCACACCGGGAGAATGCCCTGCAGTTGGTGCTGGTCGAGGTCGTCCTTCGCGTTGCTGATGAAGCGGAAGAACTCCCAGGCGACCTGCTTGTTCGCGCTGTTCTTGTAGACCATGTTCGTCCACGGGAAGAGCTGGCCGGCACCGGGACACACCTTGCCGCAGGGCAGGGCGGCCACCTTGAAGTTGATGTCCGGGGCATTCTTCTTGACCCAGCCAAAGAACCAGGATTCGCGGAACATGGAGGCGGCCCGCTTCTGTGCAAAGGAGTCCTCTGGAGTGCCGAGAGTCAGGCTGGACACCTTGTCCTTGAGGACGAGGTTTCCGAAGAAGGTGAGCGCCTCGACCATGGCCGGGCTGTTGGCGTACCCTGTCGCCTTGTCCAACTCCGCGTTCAGCATGCGCGCGCCAAAGGCATGCGCGAACGGCAGGAACTTGTCCGTAATCCCCACGGGGTGGCCGGCGTGCCGGAGGCCAAAGCCTACCTGCGTTGCGTCTCCCTTGGCGTCGAGGACCGACACCTTCTTCATGGCTGCGTGCCACGCGTCGAACGTCTTGGGGGGCTGATCCGGGTTGAGGCCGGCCTTCTTGAAGAGATCCGCGTTCAGGTACATCATCTGGAAGTTACCATGCTCGATGGGCATGCCGTAACGGACGTTCTTCCAGAGGCCCATAGCCAGCATGTACTTTGGCAGATTCTCGTTCCAGATCTTGGTCAAATCGTCGGGCATCTTGTCGCAGAAATCATACTGCCCGCACCAGTGATGGGTCATTCCCATGAACATGTCCGGGGCGCCGGACTTTCCCATGAACGCTGCCAGGTACTTGGCCTCGTACCCTTGATAGGGAACGGTGACCACCTCCACCTCGAAGCCGGACTTCGCAGCGAACTCCTTTCCCTTCGTCGCGTACCATTTATTGAATTCAGGGTTCTGATCCCAGTGGGTCCACATCACGATCTTCTTTTGCTGAGCGAGGCCCTGGCCGGGCAGCGTCGCCATCACGACGACTGCCACCACCAGCGCCAACATCCACCACTGTCCGCGTCGCATGGTCTCCTCCTTCATGTCCTGCATGCCCACCAGGGGTTGTAGTCAATCGGCGTCAGTGCCGATGGAGAAAGCGTCGCGAGTGTCACTCGGAGACCGTTGGTTTGTCAACGGAAAACCGAGCGATGCGCGGGATCGGATGCGTACGGCGGATCGCAAGGAGGCCCCGTAAGTCGCTGCGTCAGTTCCGAAAGCAAGGAAAGGCGTACCAAGTGGTACAGCGCGGAGCGCCGGGCCAGGCAAAGCGCTTGCTGGCGAGGGACACTTCCTGTATCCTCCCGCCCTGCTGCGCCCCGCGTGCGGCGCGCAGCAGGGCACGAACTCCTTGTCAAGTGCGCGCTCACGGAATAAGATCGCGAAACTCGGGTCGGCGTCGCTGCGAAGCTGGCGCGAACGCACGGGAACACAACGCCAAGCGGGGAATGTGGAGTCCGCCCCGTACCGGCGAAGAACTGTTGGGGATGGACTCTGGGTGCGGTCGGGATCGATGAGTCGTTGAAGGAGGAGCACATGAAGAGCAGGATCGTTTGGACGTTGGCAGCCGCGTGCGTATTGGTTGTCGCTTGCACCTCTCTGGGGTGGACTGGAGAGCCGATCTCCGTCGGGCTCAGCGCGCCGTTGACGGGGAACTACAGTGAGTACGGTACCAACTGGAAGAAGGCGATGGACATCGCCGTCGAGAAGATCAATGCCAAGGGCGGCATCAAGGGGCGCCCGCTACAGATCGTGGCGGAGGACAGCAAGAGCGATCCCAAGGATTCCGCCCAGATCGCGCAGAAGTTCACTTCCGATCCGAAGATCGTCGCGACTCTCGGGGATTTTACCAGCACCGCCTGCATGGCCGCTCAGCCGATCTACGATCGCGCCGGTCTGGTACAGCTCTCGCCGACGGCGTCGCACCCCGAGTTCGCCCCCAAGAGCCAGTGGAGCTTCGGGATCATCGGGACTCAGGCGGAAGAAGGCGCCTTCATGGCGGACTACACGGTCAAGCGGGACGGCAAGAAGAAGGTCGCCGTGCTCTACATCAACAACGACTGGGGGATCGCCGCGCAGCAGCACTACATCAAGCGCGCCAAGGAGGATGGGGCGGAGATCGTGGCTGTCGAGAACTACTTCGACCGGGATAAGGACTTCACCGGGGTCCTGACCAAGCTGCGCGGCTCGAAGCCGGATGCGCTTTACATCGCGACCATGTACAACGACGGGGCGCTGATGAGCAAGCAGCGGGAGAAGCTGGGTTGGGCCGACGTTGCCGTGTTCGGCCCCGGCTCCCTGTATTCGCCGAAGCTACTGGAGCTGGGTGGCAGCTCGGTGGAGGGGCTGCGCACCAGCTCCATCTTCATGATCACCGATCCTCGCCCCGAGGTGCAGGAGTTCATCAAGGCCTTCAAGGCGCGGAACAACGGGGTGGATCCGAACATGTTCGCCGCCATCGCGTACGATGCGATCACCATCATGGCTAACACCATCGAGAAGGCGGGGACGGATCGCAAGGCGATCCGCGATGAGTTGGCAAAGATGCAGAACTTCGTCGGCATGACCGGGAAGTTCGGATTCACGGAGCGCCGCGACGTCAAGCGCGACTATCATTATCTGGTCGTCAAGAACGGCGCCTGGGCTCTCCTCGACAGATAGGGACCGGAGTTCGGTGGTCGGCACGGCGGGAGGGGGTTCCTCCCGCCGTGACACGTTCGGAATCACGGAATAGGGAAACCCATGCTGCTGCAACAGATCGTGAACGGTCTCACGCAGGGGAGCCTGTACGCCCTGGTGGCCATCGGCTTCGTCATCGTCTTCGGCACGATGAATCTCGTCACCTTCGCCCACGGCGAGGTCTACATGCTCGGCGCCTTCGTGGGCTACTTCGTCATGTCGGTGTGGGGACTTCCCTGGCCGCTGGCTCTCGCCCTGGCGATGGCCGCGGGCTGGATACTCGGCGTGCTCACCGAGAAGCTGGCCTTCCGTCCCATGCGCACCGTCGGGCACATGCCCCCGCTGCTCATCACGATCGGGCTCTCGATCATCATGAAGGAGGCCGTGATGGTGACCCTGGGGGCCGAGAATCGGCCGGTCCCCTCCATCTATGAGCAGACGGTCCAGCTGGGAGGGGCACAGATCTCGCTGCTCCAGATCGTCATTCTGGGCATCGTCGTCCTGCTCATCGTCGGACTCCAACTCTTCATCCAGGGGACCAAGATCGGGCGCGCGATGCGCGCCACGGCGCAGGACTACGAGGCGGCGTGCGCCATGGGGGTCAACGCCGACCGGGTCTTCAACATCGCCTTCGCCTTGGCCTCGCTCCTGGGTGGCGCAGGCGGAGTCCTGGTCGGGATCTACTACAACGCCGTCTCCGCCACCATGGGGGGGATGGCCGGCTTGAAAGGTTTCGCCGCCTGCATCTTCGGCGGCCTGACGAGCATCCCCGGGGCTATCCTGGGCGCGCTGATCATCGGCGTCACCGAGAACCTGACGGTGCAGTACCTGGCGTCCGGGTATCGAGACATCATCGGCTTTCTGGTGATGGTGGTGGTCCTGATCGTCCGCCCACAGGGGCTCTTGGGTAGCAAGATGCGAGTCGTGTAACAGGTTGCTGAAAAAGGCCCACCTGCAGCGTTGTCGCGCTCGCGCGCCGCTGCGGCGTACGTGTCAAGTTCGCCTTGCGTCTCGCATCACGCTCCGCCTTGCATGTCGACCTTTTTGAGCAACCTGAGCAATTACAGGTTTTTGGCATCCTTCTAAGAAGTGCGAAAGTGATCTAACGATGCCTCTGTATACCTTCACGCCACAGCGGAACAATCTGTGGATCTGGCTCCCCGTCCTGGGAGCGCTGCTGCTCTTTCCCATGTTCGTCAAGAGCGAGTACATCCTCAACGTGGCGGTCCTGGCCGGAATCTACGTGATCCTGACCATGGGACTGAACATCACCAACGGCTGGACGGGGCTGATGTCCTTCGGCTATGCCGCCTTCTACGGGATCGGAGCGTATACGGCAGCCATCCTGGCGACGCGATACGGGATGCCCTTCTGGCTCACCTTCGCGGCGGGCGGGCTGGTGGCCGGTCTGTTCGGTGTGGCCATCGCCCTGCCCACCCTCCGCCTGAAGGGGATCTTTCTGGCCCTCATCACCATCGGTTTCCAGGAAATCGTGTTCTTGGTGACACTCAACTGGACAAGCCTCACCCGCGGCCCCATGGGGATCCCCGGAATCCCGCCGCCGACCATTGCCGGATACAGCTTTAACAGCAACCGGGACTTCTTCTATTTGATCCTGGCACTCAATGTGGTGATGGTGTTCGTGGTGTCGCGGCTCATGGCGTCGCGGGTGGGACGCGCGTTCATTGCGATCCGGGAGGACGAGGTAGCCGCCCAATCCGTCGGGATCCCGCTCTTTCCCACCAAGGTTCTCTCCTTCGTCGTCTCGACGGTCATGGCGGGAGTGGCGGGCGCCTTTTTTGCGCACCACGCGCGTTTTGTCAGCGCGGATTCGTTTCGGCTGGACGAGACCTTCGTTGTTCTGACGATGCTCATCGTCGGGGGGATGGGGACGCTCATCGGGCCGATCATCGGCGCCGTGTTCCTGGTCATCTTCCCGGAGGCCGCGCGTTTTCTGTCGCACTACCGGGAAATCGTGTACGGGTCCATCCTGATCCTCGTGATTCTCTTCCGACCGGAGGGCATCGCGGGGATTCCCGGAATCATCCATTCCCCGATCAAGAAGAAGGCCGCCTTGGCGACATCCCAGGGAGGGGCGGTGCGATGAGCAATATCCTCGAGGTGCGCTCGCTCAGCATGAATTTCGGGGGTCTGGCAGCGCTCAAACAAGTCGATTTCGGCGTGGCGGAGGGTACGGTCGTCGGGCTGATCGGGCCCAACGGGGCCGGCAAGACGACCATGTTCAACTGCCTGAGCGGTTTCCTCACGCCGACACACGGCGACGTGCACTTCCGAGGAACCTCCGTCATGCGCCTCGCTCCTCACCAGATCACGGCGCTCGGAATGACTCGGACGTTCCAAACGAGTCGAGTCTTCAAGCGCATGACCGTGATGGACCACATGATGGTGGGCGCACATCTTCATCAGCAGGCCGGCTTCTGGGCCGGTGTGTTCCGGCCCGGCTGGGTCGGCCGCGAGGAGGCAGACGCCCGGGCGCACGGCCTGAAGACCCTGGAACTCTTCGGAGAAGACCTCCTGCCGTGTCTGGACGATTACGCCGACACCCTGTCGTACGCCAACAAGCGGCGCCTGGAGATCGCCCGCGCGCTGGCGGCGGAGCCCAAACTGCTCTTGCTCGACGAGCCGACGGCGGGTATGAACCCGCACGAGAGCGCGGCCGTGGTGCAGCTCATGCGGACGATCCAGCAGGCCGGCGTGACGGTGCTCCTCATCGAACACGATATGAAGGTGATCATGGGTGTGTCGGATCGCATCGTGGTCCTCGACCACGGGGAGAAGATCGCGGAAGGCTTGCCGGAGGCGATCCGACGGAACGAGGCGGTGATCCAGGCCTATATGGGGAGGCGGCACGCCAGTGCTTGAGTTGAAGAACGTCTCGACCCGGTACGGACAGGTGCAGGTCCTGTGGGATGTGTCGCTGACGGTCGGTGACGGTGAGTTGGTGTGCCTGCTCGGCCCCAACGCGGCCGGCAAGTCCACCACGATGAAGACGATCCTGGGGCTGGTTCACGCCTTCGCCGGCGAGGTGACCTTCGGCGGAGCGCGGATCGACCGACTGCGCCCCGCCGACGTGGTGCGCGCCGGAATTGCGCCCGTGATGGAAGGGCGTCGGATCTTCCCCGAGTTGACGGTGTATGAGAACCTCCTCATGGGGGCGTACACGCGGACCGACACGGCGGGGGTGCGCGAGGACATCGACAAGGTCAACGAACGGTTCCCGGTGCTTCGCGAGCGACGAAGCCAACTGGGCGGGACCCTCTCGGGCGGTGAGCAGCAGATGCTGGCCATCGGACGGGCGCTCCTGGCACGGCCCAAGCTCCTGATCATGGACGAGCCCTCCATGGGGCTGTCCCCCTTGTACGTCGAGAAGACCTTCGACATCATCCAAGACCTGAACCGTCAGGGAATCGCCGTGCTGCTGGTGGAGCAGAACGCCAACATGGCTCTCACCATCGCCCATCGGGGGTACGTGCTACAGACGGGCCGAGTGGTGCTCGAAGACTCGGCCCACGGACTGCTGAACCATCCCATGATGAAGTCGTCGTATCTGGAGCTCTAGGCGGGCATCTTGACTCGAGCGGCAAGGGAGACGCACCGATGAACAAAATCGATCGCCTTCGCGCAACGCTTGCCGGGCAACCGGTTGACCATCCGCCCATGACCATCTGGTATCACTTCGGTAATCAACACTCCTCAGCCGAGGTCACCGCGCAGGTGCATCTGGAGTTCTTCGCCCATTACGATCTCGACCTGCTGAAACTCATGAACGACTACGACTATCCCAACCCGCCGGGCTGCGAGGTACTGGCCACCGCGGGGGATCTGAGGCGGTTGGAGCGTTTCGAGGTGATGAAGAGCCCGTTCGGTTTGCAGTTGCACGCCGTGGAACGGGTGGCGAAGGCGATCAGGGGCAAGGCGCTCTTCGTGGACACGATGTTCAATGCCTGGAACACGCTGCGCCGGAACCTCACCAAGGAAGCCACCGAACCGCTGATGAGCCGGCATCCGGAAGCGGTGGAGCAGGCGCTGGGGGTGATCAACGAGAACTTGATCGCGTATGCGCTGGCCACGCTGGAGCGTGGCGCCGCCGGAATCTTCCTGTCGGTCCCCGCCAGCGAGGAGTTCGTCACCCCCGAGCAGTACGAGCGGTTCATGCGTCCCTTCGACCTCGCGCTGCTGAATGCGGTGCGCGGAAAGGGGGAGTGTCACATCCTGCACGCGCACGGTGCGAAGCTCTATCTGGATCGACTGCTCGACTACCCCGCGCACGTCCTGTCGTGGGCGGACCTGAACGGCGGTCCCAGCATCACCGAGGCGCGTCGGCGGACCTCCCTGACGCTGATGGGCGGCATCGACCACGTGAAATTCCCGTACTCGTCGGCGACGCTCCTCCGGGAGCAAGTGGCGGCCGCGAGGGCGCAGGCGGGCGGGACGAAGTTCATCCTGGCCCCAGGCTGCTCCGTCGCCACCTACAGCTTCCCGCCCCTGATCCAGGCGGTGCGGGACGCCGCGCGGCGGTGACTCGGTCGGGCCCGTTCCTGGTCGCGCTGGACATCGGAACGGGATCGGTTCGCGCCCACTTGCTGGACGTCCGCGGGGTGCGGGTCGCGTCGGCGTCGCGTCCCGTTCGCCTGGATCTAGGCGCGGACGGACGTGCCGAGGTCGATCTCGAGCAGATCTGGGGGCATGTCTGCGCCGTCCTCCCGGAGATCCTCGCCAACATCGCGCCCGGGCGCCTCCTCGCGCTGGGCGTGGCCAGCGCGCTGGGATATGTCCTCCTCGATGAACAAGGACGGCCTTTAGGGGGATCCATTCTCTGGATGGATCGCCGTGCCGGTGTCGAAGCGGTCCAACTTGCCTCACTCCTGAACGAGGAGCGGCTCTACCGCATCACCGGCCGGAATCTGGATCCCGAGATCTTCCTGGCCAAGCTCCTCTGGATACGCCGCCACGAGCCCGAACGATACGCCCGCACGCGCTGTTTCGTCGGGACCAAAGACGACGTCATCCGTCGGCTGACGGGTGCGATCGCCTCCGACCCGACGCACGCCTCGTACAGCATGCTGTACGATGTGGTCCGACGAGCGTGGAGCGACGAGATCCTCTCCGCCACCGACGTCTCGCGGTCCCTCCTGCCGCCCTTGCGGCGAGCCGCCGAGGTGGCAGGACGCGTCACGCGGGAGGCGGCGTCCTGCACCGGATTGCCTGAGGGGCTTCCGGTCGTGACGGGCGCATCCGACGGAACGGTCGGGTGCCTGGCGGCCGGTATCGCGACACCAGGAACGGCGGTCAACGTCACCGGGACCAGCGATGTTCTGATGACCAGCACGACCCATCCGATCCTGGATCCGGAACGGCGAACGCTGCTGAACCCCCATCCGGTGGCCGACGGCTGGATGGTGGGTGGGATCATGGGCACGACCGGTGGCGCGCTGAAGTGGTTCGCGGAGACCTGCTGTCGCGATCTGCCAGCAATCGATCGGTATCGCATCCTGGACGCGGAGGCGGCCAACGTCGGCGTCGGTGCCCGGGGCGTCATCTGCCTTACCGGATTGACCGGTGAGCGTGCACCCCTCTGGAACCCGGCGGCGCGGGGCGTCCTTTTCGGCCTGGACCTGGGCCACGGGCGAGCGGAGATCGTTCGGGCGATTCTCGAAGGCGTTGCGCTGGGTGTTCGGTCGGTGGCGGAGGTTCTCCGGGAGAGCGGAGCGGACATCCGAAGGATCCGGGTGGTGGGCGGCGGAGCCGCCAGCGCGCTCTGGAACCAGATCCGGGCGGATGCCATCGGGGTCCCCGTGGAGCGGCCGTCACTGACTGAAGGGACGGCCACGGGAATCGCGGTGCTGGCCGGACTCGGCGTCGGGGTATATTTGGACCTTGCCGAGGCGGCGCGCACCATCGCGCCGGTCGATGCGGTGTACGTCCCCGACCCGGTCCGCCATCAGGCGTATGACGCACTGGCGACCGTCCGCCAGGCCGTGTACGCGGGCGCGTGCGAGCCCTTCAGCGCGTTGAATCGGTGGCGGGTGGGCACCGAAACGCCTCCAGCGCCAGGCCGGAGTGGTGACGTGGACACTGCGAGGGGAGTGCGGTGAACATCTACCTGTGCGGCATGATCGGTTCCGGCAAGAGCGCCATCGGCGAGCGTCTCGCGGCGGATCTCGGCTGGACCTTTTACGATCTCGACCGCGAGATGGATCACGAGTTGGGGCGCAGCTTTCACGAACTTGTGCGCGAGCAGGGCTGGCTGGCCTTCCGCGAGCTCGAGTACGCCATCTGTTCCCGGTTTGCACGAAAGCATCGCAGCGTGGTGGCCCTCGGCGGGGGAACGGTCCGATACGCGTGGAATCGAGATATTCTGCGGGGGACGGGCACGATGGTCCTCCTGGAAGCGGACCTCGCCGTCCTGGCGGAGCGGGTGCGCCGGGCCGATCGGCCGCGGGTGAACCCGGGGGTGTCCCTGGAGGAAGATCTGCAGCGGATCTGGTCGGCGACTTCCCACCTCTATCGCGACGCCGCCGACCTGGTTTACCGGACGGATGCGGGCGGCAGCGTCGAGGAGGAAGTGGAAGAGATCCTGTCGCTCCTCAAGGCCCGGGGGGTTGGTTGACGGGCGAAGCTCCCGGCCGGCAGTGCACCCTGAAACCTGGCCTCCCTCCAAGAGGTGACCGCTAGCCGCTCCCCGAACCGCCGACGCGCGAGGTGGAGTCGCGCTCGGAGATCGAGATCATTCCGCCCCCGGAGGCGCCGGGGCCCGGCGCGTCGCCGCAGGCGCGTGGTCCGGGCCACCGGATTGGCGGAGCAGCTCCAGGAAGCGGGCCGTGGTCGGCGCCAAGGTCTTGCCGCGACGATAGATGATGCCGAGCGGGCGTACCAGCTCCGTCATGGCGAGCGGGATCGCCGCCAGCGTACGATTCCCTACCTCCTTCATGATCGTGGGCTGCGGCAGGATGCTCACCCCGGCGCCCACGGCGATGGCCTGTTTGATGGTCTCGGTGTTGTCGAATTCCATCACCACCTTCGGCCGAGCCTGGTGCTGACGCAGGCACCGGTCGATCGCCTTCCGGATTCGCAGGTCGGTATCGAACGCGACGAAATTCTCCTCATTCAGGTCGGCGGGGGCCACCACCCGGCGTCGGGCAAGCCGGTGCGAGGGGTGGCAGACGAAGACCATCGTCTCGGAACGCCAGGCCAGGAGGGTCAGCGAGCGGTTGGCGGGGGCATAGGCGAGAATGCCCAGGTCCGCCTCGTCGTTGAGGACGGCCTCGACCACCTTGTCCGGGTGCAGGTACTGGAGGCGGATGCGTGATTGGGGGTACAGGGACATGAAACGCCGGGTATGTTCGCTCATGATGTGGATGCCGACCGAGTAGATGGCCGCCACCCGCACACTTCCCGCCACCTGGGTCCTCGCAGAGGCCACCGATGCGCGGAGCGCCTCGAAGTCGTCCAGGAGGGAGCGGCCCCCCTCGTAGAAACGTTGACCTTCCGGGGTGAGCATGAACGGACGCTTGCTGCGATCGATCAGGCGAACCTCCAGATCCGATTCGAGCTGCTGGATGGCCTGACTGGCGGCGGACTGGGACAGTTGGTTGAGCGCCGCGCCTTCGGAGAAGCTCCGCAGCCGTGCGATGTCGCAGTAGAGTTTTAGGGTGTCGAGGTTCATGGGGTCGAGCCCTCTGAACGGGAGGCGCGGGGGGAGCGAAACCGCGCGGTGCCTCCGGTTTCCGGGCGAGGCCGCTGTCAAACGGTGACACGATACTATATAAGTAATCCTAATGTAAAGTATATTTCCTGTTTCGTGTAACTTATCTTGACGCCTCCGGCCACATTTGCGACACTCCCCCCAGGTCGGCGAAGGCGAGGTGCCCATGGACGGATGCAGCAAACGAGACGCTGCCGTTCGTGAGGTGGGTGGGCTCCTGAACGAAAGGTAAGGGTAGCAAGGATGGCGCATCCGGATCTTCCCAGGCAGCAAGGACTCTACGATCCCGACTATGAACATGATAGCTGCGGGGTCGGTTTCGTGGTGGATATCGCGGGCCGCAAATCCCACCGGATCGTCGAGCAAGCGCTCACGATCCTCAAGAATCTGTTGCATCGCGGCGCTTGCGGGTGCGAGGCGAACACCGGCGACGGCGCCGGGATCCTGCTCCAGATCCCCGATGCCTTTTTCCGTCGCGAGTGCGCGCGACTGGGGATCGCACTCCCACGGCCGAAGGAATATGGGGTCGGTATGGTCAGCCTGCCGACGGACGCCAACGACCGGGTAGCGTGCCAGGCCCTGTTCGACCGCATCGTACGAGACGAGGGGCAGATCCCACTCGGCTGGCGGGATGTCCGCACCGACCGCGGGCCCATCGGCGACACGGCGCGCCGAAACGAGCCGGTCTTCCGCCAGATCTTCATCGGCCGGGGCGGTTCGCTCCGCGACGCGGCGCAATTCGAGCGCACCCTGTACCTGATCCGGAAGCGGATGGAAAACGGGATCCTGACGAGCGGCCTCGAGCAGAAGAACTACTTCTACGTTGGGAGCCTTTCCTGCAACACGATCGTCTACAAGGGGATGCTCTCGGCCGATCAGATCGAGGCATATTTCCCGGACATCACCGACCCCACCGTGGAGAGCGCCCTGGCGCTCGTCCACCAGCGCTTCAGCACCAACACCTTTCCGACCTGGTCTCTTGCGCACCCCTTCCGGTATCTGGCCCATAACGGGGAGATCAATACGTTGCGCGGGAACATCAACTGGATGCGCGCGCGCGAGCGGCTGTTCGAATCGGACCTCTTCGGGGACCGGATCCGCGACCTGCTGCCTGTCATCCGCGAGGGCGGCAGCGATTCGGCGATGCTGGATAACGCGCTGGAGATGCTGGTCATGTGCGGCCGCTCGCTCCCGCACGCGGTGATGATGCTCATCCCCGAAGCGTGGAACAAGCACGAGAGCATGAGCGCGGAAAAGAAGGCGTTCTACGAGTACCATTCCTGCCTGATGGAGCCGTGGGACGGCCCCGCCTCCATCTCCTTCACGGACGGGACCGTGATCGGGGCGGTCCTGGACCGGAACGGGCTGCGGCCATCGCGCTACTACGTGACCCGGGATAATCTGCTGATCCTCGCATCCGAGGTCGGGGTGCTCGATATTCCCCCCGAGGACATCGTGCTCAAGGAGCGGCTCCACCCCGGCCGCATGCTCTTGGTGGACACCGCCCAGGGCCGGATCATCGACGACGCGGAGCTGAAACGGACCATCGCGTCGGAACAGCCTTATGGGGAATGGCTGCGGCAGCACGCGGCGCACATCAACGACCTGCCGGCCGCCCCGGTCCACGCGCCGGACCATCAGACGGTGCTGCAGCGCCAGCAGGCCTTCGGGTACACCCATGAGGATCTGCGGATCATCATGGCGCCCATGGCGACGCGCGGCGAAGAGCCGATCGGATCCATGGGGAACGATACCTCCCTGGCGGTCCTCTCGGATCGGCCCCGGATGCTTTACGACTACTTCAAGCAACTCTTCGCGCAAGTGACGAACCCGCCGCTGGACGCCATCCGTGAGGAACTGGTGACCTCGATCGAGAGCACTGTCGGCCCCGAACGAAATCTGCTCAGACCGGAGCCCGAGAGTTGCCGGCAAATCACCATCCCGTCCCCCATTCTGAGCAACGAAGAGACCGCGAAGCTGCGCCACATCACGAGCCACGGGTTTCGATCGCTCACGCTGCCCATGCTCTTTCCGGCGGCCGAGGGGAAACGGGGCCTGGTGCGGGCGCTGGAGGCGTTGTGCCAGAAGGTGAGCCAAGCGATCGAGCGCGGCTACAGCATCGTGGTCCTCTCTGATCGTGGCGTCGATCTCGAACACGCCCCGATCCCCGCGCTGCTGGCGACGGCAGGGGTCCATCACTACCTGATCCGCAAGGGGATGCGGACCACGGTGGGGCTGGTCATCGAGACCGGCGAGGCGCGCGAGGTGCACCACTGCGCGCTCCTGATGGGATACGGCGCCGGTGCCATCAACCCCTACCTCGCCTTCGAGACCCTGGATGACATGCTCGCGCAGGGCGGATTGCCCGACGACCTGACCCACGAGAAGGCGGTGAAGAACTACGTCAAGGGCCTCAACAAAGGGCTCCTCAAGGTCATGTCGAAGATGGGAATCTCGACCATCCAGAGCTATTGTGGCGCGCAGATCTTCGAAGCGGTGGGCCTCAACGAGGAATTCGTCAACGAGTACTTTACCTGGACGGCGTCCCGGGTTGGCGGCGTCGGACTCGAGGTCATCGCCGAAGAGGTCCTCCGGCGCCACCGGCGGGCGTTCCCGGATCGGCTGATCCGCAAACCCGACCTGGAGTGGGGCGGGGAATACCAGTGGCGGCAGGACGGGGAGAATCACCTCTTCAACCCCGACACGGTGTTCAAGCTGCAGCACGCCTGCCGATCCGGCCAATACGGGGTCTTCAAGGAGTACAGTCAACTGGTGAACGATCAGAGCCGCCGGCTCTACACGCTGCGCGGGCTGCTGGAGTTTGCGCCGGCCGCGACCCCGATCCCGCTCGAAGAGGTCGAGCCCGTCGAGAGCATCGTCAAGCGTTTCGCGACCGGCGCGATGTCCTACGGATCCATCAGCCAGGAGGCGCACGAGACGCTGGCCATCGCGATGAACCGGCTAGGCGGCCGGAGCAATACGGGCGAAGGCGGGGAGGACTCCGCGCGCTTTGTCCGTGATCCGAACGGAGACTGGCGGCGGAGCGCCGTGAAACAGGTGGCGTCAGGCCGCTTCGGTGTCACCAGCGAGTATCTGGTCAACGCCGAGGAACTTCAGATCAAGATGGCGCAGGGGGCGAAACCTGGCGAGGGCGGGCAACTCCCCGGCCACAAGGTCTATCCGTGGATCGCCAAGGTGCGGCATTCCATGCCGGGGGTCCAGCTCATCTCGCCGCCGCCGCACCACGACATTTACTCGATCGAGGATCTGGCGCAGCTCATCTACGACCTGAAGAACGCCAACCCGGAGGCGCGGGTGAGCGTGAAGCTCGTTTCCGAGATCGGGGTGGGGACGGTGGCTGCCGGGGTCAGCAAGGCCCACGCGGACGTCGTCCTGATCAGCGGGCACGACGGGGGCACGGGCGCGTCGCCGCTCACCGCCATCAAGCATTCCGGGGTCCCGTGGGAGCTGGGTTTGGCTGAAACGCAGCAGGTCCTGGTTCTGAACAGGCTGCGGGATCGGATCATCGTCCAGACCGACGGACAGCTCAAGACCGGGCGCGACGTGGTGATCGCGGCACTCCTGGGCGCCGAGGAGTTTGGATTCGCCACGGCCCCGCTGGTCGTCATGGGCTGCGTCATGATGCGCGTGTGTCACCTCAACACCTGCCCGGTGGGCGTGGCCACCCAGGATCCCGAGCTTCGCAAGCGGTTCACAGGGAAGCCGGAGTACGTCGAGCGCTTCTTCCGCTTCATTGCGCAAGAGGTGCGCGAGTATATGGCGCAGCTCGGGTTCCGCACGGTGAACGAGATGATCGGCCGCTCGGATCGCCTCGAGACGCGGAAGGCCGTCGAGCACTGGAAAGCCAAGGGGCTCGATTTCTCCAAGATCCTGGCGCGGCCCGAGGTCGGACCCGACGTCGCCGTGCGTCGGGTGGTGCCCCAGGAACACGGCCTGGACAAGGCTCTGGACCATGTGTTGGTCGGTCGCTGCGCAGCGGCGCTGGAGCACGGGACGCCAGTGGCTCTGGAGTTGCCCATCAAGAACGTCAACCGGACCGTCGGGACAATCCTCGGGTATCACCTCACGAAGCGGTACGGCGGCAGCGGGCTTCCGGATGACACGATCCGCATTCGGTTCACTGGGTCCGCCGGCCAGAGTTTCGGGGCGTTCGTTCCCTGTGGTATCACCATGGTCCTGGAAGGGGACGCCAACGACTATTTCGGCAAGGGGTTGTCGGGCGGCCGCCTGATCGTGTTCCCGCCGTCGGTTTCGCCCTTCCTGGCCGAGGAGAACATCCTGGTCGGGAATGTTGCCCTCTATGGTGCCACCTCGGGTGAGGCCTTCCTCCGAGGCGTGGCAGGGGAGCGGTTCTGTGTTCGGAACAGTGGCGCGCACGCGGTGGTCGAGGGCGTGGGGGATCACGGCTGCGAATACATGACCGGCGGGCGTGTTGTGATCCTGGGCGCGACAGGTCGGAACTTCGCGGCCGGCATGAGCGGCGGGATCGCGTACGTCCTGGACGAGGCGGGAGACTTCGCGCGGCGGTGCAACCGGGAACTGGTGGACCTCGAGCCACTGGAGGACGCGGAGGATATCGCGCTGGTTCTCGCGCTCATCCGCAAGCATTCGGAGCACACTCAGAGTAATCGCGCGGCCAAGGTGCTGGCTGCGTGGGACGCTCTTCGGGCGAAGTTCGTCAAGATCATGCCGCGGGATTACCGACGCGTCCTCGGCGCCCAGGCGAAGGCCAAGAGCGAGGGGCGCGAGCCGACCTGGAATGAGCTGCTGGGGGTGCAAAATGGGTAAGCCGACGGGTTTCCTGGAGATCGGGCGCGAACTGCCCGAGCGACGGCCGGTGGCAGAGCGGGTCACGGACTGGCGGGAGATCAACCGCGAACTTCCCGAGGAGAAGGTACGGGCGCAGGGCGCGCGCTGCATGAACTGCGGGATCCCCTTCTGTCACAAGGGTTGTCCTCTCGGGAATATCATCCCCGACTGGAACGACTTGGTCTATAAGAACCGCTGGCGCGAGGCGCTGGACCGCCTGCTCGCCACCAACAATTTTCCGGAGTTCACCGGACGGCTTTGCCCGGCGCCGTGCGAAGGATCCTGCGTCCTCGCGATCAATTCCGACCCGGTGACGATCAAGCAGATCGAGCTGGAGATCATCGAGCATGCCTTTCGGCACGGCTGGGTCAAACCGGAGCCACCCCTGGTCCGCACCGGCAAGTCGGTTGCCGTCGTCGGTTCGGGGCCTTGCGGTCTGGCCGCCGCGGACCAACTGAACCGCGCCGGCCACCGCGTAACCGTCTTCGAGCGGGCGGACCGCATCGGCGGGCTCTTGCGCTACGGTATCCCGGAGTTCAAATTAGAGAAGGGCATCCTGGATCGGCGCTTGAAGCTCATGACGGCGGAGGGGGTCGTTTTCCGCCCCAACGCCGAGGTCGGCGTGAACATCTCAGTGGAGGAGCTCCGGTCAAAGTTCGACGCCATTCTCCTCGCCGCCGGGGCGACCCTTCCACGTGATCTCAAGGTGCCCGGGAGGGATCTCGACGGGATCCATTTCGCCATGGAATACCTCCCGCAGGGAAACCGACGCTGCGCGGGCGATACGGTACCCGAAGCCACCCTCATCTCGGCGACGGGTAAACGGGTGGTGATCATCGGGGGTGGGGATACCGGAGCGGACTGCCTCGGAACGGCCCATCGCCAGGGCGCCGCTTCGGTCACGCAGTTCGAGCTGCTGCCGCGGCCGCCCGCGTCGCGCACCCCGGACAACCCGTGGCCGCTATGGCCGAATATCTTTCGAGTGTCCACGGCGCACGAGGAAGGGGGTGAGCGAGACTACTGCATCTCGACACGCCATTTCTCGGGCGATGAAGGCCGGGTGAAGCGTCTGCACGGGGTCCGGGTGGAATTCACCCCAGGACCGAACGGGCGGCCGACGATGCGAGAGTTGCCGGGGACCGAGTTCGAGATGGACGTTGACCTGGTCTTCTTGGCCATGGGGTTCTTGGGGCCGGAGCGGAACGCGATGCTCGCGCAACTCGGCGTCGCGATCACGGAACGCGGGACGGTGGCGGCGGACGCCAATAAGATGACCGACATCCCAGGCATCTTCGCCGCGGGTGACACGGCGCGCGGCCAATCGTTGGTCGTCTGGGCGATCGCCGAAGGGCGGCAAGCGGCTCGGGGCATGGACGCGTATCTCATGGGGTCGACGACGCTTCCGTAGCGCGGGCGCCGGATTCACCCCGTCTTGCCCCGCGGGTTCGCGGACGGTAGGCCGTTGTCAAAGAATCATTTGACCGGAGAAATTCCGGAAACGGCATAAGGAGCCGTAACGAAATTACAAAAAAATGGCCAAGTTATTTCGTAACGGCTCCTAAGACTTGACACGACTCTTTTCGGGGGGATAGAGTAGTCGAAATCGACGCCGACGGCTTCTCCCATGCAATCGGGGCCCGCGCTTGCTTTCGCCGGAACGGCGGTGGTTGCGCGGGCCTCTCGCTATCCGGGACCGAGCAGGGACAGGGCGACCATGGCCGAGACGGCCGACGTTCTGATCATCGGTGCGGGCATCGTCGGGTGCAGCCTCGCCTATCATCTCGCGCTGCAGGGTGCGTCCCGAGTCGTGGTGGTGGACCAGGACTTGATCTGCTCCGGCTCGACGGGGAAGTCCGCCGGGGGCATCCGGCAGCAATTTGCGACGGCGCTGAACGTCGAGCTCTCCCTGGAAAGTATCCACATGTTCGATCGCATGCCCGAGGAACTGGGCATCGATCCGGGTTTCCGGCGGGTCGGATATCTCTTTCTGGCATCTACGCTGGAAGAGTTGACGCTCTTTCAGCACAACGTGGAGCTGCAGCAGCGTTGCGGCGTGCCGGCCCGGATCGTCGGTCTTGACGACATTCGACGGCTGGTACCCTTCCTCCACCTCGACGGGATTCAAGGCGGAAGCTACTGCCCCACCGACGGGTACGCGGCGCCGTATGAGGTGACCATGGGCTATGCCGCCGCGGCGCGGCGGCGCGGCGTGCGCTTTCACGAGCAGCGGGCGGTGACCGGAGTCCTGCGCGCGGGCGACCGGGTGACCGGGGTGGAGACGCGCGAGGGCCCCATGCACGCCCCGGTGATCGTGAATGCCGCGGGGGCGTTCGCCGGGCGGATCGGGGAGATGGCGGGCGTGGAGGTGCCGATCAAACCGTTCCGGCGACAGCTCTTCACCACGCATCCGATTCCGGCGTTCGCCGAGGAGCCGCCCTTGACCATCGACTACCATCGGAACTGGTACTTCCGGGGCGAGCTGGGCGGCTGTCTCTTCTCGGGTCCGAAAGACGAGGAGAGCACCTTCAACACGAACGTGGACTGGGAACACTTGGCGGAGAGCGTGGAGCAAGCCGTGGTGCGCCTCCCCATTCTGGCGGAGGCGGAGATTCACCGAGGATGGGCGGGCCTGTACGAGATCTCGCCGGACAACAACGCCATCCTCGGTCCGGTCCCGGAACTTCGAGGCTTCTACGTCGCCGGCGGCCACAGCGGCCACGGCTTCCAGCACGGCCCGATCGTCGGGAAGCTGATGGCGGAACTGATCCTCGCGGAACGGACCAGCATCGATATCGGGGCCCTCGGGATCGAGCGTTTCCGGGCCGGGAAAGCCGTGCTGGAGCCGATGACGATGCACCAGGCGTGAGACCGGCGGCAGTCACCAACAGGAAAACCGGCGATGCGTGAAACGCGACTCATCATCGGCGCCAGCGAAACCGATGCAAACCTGTTTTATGCGACGCACTTCTTGGCGCCCGACGCCTTCGTGTTCGTCTGGACCCCCCAGGAGAAGATTCTCTTGATGTCCGATCTGGAGGTGGATCGGGCGCGGGGGCAGGCCCAGGTGGACACGGTGCTGCCGATCCGGACATACGAGGAGCGCGCCAAGGCCGCGGGGGTCGCCCGTCCGGGCATGCTGGATTCGCTCTGCGCGTTCCTGGCAGAGCGGGGCATCAACCAGGTTGTGGTTCCTGGCAGTTTTCCCATCGAATTCGGCGACGGGTTGCGCGAACGCGCCATCGAGGTGCAAGTCCGGAAGGAACCGTTCTTCGAGGAACGCCTCGTCAAGCTTCCCGCTGAGGTCGATGCGATCACCCGGGCCATGCGACGGACAGAGGCGGCGCTGAATACGGCGATCGATGCCATTCGCGAGGCGGACATCGAGAACGGGGTGCTTCGCTGGAAGGGCGCTGTCCTGACGTCCGAGCGGGTGAGGCATCTGATCGGAGCGCAGCTTCTGGAGGACGGCCTGATCGGCCAACACACCATCGTGGCATGCGGGGAGGCCGCGTGCGATCCCCACAACCAAGGGAGCGGACCCCTTCGGGCGGGGCAGACGATCATCCTGGACGTGTTCCCACGGGATGAGGAGAGCCGGTATTTCGCCGATATCACCCGGACGGTGGTCAAGGGGCCGGCCCCCGAGACGGTGCGGAGGATGTATCGCGCCGTGGCGGATGGCCAGGCGTGCGCATTCCGTCTCATCCGAGACGGCGCCGAAGGCGAGGCGATCCATCGGGAGGTGCACGCGGCGATAGAACGGCATGGTTTTCGGACCGGCGAAGTGGGCGGGCGCATGGAGGGCTTCTTCCACGGGACAGGCCACGGGCTGGGTTTGGACGTGCACGAACTCCCACGGATCTCGAAGGTGCCGACGACGCTGCGCACGGGGAACGTTGTGACGGTGGAACCCGGGCTTTACTATACCGGCGTGGGTGGGGTACGGCTCGAAGACGTGGTGGTGGTCACCGAGAACGGATGCGTCAACCTGACGGCCTATCCAAAAGAGCTGGAGGTCTAGATGTCCGATCTTCGCTATCGAACGTCCCGTCTCAAGGTGTATGCCCAGCTCTTGCCCGCCGGGACGGCCGCGGAGGAGCGGCGGCAGTTCCTGGAAGA
>Ga0316616_100000119_pt1 | contig 19807 bp, 18 predicted proteins | sample OWC_Aug_M1_C1_D1_FD_207660 | JGI IMG/M metagenome (GOLD analysis project Ga0316616, IMG submission 207660) | Wetland soil microbial communities from Old Woman Creek delta, Ohio, United States - OWC_Aug_M1_C1_D1_B | ecosystem: Environmental > Terrestrial > Soil > Wetlands | place: USA: Ohio... | reverse complement strand
AAGTTGCCGGGTTTTGCCTCAGCCGATTGATCATCTCCTCGCCATCCATCACGGGCATGTTGATGTCTACCAAGGCGAGGTCAATCCAGTTCCCATCGATTACCTTTAAGGCTTCTTGCCCATTGGCGGCCTCATGGACCTCGCCCATGGGCAATTGACTCAAATGTAGGGTCTTGATGATAATCGCCCGCATCACTGAACTGTCATCGACTACGAGAATGTTTAATGCCATGGTTTGCTCCCCTGTGGGTTTCCAATGCAGTCTCACTCTTATAGATTTTTCAATTGTCCCCCGCTCTTAATCGTCACTTTCCCGGTGCCGATTTCGAGGGACATCGTCCTTGAAATGCTGCCGCCCACGTCATAAGACTTTAGCAACAGCCCGTTCTTCCAAAGGAGTTTCCTTAACACGACGAGATTCCTCTTGCCGATCTGAAAGAAATCGTCTTCTTCATTATTCCGTGAGTTCGCGCCTCCCGCTACCCTGACGTCCAGTCTTTGTCTCAGAGCACCGGTTTCGAAACACTCGATGAGTAGCTCCGGGAACCCTGTGTCTACAAACATGAACGGGTTCCTCTGGGCCTTCGCTGGATCGATCGTAGAAAGGGGGAGCATGACATGGAGCATTCCGCCCACGCAGGCTACTGGATCGTGTACAGTAACGCCCAGGCAACTTCCCAGTGCGTGGGTTATAATCAAGTCACCACTCTGAGCTGAAACCTTCATGTCAGCAACCCCCACTGTGTGTATCACTCCTCACGCCCCGAAAGATCATTTAGAGTCATATTTGACGTAGACGGCAGGCTGCACATAGCGAAACTTATGTGGCGCGCCCGCCAAGCTTTCAGAATGGCCGACGAGAAGATGGCCTCCTGGTCTCAGAAAATTCCAAAAACGGTCAACCAGTTTTCCTTGAACCACCTTGTCAAAGTAGATCATCACATTACGGCAGAAAATCGCATCGAAAGGACCCCTCATCGGCCACTCTCCCATCAAGTTTAAGCGGGCAAAGTGGACACGGCGGCGTAGCGGTTCAACGACCTGATAACGGCGGACGGGCCTTGTCTCAATGCAGGTGAAGTATTTTGAAATCAGCAAGGGTGGTACGTCCTGAAGTTGTCTTACGCCGTAAACACCCTTTCGGGCATGCGCTATCATCGAGCTCGAAAGATCCGTTGCCAGGATCTCGATATCCCACAGGCCGTGGTCCTGGATCGTTTCCTGAAGCAGAATGGCAGTGGAGTATGGTTCTTCACCGGAGGAACAGCCGGCACTCCAGACTCGGATCTTCCGGTTTCTCAGACCCGGCACGATCTGTTGGCGCAGGTAGACGAAGTGCTGAGGCTCGCGGAAGAAACTTGTCTTGTTCGTGGTCATCGCTTCGATCATGGCAACCACCTCCCCTTCGGGGCGGTCGTGTTCCAAGTGCTCCATGTATGCATCAAAGCTTTTCAGCCCCAGTGACCGCATCCGCTTTGCCAGACGGGCCCTGACCAGCTCCTGTTTGCCAGGGTGTAAGTTGATTCCGGTCATTTGACCCACCAGCTGGCTGATCCTCTCAAATTGTGACTTTTTCAGCTTAAGGGGCGTTAGTCCCATGTCCATTCTCGCGTCCTTGCTCTTTGTCTCATTCTTTTTCTCAGAAATGTCTGAGGACGTCTTCGTCGTTTTCTTTTTCCTCGCCTCCGCGGAAGGGAGTGACTTCTTCCAGAGCTTTCCGGGTGGACCGTCTATCCTCTATAGGTTTTTTGGCCTTGCTTTGTTTCCGTTTGGGCGCACCCGGGACGACCTGGGTCCGGCCTTCTTGGGGCCCATGGCGGACGAAGTCAACGGTCGCATGGCGGAGCCTTTCAACCACATGCCTTGCCCTGTTGGCCGCTGGGTCACCCCCGTTGTAAGCCCCGTTTGAGCTCCCTGATGAGTTCCCTGCGAGAGCGATGAGTTCCTGAATCATGCCTTTGACCTGCCCGACCTGGGCATTGAGCTCCTCGCCAGCCGATGCGGACTCCTCGGCGCTGGCCGCATTGTTCTGTGTCACCTGGTTCATCTGAGCTACGGCAGCAGCCACCTGCTCGATGCCCTGAGCCTGTTCTTTACTGGCGGCCGTGATCTCGGAGACGAGCTCACTGACTTTCTGCACGCTTGTGGTTACATCCTTCAGGGCTTTCGCCGTCTCAGAAGCCACGCTGACACCCTGATCGGCGTCCTTAACCGACCCCTCAATGAGGGCAGCTGTATTGCGGGCGGCCTCGCCTGCTCGCTGCGCGAGATTGCGAACCTCCTCGGCCACCACAGCAAAACCCTTGCCTGCGTCACCGGCGCGAGCTGCCTCAACCGCTGCATTGAGTGCCAATAAGTTGGTTTGAAAGGCGATCTCATCAATCGTCTTCACGATCCTGGAGGTAGCGTCCGAGGATCTTTTGATCTCCTCGATGGCTGCGTTCATACGGTCCATTGATTCTTTCCCTTTGTTGACCAGGTCTCCAACCTCAGACATGAGCCCGTTGGCCTCCCCGGCATTGCTTGCATTCTGTTTGGTCATAGAGCCAATCTCCTCAAGGGAGGAAGACGCCTCCTCAATGCCCGAGGCCTGCTCGGCTGTACCCTGGGCCACCTGCTGGCTGGCTTGCGAGACCTGATTCGATGCGGACGACATCTGCTTGACCCCTTCGGTCAAACCCTCCACCACCCGATGGATCGGTCGGGTGATTCGCAACGACATCAGGAAAGCGGTGACCAACGCAATTCCGGCGATCACAATGCCTATGAGGATGAACTGGGTTCTCATCCGATTGACCGACGCGAGGACATCCTCTTTGAGAGCCGACGAAACGATGACCCATTGCATCGGAGGATACTCCTGGAAGGAAGCAAATCTATTCTTCCCCTCCCAGACATACTCCATCGCGCCGTTCTTCTTGCTTAGTATTTCTTTGCCGAATTCTGTGGAACTTAAGTTCAATTGAAAAATTTTCCCTTTGTCAGGATAGGCGATCACGTAGCCTTCTCGGTTGAGAATATAAGCATAGCCATGATTTCCGAATTTTACATTTTCAAAGGAAGCCGTAACTTGCCTCCCCCATAGTTCGGCGGCAATCACCGCGACAGCCTTATTCCGGTCTATGTTCCCATATATCGCTTTGGCCACGATTAAGATTGGCTCATTTACCTCCTTCGATACAAACATCTCACTGAGACAGACTTCTCTGCTGCTAAGCGCTTTTTGAAACCATGAACGGGCGGATTCTTTTCCTAGATCGGCTTTATCTTTGAGTGTTGTAAATTTCACATGACCTTCTTGATCCAGAAGAAAGACCCCTCGAATGGCCGGATATCTTTTGATATATTCGGTAAACGCCCTGAGCGCCATTTCTTTGGTTCCGTCCTCGATCTTTATGCCCACTTCCATATTATTGATCGCATCCTGCAGAGGAAAACGGAGATTATCCATTTGCATCTTATAGATGGTCAGGAAAGTATCCAGCTGTTCGATCCCCTTTGCGGCCATGTTCCTCATCTGGACATTCGTCTCATCTACCAGTATCTTCGAAGACTTCGAATAGGAGAGAATGCCCATGATTAACATCGGGACCGTTCCCAGTAATAGGAATGTGATCATCAGCTTTCTTTGAATCCCATGTCCAAATATCGCTGCCATCTTCATCGATATCCCTCGTTATGCATCGCCCCATTCCGAGGTGAATCATCCTGGCCTCTCAGAACTTGCTGAGGACCTTCTCATCGACTTCTTTGTCCTCTGGGAAGGGAATCACTTCCTTCGGGTCTTTCTGTGCGAACCGCTTACTTTCTGCCGCCTTCCTGGGCCCACTCTGTCTCTGTGCGACCGTGCGTGTAGTTACTTGGACCTGGCCCTCCCGGGTCGCAGGGTGGAAAAGGTCGGCAGCCCTATGGTGTAGCCTCTCCACGATATGCCTTGTCTGGTTGGCACCTCGGACACCCCCGTTATGAGCTCCGTTTGAGTTCCCTTCGATTGCGATAAGCTCCTGAATTATGGACTTGAGCTGGTCGACCTGGGCATTGAGCTCCTCGCTGGCGGAGGCTGACTCCTCAGCATTGGCGGCATTGGCTTGCGTCACCTGGTTCATCTGAATCACAGTGGTAGCCACCTGCTCAATTCCCTGAGCCTGCTCCTGAGAGGCGGCAGCAATTTCGTCGATCAATCGTGTGTGTTTCCCGGCAATATCAATATTCTCCTTAAAGGCGTCCCGTGTCGATTGAGTCAACTCATTTCCTTTCTTGACGGCCTTCATCGTATTTTCGATGAGATGACTGGTATTCTTGGCAGCCTCTGAAGCCTTCATCGCAAGATTGCGCACCTCGTTTGCGACTACCGAAAATCCAGCCCCGGCCTCACCGGCCCGGGCGGCTTCGACCGCCGCATTGAGGGCCAGGAGGTTTGTCTGAAAGGCAATTTCATCGATGGTCTTGACAATCTTACCCGTTTCGTCACTCAGCGTCGTAATCTCGGCAATCGCCTGGCCCATCTGGCTCATATGGTATTGCACCTTCTCTATGATCTGCCCGGCCTCATTCATGACCTCCTTGACCTGCCGGGCACTGTCGGAGTTCTGCTTGGTTATGGAGGCAATCTCCTCAAGAGCGGAAGAGACCTCCTCTATGCCCGAGGCCTGCTCGCTTGTACCCTGAGCCACGTGCTGGCTGGCCTGGGAAATCTGACCTGACGCAGACGACACCTGTCCGACCCCCTCTGCGAGGCCCTCGATCACTTCATGGATCGGTCGTTCGATTGAAAAGATCAGAAAAACGCTCAGGGAGGAGACGATTAACAGACCCACGATGCCGGAGAAGATGATTTTGATGGTGATCTGCTCGACAATCCGCTGACCAGGAGTATTCGGTCCTCCCACGTTGTCCTGTACAGTCATGACCGTGAAGAAACCGATTGCCAGAATAACCAAAAAGAAAACAACCGGGAACATTAAGATCTTTGTCTTCAAGCTCATTTTCGGGGGACCTCCTTTTCACGGTTGCCCCATTGGTTTCGGGTGATCAGGAAGAACGCGACCCTCTTTAGGGTTTGCTTCTTCTCTGCCGGTTTGATTTTTCCCAAGAGAATATCCATTGAGGCCTGTCTATCTTTCGTGCTTCCCTTATGGTTTTCTGCCTTTGCCCGGTTTGTCCGGTTGAGGTCCTGTCTTTTCCGCGGAGCTTTCGACGAGGGCAACCTCCTGTTCGGTGAGGACCCGATCAATATCCAACATCGTCATTACCTTTTGGTCAACCTTGCCCATTCCCAGGATGAAGTCGGTCCTAATGTTGGCTCCAAAAGATGGGGGAGGCTCAATCTGATTCTGGTCGATATCGAGCACATCGGAAACCTCATCTACAATGATCCCCATGGTCATCTCCTGAGCGGTGTGCGTCAGGTGTACCACGATAATACAGGTCCTCTGGGTATCCTCTTTGGCCTCTAGCCCGAACTTAAGTCGCAGATCGACCACAGGGATGACCTTGCCGCGCAGGTTGATGACTCCACGGACAAAGGCCGGGGTGGTGGGAACAGAGGTCACATCCATCATCCCCATAATCTCACGCACTTTTAAGATTTCCAGGCCGTACTTCTCATTGGCCATGAGGAAGGTTAAAAACTTTCCTCCTTTCAGGACTCGACCTTGGTTGACCCCATGGGTTTCCTGTCCAGCCTTAGCCACAGTTGCAGTTGTTTGGTTATCCATCGTTTTTCTCCTCATCTAAATGTTTTGAAGACAACTTCACCTTGTTCCATTAAGTTCCTGACTAGCACACCACCTCCCTCGGGATCCCCGAATCCGATGTTTGCCTGGCCAGGAGGGCGATGCCCTGGGGATCGAGGATCAACCCCACTCGACCATCGCCAAGGATGGCCCCGCCCGCAATCCCCTGGACTTTGCCGATTCCGTCTCCTAAAGGTTTTGCAACCACTTGCTGCTGTCCGACTAATTCGTCAACAAGGAGTGCGCAACGCTGATTCCCTTCGCCAATAATGATCAGAAGTCCTCTGGTCGGATCCTCAACAGCGTCTTTGATATTGAAAAGGCGGTGGAGCCGAAAGATGGGCAACACCTTTCCATTGAAGACCACGACCTCGCCCCGCCCGACGATCGTGGACAATACTTCTCCATTGGGGCGGAAACTCATATCGATGTTGACGGTTGGCAAGATGTAGCGCTGATGGCCCACTTTGACTAACATGCCGTCCGTAATCGCCATGGTGAGAGGCAAGCGAACGGAAAAAGTGCACCCCTTGCCAAGCTCTGAGGAAACATCAACGCGACCCCGGAGGGTTTCGACAGCTTTTCGTACCACATCCAGTCCCACGCCCCTGCCTGAAATGTCCGTCACCTTATCCGCTGTGGAAAAACCGGGCTGGAATATCAGGTTGATGATCTCGGTGTCGGACATATTCTGGCCCGGCTGGATCCACTCTTTTGAGATTGCCTTTTCTATGATCTTGTTGCGGTCCAGCCCTCTGCCATCATCCGATATCTCGACCACGATGTTTCCGCCGGAGTGATATGCCTTCAGTAACAGCGTTCCTTCCCCCGGTTTTCCATTTCTTTCCCGCTCACGGGGAGGCTCAATGCCATGATCCACGGCGTTACGGACGAGATGAACGAGGGGGTCATTGATGAGATCGACCATATTACGGTCGATCTCCGTATCCTCCCCTATTGGAACAAAATTGATTGTCGTCTCCCGCCTTCGAGCCAGGTCACGTACCAACCGGGCGATCTTACCAATCGTGGGTTTGAGCTGGACCATTCGCATCGACATGGATAAGTCTTGTACTTGGCGAACGATTTTTTCTGTATGGTTCACCTTTCGTTGGAGCTCAAGGTAGTTTCCTGAGTTGACCGTCTCATCCTGTGCGACCATGGAGTGGCCGATGACTAACTCCCCGACCATCTCAATCAGACGATCCAGACGGTCCGTGCGCACCCGGACTGACATTTCTGTCACGGGCTCGCTGCCTGCCATGCTGCGTTGTTTTCGCAGGGCCTGGCCCACTTCCGTGAGGGATGCGATCTCCGACCTGACCACAGCCACGCCGACGGGTTGATTAGTCTGATCGGCGACAGCCGCTTCTATCTCTTGGCGGCCGGCCTTCCCCTGAGCCACGAGAATATCACCCAACCGAGGCGGCATCTCTTCGACTCCGCCTGGTTCATCGCAGACGTCTTCAGAGATCCCTGCGGCTTCCGGTTCGCCCAGAAGAGCCATCAACTCATTGAGCCCATCCGGTGCAGCCATTGGCACTCCGCGCAGGGCATCCTGGGCGGTTCTGATGAGATCTTTCAGCATGTCCACCGAGCGGAACGCAAGATCGGCGTACCCCCCGACACAGCGTATTTCTTTGTCTCGGAACCGACTGAAAAAGGACTCCGCCCCATGGGCTAGCTTTGATATGTGGTCGAGGCCGAGAAACCCGGCTGTCCCTTTAACGGTGTGGAAAGCACGGAAAACGGTGTTGAGTGCTTCGGTGTTTTCCGGGTCGGGTTCGAGTTGCAACAGGGCGGCCTCCGCACTTGAGATTAGGTCTCGGCTCTCGGTGATGAATTCCTCCAGGAGAGCCGGATCAATCTCGGATGGCAGCGCATTGAAGCGCTCGGCCTCAGGACCTGATCCGACAGTCGGCACTCGATCGGGGTCAGGGTCTGAAAGGGGAAGGGCGTCCCCGCCGGATTTCTCCACAGCGTTGATGGCCTCCTCTATGAGCGCCCCTATGTCAGCAAGGAGACTGGACGGGTCAGAGGTCTTTCCCTCTGTCATCTGGTCGATTCTCCTTACCGCTTCAATAATAGGTCCTTGAGCGGAGGGCGGGGAGGAGTCTGCGATGAGTTTGAGCCCCCTGCGCACATGAGCGAGATCTGCAAGATCGGTCGGTTCGACTTGAACAATAAGTGCGGCAATGTCATCGAGAGTAAGTTTGTCGTCGCTCATATTACCTTCCGCGTTCTTGAACGTACTTGCCGATAGCAAAGCATTCCATCTCTTCCTTCCCCGTCTACACCCTCTTTTCGGATACTTTCTCGACGTTTACGATTGCGATCAACTTATCGTCCACCTTGCACTGCCCCTCTAGATATTTCGCCCGTTCAGCAGGCAGGGTGAGGAGTGCTGGCTCAATCTTGCTTAACAGTACCTCGATGGATTCGACGACTTCGTCCACCAAAAACCCTGTCTCAAAAAAACCAGACTCAATGGCTATAATCCTAGTTTTCTCGGTCGGCTCTTCATGAGGCAGCCCCAAAATAGGCTTTAAATCCGTGACGGATAGAATATATCCTCTCAAATTTACAATTCCTGCGATATGTTCTGGGCATGAGGGCAGATACGTTATCTTGCCCACTTTGATGACTTCTTTCACCCTTGTTATCTCCACTCCGTACCATTCTCGGGTGAGCCGAAAGACGATGAGTTGTAAGGTTTTCTCCTTTGGCGCTTCTCTTTCATAGAGATCTTCTTTATCCGGGCCCGTATCTTTAGCGGCCTGTGCTATCTCGTCCATTCTCTGCCACGGCATTTCTTTTTCCATCTTCTCCGGCATTTCTTAAGTCGAACAATGGAGACAATTTTCCTGAGACCTGCGCTTACGACCCAGGTTTTCTCAAGAACCCCCTGATCTTCTCAATGAACGTTTTCCCCTCAAAAGGTAAACCGATATACCCGTCGGCACCTGCTTCCTTTGTGATCTGAGATAATTTCTCCTCGTCTTTGGCAGACATGAATACGACCGGGGTATTTCTGGTCTTTTCTTCTTTCTTAAGTACCCGGCATACCTGGCTTCCATTCATTCCCGGAAGGTTGTAATCCAACAAAATGAGCTGATATTGACTCGCTTTTGCTTTTTCAACGCCTTCCTCGCCCGTCTCAACTGTCTCCACAGAGAACCCACCTGACTCGAGCCTAAACTTGAGCATCGCGTTTGCTGAAGGACTATCCTGAATAATCAGTATCTTTTCCACCCGTCAGGCCCTCCCTTCATCTAATCAACTTGTAATATTTTTTCCAGATACTTAGGTACACGGGGTTGACTGCAAATTTCATTCCATGCTAGTAGTGTTTAGTCAGTGTTTACTCCATATTCCTCTACCAACTAATCACTTATCCATAAATACTTCAATCAAAACCCCCAATTCATCTATCCTTCCTTACATGGGGAACTATTCTTAGACTAAAATCAGCGCCGGGGGCCGGGAAAATTCAAAGAAGATATAGAAAATATTGTAGATATAGATGACATATAGACCCAAAAGAGACAAAAAGTGTCACCTAGGCTGAGCAGTTTTTAACTACGAAAAAGCATTAATGAACGTTATTCCAAGCGTGGGTATAGGTCAAAATTCAGCCAAACAAAGGAAAAAACATCAAATGAGGAGATTCTGAGGGTCAATTTGGGAGGAACAAAAGGACTGTTCTAAAAAGATATGATTCATTCATTTGATGATACAGGATACAGACCGATGGCATGGAAGTAATCTCGCGTTTTTTTAGATTGGAAATTGGTAAATTCTTTAGTAGAGAGATACGATGAAATCGCCTTCTTTCGAGACCCGCTCACTGTCATTCAGAGGGTCCATAAGGTGAAATGTGTCACGTGCGTATTGAGCTTATTTCTGCTCCGGCAATCTGGGTTTGTCCAAGGGGATGATCTTCTCAGGGTCCATCTCCCCGAGGTCGGGTAAATCCATTTTTCTCCTGAATCTTCTTGCCTTCGGCTCAGGCGGACGATTCTCAGGGTTTGGTGCCAATTCTTCACGAAACGTCCTTTTCCCGTTTTCTCCCACCAGTTTGACCATTGCAGACACAATGTCTTTCATCTGAACTGCCTGGGCACTCAGTTCCTCTGAGGTGCTTGCTGACTCTTCGGCATTTGCGGCGTTCCGTTGGGCGATCTTGTCCATTCCATCAACAGCCTTGTTTACCTGATCAATCCCTTGGGCCTGCTCGCGGGAGGAAATGGCAATTTCACTGACAAGCTCTCCCACCTTATGCGTTCCTTTCGCTACCTCGGAAAAGGCCTCACCGGTCTTTACGACAAGGTCAGACCCCTGTTTGATTCTCTTCACCGTCCCGTCAATCAGATGAGAGGTGTTTCTAGCTGCCTCTGCGGCCCGCATCGCAAGATTCCTCACTTCCCCTGCTACGACTGCAAACCCGGCTCCCACCTCTCCGGCGCGGGCTGCCTCAACGGCTGCATTTAACGCAAGGAGATTGGTCTGGAAAGCAATCTCATCGATAGTTTTGATGATCTTGGCTGTCTCTTCACCTGTCTTGGAAATCTCCTCCATCGCCGAACTGAGTTCTCCCATGGATCGATTTGCTTTGATGACCACCTCATTGGATTCCTTCATTAGTCTGTCAGCCTGATCTGCGTTTTCTGCATTCTTCTTGGTCCTGGAGGAAATCTCTACCAGGGACGAGGAGGACTCTTGGATGGATGCGGCCTGTTCGGATGCGCCCTCGGCAAGCATCTGGCTCGCAGATGAAATCTCCGTAGAGGCGGACGAGAGCTGTTCGGCACCCTCATTCAGGTTATCCACGATACGGTTGATCGGGGTGCTGATACTTCTTTGCACGGTCCACAATATGATTGAAGCGGCTACAGCAATAACAATGATACCCGCTAGCATAATGATATTTCTCATGTTTCTAATAGGGCTCATTAATTCTTTCTTGGAGATAACGAGACCTACGCCCCACTGGGCAGCCTGAATGGGAGCAAAGGCGACAATCTTGTCATCCCCTTTGTAGGGGCATTCCTGAATTCCCTCTTCAGAGGCAATCATTCGCCTGGCCACGGACTCCATTCCTTTGAGGTCACCGATATTTGCCTTCATCATCAGCTCCGTCTCGGGGTGTACGATGATCATGCCTTTGTTATCCACCAGGAAGGCAAACCCTGTCTGCCCAAGCTTTAGTTCACTGATCCTTTTGTTCAGGGCATTCAACTTCCAGCCTGATACAATGGCGCCAATAGTACCAATCCCTTTATCTGCCGATTTTAGGGGTCCCGCAACGATGACGTAGGCCCCTCCTTTCTCCGAGGCCTTTACCTTACCGATCACGGGTTCTCCTTCCAATGCCTTCTTGAAGTATTCCTCCCCGGAAAGGTCGGTTCCACGATATTTTCCCTCAGACGTATCCGCTATCACAATGCCCTTTTCATCTGTAAGGAAAAAGAGTTCATAGGTATTCTTGTCATGAAAGGTAGTTGTATTCTTGTCAAGGTTAAACTGCGCTATCTCCATAGCCCCGGTCTCAGTCAAAGTCTTTACAGTCTCGTGAATAACCGGATCATGGGTGGAGGCATTTCTGAGCACGCCTTTCTGCGTATCAAGCATAATATTTACTTGGTCGGCCACAACCTGTTTCAATACGGCCAGTTGGTTCTTTTCTTGGTTATTCACTGCTCTGGAAGCCCATTGAACAGTGAAGATCTCCAGTGCCAAGAGCGGGATAACAAGCAGAGCTAGGCCACCCAAAACCAGTTTCGTCCTCAGTTTAGTTCTTCCCATTTCACTACCTCCTAGCCAGATTAATACGATTGCTATGGATTTTTTTAGAATTTTTTGCTGCAAGTTTCATTCCACACTGCCACCGCTTATTCACTGTTTACTCCATATGTCATCATCGACCAGGCCGTTTCCCTTGAATTCCCTGATTAAAACACCAAATCAATGCTTTCTTTCTTAAGCAAGTGGTTCCTTTCCCCTGAGAAGCAGGTGTGGCAGGAAGGGGGACTCGGAATGAAAAGGAGTCTGAAGTGCGCGAAAAATGTCAACGATTGATCCTTAAATTACAATTTTTTGTTTATAGACCTTGTAAAAAATTATCCATTCCAAATTCCAAATGGGGCCGTCCGATTGTCTGGATGAATGCGTTAAGTTATAGTTATTAAATAGAAAATACTTTAATATATGATGAAATAATTATTGCCTATTCCTCAAGGAGTCATCTTCGCGGTGAATATCTTATGTGTTTGATGTGTTTGAATGATAAATTTCTGATCACATATTCAAATTATCGACCTCTTGTTGAATATTTGATGAACTTTTGTATTCAAATTCTAAATCCGCTCACAATTTCTTTCCGAAGCTAAGTTGTGGCCAGACTCTTGTTTGTAAATAACGTGTGTATGGGTATCTAAACCGAGGGTTCAATGGGTTCCTCGGTAGAACAGTGTCATCTTGATTTTCTTTTCTTACCCAGCCCTTCGATCAAGAATCAACGAGATAAAGCCGCCAAAAATCGTCATAAATTTCGTTCTCGTGATGTCATTATTTTTTAAGAAACCATTTAAAATCAATTCGTTAGACGAGTCAATTTTTCTTGGCATTGAAATTGCTCATGGTAGAACCAAATGGTTGAATCAAATTTGCAGATAATCCATAACGACGTAAGCGGAATCCGATAAATCAAAGGAGGAGGAATCATGAAAAGCATTACTTTGAAACACAGAGAGAGGTGGAGTTCATTTTATGAGTTTCTCTCAATGGACACAAACTCAGATTTCCTGGAGTGGAAACACTTCTTTAAGAAACTATCGAGTTTTTTTGACGAGTCCTCTGAGTCAGATTCGGCCAAGAAGGTTGGTGAAAACTGGCGGAAATTTGGAAGGCATACTTAATCTTCCCTAAGGATATAAAATAACCTCATACACCCCTGCTTTGTTTCATCATGGTCTAAAATTGCCCAGACGAGGACCTTTCATGGCCATTTTTTACCAGATGTGTGTGACTAGAATTCTTGAATAATTCCAAAATATCCAAAAATATTGACAGGTTCCAAAGGCTTTTGAATATGGCATCCAAATTGCATTCCCACACTTGCCTTACGGGAACATAGAAAACCCTCGTAAAGTCAGTTTGAGGGGAAGTAAGTAATGTTTGGAATATTGCGAAGCGAATGGTCAAGACATCGATTGGGGGAAGATCGATCAGTGCCCTAAGAATGTAGAGGGAAAAAAACATCTAAGAAAGGAGAAGAGTATGAAGTCGATGAAGTTTTGGAAGTATCTTTTGATTATTGGAGTAGTGACCCTGTTGTGCACGAATGTTAGCCTGGCGCAGAAGAAGAAAGTCCTGTTTATTGACTCCTACCATGAGGGCTATGAGTGGAGTGATTCAATCGTTCGTGGCGTGAAGAACGTTTTGGGAGACAAATGCGAACTCAAAATTCTTCGGATGGACACCAAGAATAATCCCTCCAATGAGTTCAAGAAAAAGGCAGGAGAGAAGGCAAGACAGGAGATCGATGCCTGGAAGCCCGGTGTGGTCATTGCTGCGGACGACAATTCAGCGGAGTATGTTATCGTACCTTTCTACAAAGGCAAAGATCTGCCCTTTGTGTTCTGCGGGTTGAATTGGGATGCTTCGATTTATGGGTTTCCCTGGAATAATGTGACGGGCATGGTCGAGGTGTCCATGGGAACCCAGCTCATCGATGCCATGAAGAAGTTCGCCAAGGGGGATAGGAAAGGGTTTTTATCTGTCGATAATGAGACGAGCCACAAAGAATTTGAAAATTGGGGATCTAAGTTGAAATTGCGGTTTGAACGGGATCTGCATGTGAAAACCTTTGAGGAATGGAAAAAAGCCTTTATCGATCTTCAGGGGCAGGTGGATATGCTCGTTCTCGAAAATAACGCAGGGATTAAGGGATGGAATGAGGGAGAGGCTAAATCATTTGTGCGAGCTCAGACAAAGATCCCGACGGGCTGTATCCATGACTTCATGGCAGAATATTGCCTGGTTGGATACACAAAGATTGGCGAAGAGCAGGGGGAGTGGTCAGCGGGTGCGGCCCTTCAAATCCTCTCCGGCAAATCTCCAAGGGATATCCCCATCGTGGCAAACCAGAAGGGGACACTCTATGCGAATCTGGGGGTTGCGAAGAAGATGAACGTGACCTTCCCGCTCGCCACGCTGAAAGCAGCAAAAGTCATTAAGGATTAACGGAGGAAGAGAAAAGAAGGTTTTTCGGATCGAACGAACAAGGAGAAAATCCATGAAGAATAGAAGTATCCGGACTACGCTTCTGGCCCTGGTCGCCCTTGCCTTTCTTGTGACCGTCGTAGGCGTCATCGGCCTGGCGAGTTATCTGACGGGAGGGATTATCCGGGAGATAGCCGCCATCGTTGACAGCAGCCAAGGGGATCTCTATGCTCTAAAGCTGGAAGGAATTAGTGACAAACTGCAAGGGGCCCTCACCGACCTCCAGAATACCCTTAAGGAAACAGGGTTGGTGGGGACATCCATGGGAAAGGACTATGAAACAGAGGCTCAGGAGAATGTGTTGAAGGCGTTACGGCAACAGTACTACGAAGGCAAGAAGGTTGAGAACGACTCCGTCTATTTCTTCATCGTCGATGCTCGGGGAACGGTAGTCCTTCATCCCACCCTGCCTCAGGGGGACACCTCCCTTGCCCAGCTTGATTTTGCGAAGCAGATGCTGGAGGGAAAAGAGGCATCCTTCAGCTATCGGTACAAGGATACGGATAAATGGATGTTTGTTAAGAAGTTTGACCCCTGGAAGTGGAGCGTGGCGTTTACGGTTCCTGAAAAGGTCAAGTATGCGGGTTTCGATCGGGTCAAGAACTCCCTCTTCGGATTCAGAAACAAACTTGCCCTGATGATCGTGGTATTGGCAGTGGTGGTCATCAGCATTCTGGCGGTCTTTATCGGCCACTATGTGACCCAACCCATCCAACTCGCCGTTGTGGGGTTGACCAGGGGGGCGGATCAGGTTGCCTCTGCTTCAAGGCAGGTCTCTTCCGGGAGCCAGTCCTTGGCTGAAGGGGCCTCGGAGCAGGCGGCATCCATTGAAGAAACCTCCTCTTCCCTTCAAGAGATGGCATCCATGACGAAGCAGAATGCTCTGCACGCAGCTGAGGCCGACAAACTCGTGAAAGAAGCCAATCAGGTCGTGATTCAGGCCGACGGAACTATGAGAAACCTGACCGTTTCGATGGAAGAGATTTCAACGGCGAGTGAGGAGACTTCAAAAATTGTTAAAACGATTGACGAAATCGCATTCCAGACGAACCTGCTTGCCCTGAATGCAGCCGTTGAAGCCGCCAGGGCAGGAGAGGTGGGAGCCGGATTCGCTGTCGTTGCCGGCGAGGTAAGAAGTCTGGCCATGCGAGCGGCCGAAGCTGCCAAGAGCACCGCGAATTTGATCGAGGGGACGGTGAAAAAGGTCAAGGAAGGCCACAACCTTGTTAACCAGACGAACCAGGCCTTCTCCGGGGTGGCCAAGGGTACTGCCAAAATCGAATCATTGATTGCGGAGATCACAACGGCCTCCAATGATCAGGCCCAAGGGGTTGATCAGATCAATAGGGCTGCGATTGAAATGAATAAGGTTATTCAACGCGTCGCAGCCAATGCCGAGGAATCGGCAAGCGCTTCAGAAGAGATGACGGCCCAGGCCGAACAGATGATGGAGTACGTCAGCGGATTGGTAGCCCTTACTGGAACCAAAGGAGATGGCGGTCTCATCACAACATCTAAGGAAATGATTGAACACGCTTTTCAAGGCATAAAAGAGAAGAGGAGAGTCGTCAAGAATCAGCTCGATGCGCCCCATCAAAAAGAATTCAAAACTGACCCAGTTGGAGAATTTTCCCAGGAATAAACTATGCCCATGGAGGACCGGGATGAGGATCCGGTTCTCCATGGATGCCGCCCCTTTAACGAGAAACCACTTCTAATCATTCCGGTATCCTTTTTACTATCGTCGACAATCTCTCCGTATTTTCTCTCTTGTCTTAAATCCTTATCGGCGATTGATCCAGAGTCTTTGGCGACTCCTTGACCTTGTTCAGCACTGAACCAGGACTTCTCTATCGCCTTACAGTCTGAACGATTTTATGAACGACATCGGGCCAATATTTTGAAGTTGAAGAAGGGAGGGCATAAAAAAAGGGCTGGGATCACCAGCCCTTTTTACTATTTTTCAGACTTAATCGATCTGTCTTAGTGCGATTCTGACTCTAATGCGATCGCCTGCCTTTGAGCGATCGTAATTTTCTCGGCGGCGGCTCTCTTTTTAGCGATGCTCACCCGGTCCGCCTCCACATAGTCCACAGCCTTCATATCACAGAAACGAACACACTGCGGATCTCCGTCGCAAAGATCACACTTAAAATTCTTCCGGTCAATGACACTGAAATTCATCGCACCAAAGGGACAGACCGCTACACAAGACCGGCAGCCGATGCAAATATTGTGATCGACCATCACCCGGCTGAGGGTCTCATCCCTGGAAATGGCCTTGACGGGGCAAACCGTCATACAGGGAGCATCCTGACACTGCTGGCAGGACATGGGGATATAGAGTCCTTCTGTCTCCCATTTCATAACTTTTATGCGGCTTCTGGCCGCGTTGGAGACTCCATCATGAAAAACCGAGCAGACGAGCTCACAAAGTCTGCAGCCGGTACACTTTTCTGGAGTGATCGAGAGTACCTTACCCATGGGTTCCATTCACGTTCTCCTTTCACAGAAATCATAGCAAGTGGGATGGTTCTTTTTCCAGGCCGAGCTTCTTGAGCGTTTCCGGTTTCGGAACGCCATTCTTATCCAGGCCCTTGTATTCATACAATTCGTCAATCATCTTTTCGAATTTTTCCCGATCGATGACCCTCCCGACCACATCGAGGGCACCCCTTCGAGCAGGCTCATCAAAGTAGCGGTGATTGAGCATATCGCCCTTTTTGAGATCGTATCTCGTCAACCCCTCGCGAAGGTTAAACAGACGCTCCATCATGTTAGATCGCACGGCAGCGTCCCAGATTTCCCGTGGAGTCAGCTCCAGTCCGGTATTGTAGTAAAGCACTCTGGACCAATCTTCAAAGTTGGGAAGCGTCGCGCCCAGAAAGGTGGTGTGATACTTACAGATGCCCATCGAATCCACCCCCATGTAACAGTTCTCATGCCAGAAGACCTGCCATGGCTTGCCGATGTATTCCGTATGTTCTGAGCTCAAGGGCCCATCGTAAGGCACCGGGCTGCTGTAGATTCTTCTCATCACTTCCTGCGGCAAATGGTAGAGGTCGATGGCCGGACGGCTTCTCAAATGGTCTGAGCCACGGGAAGAAGTAGCAATATTCAGCGCAAGGGCAGGGGTGGCCCGCTCATCAGAGTGGAGGTTGCTCATCCCTTTGACCTGAATCAGATAGTCAAAGGAATTCTTTCCGATCTTCTCGGAGGCGATGATTCCTCCTTCAGCCAGGACATTACCCAACCAGCCCTTTCTGAAGCAAATGCGCTCAATCATCTCCAGGAGAGCCTCGCTGCTGCCAAACCGCAATTCGAGGCCATCGGTTTCCTTGTTGGTAAGAATTCCCAGTTCATAGAGCTCCATCGCCCAGGAGATGAGGCTTCCGATTTCCAGATTGTCCACACCCCACTGATCGACCAGGTGATTTGCCACCAACAGGTTTTCGAGGCTTGGAATATCCGGCTCTGAGGAAAAAGCGCCCTGGGACGTATATTCCGGACCCTCATCATATTTTCCCGCGTAAGGCCCGGTAGGAATTTTATACTTGGCCCGGCAGTGGACCTGGCAGCCAAAGCAACCTGTCATGTGGTAGGGACCGATCGTCTCTGTACAATTGTCGTCGATCGATTCCGGCTCAACCTCGTCACAGTAGAGCATCTGGTTATACTGGAAGTTTCTGGTCCGGACACCTCCCCAGGAATTCGTGGCGCCCCAAATAAAAGGGGTTCCAAGGGTTCCCTGGGTTTGATTCACCTTCGCGCTGGTGATTTGCTCAATAAAGCGCTTGTTGTATTCGAGGGCTTCCTTCGGATGGGCAATTTTTATATCCATGGTTCCGCGGGCAGCAACGGCCTTCAAATTCTTTGAGCCCATGACCGCTCCCATTCCGGTTCTTCCGCCTGAATTCTTAATTCCCGTCATCACATTGGCATACCTGACGAGATTCTCACCCGCCGGACCGATTACCAGACTCTTGACGTCCTCATCCCCCAGTTCATCCCGGATCGCCCATTGAGCATCCGTGACCGTCTTCCCCCAAATATTTTTGGCATCCCGGATCTCAATTTTGCCATTGTGGACCCACAGGTAGACAGGTTTTTCCGCCTTACCCTTGATGACGAGATGATGGAAGCCTGCCCAGGCCAACTCAGGAGTGAAGAACCCTCCCATATTACAACTCCCCAGCATGCCGAGCGGTGATTTCGCCATGACATGGCATCTCGAGGTCGCTGAAGCCAGGGTGGCACATAGAACCCCGCCACTCACCATCACCGTATTGTCAGGGCCAAGCGGGTCACATCCTTGTTTTGTGTGATTATAAAGCAGATAGGCATCGAGACCCCGGCCTCCCAAGAATTTTTTCCGGATCTCAATCGGGATGGACTTGACTTCTATTTTACCTGTCGAGAGATCAATAATTGCCAGCTTCCTATTTAGGGCCATCTTTCTTAACCTCCTTCATTTTTCTTGCGAATTCCTCATCGGCTAATCTCTTATTCACCTCCCACACCGGACCTCTGATGCGGGGAAAACCATCTTTAACCCAGGCGACACGCCATTCCAAATGACAAACAGGACATTTCACCGTAGGCTCTCCAGATTTCGGCTGAAGTCTTCCCATGCAACTGGGATTATGGCACCTCACCTGGCCGTAAGTACGGGTACTCCGCAGGCTCTCGGCTGTTGAAAGTCCTTCTTTTTCGGTCCCCATGACAACCTCCTTTCTTAAGGCAAAAGATGAATAATAGATGGGCTTCGGTTCTTCGTCGTGCTGCAAGACACGTTCATAATGGTGAACGGCAAAAACATACCACAGATGTTATTAAACGAAATTTATCTCTTTGTCAAGATAAACTTTATCCCCTTAACTTATTGATATCGCTCTAAGATTCTTCCCTCTCCGGATCGAGTTTTATTGGGTAATAATTATATACAATGGGTAATATTTTGTATGAATTAGTCCGTTTTTTACAGATTATTGTTTGCCTTGGCGGTATGTTCACCATAGAGAACTCCCACCACATGGCCGGAAGGATCCTTCGACGCGTTGTCCTTTTTCCTATCTCGAGGACGGATTCCACCATTCTATCCAGGTGCCCTCCCTGCTGAACGTGATGTCTGTCGCCGATTCGATCTGACGGATCCAGTCTCCAAGGTACGATGCGTGGTGTATGATGAGCGGGGTACTGTGTTCAGGAAGGATATCTTCAAAGAACCGGTGGAGAAATATATTCCTGTCCGTTTCCTGCATTGTTTCACTGTCATCCCAGGGTGTGGGACGTATAAAACCGTGATTTGCCCCTTCCTCCCGTCGGTAGAGGAAGGTGCTGCTGTACCGGTCTTTCAAGCTCCGCAGCGTTTCGACACATTTTACGATATCTTCCACGGTAATCCCTTTGCAGAAATATTGAAGCAACCGATCGCAGAATGATTCAAATCCGATCGACGAAAACATGATTTTTATATCCTGACTTCTTGCGAGGGAAAGGATGTGCACGAGGTCGGAGGCATGGACATTGATGTCGTCGACCCGACAGACCAGGTTGATCTGAGATAGCTTGATCTCGTACCGTTGAGCGCCCTCGAGCAGCTTTCCGAGAGAGCGAATGGGATATTCATCGATCAGTTCAAAGGGAATCTTTTTTCCGTCAACCTCAGGAAGCCCTTCAATTTGAGCCATGAGCCTGTCACGATCTAAGGCCCCGTGGTAACCCTTATCCCGTGAAACATCGCAAAAAATGCATCCTTCGCTCCGAACTTCTATTTCTGGGGAACCTTT
>Ga0316616_100000118_pt1 | contig 19877 bp, 31 predicted proteins | sample OWC_Aug_M1_C1_D1_FD_207660 | JGI IMG/M metagenome (GOLD analysis project Ga0316616, IMG submission 207660) | Wetland soil microbial communities from Old Woman Creek delta, Ohio, United States - OWC_Aug_M1_C1_D1_B | ecosystem: Environmental > Terrestrial > Soil > Wetlands | place: USA: Ohio... | reverse complement strand
ATACAGACCACGATACACGATGCAACAGGCCCAGCAAGAGTATTATAAAAAAATCTGGCAGGTTCTTACTGACATTGAGAAGGGAATGAAATGAGAATAGATGAGCTGGTAGAGAAATATCTTTCTGAAGATGCGGCCACAGAGAAGTATCAAAATAGGGTTAAGCAATTAGAAAAGGTTATGAAATCTGCTAAAACTGATATTCAAAAATTAAATCTCAGATATGAAATCGACCTATTAAAAAAACAGATAGAAATTGCGAGGAAAAAAGAAAAGAGGACGAAGTAATGGAAAAAATAGACGATAAGATCAGTAGATTTTTGGGCGAAGAACTCGGCGAGTGTCCATTCAAAAAGACCGGCAAAAAGCGATTGAGAAAAAAGGCCAACGAGGTCAAAGTTTTTCTTGATCCAGAAGAAGAATACGATGTTACAGAAGCAAAAGAAAATCTCAAGGCGCTTATGAAAGCATTTGGCGGCCGCATGTATGCCGGCGATCCAGACACCGTAACTCTTTATCCATTCAAAACCGGCGACCATTGGGAAGTTGTTGTGTCAATCGAGGACTACGATCCAATATCATACGGTATTAATGTTTATATCGACAACGACTTAATTGGTATGAGCGGTTATTACTCAATAGAAACAGATGAAGTCGATATAAGAACAATCGAAACAATCGGCCGCGGCCAGAAAAAATTTTATGATGCCACACAAATGCTACGCTACGAAGCTCAAAAAATAGGGAAACTGGACAATGGATAATAAATTCAAGAAATATCTGATAACAGAAGGAAGCGCTCCCGTAGCATTGATGAATATGCTTTCCGATATTAAAAAAATCGACAAGGATTTTGACAAGAACCTCAACTCCATCAAAGCAATGTGGAGAGATGGTGTGATTGCGGATGATGACTACGAAAGCCTTGTAGACGCCTACAAACATATCGTAAAGGGATTGACGATCTTCGATGATATTTTAGATGGTACGGTAAAGACATTGAGGGGAAAGTAATGGAGAATAAATTTAAAAAATATCTTACCGAAGTAGATTATACCCCCAAACCAATCAAAATTAATGATGAATTAGATAATACTACTATGGTCATTCAAAAGAATCCAAGCTCAAAAGAATGGAGGAGAGCCGTTCCACCCGAAATTATTTTAGTTTTATCCGTCAACGGCAAATTCTATTTAAGTCAGAAAGGATGGGAAAAATTTAAAAGAGAGATAGATGACTATATCAGGGAAAAATAATGGGAAAGATAGCCGAGATAATGGAAAGATATCTAATAGAAGATATCGAATATAGTCGAGCCTATAAAGAATGGCGTAAAGCTAAAGACGAATTGATAAAAATGAAAAAACGGGCCGACGGTTTATCTGGTGATGCTAAGAAAAAGGAGAATGAGAAAATAGAACAGCTTAAAAAGAAAGTTGCTAATTTAGCGAAGAAGAAAAATGCTGATGTATATTATAGTATCCGCTTAGATCAACCGATAGGAAGCAAGATGAAAAAATAAAACAAGGGCGTTGAAAGCCTTGATATATCTACATTTGAAGGGTATCCTTACGGATACCCTTTTTTATTATAAATAAATAGTGAATAAACCTGTTATTATGTGATGACATTTAATAACATCACTATAACATATAGGAGGGTCAATAAATGTTTGAGGAAATCTTGAAGATGCTAGGCATCGAGAAACTTGAAGAAGCACAGATTACCTCTATCAAGGCAAAGCTCGAAGATATCGTTGATATCAAAGCCCGCGAAAAGTCAGACAGCCTGCTCAAAGAGCAGTCAGAAAAACTTATCGAGGAGTATGAGGAGAAATTCGAGCAGTATAAATCGGATGTCACAGGAAAGTTTTCTAATTTCGTGGACTCCGTTCTTGAGGAGGAGCTCACGCTTCCAGAGAAAATTGTTGAGTTCGCTAAGAAAGGCGAGCTGTATGACGAAGTAATCTCAGCACTCAAAGTCAAAATGGCTATTGATGAGGGATTGCTCACAGAAGAAGTTAAGACACTTTTGAGAGAGGCAAGGGATGAAATCTTGAGCCTCAGAGATCAGCTGAATGAAGCCACAGGCGCAAAGATGTCTCTTGAAGAAGATGCAAAGAAACTTGCAGCACATCTTTATTTGAGGCAGAAGTGTGACGGTTTGGTTGAATCACAGAGGAAAAGAGTTTTGGAAATCCTTGACGATCTTACAACGAAAGATGAGATTGACAGAAAGTTTCAAATTGTTATTGATCACGTTCTAAAAGAGGACGATATTCCGGCTACACCGGCTGCTGACCCACACGATCAGAGACCGGATGATACGGATAAAGGCGATACCCCTGCACCCGCTGGTTTACCAAAGGGGTCAGAGGAGCCTGAAGCAGAAGCCAAAACCTTCCAATGCATTTGCACGAAGTGCGGCGCTCAATCATCTTCCAAGACAGCTTGTGCTACCACAGCGTGCCCAAGTTGCGGCGGGGGAATGAAAGACGATGAATCAGCTACACCAGCTGATGAGTCAGGACAAGGCCAGATGGAAATTGACGATCCAGACGGCAAACCAGTGCAGGAGAGTTTAACTCCGTTTGATAATGAAATTCAAAAGTATGTCAAAATTCTGAAAGAGAACAGATTTTAGTTTAGGAGGATAATTCACAAGATGAATACAAAGGATTTGGTAAAGAAATGGGAAGCCATTCTTAATGAAGGCAGAAAGTTCAAATCTAAGAAAGTTCAAAGAGCAACTGCTGTCATGCTTGAGAATGAGCATAAGTACCTTACCGAAACCGGCAACTATACTCAGACAGGTCTCAATAGGAATGACGGTTATGCAACATCTGGTGATTTTCATCAGATTGCCGTTCCTATGGTTAGACGAACATTTCCTGAGCTTGTAGCTCACGAAATCGTAGGCGTTCAGCCAATGACCGGTCCCGTAGGGCTGGCTTTCGCACTCAGGTTCAGAGCGGGTCAGACATATAACTCGGCTGCTAATACAGAGCTCGGTTATAACACCATTGACACGACATACTCTGGATCTTACACGACATCCGCTGGTGAAGCTTATGGTTCTAATGTCACCGGTGATATCGGTCTGGGAATTGGAACAGGCGTGGCCATCAACGAAGTCAATTTGACAATCGAGAAGGCACAGGTCGAAGCTAAGACCAGAAAACTCAGGAGCCGTTGGTCTCTTGAAGTCGCTCAGGATCTCAAGGCTATGCACGGTCTTGACCTTGAGGAAGAAATGATGGACATTCTCGCATATGAAATCACAGCTGAAATCGATCGTGAGATCGTAGACGCCGTGAATGCAATTGCGGAAGCATCAAGTTGGTCATACTCAACATCTGCAGACGGTAGGTGGGAATCTGAGAAATACAGAAACCTCTACAATGTAGTTGTTCGTAGAGCCAACGAGATCGCAATCGACACCCGTAGGGGCGCTGGTAACTTTGTTCTGGCTGCACCTTATGTTTGTGCCGCATTTGAAGGTCTATCAAGTTTCGTTATCCATCCAACGGATGGCGAAATTAATACATTGGTAGCTGGTGTTGCCAAAATGGGTTCTCTCGACGGCCGCATTGCGGTTTTCAGAGACACATTCGCTGCATCCGACTACATGACAGTTGGATATAAAGGCCCGTCAGAGTATGACGCAGGTATTATCTACCTCCCATACATTCAGCTGATGGTATCAAAGACGATTTACGAGCAGTCATTCCATCCAACCGTAGGTTTGATGAGTAGATATGCTATCCATAATCATATCTTTGGTGCAAACCTTTACTACAAGAAGGTAACGATTACCGGCTTGCCAACCTAATGTGGTTAATATAGTGTAATAAAAGACCCTCTGGAGCGCAGGTTCCAGAGGGTTTTTGTTTACTTTTAGACTAAATACTGGTATAATAGTATAAGTGAGGGATGACTATGCCTGTATTAGATAGAAAAGGATTAACTGAATTAATGGATATGGATCAGCTGCAACAGGATGTAATAGATGTGGCCGCTGAAACCGTATCTGTAACAGAGGATGAAGATGAAGCTGTACGCATCCTAAAACAGAATATTGAGAAGGCCAATGTACTTCTCGATAAATGTATTGCGGAAATGAATAACGGTAACTTTTCGGCCCGATTAGTCGAAGTTTCGAGCCTTTTAGTTAACTCAGTTACCACCGCGAGCGGGCAAATCCTTGCCCACCAAGACGCACAGCAAGGTTTACAAATCAAAGAAAGTATGATAAGATTAAAGTCAAAAGAAGTTCTCATTAGAGAGAAATATCTTAGCGGAAAAGAAGCTAAAGAGGGCTCCGGTACCAATCAACAACTTGTAATTACCGATAGAGAGACCATCCTGAAGTTTCTGCAAGACAAAAACGAAAAGAAAGAAGTCAAACAGGTTGTTTCAACACAACCAAGATTGGAGGACACTGATGATGCCAAGTGATTTTAGGTCTATTATTCTTGACCAAAGGAAAGAGAAGAAAGCTACGATGTGGGAAGGTACTTGTCTGGATTATCTCTACAGAGCGAAGGAAAATCCAGAGGTAGCAAATCTATCGCCGGGTCGTATTTACAATATGATTATGAAACACGGCGTAGAGGATGTTGATATTTCGTTCAAGACGAGAGGCTATGAGGATTTGGTCAGATACAAATTTTTCGATGGCAAGATTTTCGGAACCCTTGAGGCTCTGCATGACATTATGCGTTTCTTGAAAGCAGCGGCTCGCAGAACGGAAACTGGAAAGAGGATCCTTATTATGGTGGGTCCGGTTTCTTCTGGAAAGTCTACTATTGCTAACCTTATCAAGAGAGGATTGGAGGCAGATGATACTCCAAGATATTCTGTCAAGGACTGCCCTATTCACGAAGAACCGCTACATCTTATTCCAAATGCGGATAGGGAATACTGGGAGAAAGCTCTCGGTGTCAAGATAGAGGGAACACTTTGTCCTGTCTGCCAGCATATGATAGATGAGCAGTTTACGGACACTGATGGTCACATAAAGTGGGAAGAAGTTCCGGTTGTTCAGCTTCAGTTCAATGAACAGAAGCGAGTTGGTATTGGAACATTCCAACCATCCGATCCGAAGTCTCAGGATATTTCTGAGCTCATCGGTCGTGTCAATATGTCCAAGATGACCCGCTACGGTGAGACAGACCCCCGCGCTTACCAGTTCAACGGTGAGTTGCAGGTTGCCAATGGTGGGTTGATTGAATACATCGAAATCTTGAAAGCGGATGTTAAATTCCACTATGTCTTGATTACGGCAGCACAGGAGCAGATGATTAAAGCTCCGGGCTTCCCTCAGATGTATATTGATACCCTTATTCTATCCCATACGAACCAGACGGAGTTCGACAGCTTCAAGGCTGAGAAAAAGAACGAAGCTCTGCATGACAGGATGTACCCTATTATGGTTCCGTGGAACCTTCGTGTGGACGATGAAATCAAAATCTACGAGAAGATGATCCGTGAGAGTGACTTCCGGGATATCCATATATCTCCTAACACCCTCAGAATTGCGGCTCAGTTTGCCGTGTTGACAAGGCTTGTTCCTTCGCCAAAGGTTTCTTCTCTTATTCAGAAGATGAAAATCTACAACGGTGAAATCAGCGAGGAAATGAAGAAGCAAGAGATTGATGTGAAGGCTCTCCGTCTGGAAGGGCGAGAGCAGGGTGAGGGAATGAAAGGTATTTCCCCACGATTTATCATCAACGCCTTGAATATTGCTCTTGGTATCAAAGAGGATAAGAAGTGTATCAATCCTATTGATATCATCAGAACGCTGAGGTCTAACTTCCAGCATTCCATCGGTATCGCCGAGGAAGATGCTAAGCGTTATCTTGGCATCCTGATTGGTGAGAAAGAGAGCGTCAGAGCAGAGCTCACCGAAATGTCTAAGAAGGAAGTTAATATGTCCTTCCTGTCTGCTTATGAGGATCAGGCTCAGTCGTTGTTTGAGAATTACATCCGTAATGCTGAGGCGTTCTGCAAGAAAGAGAATGTTCTCGACAGCATTACTGGTGAGTATAGCACACCTGACGAAAAACTGATGAGGTCTATTGAGGAATACATCGGTGTTCCTGTTAATTCCAAATCGGAGTTTCGTAATAATATATTCGTTTACAAATCATCCCAGCTGGAGAAACGCGAACTGTTTACCTTCAGAACATATGATCCATTGAGAATAGCCATCGAGAAAAAGCTGATGGCCGATCTCAAGAATGTGGTATCTTTGACTTTGGCTGACAAGACCGCAACGGATAAGAGGTCGCAGATGAAGCGCAAAACGGCAGTCAACAACCTTATCAAGAGGGGTTACTGTGAAGATTGTGCAAACATTCTTCTGAGCTTCGTCGGTGAAGTGCTTCGTAAAGAGGAGTAATATGAGCAAGGAAATTGTGAAGGATAATGTTCAAAAAACCATTGAAGCATTTCTTTCCCACCATGCGAAAGAGTTATCATCTATAAGAGATAGGTTTATAACAGAGCTGGCCGCGGCCCTGAGAACAAAGGAAGCCGCCCAGCTCACCAACCTTGAGCTTACCGATATGGATGATAACATTACAGCATGGCTCAACTCGGAAGATAGGTTGAGGGAAATGAGTGTTTTATATGATGAATGGTATTATCCGTATATAGCAAAATATTTTAGAAAAGAATAGAGGACAATCATGGGAGTTATTGTTCACGAAGATTGGGATCTGTCGGCCAAAGGTATAAAAGATGCGGAACGACACCGTGAAAAAATTGACGATGTTATCCGCAAGAATATCAAAGATGTCATAGCCGAAGAAGCAATAATCACAAAAAAGCAGGGTCAGAAGATCCGAATACCTGTCCGTGGCCTGAAAGACTACAAGTTTATCTATGGTAGTACAGGTGCATCTGGCGGTGTAGGTCAGGGTAATGCCAAGGCCGGCGACCTTATTGCTCGAAGGAGCAAGAGGGGAAAGAAGGGTGATAACAAACCCGGAAATCAGCCCGGCGAAGAATATATGGAAACAGAAGTGAGCATTGATTATCTTATCGAATTGATGTTCGCTGATCTTGGATTGCCGTGGATTAAGGACAAGGAGCGAGCAGAGCAACTTGTTCCTAAAGGATGGAAGTTTGAGACCATATCCAAAGTAGGCATTCGACCCCGTGTTCACAAACATAGGACACTCAAAGAAACTATGAAGCGAATGGCGATGTATGCTGCCGAAATTATGTCTGATACAGAATGTGATGAGGGTGATGCATACCGTGCTCTTGTTATGGCCGAGGGTGATTTGAACAAGGCTATTGATATTGCTAAGAGGAAGGCGATTGATGCAAGTATTGATCCGTTCTCCATTTTTATTGAGGATGATGACCTTCGGTTCAAACAGATAGAAGAAGATTTTGAGATACACAGCAACGCGGTTGTCTTGGCGATGATGGACACATCTGGTTCTATGACAAAGGAAAAGAAATATCTCGCGAGAGCGATGTTATTCTGGCTGGTTGAGTTTCTCAAGAAAACCTATAACAATGTCAGGATAAGATTTATCGTTCATACAACCGAAGCTAAACTGGTTGACGAGGAACACTTCTTCAAGCGTGGAGAGGACGGCGGAACATATTGTCATACCGCCATTGACCTTGCCAACGAATTGATTGAGAATGAATATCCTGTCAGTGAATGGAATGTCTATTGTGTTTACATTTCTGACGGTGAAGATTTTTCAGCCGATGAAACAGTAAAGTCTGTAAAACAGATGCTGGAGAAGCAAATAAATATGCTTGGATATTGTGAGATAAGATTGAGCGGTGAACATTACAGCTCCAGTAATCTACTCGATGCTTTCTTGAAAGAGAAGTCATTTTCATTCAAGACTAATACCGAGAACGGCACAAACTTTTACAGAGATGACGAGAAACATTTTTTGATGAGCGTAATGAAAAGCAAAAAGGATGTATATCCTTGTTTGAGACATTTACTTTTTGAGAAAAAATAGGTGCGGGAATGAAGGTAACACAAAAAGATGTGAATATTGGTGATAATTTTATTGTAACAGAAGATCTATTTGTAATGGAAAAGCCCGGTGCCGCCCTTGATAGACACGGATATCTTCTTGAAGGTGATAGAGTCACTGTCACGAAAAGACCGAGAAGATATGATGAAATAAACTGTGTTGAGTTTGAATGTAAGGGGGATGTATTTTATTCATACTGGATAGATTTTAGAAAGAGCACGGAAAGGGTGTAACAATGAAGAAAGAAGAATACCAAAGGTTGATGAAAATCGAAGGAAAGATCGTCAAGCTGATGGAGGAATACGGTCTAAGGTGTTTGCCGGTTGAGTTTGATGTTATTCCGCCACAGAAGATGATGGAAATCCTTGCGTATAGAAGTCCTACCAATATCTCCAACTGGAAATATGGTCGCGACTACGAAAGGCTGAGAACCATTTTTGACAAGGTTGATGCTGGATTGCCATACGAGCTGGTTATCAATGACAGCCCGGCGAGAGCATACTTGATGAACTCCAATACACTTTCTACACAGGTATTGGTTATGGCGCATGTTTATGCGCATGTCAACTTCTTTACAGAAAGCAGATGGTTCCAAAAATCGAGAAATGACATTATCGAAGTTATGGCTGAAGCTAATAAACGGTTTAACTATTACGAGAGATTGTATGGTCTCGATCAGGTTGAACGGATTGTTGATGCTGGCCATGCGCTTCAATGGCATTCGTCACCGTTTGAGATGGAGACGGAGGACGAGAAACGAAAGAGAATTTTCGAGAGGGAACGTAAGACATTTATTCCATCGAAATCTGAATTTTCTGATGTTCTCCCAAAGGACAAGAGAAAGAAAATTATCTCTGATGTCGAGATGTATAACAACAAACTCTGGAAAACCCTTATGGGTATGTCGCCTGTAGAGCCTACAGAAGATTTCTTGAGATTTATTATTGACAACTCGCAGGTTCTTGAAGATTGGGAAAAGGATATACTTGAGATTTTGAGGATAGAGGGTCAGTATTACTGGCCTCATATCAGAACAAAGTATATGAACGAAGGATGGGCTACATTTGTCCACGAAAGAATTATGAAGGTATTGTTTGACGAGGGATATCTCGATGCTACCGAGCACGGTGAATACGCCTACAATAACTCTCTTGTCAAAGGCACCAATAAACTTTCAATGAACCCCTATCTTGTAGGCTCTGAAATGTGGAAAGACATTAAGGAGAGATGGGATAAGGGAAGATACGGCACAGAATATGAAAACTGTACGGATCACAATGAGAGGGAAAAGTGGGATACGAAGGAGATGGTCGGTGAGAAAAAGATACAGGAAGTTCTCAAATCCTATACTGATTGGTTCTTTATGCAGGACTTTCTCACGGTTGACCTTATAGATAAGCTTGACCTGTATATCTATCAGATGGTCGAAACAGCCGGTTCTATAGACTATGTGAGGACAAAACACGAACGCAAAGAAGTCCGTGATTTGATAGTAAACAGCTTTGCTCATAGTGGTGTTCCGAAAGTTGAAATCGTTGATGCCGGGAAATCCACCGGCGGCGGAATGATACTGGTTCACAGGTATAATAACATTCCGTTAGACCCGAAATATACCGAAGAAACATTGAAACACATTTGCAGATTGTGGGGCAGGCCTATTGCTCTCAAGACAGTAGTAAATGACAAGGAGCATATTTACACTGTTACAGATGAAGAAACAGCTGTGCAGCACAGTAATGCTCCGACGCCAGGTGCTAAAGCAGCCAAACTCTTTTATTTCAGACATTTGATTGATCTCAACCCCGTGGAAAACACGATCAATATCGAGTAGTCCACATTCTTTCTTTTCCGCGCTGGCCCCTGTGGGATTTCTTCTCACAGGGGCCATTTTTTTGCTTTCCAATCCATAAATAATGGAAAGGAGACAATATTATGCCGTGGACAGTAGCAGATGTTGATAGACACAAAAAGGGTCTGTCAGCTGAACAAAAGAAAAAGTGGGTATCTATCGCCAATGCTGTTTTGAAAGATACTGGGGATGAAGGTAGAGCTATAAGGATAGCCAATAGTAAAGTGAATGAGGATGTAGACATTCTCAGTAAGATAGACGAGTTTCTATGCCAGTAAGATATGATACCTTCGTAAAAAGACCACTTGAAGAATTTCCATATTCGCCAGAGCAGGTTCAAGAGTTGCAGAAATGTTCTGTTGATATATGGTATTTCTTAAAGTATATAAAAATTGTTCATCCAGACAGGGGCCGCATTATATTTGAGCCCTATCCGTATCAGAAAAAAATCCTCAAAAAATTACAGCAGAATAGATTTGTTATTGGTCTCTGGGCTCGACAATCAGGTAAGAGCACTACAGTATGTGCGTATGCCTTGTGGTTTGCTATCTTCAATTCTGACAAGGTTATCGGTATTGTGTCCAATAAACAAAATTCTGCGATGGACATTCTTAATAGACTGAAAATCATGTACGAGGAGCTTCCTGTTTGGTTGAAACCCGGTGTTTCTGAGTATTCAAAGACCTTTGTATACTTTGACAACGGTTCAAAGATAATGGTTTCTGCCACCAGCCCAGACGCTCTCAGAGGTAGAACCTTGAACCTTCTGATTATGGACGAGTTCGCCTTTGTTGCGAAAAACAAGGCCGAGGATTTCTGGTCATCCAACCAGCCGACGATTACCGCATCAGAGGAGTCGCGTATTGTCATTATCAGTACGCCAAATGGTATGTTCAATTTGTTCCATCGTCTTTATTCTGGCGCGGAAAGAAAGGAAAACACATTCGTTCCAGTAAGAGCAACTTGGAAGGAAGTTCCGGGCCGTGACAGGAAATGGGCCGAAGAACAGAAACAGAACCTTGGCAAAATCAGGTTTGCTCAGGAGCACGAATGTGAATTTCTCGGTTCTACCAATACTGTCATCGAGTCGGAGACAATAGAAAATCTTTATACACAAATAAAAGACCCAGTTCATACAGACCTGCAAGGTCGCCTCAAAATATACGAGAAACCGATAAAAGATTTCCAGTATGTTCTGGGCGTGGACACAGCCAAGGGAACGGGCGAGAATGGTTCTGGAATACAAATTCTTAAAATAGCATCATCCAAGCCTATATCCTATGAGCAGGTAGCCGTCTTTTATCATACCCTCACCGATGTTTATACATTTTCTGATATTGTAAACAGACTGTCTCTCTATTATAACAATGCTTATATTATGTGTGAGAACAATGCGGAAGGTTCAACCGTTGTCTCACGACTATGGTGGGATTTTGAGAACCCCGGCCTCATAAACAGTGGTAGTAAGAATGTAGACCTTGGCATCCGCGCCAAGAAAAATACGAAACCAAAGGCCGTTCTTCTCTGGAAAAAGCTGGTAGAGGATACTTCCCTCAAAATTTGTGACAGGGATACGGTTGATCAAATAAGCACATTTATTGAAAAGGGCGGAAAATTTATGGGAAAAGATATGCCGGATGACCTTGTATGTGCTATGTATTGGGCCACATTTATCGGTTCTATGAACATTTTGGAAGATAGTCCAGAGTTGAGAAAGTCAGTAGAGGACGATGATGAGGACGCATGGGGTATTTTGACCGATGTGCCGGCCTATGAGGAGAATTGGGATTGGCTTACCAAAATCAATCCTTTGTGAGGCTTTTTTATAAATATAATAAGAATACTATAGAGGTTTGCATCATACGATGAAAAAATCAGACTTGGTAGAAAAAATCAAAAGACGTCTCGGCTATCCGGTTGTCAAGGTAGAACTGGACAATGCTCAGATTGTCGATTGTATTGACTTTTCCAGACAGAAATATCTCAAGTGGTCAGCTGGACAGGGAACAGTGGAACATTTTTATACACAGTTGCTCTCAGCCGGCCAGACATTGTATGATTGCCCGGGTAATGTAACCGAAGTGTTGAATTATGAAATAGCAACCACCGGTTCTGTTCAAACACTATTCACTATTGAAAATTACCTGTATAATCAGGGAATGTATGATATGATACTGATGCGAGGGGCTGGGTCAGGATATACATTGATATCTTATCACATAGCAAGAGACTTTTTGGATACCGTCAGACGGTATGTAGTTGATGCTTATAATTTTACTTATCACAGATATACAAATCAAATTGAGATCCAGCCCCCGCCCCCTTCAGGCGGTGTAGTATACACATCAACAGCTTCATATCAATCACCGGGTTGGATATTGGTAAGAGCAATGGTTGTTGAAGGCCTTGATGAAGATATCTACGAACACGATTGGGTTTTTGAATACGCCTTGGCACAGTCAAAGGTTATCCTCGGCAGGATAAGGTCGAAGTTTGCCAACTTTACCAGTATCGGGCAAACAGGCCTGACAATGGATGGAGATGCCCTCATCTCAGAGGGGCAGGCAGAAGTAGAGAAGTTGGAAGAAAGGCTCCGAATGGAGGAGCCTTGGCTTGGATATGGGATAGAAGTTGGATAAAGACAGCGAACCGAAAAGTACAGAAAAAATAATTTGCACGCGGGGCCCCATTGGTTGTTGTGTGTGTCCTAAATGTCACATAACAGCGAAAAAAGCGAGAGGGGTTTCCTGTGAAAGAACAGCGTGTCCGCATTGTGGCGGGCCAATGACAAGAGGAGAATAAAATGAAAAAAGAAAAACTTGCTGCGCATGTAAAAACAGGCAGTAAACTGAAAACAGCATTGGAGAAAATTTTGGCCAAGCATCTGGTGAAAGAGGAAGTCACACCACTCGATGCACTTGCGGGATCATCATATGGTTATGATACAATCGGCCCGCAGAAAGACCTTGTAAAATACTGCATCTGTCCAGTTTGCAAAACATATGTCGAGAAGGACAACGAGATGGCCTGCTCCATGCACCAGTGCCCAAAAGACGGATCGGCTATGGTCAACAAAATGGACGCGAGAGTAGAGAAGGGCTAAGAAATGGCAATACCAACCAGACAACCAAGAGGCGGTATCAATAAGCCACAATGGGAGTTATACGATATCCGTTATAATCCTGAGCATTCCCTTGCGGAAAGCTTGATAATGGAATATACGGACATTGTTGGCATAAAGGCTGTTTGGCACGAAAGATCCAATAGTGTAACATATGATACTCTTTATGGTGAACATACTGGCACAACCTATGATGAAACAGGAAAGACAACAAAACTCATTTACAATGTAGATGAGGAGCCGAACCTGTGGTCATCTTTTGGTATGTTTGGCGGTGACATTCTCATCACACATATTCCGCAGGGAACATGGAGGCGGGATGTAAGTGCTACGACGGAACCGAAAATCGGAGATATCGTTACGATAGATTGGTATGAGCCGTTTGCTGGTGAGCGCAGAACATTCGAGGTTGTCCACGTTGATGATGATGATAAGACATTCCAGTTGAAGAAGATGGTCTATATTCTTATATTGAGACCATACAGGTTCTCAGAGCAGAGCGATAGTGCTACAGCACTTGCAACGCATAGTGCTCCGATTAGTGCCTACGGTGACAACGAGTGGATTGAAGAACAATCTAATACCATTGATGATTACGATGATGTTGACACCAAAATTTATGGATATTAAGGGGTAGATAGATGAGATTTGGAAAATATCTAACAGAATTTACAGATCCAGCTTTAAGAAACTTGGAGCAAAACGCTGAAAAAGAAGCGAAAGAGGAAGCCAAGAAACTGGAAAAGGCCTTCAGGGATAGAATAGATGATACAATGAAATCTCTGGATTGGTTTGCCAAGGAAACAATTAAACTGACACCTGATGTAAAGGAACAGGCAAAGGAGTTCAATGTTTTCGTGAGTAGGCTTATAGGATTTCAACAAGATACTATGTCTTGGAATTACTCATTTAAAATGTTGGATGAATTGATAGACAATATCGAGGAGCACGCCAAATTTATCAGGAAAAAATATGGATGGTATGGAAAATGAAGGTAGATGAGAAGATAGAAAACTATTTGACAGAAATAATGCCGAGAGGGTTTGGCTATCAGATGGATAAAAAAGTGTTGAGAATTATAAAATATAGAGAAGTTAATGTTGAATGTTGTGGAACCTGTATGTATTTTAAGGGAGAGGTTTGTAAAAATCCTGAAAATATTGCGACAGCAGCCGATGTTCTTGATACTGTAATTCCAGCATCTGCCGGATTATCTACCAGCGTAAATGGTCTTTGCGAAGTTTATAAAAGGAGATGGTAAGTGAAAAGTATAGATGAGAAGATTGATATGTATCTTGGAGAGGGATATAAGGATGACCTGAAAGTTTTGAGGAACGCTGACAAGGCGCTCCAAAAAGCTCTACACGGTAACTATCCAGAACTCGACAAGATTGCAAAGGAAATGGCAAAAAGCGTTGCTATTGATATCAATAAAAAAACATCGGGTGTTGTATCTGATATGCCTTATAAAGCACAGTATGTCTTGGAAAAGCTGATTAGATTATTACAGGAGAAAGTATAATGGGAAAGATAGACGAAAAGATTGATATGTATTTGAATGAGGCTGTATCAGGTCAATTAGCCAGTCAACTCAGAGCCGCACAGAAAAGAGCCGACGATGCTTTCAAAGAAGGTGTCAGAAATACATTGAAAGCAATGGACGAATATGCAAAGGAAACCTGCGTTGATTTATACAAGGGTGACATACAGAAACAATCTGAATGCTTCGCCTCTTTTTATGCTAAGCTTATTATCTTTGTCCAAGACCAGTTCCAGCCCTATATGTCAGATGCATTGGTAAATGAGCTTGTAAGTGATATGGATGAGCACGCAAAAACTCTCAGAAAAAAATATGGATGGTATGGAAAATGAAAAGGATAGATGAACGCTTAAGCGAATACCTTGATGAGAAAACATTAGATGTGTTTGCTAAACATCAGGTAGCCATTGCAAGAAAGACATTAAAAATGTCAGATGCTGGTGCAAAAATAATGGGCGGTATGAACAAAGAGGAGGCCAGAGCTGTTCTCAAGAAATATGGTCTGAAAGAAGAAGTTTTGACAGAAGGCCTCGGCCCAATCTTTCTAAAACAAGAGGGCCCAAATTTTACCAAAATTTATGTGAGCGGAAAGACATTATGGTTTTCTTATGAAACACTGGTTGCTTTTAGTGACGGAAGCAAAACCTATGCAACATCCGAAAAGTTTAGCAACACAACTTCCAGACAAATGGGTACTATAGATGTGGATGTGTGGTTAGGCGATGATGATTTTCTAACACTTGCGAGGAAAAAATTATGACAGATATTATAGAAAGACTTGATTATATTTTGAAAGAGGATTATGTTGACAGGTTGGGGCAATCGAAGGTCATAAAATTTCTTGATCAAAATAAAAAGAAAACAGATCACTTCGGCGGAAATGTGAGAGTGTCCACTACTAATAAGCGATGGGCATTTGGATTAGGTGGCGGAACAGACCTTCATTTCATTCAGGCCGTCCTGACAGCAGACGGAAAGTGGAAAGTCAACTCCTCACAGGGTATAGCCAAGGTAACTAAGAATACTCTTACTGACGATGAGATGTTACAAAAAGTAAAAGCCATATTCGATAAATCAGGGGAGAAGAAATGAAAAAGGTACATGAGAAAATTGACAATTATCTGAATGAAGATAAGTCATCTCAAGCGAGAGCTGAGATGAAGATTGTTTTTGAAAATATTAGGCATATTATGATTGATGCTGTAATGGATGCTGATGCAGCTCTACAGGATTTTGTAAATGATAAACTGGAGCGCAAAATCTTTGTGCCAGCAATCAAGAAAATAATAAAAGAACTGGATAGTGCTGGTGACGCGGCTGAGGGCAACTGGCAAATACAAACAAGCTCTGTAGATAAGATATTTGCAGACTACCATAAAGAAGTTGTAAAACAGTTTGGTGCAGGAAGTCCGGTAGTCGATGCTTACTGGAATGCTGTTGAAGAACTATGGTTTGAGAGGTAGGAAGATGGGGGCATTGGTAGATAATGAATGGGAAGATAAAATAAAAAAAGTGGACGAAAAGATCGACGCTGGTTATAAAGAAATCCGTAAATTGGATGAAAAGCCCGCGGAGAAACCGAAAGAAAAGGAAAAATAAAATGAGACTACGAAATTTCTTGGAAGAAGAATTAAAGAATGTCAACTGGCCGAAATTTCTCAAAGCAACAATGCAACAGACCATTGCGGATCTTGAGGCCCAAGCGGATTATATCGTCAAGAAAAACCCGGCCACAGCAGAAAAAGAATTTGAAAGATTTGTTGATGCTATTAAATCCTCAAATCTCAAAGCTGTCAGCACGCTTGATATACCTAAAGAGATGATGCAACAGGTCAACTATCAGATAGATTTCGCTGTCAAAGAAATAAAAAAAGAATATGGATGGTAAAGAAATGGACAAGATGAACGCACATACACCGCTTCTTGGCGGAGAGAGAAGAACAATAAACGAGGCTGATCTCGATAGTAAAATGGATAAACTCGAAGAAGATATCAGTAATGTATTGGATGTTATGGGAGACGCGTATGATGATATTCAAAACGAGTGGTCAGATGCATCTGGAATGATGTATCAGTATGATTTATCACAGACACCTAAAATAATCGCTGCTGCAAAGAAGCTTATAAAAGTTACCAATGATCTTATCACCAAAGTAGAGTTGATGACAAATCTGGAAAAGGCAAGACAAAAAGAAAAGAAATGAATTTTTCGACCTTCCTAACGGAACAGAAGTCAAAAGCGGTGGGCATATTTATCGGAAGGGTAACGCCACCCACGATAGCCCACCAAAAAATTATAGAGGATGCCTTCAGAAAGTACTCTAAGGTCTATATCTTTATCATCGAGGGCGAAAAAACCTCACAGCTTACAAAAAACTTTTTGTCGTTCAATCAGAGAAAAGAAATTCTCAAGGTCACAAATCCGAGAGCCATCCCTATTCTCGCTAAGGCTGGATATATCCCCGATATAATCGAGCAGAACCATATTGACACATCTAACGGTGTGGCTATTATCGCTGGGTCTGACAGGATAGACGGATATATGAACCAATTTGGAGATGTGAAATACAATGTTATTCCTGACGAGATAAAGAGAACGGCCAGTGATGTATCGGCATCGAAAGTCAGAGCGGCCCTCGCTGAAAAGGACTTCGCAACATACAAGAGAATGATAGCCAAGGGGCTCGACAATCAGAGATGGTTTGATGAGTTGAGAAAACGAATGGCTCGGAAGGGAAATGAAATAGAAGAAATAAGGTCTCTGAAAGATATTATCACAGAAGAAGTCAACAAGCACATTGAGCACTTTGAGGATAATATGCTGAATATGGGCGTCGAGGGCATTCAGCAAAATGTTCTCATAGCTAAGACATTGAGAGATACTCTATCTGGTTCATCAGCTGTAAAGGCCAAGATAACCGTGAAGTGGGATGGTGCGCCTGCCGTATTTTTTGGTATCAATCCAGAGAACGGAAAGTTTTTTGTGTCCACAAAAGCTATATTCAACAAGGAGCCGAAGATAGCCTACACCCCACAGGATGTAAAGGCATATTTTGGCCATGCGCCGAACCTTGTAACCAAATTGATTGATTGCCTGAAATACCTGCCCTCTCTCGGCATAAACACCATATATCAAGGCGACCTGCTTTTCACCAATGACAAGAAGTTTGAAAAAATAGACGGTATCGCCAGCATTACATTTACACCGAACACAATAACATATGCCATCCCAAACGATGACTCCGACTTGGCTAAGGCTGTCAGGGGAGCAAGAATAGGCATTGTTGTGCACACCGAGTATGTAGGCAAGACTATTGATACATTGTCAGCAAAGTATGATGTAAATGTAAAAAGATATTCAAATAGTAATGTATGGATTACGGACGCATATTTCGAGGATGATTCCGGTATAATCAATTTTACCAAGAAAGAGATTGGTGACATTGATTATATGATAGGAGAAGTTGAGAGAGTATCGAGGTATGTGAAGAGCGATATCTTCGTGAAACTGAGAGACTACGGTATCTATGAGTTATTCCGAAGATTTCATAATGAGCAGATAAAACAGGGTGCCCCTTTGAATGCGGTGTCAAAATATTTTGATGACTTTGTAACCTACATAGAGAACGCCCTTACTTCTTTACCGGCAAAAACACAGGCGACAATAGACAAAAGAACACAGAAAATTGAGGAAATCAAAATGTTCCTCAATAAATACAGGAGGGAGATAGTGGGGATATTCTACCTGTATCTTCTTTTTATACGAATGAAAAATATTTTCGTCCAGAAGCTCAGCCAGATAAGTAGTGTTGGAACATTCATTCGTAGTGGTGACGGTTACAGAGTGACAAAGCCAGAAGGGTTCTGCGTTATTGACAATGACGGCAGTATATTGAAACTGGTTGACCGACTTGAATTTTCGAGGGCAAACTTTACATTGGAGAAGGTATGGTAATGAAAAACAAACTTAAAAAATATTTAACAGAAGATGCTGGGCCCGGCAATAAAATATATGTATTTGATCACGGCAAAGCAGTTGGTTATTCGGAATCCGCAGCGCCGGCCTGTCTTACTTGTTTTTATAGCCTTCAACAAAATGTAAAAGCTGGCCATCATTTTGTAGACAGGATGACCTGTGAAAATCCAAATGTTTTTGAGGCTATTGCCAATGAACTGACAGCGCTAGGATTTTCTGATTTCAAGGGGGAAAATCCGATGAAATATCACGGTCAGTTTGATATGATGGTACACCCACAGGGTAAGTGCAAATTCTGGAAAAGAGGTAGATCATAGAAATGAAAAAGATAAGCGAGCTGATGGAAAAATATCTTATTGAGGAAAAAAAGGAAATGCCGGCTATTATCTGGAAGAAAGAGAACAAGAAAGGAATGCTGAGCAAGCTCAAGAATATGAAAGCCAAGGGATTCAAGACAGTGAGAATACATTCTGATAGTAGAGATCCTTATGGTTATACAAAATCTATCGCTGCTGCTATAAAAGACCTTGAGGCGTCAGTTGAAAAAGAAAGGACAAAGAAAAAATAAATGGCAGATAGAACATACTACTTTTACAAAGCAATAAGAAAGACCATCATACAGTTTCTCGACCTGTTCACGAACATTTTGGTGGCAAGATATGACAATGACGGTAACATTGTCAAAACTGTAGAAGTTCCTGTAAAATTCGGGCCAAAGGAAAAAGCATACTACTGGATAAAAGAATACTCTACAGAAGAAAAACTGCCGATGATATCCGTAGTCATACAGGGTATTGACTTTGACAGTGCCAGAATGGCTAACAGGAATACAGATGTTGTCATAGCGGTAGACAGAGAAACTTTTAGACAGACACAATATCCAAGTCCCGTTCCATACACCATCACATTTGGTGTTACAATATGGGCGCTTCATATGGTCGATATCGATCAAATTTTGGAGCAGATACTTCCATATTTCACGCCTCATATCGTTATGAGGATTACCATACCTGAATTAGAAACAACGATAGATGTAAAGGTGGTTTTCCAGAGTGCTATACCAGATATTCCCGAAGATTGGGGAGAGCAGGAATGGAGAGTAGTAAGATGGACATTACAATTTGCCGTCCAGACTTATCTATTCAAAGCGGCAGAGGTTGATGCCAGTGGAGAAGCAGGGGTCGATGTTATCAAGAAAACCATTGCCAATGTCTATACAGACGAAGATAAGTTTGAAGCCAGAGATACAGAAACATTGATGCTGACCGCCTCGCCGCCATTGAGCGGCGGTATGGACGAGATAGTATACACCGAAGCTCTTGGTTATGATGAGACAGCCGGCATACTGTTATATTACGAAATATTCTCTAATGA
>Ga0316616_100000116_pt1 | contig 20004 bp, 16 predicted proteins | sample OWC_Aug_M1_C1_D1_FD_207660 | JGI IMG/M metagenome (GOLD analysis project Ga0316616, IMG submission 207660) | Wetland soil microbial communities from Old Woman Creek delta, Ohio, United States - OWC_Aug_M1_C1_D1_B | ecosystem: Environmental > Terrestrial > Soil > Wetlands | place: USA: Ohio... | reverse complement strand
CCAAAACCACCAAGGAAGCGACCTTCGTCTGGGAGGGCACGGACAAGAGAGGCAAGCTGCTCAGGGGGGAAATGAAGGGCGCGGGCTTAGCGTTCGTCAACGCGACCTTGCGCCGCCAGGGCATCAACGTCACCAAAATCAGGAAGCAGAGCGTCTTTCAGAACCGCCAGTCCATCTCGGAAAAAGACATCACGCTGTTTACCCGCCAGCTTGCGACCATGATGAAATCCGGCGTACCGTTGCTACAATCGTTCGATATCGTGGGGAAAGGCCACAGCAATGCTTCCGTGGCAAGACTGCTGATGGACATCAAGGGCGATGTTGAAACCGGCAGCAGTCTCTCCCAGGCTTTCCGCAAATACCCGCTGTATTTCGACAACCTGTTCTGCAACCTGGTACAAGCCGGCGAGCAGGCTGGTATTCTTGATACCTTGCTGGACCGGCTCGCCACCTACAAGGAAAAAATTCTTGCCATCAAGGGCAAGATCAAATCAGCGCTGTTCTACCCCATTTCCATCCTGGTGGTGGCCTTCATCATCACCACCGTAATCATGATTTTCGTCATCCCCGCGTTCAAGGAACTGTTCACCAGCGCCAAGGTCGATCTGCCCGCGCCCACGATCATCGCCATGGCCCTCTCGGACTTCTTCGTGGAGTACTGGTGGGCCATCTTCGGAACACTCGGTTTTGGAATCTGGTTTTTCTTCTATACCTGGAAACGCTCGGAAAAGATGCAGTCCACCATGGACCGCCTGTTGCTCAAGGTTCCGGTCGTCGGCGACATCATCCGCAAGGCAACCATCGCGCGCTATGCCCGCACGTTATCTACCATGTTCGCTGCCGGCGTGCCGCTGGTAGAAGCTCTCGATTCAGTCGCGGGTGCATGCGGCAATCGGGTCTATTTCGATGCCACCAAGAAGATCCAGAGCGAAGTCACAACTGGCACCAGCCTGACCGTAGCCATGCAGAACACCGCAGTTTTTCCCAACATGGTGACGCAGATGGTGTCCATCGGCGAAGAATCGGGAGCGCTCGATGCGATGTTGTCCAAGGTCGCCGACTTCTTCGAGGGAGAAGTGGACGACGCGGTGGAAGGTCTCTCCAGCCTGATGGAACCGATCATCATGGTGGTGCTGGGCACGCTGATCGGCGGTTTGGTCATCGCCATGTATCTGCCCATTTTCAAAATGGGGCAAGCACTCTAGCAAGGACTGCCAGCGCGGAAGCCCGCAAGCCCTAAGCCTTTTCCGGCTCTGGCTTACTTGCGCATGGGCGTGTCCAGCGCCTTCTCGATGTCTTTGGATGGATAGGCTCCAAGCAGGCGCTTGCCATCTGCAAAAATAAGCGTGGGCGTGCTGCTAACACCCAACTTTCTGCCCAGTTCCGCCACCTCCTTGATCGGGGCATCACAGCTAGCTGCGCCTTTTGGCAACTGGCCGTTCAGTACCCACTCCTGCCAGGCCTTGCTCCTGTCTGGTGCACACCAGATGGCACGTGACTTGTTGGCAGCATCGGGGTGAAGTCCATCCAGCGGATAGAGAAAAGTGTAGATAGTGACATCGTTGACGCCGATCAACTCTTTCTCCAGTTTCTTGCAATAGGGACAGTCGGGGTCTGAGAATACCGCCATCTTTCGACTGCCGTTGCCTTTCACCACCTTAATTGCCTGCGCCAGCGGCAGCGAACTGAAATCCACCCGCGTCAGTTCGTCCATCCGTTCGGACGTAAGGTCGCGCCTGTTCTTGGGGTCGATCAACCGGCCATCCGTGATCAAGTAACTGAATTTCTCATCGGTATAGATGATCTGCCCATCCAAGAATACCTCGTACAATCCATTGAACGGCGTCTTGGTGACGCTTTGCACCCGTACCTTGGGATAGGTCGACTCAATGGTTTTTTTCAGGGAAACCTCGTCTGCCCATGCATTCAGCGCAAGAAGACCCGACAACAGCATCCAGCAAACTTTTTTCAACATCATTCTTCCTTAAATTTAAGTCATTGCATGCGCCATCAGACGCTTCTTCAGCCATGTTTGCCGATTGGTGAAACCCATGCCCCAGTTGCGCAGCATCCCGACACCCGGGAATTTGCTACTGAACAGCGTGTGCAGGCCATCCGTCATCGTCTGCATCGCCATGATATCGGCCTTGCGGGCACGCTCATAGCGACGAAGCAGTCCGTAATCCCCAGCATCCGGCTGCGAGCCGCGATCGAGCAGCACCCGTGCCAGGCATTCGGCATCATGGAAGCCAAGATTCACGCCCTGCCCGGCCAGAGGGTGTACCAGATGGGCGGCATCGCCCACCAGCGCAAGTCGCGGCCTGACCATGACCTCGGCATTCTGAAGCCGGAGCGGGAATACCGCCGGCGGGGTCAGCATCTGGAGTCCGCCCAGCGCCCCTCCCCCGGCCTCCCCAACTTTCGATCCCAGATCTTCTGGTGTGAGTGCAAGCAGCCTTTTTGCAAGCTCACCGTCAGTTGACCAGACGATCGAAATACGGTTCCCGGGCAGCGGCAGCCAGGCAAGAATGCCATCCTCGCGGAACCACTGGCGCGCAATGTTTTGGTGCGGCTTTTCCGTAGCAAAATTTGCCACCACCCCCATTTGCCGGTAGTCGCTGGTCTTGACGCCCAGACCAGCCTGCCCCCGCGTCCAGGAGTTGCCGCCGTCGGCGCCGACAATGAGCCTGGCAGACAAACTGCGGCCGTCCGACAATTCAAGCAAGGCATGTTCATCCTGCCATACCAGGCTTGCGCAGCGTGCAGGGTTGATCGGTTCGATATTCGGCATCTGTTGCAGACGCGCCCACAATTCGGCTTGCATCAACCGACTTTCCACGATGTAACCCAGAGCCGGCACACCGACCTCGTACGCGCTGAATTCCAACTGCGAGACGCCATCATCACCCCAGATACGCATCATCTCAATCGGTGTGATACGGTCTTGTTCCATCGCATTCCACACGCCCAGACGCACAAGAAACGCGGCATTCCCCGGGCTGATAGCATAGATACGACTGTCCCAGCTATCATCACGCGGCAGCGGTTGCTGGGCAGCAGACTCGATCAGCGCCACCTTCAACCCGCTACCTTCGCTGCCCATTGCCAGCGCACAAGCAGCCCCCACCAAGCCCCCACCTACAACGATGACATCATAATCAGCCTGTTGTGCTTTCATCCATGTGCCCCAAAGCTCATCTTTCTTGTGACAAACCGCTTGGCTGGAGCCAGCAGCTCCAGTGCCGCCAGCCCGCAACCGCGCAGCGCACCGAAGCCAGGGATGTCGTTGGAAAAAGCGCGCACCAGAAAATCGGTGAACAGAATGCCGCCACCGGTATCCATGCGACGGCTGGACTGATAGCGCGCCAGTGTGGCGGCAGCGCCCACTTCTTGCGCCGGCGTGGCGCTCAAGATCTGCGCCAGCTCCCAGGCGTCGCGCAGGCCGAGGTTGAAGCCTTGCCCCGCCACCGGGTGCAGGGTCTGCGCCGCGTTGCCAATCACCGCCAGCCGTTGCGCCGTCACCGGCCTGGCACGCGCCAGTTTGAGCGGGAACACGCGGCGATCCTGCACACGGACGAAACGCCCCTGTCGGTCGCCGAAATGTCCGTGCAACTGCTGCAAAAAATCCGCCTCATCCAGCACGCACAAAGCTTGCGCTGCCTCCGGAGTCTCCGTCCACACCAGCGCGAAGGCGCGTTCGCCCCACGGCAGCAGCGCCAGTGGCCCGCGCGGAGTGAAGCGCTCGTATGCCACATTGCAATGCGGCAGTTCGGTTTCTACGCGTGCCACCAGCGCCGCTTGGCCGTAGTCGAATATTTCTTTATGAATGCCGGGAATCTCGCCCAGGCTGCGGCCGCCGTCGGCCACCACAGCCAATGCGGCGGATAGCTGCTGCTCTTTGCCTTGGCGGGTAAAGCTTACTGTTGCGGCATCAGGCGCAGTGACCAGTTCTGTGGCCTGCGCACCATACAACACCGGAATTCCGGAGACTTTCAGCGCGCCGGCCAATGCGCCGTAAAGCGAACCGTAATCCACCACGCAGCCCAGTTCCGGCAAGCCGGATTCCTCTGCCGTCAGCACGCTGCGCCCCAGCCGCGACTGCTGCGAAATGTGGATGGTTTTGATCAGGGTAGCGGCGGGTGACAGCGTACCCCACACGCCCAGTCGCTGCAGGATCAATCGGCTGCCGTAGGACAGTGCGATGGCGCGCGGGTCGGTAAGCGGCAAGGCGTCAGCACGGGCTTCCAGCACCGTCACCCTCAGCCCGCTGCCAACTAACGCCAGCGCCAAGGTAGCGCCGACCGGGCCCCCACCGACCACGGCTATGTCCACAGCCTCAGCCATGCAGCATGATCTCCTCGATTTCGGCCACGGTTTTCGGTGCACTGGTATAGACCTCGCAGCCCTGCCCGGTCACCAGCACATCGTCCTCAATGCGAATGCCGATGCCTACCATTTCCGGAGGAATGTCAGCACCGGGACGGATATAAATGCCAGGTTCCACCGTCAGCGTCATGCCGGGAGCGAGCGTGGTCCAGGCGTCGCCCTCCTTGTACTCGCCGGCATCATGCACATCCAGCCCCAGCCAGTGGCCGGTGCGGTGCATATAGAAGCGCTTGTAGTCCTCAGATTCGATTACGCCGTCCAAAGTGCCGGCAAGCAGTTTCAAATCCAGCATGCCCTGTGCCAGCACCCGAAGCGCGGCGTTGTGCGGGTCCATGAAGTGGTTGCCGGGTTTGATCGCGGCTATTGCCGCTGCCTGTGCCGCCAGCACAATTTCATAGACGTCGCGCTGCACCGCGCTGAAGCGGCCATTGACCGGGAAGGTGCGGGTGATGTCGGAGGCGTAGCCCTCGACCTCGCAGCCGGCATCGATCAGCACCAGCGTGTGATCGTTGAGCAGCTTGTCGTTGGAGATATAGTGCAGCACGCAGGCATTGAGCCCCCCGGCGACGATGGGGGTATAGGCGTGCGCTTCGGCACCGCGGCGGCGGAACTCGTAGGTCAGTTCGGCTTCCAGTTCGTATTCCGCCATACCGGGGCAGCAGGCGTGCATGGCGCGCGCGTGGCCGGCGGAGGAGATTGCTGCGGCCCGGCGCATGGCATCCAGTTCGTGCGCATCCTTGGTAAGTCGCATGGCGTCGAGCGGAACGCGCAGATCGCGGATTTCCGCAGGCGCGCGCTTGCCGGCACGGGACTGGGCACGCACAGCATTGAGCGCAGCGGTGATTCGGGCATCCCACTCGGCATCATGGCCCAGGGCATACCAAAGCGTGGGGCGATCGGCCAGCAATTCACCCAGTTTGGTATCCAATTCGGCGATGGGGTAAGCCGCATCGAAACCGAACGCTGCGCACGCGCCTTGCGGGCCGTGGCGGAAGCCGTCCCAGATTTCGCGTTCATCGTTCTTGTCGCGGCAGAACAGGATGGATTGCGGCCGATTGCCGCCGACCAGCACCAGCACCGCCTCTGGCTCGGGGAAACCGGTGAGGTACCAGAAATAACTGTCGAAGCGGTAAGGGTGGTGCGCGTCACGGTTGCGCAGCTTTTCCGGCGCGGTGGGCAGGATGGCGATGCCATGGCCGATCTTGTCTAGCAGGTGCTTGCGGCGTAAGGAATAAGGCTGATGGCTGCTCATTTCAGGGTTGCATCCAGTTCGGCCAGACGTTGCGGGGTGCCGACATCGGTCCAGAAGTCGGCATGATATTCGCCACCCACTTTGCCCGAACGCATAGCCGCGCGCAAAATCGGCGCCAGCCTGGCTTTGCTGCCGGGCGCGATGGCGGCGAATAGTTCGGGACGGTAGACGCCGATGCCGCTGAAGGTGTGCATTTTCCGGCCTTGCTCCATGACGCGATCCCCCTGCAGGGCGAAGTCGCCGTTGCCGTTATGCTCGGGGTTGTCCACCAGCACCAGCCAGGCCAGCATCCCCTCATCGAGTTTGTGGTTCAGCCGTGCAAAGTCGTAATCGATGAAAATGTCACCGTTCACCACCAGAAAAGGGGCCTCGCCCAATAAATGAAGCGCATTGGCGATGCCGCCTGCAGTTTCCAGCGCTTCGCCCTCGGACGAATACTCGATGGACACGCCGAAGCGGGCGCCGTTCCCCAGCGCTTCCTCGATCTGCGCGCCGAGATGGGCATGATTGATGACTAACTCACGGAAGCCAGCGGCAGCCAGGCGCTCGATATGCCAGACGATGAGCGGCTTGCCGCCCACTTCCAGCAATGGTTTGGGTATGTGGTCGGTCAGCGGCCGCATGCGCTCGCCACGACCGGCGGCCAGGATCATGGCTTTCATCAGAAGGTGTATCCGACCTGGACCTGACGGTTTTCCAGTTGGTCGAGCAGGCGTAGCAGCGGCCGCAACTCGATGTAGCGCTCGCAGGCACGTCGCAGGTAGTCCATCACCAGGGGCAGGTCTTTCAGGTAACCGTCCTTGCCATCGCGATGGTAGAGGCGGGCGAAAATGCCGAGTACCTTCAGGTGGCGCTGAGCGCCCATCCATTCAAAATCACGATAAAAGGTAGAGATGTCGTCCGGCACCGGCAGGCCAGCTTGCCTGGCTTTTTGCCAGTAGCGCACCACCCAGTCCAGTACCTGCGCCTCCTCCCAGTGGATGTAGGCATCCTTCAGCAGCGATACCAGATCATAGGTAATGGCGCCATACACCGCATCCTGGAAATCGAGGATGCCAGGGTTTGAACCCATGGCATCATCGCATACCATCAGGTTGCGCGAATGATAGTCACGGTGCACGTAGACCTGCCCCTGCGTCAGGATATTGCAGTTGAGCATATCGAATGTCCGTTGAAGCACGGCCTGCTGCTTGTCGTCCAGCGAAGCCCCTAAGTGCTTGCTTACATACCATTCCGGGAACAGCTGCATTTCGCGCGTCAGCAGGGCTTCGTCGTAGGGCGGTAGCGCATCGGGACGGCTCGCCAGTTGGAGGCACACCAGAGCGTCCATGGCATCGCGATAGAGGTCGGCCGCGGTCTGTTCGTTCAGCGCGGCAAGGTAGGTGGTATTACCAAGGTCAGTCAGCAGCAGGAAGCCCTGCACCAAATCCTGTGCCAGAATGCGCGGAACGTTGACACCTGCGGCGGCAAACAATTCAGCCACATGCAGAAACGGACCACAGTTCTCGTGCTGTGGTGGCGCATCCATCGCGATCAGGGTACGCTCGGACAGCGTGACGCGGAAATAGCGGCGAAAACTGGCGTCGGCGGAGGCTGGCGCAATGGTGAATGACGCACCTGGCAGCACCTGTCCCAGCCAGGCATTCAATTGTTGCTGTCTTTGCACGTTCCGACCTGCCTTTCCATTCCCATCATTTATTCAGCGGGCAACTACTTTGTCCAACTCTTTGTAGCAAAACATGAAAATACAAATATCCTAGGATTTACGCGGGGTTCCGCGATATCCACACATTGCCAAAAATGTGATTTTGTGCGATTTTATCACCATAAATAAACATTCCCGCACCCAGACCCCCCGTTTTCAACCAATGCAGAAACTTCTTGCCCATGCCTTCCTGTTTGCCCTTCTGTTGGCGATCACCGGACAGGCACGTGCTACAGAAAGTAATACCGGCAGTTCCACGTCAGCCAATCCAACCGGCACAACCACCATCGATGCGCAAAGGCTGGAGATTCTACTGGACAGAAAGCTGCGTGCCATAGGCGATGCCGAGGTACATCAGGATGACAAGGCAATTTTCGGCGACCAAATTCATTACGACACACTCAATGACGAAGTGCATGTCATTGGTAACGCCCGACTCGAACAAACCGGCATGGTTGTTCAGGGGCAAGAATTTCGTCTGCAAATGGAGGATCGCGTTGGCGAAATGAAAGACCCTGTGTTTACCCTTCGCCAAACTGGGGGGACGTCACCAAGTCGAGTGGCCAAGGGCATTCCCGGCTTTTCCGGCAGTCAGGCCGCTGGAGGCTCCACCACGCCCAACGCCTTTTCCGGTCGTGGCGACGCCAAGGAAGCAATATTCGAAGGGCCAGGCAAGGAGCGCTTGATGAATGCGCGTTATACCACCTGCCCAGCTGGAGTAGATGACTGGTTCCTGCGTGCCAAGGAACTAGAGCTTGATCATCAATCGGAAACAGGCACTGCAAAGAATGCCAGCATCGAATTCAAGGGCGTCCCCATCTTTTACACGCCATGGATCAATTTCCCCTTTGAAAATCAGCGCAAGAGTGGTCTGCTAACACCAACCTTTGGCAATACCACCCGTACAGGCGCTGAGCTTTCAGTGCCTTACTACTGGAACATTTCCCCAAACATGGACGCGACGATCACACCGCGATATCTCAGTAAACTTGGCCTGCAGACCGCCGGGGAGTTCCGCTACCTGACAGAAAACTACTTCGGGCAAGACAATATCGAGTACCTGCCCAACGACCAGCAAACCGACCAGGATCGTTATTATTACAAGCTGACACATCAGCATACATTTGGCAGCGGCTGGTCAGGTGGATTCAACTATGAGAAGGTCTCGGACGATAATTATTTCTCCGACTTGACAACCAATATCGCCGCCACCAGCCGGGTCAATCTAGCCCAGTCCGCCAATGTGCACTATGACGACAACGTCTGGCACTTTACAGGCACTACAGAGCAGTACCAGACCCTGGATGGCGCTTCCTACGTGTATAAGCGCCTGCCGCAATTGAGCCTGACCGGCAACAAAGATTGGGACGTGGCGATAAGTAATATTTACACGCAATGGACACGTTTCGACCAGGACAGCGATGCGCCGCCAACCGTCACGGGCAATCGCTTCGTTGCCTATCCCAGCATCAGCATGCCGATTACGCGTCCATTCTTTTACGTCACCCCCAAGCTGGGTTTTCACCACACCCAATACGACCTGGGTGGGAATACCGTCATTCCCGGCACAACCGAAAACTACCAGTCAGATAGCGTCAGCATACCCACCTTCAGCGTGGATAGCGGCCTGATGTTCGACCGAAACTTCCGGGTCATGCGCAACGCCTACACACAAACACTGGAACCGCGCCTTTACTACGTGTACATCCCCTACCAGGACCAGTCCCAGTTGCCGGTATTCGACACCGCGAAGGCTGACCTGAACATGGGCACGCTGTTCTCCGAGAACCAGTTCTCCGGCAATGACCGCGTAAACAACGCCAACCAGGTATCGCTGGCCATCACCAGCCGCATCATCGATGAGAAAACTGGCGCCCAACGACTGGCGGCAACAATCGGCCAGCGTTTTTACTTTACTGATGAAAAAGTGACCTTGCCAGGCGCCACAACCCGAGATCAAAACAGCTCGGACATTATTACGGCGCTGACTGCTCGACTGCTTACCCACTGGAACATCGATGCCGCCTGGCAGTACAACACCGATAGCGCCAGAACCGTCAAGTCCGACATTGGCGGGCGTTACAACCCGGAACCGGGCAAGGTGCTCAACCTGAGCTACCGCTTTACGGAGGACAGTCTGGAACAACTGGATTTTTCCAGCGAGTGGCCGCTGTCCAGCCGATGGTATGGCCTTGCACGCTGGAACTATTCGATAAGGGACAGCAAGTTGGTTGAAGGGATTGCCGGGGCTGAATATAATGGCGGCTGCTGGCAAGCCCGCGCAGTATTTCAGCGCGTCTCTCCCGCGATTGATCAAGACCCCAACTATGCCTTCTTTATGCAGCTTGAACTGGGGGGGCTGGCTTCCATCGGCACCAGTCCGCTCAGTTTGCTCAAGCGCAGCATTACCGGCTACAGCAGCAGTGCATTGATCCCTACCGCGTTTGGCAGCGGCAATTAGATGAGTACGCTCTGAACATGTATACATCCCTATCAAAAACGATCTGCGTCCTGCAGCTTGCATTCATCGTTATGTTTTGCGGCCACACCCAGGCAGCCACGCAGGAAGTGGCGCAGCTTGACCGTGTCGTTGCCGTAGTCGATCGCGAGGTCATCACTTATGGCGAACTACAGGACCGGATCAAAATTATTGTCGGGCAACTGGAAAAACAGGGCGCGCCACGCCCGCCAAAGGACGTGCTCGAGAAACAAGTGCTGGAGCGCCTGATCAGCGATCGGCTACAACTCCAGTTGGCAGCACAGACAGGGTTGCGTGTCGATGACAGCCAGCTGGACAAAACCGTCGAGCGGATAGCGGAGCAGAACAAGATGAAAGTGCGCGAATTCCGGGATGCGCTGGAACGGGACGGTATCAGTTTCCAGAAATTTCGCGAAGATATCCGCAATGAAATCCTGCTTGCCCGCCTGCGTGAGCGGGAAGTGGACAACCACATCAACGTGACGGAAGCCGAAGTGGACAATCTGCTGACCACGCAAGCGTCGCGACAGGATGCTCCCGATGAATTTGATATTTCCCATATCCTGGTACGCACTCCGGAAGAGGTGTCTCCCGAAGAGTTGCAGAAACGACGCAACAAGGCCGAGCAGGCACTGAAAATGTTGCAGGCGGGTGAAGATTTCTCGCAGGTATCGGCAAGATACTCTGATACGTCGAATGCGCTCGAAGGCGGGAAAATTGGCTGGAAATCCGCGACGCAGATTCCCGCTTTGTTCGCGGATGCACTGTCTCCCCTGAAACCGGGCGAAATCACCCCGATCCTGCGCAGCCCGAATGGCTTCCACATCCTGAAACTCAATGGCCGGCGCGGGGGCTCCTCACCCATGCTGATTCAACAGACGCATGTCCGTCATATCCTCATAAAGCTCAGCGAGGTTGTGTCCGAGAAAGATGGCAAACGCCGCATGGATGACCTGCGGGAACGTCTGGAAAATGGTGGAAATTTCGCCGAACTGGCGCGCCTGCACTCCGAGGACGGCTCCGCATCCAAAGGCGGCGATCTGGGCTGGGTAAACCCCGGCGAAACCGTCCCGGAATTCGAAAAGGCGATGAATGCGCTCAAGCCGGGGGAAATCAGCGAACCGGTACGTTCCCCATTTGGCTGGCACATCATTCAGGTCATCGAACGCCGCAACCAGGACATGAGCAAAGAAGCCACCCGCCTCAAGGCACGCCAGGAAATCCGAGGGCGTAAATCGGAAGAAGCCTATGAGGACTGGCTGCGCGAATTGCGCGACAGAGCCTATGTGGAATATCGGCTCGAAGACAAGTACTAACTTTGGACAGGGTTAACGGGATTCGCAAGATAGGACCTGAAACCTGCCCCTTATGCCTGCACAACCCCGTATTCCCCGCGTTGCCCTGACTGCTGGAGAACCCGCTGGCATTGGCCCTGACCTCTGCGTACAACTGGCGCAGCGCCCGCCAGATGCCGACATCACCGTCATTGCCGATCGCAGACTGATCGAACAACGTGCGCAACTGCTCGGCCTGCCGCTGGGCAACCTCAATATCCATCACATCCCGCTGGCCGCTCCCTGCAAACCGGGCAAACTCAACCCCGCCAACAGCCGCTACGTGCTGGAAACCCTCACCTATGCCACGCAAGGCTGCCTGAACGGCGAATTCGACGCCATCGTCACCGCACCGGTGCACAAAGGCGTTATCAACGATGCCGGGGTGCCCTTTACAGGCCACACCGAATTTCTCGCCGAACTGACCCGAACATCGCAAGTCGTGATGATGCTGGTCGGCGACGGCATGCGCGTGGCACTCGTCACCACCCATCTGCCGCTACGCGCAGTCCCGGATGCCATTACCCGCGACGGCCTGGAAAACGTCATTCGTATCCTGCACCGCGACCTGGTGCAGCGCTTCGGCATCTCCCACCCCAGAATCCACGTCGCCGGCCTCAATCCTCACGCCGGCGAAGGCGGTCACCTAGGCATGGAAGAAATCGAAACCATCACCCCGGTACTGGAAAAGCTCCGCGGCGAAGGCATGAAACTCACCGGCCCCCTCCCCGCCGATACGATGTTCAGCCAGCACAATATTCAGAACTGCGACGCCTTCCTCGCCATGTACCACGACCAGGGGCTCGCCGTGCTTAAACACGCCAGCTTTGGCGGCGGCGTCAACGTCACCCTCGGCATGCCCATCATCCGCACCTCGGTCGATCACGGCACGGCGCTGGATTTAGCAGGGACGGGTAAGGCGGACGCCGGGAGTCTTTATGCGGCAATTGGGTTGGCGATTAATCTGGCTGAAGCCGCCAATAGCATCATCGCTTAACTTCGAGGTGACACATGTCCCTGCTTGCTGAAGAACTCATTGAAGAGTGGTTGAACCGTCAAGGATATTTCACGATCCGAGGTACCAAGATCGGAGTACAGGAAATTGACCTTCTAGCTATAAGAACCACCACTAATGGTGTCGAGTGCAGGCAAATCGAAGTGCAGGCATCCGTTCGTCCGGTAAGTTATATCAGCTCTGTACCCAAGGAGATTCAGCGTCAAACCGGACGTGCCGCAGGTAGCGCCAAAGCACGAGAAGATGGCGAACTTCGCGAAGGGATACGCGAGTGGATCACGAAAAAATTCGATCATCCTGAAAAGGAAAAAATTCGCCGGCACTTGGCTCCAGGAACCTGGTCTCGTGAATTGATCGTTCACGTCGTAAAACACCAAAGAGAACTTGAGTTGCTGTCAGCAGCAGGAATTACAATTCGCTATCTTACGAAAATCCTAGCCGACCTCAAGAGAAATGATTTTCTAATTGGCGGCGCCGCGGGTGCGCACCTCGTTGACTTGGTCGCCATCGCTACCGAACATCAATAATCCCCACTCCTGGACACACGCCACCCTATTCCCCTGCTGCCGCGCCGAGCAGCACAGCCAAGCCGGGGGTTTTCGGCAATCACATGTTAGAGCTCCGCAGCAGGCCGCTCTTTGTGTGGCCTGTCAGGGCGAGTTTGATTGCCGTCCGGCTTGGCCGAGCAGCGCAGGGGAGCCGAAGGCCGCGGTAGGGGGCCCCTTCTTCTTTGGTTACTTTCTTGTGGGCGAGCACAAGAAAGTAACTTGCCGCCGAGCAACCCCCGGGCTGCATCCAGTAGCAAGAAAAACAAAGCTCACCCTCACCCCAGCCCTCTCCCTGAAAGGGCGAGGGGGCAAAGGCCGAAATGACGGTAGCCCCTCCCTCCAGTAAAATACCGCAATGAAACACATCCCCAAAAAGAGGTTTGGCCAGAACTTCCTGTCCGACCCCGACATCATCCGCAGCCTTGTCGAAGCTATCCGCCCGCAACCCGACGACCTCATGGTCGAAATCGGCCCTGGCCTTGGCGCGCTTACCCAGCCATTGCTGAAAACATTGAACCATCTGCACACCGTGGAACTCGACCGCGACATCGTCGCCTGGATGCAAAACCACTATCCGGCGGACAAAATCACCATCCATAACCTCGATGCGCTGAAATTTGATTTCTCCGCCCTGGGCGAGAACGTCCGGGTTGTAGGTAACCTGCCCTACAACATCTCCACCCCCATCCTGTTCCATCTGCTGGAAAGCGTGGCGCACATAACCGACATGCACTTCATGCTGCAAAAAGAAGTGGTCGAGCGCATGGTAGCCGAGCCTTCAACACCAGACTACGGGCGGCTTTCCGTAATGCTGCAATACCGGCTGCATATGGAATACCTGCTCACTGTGCCGCCCGAGGCATTCGACCCGGCACCTAAGGTGGAATCGGCCTTTGTGCGAGTGGTACCCTACCCTGCACCGCCGCACCCGGCAAGGGATGAAAAGCTGTTCACCAAAGTGGTCGCCGCCGCGTTCGCCCAGCGCCGTAAGACCCTGCGCAACACGCTCAAGGGGATTCTGGATGACGCGGGATTTGCAGCCTTGAACATAAACCCGCAACTGCGTGCAGAAAATTTGGGCGTCGCGCAGTTCGTCGCTGTCGCCAACCATCTCGGCTGATATAATTCAGCTTCCAAAGGGAGGAATAATGAGAATCATACTGTTGGGCGCCCCCGGCGCCGGCAAAGGCACTCAGGCTAACTACATCAAGGAAAAATTCGGCATTCCGCAGATATCCACCGGCGACATGCTGCGCGCGGCGGTCAAGGCAGGCACGCAACTCGGCCTGGAAGCCAAGAAATTCATGGATGCAGGCGGCTTGGTGCCGGACGAGGTGATTATCGGGTTAGTCAAGGAACGCATCAAGGATGCCGACTGCGCCAACGGTTTCCTGTTTGACGGTTTCCCGCGCACCATCCCGCAGGCCGAGGCAATGAAGCAAGCCGGTGTGGATATCGACTATGTGGTGGAAATTGACGTGCCGGATGAGGAAATCATCAAACGCATGAGCGGTCGCCGCGCGCACCTGCCTTCAGGCCGTACTTACCATATTGTTTTCAACCCACCCAAGGTGGAGGGTAAGGACGACCATACCGGCGAGGACTTGGTGCAGCGCGACGATGACAGGGAAGAAACCGTCATGAAACGGCTGGAGGTATACCACAGCCAGACAAGTCCGCTGGTGGACTACTATTCATCTTGGGCGGCACAGGGCAACGGCAAAACGCCACGTTATGTCCGGGTGGGTGGAATCGGTTCGGTTGACGGGATACGCGACACTATTTTCGCCGCCCTGCATTAACGATTACGCACAAGAAAAAGGCCTGCAACCGGGAAGTTGCAGGCCTTTCTTTATTTCAAGCAGGAATCAGTCGTTTCGTCTGGCGATCAGGTTCTTGATGATCGGCGCCAGGATCAACTGCGTAGCAAACGTCATCTTTCCTCCAGGCACCACAATGGTATTTTGCCGGGACATGAACGAGTCCTTGAGCATGGACAGCAGATATGGGAAATCCGCATCACCGGGATCGCTAAAGCGAATCACGACAAAACTCTCGTCCGATGTCGGAATATCGCGCGCGACGAAAGGGTTGGAAGTATCCACCGTGGACACGCGCTGAAAATTGATGTGGGTGTTGGAAAACTGCGGGCAGATGTATTCGACGTAATCACGCATGCGGCGCAGGATGGTATGCGTCACCGCCTCTGCCGAATAGCCGCGCTCGGCGGTATCGCGGTGGATTTTCTGGATCCATTCCAGATTGACGATGGGCACAACGCCGATGAGCAGGTCTACATGTTGGGCAATGTTCACCTCGTCCGTCACCACCCCCCCGTGCAGGCCCTCGTAAAAAAGGATGTCCGAACCGGGCGGAATATCTTCCCAAGGCGTAAATTCACCCGGCTTCAGGTCGGTGCCGAAATGGGCGTTCTGCTCCGCCGCCTCGGCGGCGTTATGAATGTAGTAGCGGCGCTGGCACATGCCGTTTTCGCCGTACTGTCGGAAAGTTTCCTCGATCTTGTCGAAATGGTTGCACTCCGGCCCGAAATGGCTGGGGGCGCGCTGATGGTTATCATCGGCAAGTTTGACGGCGGCGGCGAATTCGGCTCGCGTGACATTATGAAAGCTGTCGCCCTCGAGAACGGCAGCATTGATGCCTTCGCGACGAAAAATCTGCTCCAAACCGCGCTTGACAGTTGTAGTACCTGCACCGGAAGAACCGGTGATGGCAATCACAGGGTGCCTCTTAGACATGAACCTCTCCTCAAGATCCGCGCAAGTGCGGAGATTCGCCAAGCGCAATTTTTCTACCGCCGTAGCCCGATTATACGTGAGCACAGGCAATCAACCAACCGATCACAGGGTATAATTTCGCATCTTTGTAGCGTCTGAACAACCTAAAATATGCAAGCGCAGTACCCATTCAACAACATTGAACAGCAAGCTCAACAGTATTGGGCCAGCAAGAAAACTTTCGCTGCGAAACGTGACGACAGCAAACCCAAATACTATTGCTTGTCCATGTTCCCCTACCCCTCCGGCAAACTGCACATGGGGCATGTGCGCAACTACACCATCGGCGACGTGCTCGCCCGCTGGCACAAGATGCGCGGCTACAACGTGCTGCAACCGATGGGCTGGGATGCGTTCGGCCTGCCGGCAGAAAACGCCGCCATCCAGAACAAGGTGCCGCCAGCCAAGTGGACCTACGACAACATCGCTTACATGAAGAAGCAGCTCCAGTCGCTGGGATTGGGCATCGACTGGTCGCGCGAACTGGCGACCTGCAAACCGGATTACTACAAGTGGAACCAGTGGCTGTTCCTGCGCATGCTGGAAAAAGGTATCGCCTACAAGAAGACACAGGTGGTGAACTGGGACCCGGTGGACCAGACTGTGCTGGCCAATGAACAGGTGATCGACGGGCGCGGCTGGCGCACCGGCGCCATCGTTGAAAAACGTGAAATTCCCGGCTATTACCTCGGCATCACGCAATACGCAGAAGAATTGCTGGCCGACCTTGACCAGTTGCCGGGCTGGCCGGAACGCGTGCGCACCATGCAAGCCAACTGGATCGGCAAGAGCATCGGCGTGCGCTTTGCCTTCGCCTACGAACTGGATGGCAAGCAGAAAAAGCTGTGGGTGTTTACCACCCGCGCCGACACCATCATGGGCGTGACCTACTGCGCCATCGCCGCTGAGCACCCGCTGGCCATGCGAGCCGCAAAAAACGACCCGGCCCTTGCCGCCTTTATCGAGAAGTGCAAGCACGGCTCCGTGATGGAAGCAGATATGGCCACCATGGAAAAAGAGGGCATGGACACCGGCTTGCACGTCACCCATCCGCTGACCGGCGAACAAATGCCGGTATGGGTCAGCAACTATGTTCTGATGAGCTACGGCGAAGGCGCGGTAATGGCTGTGCCTGCGCATGATGAGCGCGATTTTGCGTTCGCGAAGAAATACAAACTGCCGATCAAGCAGAGCGTTTCGGAGAAGGGAGAAGGGGGAAGGGAGAGGGAATTCTCTGCTGACGCATGGCAAGAGTGGTATGCCAGCAAAGGCGGCTACTGCACCAACTCCGGAAAGTACGACGGCCTGACCTACGAAGCGGCCGTAGACGCTATCGCCGCCGACCTCAAGGCCAAGGATCTGGGCGACAAGCAGGTGCAATGGCGCCTGCGAGACTGGGGCGTTTCGCGCCAGCGCTACTGGGGCTGCCCCATCCCCATCATCCACTGCGACACTTGCGGCGACGTGCCGGTGCCTGACGACCAGCTGCCGGTGGTACTGCCGGAAGACTGCGTGCCGGATGGTTCGGGCAACCCACTCAACAAGCGCGAAGATTTCCTGAACTGTACTTGCCCCAAATGTGGCAAGCCGGCCAAGCGCGAAACCGACACCATGGACACCTTTGTCGATTCGAGCTGGTACTACTCGCGCTACGCCAGCAGGTTCGGCAAGGATGCGATGGTCGACGACGACACCAGCTACTGGATGCCGGTGGACCAGTACATCGGCGGCATCGAGCACGCCATCCTTCACCTGCTTTACTCGCGCTTCTGGAGCAAGGTGATGTGCAATCTCGGTCTGGTAAATTACGACGAACCGTTCGCCAACCTGCTGACGCAGGGCATGGTGCTCAACCACATCTTCTCGCGCCGCACCGACAAGGGCGGCACCGAGTATTTCGCGCCGGAAGAAGTCGAACTGATTCATGACGCCGGCGGCAAGGTTACAGGCGCCAAGTCCATCGCCGACGGCCAGCCCGTGGACTTTCAGGGCATGGGCACCATGTCCAAGTCCAAGCGCAACGGCGTTGATCCGCAATCGCTGATCGAACATTACGGCGCCGATACCGCCCGCCTGTTCATGATGTTCGCCGCGCCGCCGGAGCAGACGCTGGAGTGGTCGGATAGCGGCGTGGAAGGCTCGCACCGCTTCCTGCGCCGCGTCTGGGCCTTCGCTGCGGAGTTCGAAGGCGTCGGCAAGGAGTCCGGCAATCTGGCCAACCTGTCCAATGATGCCAAGAACCTGCACCGTGAAATCCATCTGGCGCTCAAGCAGGCCAACTACGACCTGACGCGCTTGCAGTTTAACACCGTGGTGTCAGCCGCGATGAAGATGCTCAACGCGCTGGAAAAATCCGGCAAGGAGCCTGCCAACCGTGCCGTAACGCAGGAGGCGCTGTCCATCCTGTTGCGCCTGCTGTCGCCGATCACGCCGCATATCTGCCACGCGCTGTGGAACGAACTGGGCTATGGCGATGACATTCTCACCGCCAACTGGCCGGAACCGCTCGAAGCCGCCATGGTGCAGGATGAGCTGGAACTGGTGATCCAAGTCAACGGCAAGCTGCGCGGCAGCATGACAGTACCCAAGGACATGGAGCGCAACGCCATCGAAAATCTGGCATTGCAACAGCCCGTCGTGCAAAAATATCTGGAAGGCGTGAGCGTGAAAAAAACGATCGTCGTACCCGGAAAACTCGTCAATATCGTGGTGGGATAAATGCTGATGAACATACAACTGCGTTTCGTGGCAATGCTATGCCTGTTAACACTCGCTGCCTGCGGCTTCCATCTGCGCGGCATGCAGGATATGCCTTTCAAGACACTGTATATCCAGAAAAGCGGGGAGACCCAGCTCGTCAAAGACCTGCAAAGATCGCTTGCCAGCAGCGGTGTCCAGGTGGTGCCCACTCCGGAAAATGCAGAGATGCTTCTGGATCTGATGGGAGAAAAAAACGACAAGAAGATTCTGTCGCTCGGAGGCAGCGGCAAGGTTAAGGAGTATGAATTGGTCTACCAAGTTGTTCTGCGCATGCGCGACGCCTCCAGTGAAACCTGGGGGGCACCGCAAACCGTTGAAATACGGCGCGACTATTCCTATAGCGATACCCAACTGCTCGCCAAGGATTATGAGGAATCCCGTATGTACAGCGATATGCGCGCCGACGCCACGCGTGAAATCATGCGCCGCCTGAACGCGCAGAAGCCATCAGGCAAGTCCGGCGTGGCAAACTGATGAAGCTTCCGTTAGACCAGTTTGGCGGACATATTGAAAAGAAACTGTGTCCCCTTTACATACTTACTGGCGACGAACCCCTTTCCATGATGGAAAGTATCGATGCCATCCGCCAGGCTGCCAGACAGCAAGGTTACGACGAACGCCAATCCCTTTCGGCTGAAAGAAATTTTGATTGGCAGCAACTCGCGACCAATCGCAATGCGTTGTCGCTGTTCGCCAGCCGCCGCCTTCTGGAAGTGCATATCCCCTCCGGCAAGCCCGGCATCGATGGGGGCAAAGCGTTACAGGAATATGCCGCACGCCTGCCGGACGACACCGTCACCCTGATCACGCTACCAAAGCTGGACAAGACCGCGCAGGCAAGCGCATGGTTCAGCGCGCTGGAAAGCGCTGCGGTGGTGGTGGTGCTGCAGACATTGGAGATCGAACGCCTGCCGCAGTGGATAGGCCGGCGCTTACAGGGACAGGGGCAGCAGGCCGATGCTGCCACGCTGGAGTTTCTCGCCAACCAGGTCGAGGGTAATCTGCTCGCCGCGCACCAGGAGATCCAGAAACTCGGCCTGCTCTACCCGCCCGGTCCGCTGGATGCCGAAGCGGTGCGCGAAGCGGTATTGAACGTATCGCGCTACGACGTGTTCCAATTGGGTGATGCCCTGCTGGCGGGCGATGCGCCACGCACCGCGAAAATATTGCAAGGGCTGGAAGCCGAAGGAATACAGCCACTCGCCCTGCTAGGCGTGTTGGCCTGGCTGTTGCGCGGTGTAACGCGGGTCAAGCTGGCTGAGACACACGGCGAAAACTTGGCAAACGCCATGCAACAGGCCAAAATCTGGGGCGACCGTCAGGCTGTGGTACGGCGCATGCTAACGCGTGTCAGCCTGAAACAGTTGCAGGCCGCCCTGCTGAAAATGGCCGAGATCGACAAGATCGCCAAGGGCATTGCCCAAGGCCGGCCGTGGCTGGAAATTTCGCGTCTGTGCATCGGTCTAGCGCGCGCTGGAACACGCAGGCAGGCTGCTGCCTGATTGGGGACTGGAATGGACATTAAACAATACATGCAACAACTGGGGCAAAATGCCCGCGTCGCCTCGCGCCTGATGGCAAAGGCTGACACCAACACCAAGAACCGGGCGCTGCTGTCCATTGCCACCGCCATCCGGCGCGATCAGGAAAAACTGATCGCCGCCAACCGCGCCGATCTGGACGCCGCGCGTGCCACTGGCATGGAATCCGCCATGCTGGATCGCCTGACA
>Ga0316616_100000115_pt1 | contig 20126 bp, 17 predicted proteins | sample OWC_Aug_M1_C1_D1_FD_207660 | JGI IMG/M metagenome (GOLD analysis project Ga0316616, IMG submission 207660) | Wetland soil microbial communities from Old Woman Creek delta, Ohio, United States - OWC_Aug_M1_C1_D1_B | ecosystem: Environmental > Terrestrial > Soil > Wetlands | place: USA: Ohio... | reverse complement strand
CCTCCATGATTCCGACCCACGCGCGGAATCGGCTGTCCCGGTGGACGTCCACGTTCGACGGAAACAATCCCACGGGCTCGGCGGTGGCCGCGACCGGCCGGCCGTGTTCGCGCCGTAAGAGTTGCGAGATTTCCGCCAGATGTTCCCCATTCCCGACCACCAGGTCAAGATGAGGAAACCGACGCAAGAGCGCATCACCCTCGCGTTGCGCCAGGCAGCCGGCGACCCCCAGCCTGACCCCGGGTTGCCGCAGTTTCATGACCTGCAGCGCCCCCAATCTGCTGTAGAGCTTCTGTTCGGCCTTCTCCCGGATGCTGCAACCGTTGAGGATGATCAGGTCCGCTTCACCGTCGTCCTCGGTCAGGCTATAGCCTTCATGCGCAAGGAGACCGGCAATGCGGGCTGAATCCAGCTCGTTCGCCTGGCACCCAAAGGTGATCACTTTCAGTTTTGGCATAGCAATATCCCTCCGGAGTTTCGGGCTATCGGACGGAGGGGCGGTCCGCCGCGGGTGGGGTGTTGGACGCGCCGCCGCGGCGTGCTAGTACAAGTGGCAGGACACCCAGTGTCGAGGTGCCACCTCACGCAGCGCCGGTTCGTCCTTGTCGCACCGCTCGAACCGCTTGTGGCAGCGCGTGTGAAAGCGGCACCCGTGCGGAGGGTTGATCGGGCTGGGTGGATCCCCCTCGAGAATGAGCCGCCGACGCTTGGTGGTGGGATCCGGAATGGGAATGGCCGACAGGAGCGCCTCGGTGTAGGGGTGGAGAGGTTTTGCGTACAGTTCCTGGCTATCCGCCAGCTCCGCGATCTGGCCGAGGTACATCACCGCCACCCGGTCGCTGATGTGCTCGACGACTCGCAGGTCATGCGCGATGAAGAGGTACGTCAGATTGAATTGGTCCTGCAGATCCTCCAGCAGGTTGATGACCTGCGCCTGGATCGAGACGTCGAGTGCGGAGATCGGTTCGTCGGCGATGATGAGTTTCGGGTTGACCGCCAGGGCGCGGGCGATGCCCACGCGCTGGCGCTGGCCCCCGCTGAACTCGTGGGGGTAGCGGTGCATCTGCTCCGGGCTCAAGCCGACCTTCTGGAGGAGGTCGGCGACGCGCTCTCGCCGTTCCTGCCGCGTCTTGCAGAGTTTGTGAATGACGATCCCCTCCCCCACGATCTGTTCCACCGTCATCCGGGGGTTCAGCGAGGAGTAGGGATCCTGAAAGATGATCTGCATCCGCTGGCGCAGCGCGCGCATCTCGCTCTTGCTCGCCTGGAGAATCGGCGTCTGTTCGAACAGGATCTCCCCCGCCGTCGGCTCGATGAGACGCAAGATCAGACGACCCGTGGTCGACTTGCCGCACCCCGACTCGCCCACCAGTCCGAGGGTTTCACCGCGGAGAAGGTCGAACGTGACGCCGTCGACGGCGTGGACCTTCGCCGGTTCCCCCCAAAAGAAGCCGCGCTTGATGTCGAAATACTTCTTCAGGTTGCGCACCTGGAGCAGTTTTTCAGTGGGCATGCCCGGTTCCTTCGCTCAATAGAGGCAGCAACGGACGCGGTGCTCCGCCGACCCCACCACTTTGAGCGGCGGCTCGGCTCCGCGACACGCGTCGAAGATCTTGGTGCAGCGCGCTTGAAACTTACACCCCTGCGGCAAGTCGAGCAGATCCGGCACCATGCCCGGAATCGCCTGGAGCCGCGGCCGCCGCTCCGACTTCTCGATGCGGGGGATCGACGCCAACAGCCCTTGCGTGTACGGGTGGCGCGGGTTGGTGAACAGGTCGAGGACCGGCGCCTCTTCCACGACGCGCCCCGCGTACATCACGGCCACGCGCGCCGCCGTGTCCGCCACCACCCCGAGGTCGTGGGTGATCAACATCACGGCCATCCCCAGTTTCTCCTTCAGCTGGTTCAGGAGTTCCAGGATCTGCGCCTGGATGGTGACGTCGAGGGCGGTCGTCGGCTCGTCGGCGATCAGCAGGTGCGGATTGCAGGAGAGCGCCATGGCGATCATCACGCGCTGACGCATGCCCCCCGACATCTGATGCGGATATTCCTTCACCCGGCGGTCGGGGTCGGGAATGCGGACCAAGCGCAGCATCTCGATCGCCTTGGCCCAGGAGTCGCGCTTGGAAAGCTTCTGGTGCAGCCGGATCCCCTCGGCGATCTGGTCGCCCACCGTGAAGACGGGATTCAGGGAGGTCATCGGCTCCTGGAAGATCATGGAGATCGATGCGCCCCGCACCTTCCGCATTTCGTTTTCGGGCAGCTCCAACAGGTTCCGCCCGTCTAACAAGATCCGGCCTCCGACCACCTTACCGGGCGGATTGGGGATCAGGCGCAGCACGGACAGGGCCGTCACGCTCTTCCCGCACCCCGATTCCCCGACAATCCCCAGGGTTTCCCCCCGGCGTACCGTGAGACTCACCCCGTCCACGGCGCGCACGGTTCCCGCGTCGGTGATGAAGTGTGTCTGCAACTCTTGGATGTCCAGCAGGATTCCGTTGTCGGTCGCAGCGGTCTGGCTCATGCCTTGTCCTTATTGTGGCGGCCAAGAAGCGGGGGCAGTCTAGCATCGCCGAACAGACAGTTCAACATGAAAAAAATGCCGTTCGGGTTTCCCAGCCGGGACCTGTCGGCCTCCCCCCTCAGTGCCGTCCGCTCAGTTGGGGGTCGCATGCGTCGCGCAGCCCGTCACCCAGAAAATTCAACGATAACAGGGTCAGCGTCAGGGCGGCCCCGGGAAAGACGATCAACCACGGATAGGCCTCCATCGCGGCCGCCCCTTCCGCCGCCAGCGATCCCCAGCTGGCCATGGGCGGCTGTACGCCCAACCCAAGAAAACTCAGAAACGCCTCCTCGAGCATGATCGCTGGCACCGTCAGCGTCGCATAGACCACGATCGGACCGACGGCATTCGGCAAGAGGTGCCGCACCAACACGCGCCCGGGTGGGGCACCGATCGCGTGCGCCGCCAGGACGAACTCCCGAGTCCGCAGGCTCAGGACCTGGCCCCGGACGATGCGCGCCATCGTCAACCACTGTACGGCCCCCAGGGCGATGAAAAGATTGAGGATGTTTCGGCCGAAGAAGACCATCAGGAGGATCACGAAGAACATGAACGGGAGCCCGTACAGGATATCCACGACGCGCATCATCGCGTGGTCCACGCGCCCCCCTCGGAATCCGGCGATGGCCCCATAGGTGACGCCGATGGTCAGGCTGACCGTCGTTGCCAGGATGCCCACGGCGAACGAGATCCGCGCGCCGTAGAGGATCCGCGTCAGCAGGTCCCGTCCCAGTTCATCCGTGCCGAACAGATGCGCCCGGGTGGGCGGCCTCGCCCCGTACGGCAGGTTGGTCTTGTCGTAGGCGTACGACGTGATCCAGGGCGCGAGCGCGGCGGCCACCACGAACCCCAGCAGGATGCCCAGCCCCAGCATCGCCAAGCGATTCCGACGCAGCCGGCGCAGTGCGTCCTCCCACGGCGACGCGCCGGTGGCTCGACCTGAGGCGCGGCTCATTGAACGTGCACCCGCGGATCCAAGAATGCGTACAGAAGGTCCACCAGGAGGTTGAAGACTAAGAGCAGGGCACTGTACGCGATGACCGTCCCCAGCACCATGGTGTAGTCTCGGTTCAGGGCACTGGCCACGAAGTAGCGCCCGACCCCGGGAATGCTGAACACGGTTTCAACGACCACCGAGCCGGTGAGCACCGCGGCGGACGCGGGCCCGAGGTAGCTCACGACCGGAAGGATGGCACTGGGGAGCGCGTGGCGCAGGACGACCGCGCTTTCGTGCAGCCCTTTCGCTCGGGCGGTTCGGATGAAGTCCTGGCCGATCACCTCCAGCATGCCGGCGCGCGTCAGGCGCGCGACGTAGGCGGCATAGAATGTTCCCAGTGTGAACGCCGGAAGGATCAGGTGACGCCAGGTGCCCCACCCTGCGACGGGAAGCCAGCCCAGGGCCAGCGCGAAGAGCAGCATGAGCATGGGTCCGAGAACGAAATTCGGGACCGAGACACCGAACAGGGCGAACGACATGGCGACATAGTCCAGCGGCGCGTTCCGATGTGCGCCGGCCAGCAGGCCGGCCGCGCCGCCCAGGCACAGTGCCACGATCATGGCGCACGCTCCGAGGAGGAGCGACACCGGAAAGCCGAGGCCCAGCAGTTCATTGACCGTTCGGTCGGGGTAGCGAAACGATGGGCCGAGATCGCCGCGGAGGACGTCGGCGACGTATCGGAGGTACTGCGCCCCGAGCGGCTCATTCAGGCGGTACCGCGCCTCGAGGTTGGCGCGCACCTGGTCTGGAAGGGCGCGGTCGAGATCGAAGGGGCCGCCGGGGGCCAGGCGCATGATGAAGAAGGAGAGCGAGATGATCACGAAGAGGACCGGCAGGAAGCCCGCTACTCTTCTCGCAACGTAACCGACCACGGGAGGGTCACCGCTCCAGGCTGATGTGTTTCAGCGGGTGCTGATCCAGGATGTTCGGGTGCCACCCCCTCACCTTCCTGCTCAACATGCCCTTATTCACGTACGTGTAGAGCGGGAGCACCGGCATTTCCTCCAGCAGGATCCGCTCCGCCTCCGCCAGCGTCCGCATCCGGTCCTTGGCGTTGACCAGTCTCGCTGCCTGGTCGATCAGTTCGTCGTAGCGCCTGCTGGACCATCCCGTCTGGTTATTGCCCCCGCCGGTCTTCCACATCTCCAGGAAGGTGTTCGGGTCGACGTAATCCCCGATCCAGCCGGCCCGCGAGATCTGATAGTCGAGGCCGCTCTGCCTGGCGAGATAGACCTTCCACTCCACGTTCACCAATTCCACCTGCACGCCGAGGTGCTCTTTCCACATCTGCTGGATGGCCTGGGTGATGACGCGGTGGAGCTCGTTGGTGTTGTAGAGCAGCTCCACCTTCGGGAACCCCTTGCCGTTCGGATAGCCGGCCTCTGCCAGCAGCCGCTTGGCCGCGGCGGGATCGAACCCGAGCCCGCGCGGGCCCTCGTACCCTCGCACACCCGCGGGAACGAAGGCGGTGTGCGGCACCTCCCCGGCCTTTGTGACGAACTTCGTGAGCGCCTCCCGGTCCACAGTCTGGCTCAACGCCTTGCGAACACGGACGTCGTTCGTCGGCGTCTTGGTCACGTTGAACCGGAAGTAATAGGTGCCCAGATACGGCGATACATAGTACTCGGGTCGACTCTTCGCCGCGTCGAGCAGCGCCGGGGGGACGGTCGGCACCCAGTCGCTGTCGCCGGCCACAAACTGCTTGTAGCCGGTGTTGATGTCATCGGTCGGCAAGAAGATGACTTTCTGCAGCTTCACCGAGGCGGCATCCCAATGCCGGGGATTCTTCTCCAGGACCAGCTCCTTCTGCGGGACCCAGCTCGAGAGGCGGAAGGGGCCGTTGCTCACGATCTTCCCGGGCTTGACCCAGTCCTTGCCGTGCGCGTCGAGCGCCCACTTGGGTACCGGATACAGGGTGTAGAAGCTCGTGAGGTCGAGGAAGTAGGCGGTCGGGTTCTTGAGCGTCACCTGCAGCGTCCTGGGGTCCGGCGCCTTCACGCCCACTTGCGAAAACTCGGTGACCCGGCCCTTGTTGTACTCTTCGGCGTTCTTGAGGGCAAACAACTGCTGCGCGTACTTGGCGCCGGATTTCGGGTTGAGCACGCGCTCCCAGGCAAAGACGAAGTCCTGGGCGGTCACCGGTCTCCCGTCCGTCCAGAGCGCGTCGCGCAGCGTGAAGGTGCAGGTCAGGCCGTCTTTGGAGACCGTCCAGGACGCCGCCATGCCGGGCCGTGGGGACAGGTCCTTGGGATCGGTGGTGGTCAGCCCCTCGAAGAGGTTGCTCAGGATGCGGTGTTCCGGCACGCCGGTCACAACACCCGGGTCGAGACTCTCCGGTTCGACCATGTTGTTGATACGGAAGACCTGCTCCTGGGCGCGAAGCGGTGCCGGCGCACCGTACGCGAGCGCCGTCGCCATCATCGTGATCAACAACCCTTGGCGCCACATGGGACCCCTCCCGCCACATGACCGATGCCCGTCTAAATCCGCATCCGAGGGTCGAGGGCGTCACGCAACGCATCGCCCACCAGGTTGAAACCGAGGACCGAGAGCATGATCGTCACCCCCGGGTAGAAGAACGCCCACCATGCCCCGCTGGTGAAGAATTTGTAACTGTCCGCGAGCATCGCCCCCCATTCCGGGACCGGCGGTTGGGCGCCGAGCCCGAGGAAGCCCAGCGCGGCTGCTTCCAGGATGGCAAAGGCGATGGCGAGCGTGGTTTGCACCGCCAGCGGCGGCAGCGTGTTGGGAAAGATGTGGCACAGGATGACGCGCACCGACCCGCCCCCCAACGCCCGCGCCGCGGTGACGAACTCCCGCTCCTTCAGCGTGAGAACCTCCCCCCGGGTGATCCGCGCGTAGAACGGGATCGAGACGACGCTGATGGCGATCAAGGCGTTCCGGAGACCCGGCCCGATCATCGCCACGATGGCGATCGCCAACAGGGTGGCCGGAAAGGCGAGCAGGATATCCATGCAGAACATCAGGCACAGGTCGGTCCGGCGGCCGGCATACCCGGCCAACAGCCCGAGGACCGACCCGATGAGCCCCGCCAGGACGACCGACCCCACACCGAGACTGAGCGAGACCCGCGCGCCGTGCAGGATGCGCATCAGAATGTCACGCCCCAGAGCATCCGTGCCGAAGGGATGACTGGAGGTGGGCGGCTTCAGACGCGCCAGCAGGTCGGAGTCGGTGGCGGGGTTATAGGGAAAAAAGACCGGAGCCAGGGCCGCCATCAGGGTGAACAGCAGGATGATGAGCAAACCACCCCGCGCCACCTGGTTGGCCAGAAGGCGATGCAGGGCGGCCTGCAACGGGCTCTTCCCGCGGGCGCCGAGGGTCAGGGCAGAAGGCGTCTCAGTCATATTTGATCCGGGGGTCCACGGTGGCATATAAGCAGTCGGTGACGAGGTTCACCATCACGAAGATCGTGGCGATGAACAGCGTCGCGCCCTGGACGATCGGGTAATCGCGCGCCTGGATGCCTTCGTAAATCCACAGGCCGATCCCGGGCCACGAGAAGATCGTCTCGGTGAGAATGGCGCCGGCGAGCAGGCGCCCCACCTGCAGGCCCGTCACCGTCATGACGGGGAGCAGCGCATTCCGCATGGCGTGGCGCAACACGACGGCGCGCTGTGGAAGGCCCTTGGACTCGGCGGTGCGGATATAGTCCTGGGAGAGGACCTCCAACAAGCTTGCCCGGGTCATTCTGGTGATGACGGCCATCGGGATCGTTGACAGGGCCACGGCCGGCAGGACGAGGTGGCGCACGCTGGCGACCAGGGCCTCGCCGTTTCGAGTGATCACACTGTCCAGGAGATTGAAATGCGTCACCGGGACGAGCGTGATGCTCGTCCCCAGCCGAAAACCGGTAGGAAACCATCCCAGGATGACGCCGAAGACCCAGGCCAACATCAGGCCCAGCCAGAAGATCGGCATGGACACGCCGGTCAGGGCCATGATCCGGGAGCATCCGTCGAACACTGAATTGCGCCAGACCGCCGACACGATGCCCGCGGGAATGCCGACCAGGATAGCGATCAAAATCGCGCTGAAGGCCAACTCGACCGTCGCCGGAAACCTCCGTACCAGGTCCAGCAGCACCGGATCGCCGCGCAGGATCGAGGTCCCAAGATCTCCGCGAATAATCTTTCCAACATAGATGAAGTATTGTGTGTAAAGGGGCTCATCCAAACCGAGCTGCGTGCGGACTTCTTTGACACGCTCTGGCGTCGCGCGCTCGCCGAGCATGGTCACGGCGGGGTCGCCTGGAATGAGGTGGATGAACCCGAAGACGATGATGGAGATCCCGACGAGGACAGGAACGATTGTCAAAAACCGTTTGATTACATACTGACCCATATCGTCCGGTCCCCGTCGGGTCTCGGCTCCCGACTACTTCTCGATAGACACCGTGTTGAAGAACTCGCTGTTGGTCGGGTTCGCCACGTATCCTTTCACCTTCTTTGCGAACGGGAGCGGCGGTTGATTGTTGGCGATGAAAATGCGGGCCACATCGTCGTGGATCATCTGTTCCGCTTTCCGGTAAAGCGCGGCGCGCTTCGGCTGATCGGTCAGCTTCTGGGCCTCCATCAACACATCAGTGAGCTGCTGGTTGGCGTAAAAACCTTCCCGCGACGCACCCGGCGAACAGAAGAAGTAGCAGACGAAGTTGTCCGGATCGCCGTTATCGCCCGTCCATCCCAGCATGTAGAGCGGCAGCTGACCGTTCTTCCGCTTATCCAGATAGACCGCCCAGTCGGTGGTCTGGAGCTGAACGGTAATTCCCACCTTCGCCAGGTCGGCGGCGATGGCTTCCGCGATCTCCTTTGGGTTCGGGTAGTACGGCCGGGAGACCGGCATGTACCAGAACTGGAGGGGCTCCTTTTTTCCGTCGTCCCACGTGATCTCTTTCAGACCCTGTCCAAAGCCGGCGTCCTTCAGAAGCTGCTTGGCTCGCTCGGGGTTATACTCGTAGTCTTTCAGTTCCTTGTTGTGCCCCCAGAGCGGCGGTGGCTGGAATTGATTCGCCACCATGCCGGTCCCGCCGTAGAGAGCGTCCACGATCGCCTTCTTGTTGATCGCATGGGCGATGGCCTGACGCACGCGCCCATCCCGCAACTCCTTCACCTTGTAATTGAAGGCCACATACCCCGTGGTATTGGTCGGCCGCAGGATGATCTGGAGATTCGGGTCCGCCCGAACCACCTTCACGTCGTCCGGGTTGAGTCCTTCGAACCCGTGGATCTCACCCGCCTTCAAGGCCGCCAACCGTTGCGAGTTGTCCTTGATGTTTCGGATGACCACCCGCTGGACCTTGGGCGCGTGGGCCTTGTCCCAGTAATCCTTGTTCGCCTCCAGGATGACCTCCTGCCCCACCTTCCACTCGACAAACTTGAAGGGACCAGTGCCCACAGGGTTCTTCCCGAAATTCAACCCGTGCTTTTCGACGGCTTTCGGGCTGACAATGTCGAAGACGAACATCGCCAGGTTGGCGAGGAACGGCCCTTGCGGGTTCCTCAGGGTGATCCGGACGGTCTGTGGGTTGACGGCCTCGACCTTGGTGATGAGGCTCTTCTCGTCAAAGCCGCCGAACTGGGCCTCGTAGTACTCAAACGTCTGGCCGGCCTTGATCTGGTTCTCGTGTTGCGGATGCTTGCTCAGGCGCCACCGGTCGAAGTTCCAGACGATCGCGGCGGCGTCGCAGGGGTTACCGTCATGGAACTTCACCCCTTTGTGCAGCGTAAACGTCCACACCGTTCCATCCTTGCTGACCTCCCACTTCTCCGCCAGCGCCGGGATGACCTCTGTGGTCGCGCCCTTGTACTTCACTAACCCCTCGTAGAGCTGACGCGTGATCCGATTCGAGATCCCGTCCGTGATGACCGCCGGATCGAGCGACACCGGCTCGCCCTGGTTGCCGAAGACGAACGTCGTCTGGGCGATGGCCGGTCCCGCCGCCAAGAGCACGGCGGCAAAGACGAGGACACCGACCACCCCGGTAATGCCTTTCATGGGTCTCCCTCCTTCTGCACACGCGGTTTGACGTCACGACACCACCGGCCCCCGCGGCCGGCGCGATTCGTCCGGGTCCCTCATCCCGGCGGGGACCCCGCTAGCCGAGAGCCGCGATGGCCTCGGCCATCCGATCCATGCCCTTCTCGATGTTCACCATCGAGGTCGCATAGGAGATCCGGATGTGATTGTCGTTGCCGAACTCCACGCCCGGCACCACGGCGATCCGGGCGGCATCCAGCAGGAACGCCGAGAACTCGGTGGAGTTGGTGATGGGTTTCTCCTGATACCGTTTTTCATAGAGTCGGGCGACATTCGGGAAGACATAGAAGGCCCCTTCCGGGCTATGGCAGCGGATCCCGGGCATGGCGTTGAGCCGGTCCGCGATGTGTCGGCGCCGCTTGGCAAACTCCTCGCGCATCTGGTGGGTCGGCTCCTGCGGTCCGATCAGCGCCGCCACCCCGCCGCGCTGCGCGAACGAGGTCGGGTTGGAGGTCATCTGGCCCTGCAGGCCGTCCATGGCCTTGATGATCTCCGCGGGTCCAGCCGCGTAGCCGAGTCGCCAGCCGGTCATGGCGTACGCCTTGGACAGGGAATTCACAACGATGGTGTGGGCGTAGGCGGCGGCGTTCAACGACGCGATGCTGACGTGTTGGAACCCGTCATAGACCAGCGCCTCGTAGGTCTCGTCGGACACGACGCACAAGCCCCGCTGCACTGCCAGTGCGGCGACGCCCTCCAGTTCCGTCCGGCTGAGCGCCGCCCCCGTCGGGTTGGACGGCGAGTTCAGGACGATGATCTTGGTCCGGGGCGTCACCGCGGGCTCCAAGATCTCGCGATTGAGGCGGAAGCCCTGCGATTCCTTGGTCTGCACGATCACCGGGGTGGCACCGCACAGCTTGACTTGCTCCGGGAAGCTCACCCAGTAGGGGGCAGGGATGATGACCTCGTCGCCTGGGTCCAGCAGGGCTTGGAACACATTATAGAGAGAATGCTTACCGCCACAGGAGACGAGGACCTGATTTCGGGCATAGGTCAAGCCGTTGTCCCGCTTGAGTTTAACCGCCACCGCGTCCTTCAGTTCGTTGATGCCGCCCGTGGCGGTGTACTTGGTGAAGCCGTCCCGGGCGGCCTGGATGGCTGCCTCCTTGATGTGGCCCGGCGTGTCGAAGTCTGGCTCACCCTGGGCGAAGCCAATGACGTCGATTCCATCGGCCTGCATCTGGCGGGCCTTGGCGCCGATGGCGAGCGTGGCGGACGGGACCAGATTCTTGGCGCGCTGCGAGATGTTCATGCATGCCTCCTTGTCGATTACCGGGGTCGGCTGGCCCGCGCCTTCAGCAGTGTGGCCGCCAGGGGTGGAACAAGGTCGTCCACGTTTCCTCCCAGGAGGGCCACCTCCTTGACCAGGCGTGAGCTGAGGTAGGTATAGGCCTGACTCGGCATCAGAAAAACCGTCTCGATCTCCTCGTTGATCTTCCGGTTCATGAGGGCCATGGCAAACTCGAACTCGAAGTCGGAGACGGCGCGGACGCCCCGGACGATCACCTGTGCCCCTTTGCTCTGCACGTAGTCCACCGTCAGCATATCGAAGGAGTCGATTTCCACCTCGGGCAGGTCGCCGATCGCCTGGCGGGCGATGGCAAGCCGTTCCTCCAGCGTAAACAAGGGAGACTTCTGCGGGTTCCGGGCGACCGCCAGGATCAATCGCGGAAAGAGTCGCGCGGCGCGGCGCAGCAGGTCGCCGTGTCCGTTGGTGAACGGGTCGAAGGTTCCGGGGTAGACTGCGGTCACGGACATGGGCTCTCCTTCCGGTAGACGGTCAGCCGGGTCTCGCCGTACCGCCGCTCCCATGACCGGGCCAGTGTGCCGACCTGTTCGGGGAGCACGGTCTTATGGAAGGCCTGCACGACAAGCATGGCATTCTCCCGCAAAATCATTCCCGGGGCAAGCCCTTCGATGCACCGGGCCGCGTCGCCCCCGAGATACGGCGGGTCCAGGAAGACACAGTCGAATCGCTCACCGTTCCGGGCACACCGTTCCACGGCGGCCAGTGCCTCCATCGGGAGGATCCGGGCCTGGTCGGATACGCCCAGCGTCTCGAGATTGGCCCGCAAGCTGGCGAGGGCCGCATGATCCCGCTCGACGAACGCCGCGGTGGCCGCACCACGGCTGAGCGCCTCCAACCCCAGCGCCCCGGTACCGGCGAACAGGTCCAAGACGTGGGCGCCTTGGAGGTGGCTCCCCACTACGTTGAAGATGGCTTGCCGCAAGAGATCGGAGGTCGGGCGTGTCCGAACCCCTTTGGGGCTCTGGAGCCGTCGACCACGATACGCTCCAGCGCTGATGCGCATCCTCACCTCATCAGGATGTCAACGCGTCGATTGGCCCACAAGTCGATTGGAGCACTGCCCGGGTCCTGCCTGAACCCGTTGACTCGTCGACACATCGCCTGATCGACACCCTACCCGACCCGCGCCAGTCCGAGCCGCGCCGCCCACCGAGTCTCCATGGCCGCCCGCGCGGGCAGCCAGGGGCCGTCGAGATCGGGGTGGTCTCGAAGTGCGATTTCCGCTTCGTGCCGGGCGGCCTCGAGCAGGCGCAGGTCTGCGGCGAGATCTCCCACCTGAAACCCGTCCAGACCGGCTTGCCGGGTTCCGAAGAAGTCCCCGGGACCGCGCAGGCGGAGATCCGCCTCCGCCAGCGCGAAGCCGTCCCGTTCGCGCACGAACGCCTCGAGGCGCGCCTGCGCCTCCGCCCCCAGTTCCTCCCGATCCGCAACCACAAAACAGGACGCCGGCCGATCGGCCCGACCGACTCGACCGCGGAGCTGGTGCAGCTGGGCCAACCCGAGACGATCCGCGTGCTCGATCACCATGACGGTCGCTTCGGGAACATCCACCCCGACTTCCACCACCGTGGTGGCGACGAGCAGGCGGATCTGTCCGTCCCGAAACGCGCGCAGCGTCGCCAGTTTGTCCCCCGACGACATGCGGCCGTGGACCAGGCCGACGCCGAACCGGCCCAACGCGCCTCGCCGATAGATCTCTGCCGTCTGGACCGCGGCCTTGAGCTCGGCCGCGGACTCCTCGACCACCGGGCACACCACGTAGGCGCGTTCCCCGCGGACGAGGCAGGCCAGCATTTCCGCGGCGACCCGTGCGCGCTCCCCCTCCGCAACCCAGACGGTGGTGATCGGCTGCCGGCCCGGCGGCAATTCGTCGATGATGCTGAGGTCCAGGTCCCCGTAGAGGACCAGCGCCAGACTCCGCGGGATGGGCGTCGCGCTCATCACCAGGACGTCGGGATGAGCGGCTTTGCCCTGCAGCGCCGCTCGCTGCAGGACGCCGAAGCGATGCTGCTCGTCCACCACGGCGAAGCCGAGCCGTCCGAAGACCACGTCGGTTTGCAGCAGTGCGTGGGTGCCCACGACGAGACAGGGCTCCTCCCCGCCCAGGTGCGCCAACGCGTCGCGCCGGAGCCCGGCCTGCATCCCGCCGCCCAGGTGGACGACGGGCACGCCCAAGGGCTCCGCCAAGCTCCGCAGCCTGTCGGCGTGCTGCGCCGCCAGGATCTCCGTCGGCGCCATCACGGCCGCTTGATACCCGTTATCGACCGCGGTGAGGGCCGCCAAGAAGGCGACGATCGTCTTTCCGGACCCCACGTCGCCCTGCAGCAAGCGCTGCATGGGCTTCGGGGCGGCCATGTCCTGCCAGACGGCCTCCAGCGTTCGGTTCTGGCCGCCGGTCAGAGCGAACGGAAGGGCCGCCCGCGCCCGCTCGGCCAAAGGGCCCGGTGTGGCAAAGGTGATCCCGGGTTGGACGCCTCGACCTGCTCGCTGCCGGAGCACGGCCAAACTGAAAAGGAGGAACTCATCGAAGGCGAGACGGCGGCGCGCGGCCGCCGCCCCCTCCAGCGTCTCCGGCGCGTGCAGCGCGCCCACCGCATCCGGCAGCGGCAACAGTCCGTGTCGGTCGCGCACCTCGGTAGGCACGGGATCGGGCAGGCGCGGTCCGACAGTGCGGGCGAGGTCGAAGAGTAATCGGCGCAGAAATCGTTGCGCCAGGCCGGCAGTCAAGGGATAGACGGGCACGATGCGCCCGCTGTGATACTGGATCTCCTCGGCCTCCTCCACCTCGTGTTCCGGATTCACCATGTAGCGCGGCGGGTAGGGGGTGAGCCGGCCCGTCAGGATGATCCGGAGCCCGCGGCGGAAGGCGTGCGCCAGGTAGGGTTGCCGATACCAGCGAACCGGCAGGCTGCCCGTGCGATCCTCCACCAGGATCTCGCAGAACGGGATCCCCCTCCGCGTGCGGCCCATCCCCACCGACTTGACCTCACCCAGCACGCTGGCCACGTCTCCCGGACGGAGTCGGCCGATGGGTGCGAATGTGCGCCGGTCTTCGTACCGTCGCGGCACGAGCAACAACGCGTCGCCGATCGCGCGGATGCCGAGCCGCTCCAACCGTTCGGCGCGCGCCGGGCCGATCCCCTTCACGCGGCGGATGGCGGTGTCGGGACCCAGGTCGGACAGGGTCGGAATCGGAGAAAAGGCTTGCCTTCGGCGGGACGATTCAGTATAGTCTGGCGCCGTCATTCAAGGTATCCGCGCCAGAGTTTTGACGCACATCCGTCTGAAGGGAGAAAGGTTCATGCCGGCCACGCGATGCGAGATCTGCGGGAAGGGCCCGCAGTCCGGTTCCCAAATCAGCCACGCCCACAACGTCTCCGCCAAGCGGCGCTACCCCAACGTCCAGCGCGTCCGGGCCATGGTGAACGGGGCGCCCCGGGTCATCCATGTGTGCACGCGGTGCATCCGCTCCGGCAAGGTCCAGAAGACCGCCTAGATCATCGCGAACGGCAATTCGGCAACCGGGCGATTAGGTACTTGGGAACTCCGAAGCGACCCTGGCTGCCGAATCGCCTGATTGCCAAATCCCCGCCCTAGAAGGACCTCATCCGCTCGACCCCCACTACCCCATCCACCTTCCGGATAGCCTGCATCGTGGCCTGAAGCTGCCGGAGGTCGCTGACTTCCAGGACGAAGTTGTTCACGCCCATGCCTGCTTCCGTCACGCGGATGTCGGCCTGGGTGATATTCGCGTTGGTGCTGGAGATGGCCGTTGTGATCTCCGCCAGGATGCCCTGTCGGTCCTTGCCGATCTCGACCCGGATCTTGACTTGATGGGGATCCTTCTGCTTCCCGTCCCAGCTCACGGCGATCTGTCGTTCGGGATCCGCCATCAAGCTCACGGCGTTGGGGCAATCCGCGGTGTGGACCGATACACCCCGACCGCGGGTGATGAAACCGATGATCTCATCCCCGGGTACCGGGCTGCAGCATTTGGAGAACCGCACTAGAATGTCGTCGACCCCCCGAATGCGCACCCCCTCCTCGGCCGGCCGCGGGCGGATGGGCTTCCGCTCGCCCTTTTTCTCCCGAGTCTCCTCCGCCTCGGTCAGCGCCTGGAATTCCTCCGGCGGAAGGAGCCGACTGACCGCCTGTCGGGGAGACACCTTGCCATAACCCAAGGCCGCAAAGAGCTCTTCGTCTGTCGCAAGGCCGTACCGCTCCAGCGCCAGCGCCAAGGCCTCCGGCCGGAGAAGCTGGTTCGGACTCTTCCCTAGCCGCCGGATCTCTTTATCCAGCAGGTCGCGGCCGAGACTGATGCTTCGCGTCCGCTCCTCGTTTTTGATCCACTGCCGGACCTTGCTGCGGGCCCGCGGTGTCTTGACGATCTTCAGCCAGTCCTTGCTGGGCAAATGGTTGGGGGAGGTGACGATCTCGACGATGTCACCGTTCTGCAGTTCTGTCCGGAGCGGCACCAGCCGCCCACTGATCTTGGCCCCCACGCAGCGCAGGCCGACATCGGTGTGGATGGCAAAGGCAAAATCGATGGGGGTGGCGCCTTTGGGAAACTGCCGGACGTCTCCCCGGGGCGTGAACACGTAGACCTCGTCGGGGAACAGGTCGACGCGCAGGGTATCCAGAAACTCCTTCGAGTCCTTCAGTTCACGCTGCCACTCCATGAGTTGCCGCAGCCAGACGAAGCTCTGGTCGCTGGGATCGACGCTACTCTTACCTTCTTTGTACTTCCAGTGCGCCGCGATCCCCTCCTCCGCCACCCGGTGCATCTCCCGGGTCCGGATCTGGATCTCCACCGGATCCCCCTTCGGACCGATGACGGTGGTGTGGAGCGACTGATAGCCATTGCTCTTGGGGACCGCGATGAAATCCTTGAAGCGGTGCGAGATGGGTTTCCAGAGGGTATGGATGACGCCCAGGGTTCCGTAGCAGTCCTTGAGGGAGCTGGTGATGACCCGGACCGCGGTCAGATCGTAGATCTCGTCGAACTCCTTCTTTTGATCGTGCATCTTCTTGTAAATGCTGTAGAAGTGCTTCGGGCGGCCGGTGATCTGCGCCTTGACGTCCACTTCCGCAAGCTTGCCTTCGAGGAGGCGGATCGCTTCGTTGATGTCCCCTTCGCGCTCTTGACGCTTGCGTGCGATCAGCGCCGCCAGGTCGTGATAGGCTTGCGGATCGAGGTGTCGCAACGCCAGGTCTTCCAGTTCGGCCTTGATCCATGAGATCCCCAGTCGGTGGGCCAGGGGGGCGTAGATGTCCAGCGTCTCCTGGGCGATCAGACGCCGCTTGGCGTCCGGCAGCGGGTCCAGGGTCCGCATGTTGTGCAAGCGGTCCGCCAGCTTGACGAGAATCACTCGGATGTCCTTGGACATCGCCAGGATCATCTTTCGGATGTTCTCGGCTTGCGCCTCTTCCCGTGTGCTGAAAGGAATCCGGGAAAGCTTGGTCACGCCATCTACCACCGCCGCCACCTCGGGGCCGAAGAACTCCTTGATTTCGGCCAGCGTGGCGTGGGTGTCTTCCACCGCGTCGTGGAGCAGGCCGGCCGCGATGGTGCCGGTATCCAGGCGGAGTTCGGTGAGGATGCCGGCCACTTCGAGGGGGTGCGTGAGGTAGGGTTCGCCCGAGATGCGCTCTTGCCCCTTGTGGGCTTTGGCGGCAAATACATAGGCCCGCATGACCGGCTCCACGTCCGCCTGCGGGTGATACTCGTGAATGCCGTCCAGGACGCCTTCGATCCGCATGCCGTCGCCTATCTGCGCTGCGCTATAGTCACGTCTGGTGGGAGTGTAGCACGTCAATTTTCGCCGGTTCAAGCGGTATCTCGGTCCGGCGACATCGCGCCGGCCGGGCTAGGCCGCGTTCCTGCGGCCTCGCACGAGGCTCGCGAGGGCGCCCGCCGCGGCCACGGCGGCCACGATCCGCATCGCGTACCCGTAGGCCTGCACCACCGCCACCGCATCCTGTCCGGTCCCGGGCAAGAGCCGCTGAATTCCCGCACCGAAGAGCGCTCCCGAGACGGTCACGCCCAAGATCATTCCCAGCGTTCGGGCGGTCGCCACCAAACCGCTCGCCAGTCCCTGGAGCGCCTGAGGGACGGCGCCCATGATCGCGCTGTTGTTGGGCGAGGTGAACAGGCCGACCCCCAGGCCGACGACGGCGAGGCGGAGAGCTACCTCGGCCTCGCGGGGCGCCGGGCCCGAACCGCCGAGCATCCACATGCCGGCCGCCACGCAGATCATCCCCGCGACGGTGGGAAGGCGCGAACCGATCCGATCGGAGAGCCAGCCGCTGAGTGGAGCCACCAGCGCCATGGTGAGGGGCATCGTCATGAGCAGCGCCCCGGCGCGATCCGGCGTCAGATGGTTTCCGCGAATCAGGTAGAAGGGGGTCAGGAAGGCTGTGGTGGCACTCGCCATGTAGTTGCAGAGCGCGCTCAGCGTCGCCGCCGCGAACAGGCGGTGCCGAAAGAGCCGAAGGTCCAAGAAGGGGTGGGGGTGGCGAAGCGCTCTCGCGACAAACGTCGCGGCCGCCGCGGCGGCGCTCAGGGCGGCGATCCGAGGAGCTGCGGCGTTCCAGCCGATCTCCGCTCCCCGCGAGATCGCGAAAACGAACGCCACGAGGCCGGCGGCGAACAGGCAAGCGCCCGCCAAGTCGAACGGGTCTCGCCGGGTGCGACCCGGGCCGTCCTGCAGGACGACCAAGGCGGTCCCGATGGCGGCCAGCCCGATCGGCAAATTGACGAGGAACACCCACCGCCAGCCGAAGCTGGAGGCGATCAACCCGCCCAGCCCCGGCCCGATTGTGAGGCCGAGATACACGACGGATGCCTGAACGCCCAGGACACGGCCCCGCTGGGAGGCTGGGAAGGCTCGCGTCAGCATGGCAGGCCCGAGGGCGATCAGCAGGGAGCCCCCCGCGGCCTGCGCCACCCTGGAAACGATCAGCGTGCCGACGCCTTGGGCCAGACCACAGAACAGCGAACCGACCGTGAACAGCGCGAATCCGCCGACAAACAGTGGCCGCTCGCCCAGCCGGTCTCCGAGCCGCCCACCGATCAAGAGGAGACTGCTGAGCGTCAGCAGATAGGCGAGGACCACCCATTCGATGCGCAGCACGTCGACGCGGAACTCCCGCGCGATCAGCGGCAGGGTTGTGTGAATGATACTGGAGTCGAGCGGCGCCATGAAGGCGCCGAAGCTGACGCAGACGAGCGTCCACCACCGTTGCCTCCGCGGTGTTTCCGGCGCAACGGGGTCAGCGGCGAGAGGGGTCCTGTCATCCGCAGGATCGGCCGAGTCAGGCAAGGGCGATCTTGGCGGCCAGCGTGGCGCGGGGAACGGCGCCTTCCCGGAGGAGCCGGGCGGGCTCCACGCTGCAATCGATGACCGTCGAGGGCACGCCCAGGGCGACGTGTCCTCCGTCGAGAATCAGATCGATCTGACCGCCGACGGCTCGCTGGACGGTCTTGGCATCCGCAGGATCGGCCCCGCCCGCTTTGTTGGCGCTGGTCCCGATGATGGGACCGCCGAATGCCGTCAGAATCGACTGCGCCACGGCACCGCCCGGGATCCGCAGGCCGATGGTGCCGGTGGCCGCCGTGAGCGTGGCTGGGAACCGCCCGGGGGCCTTGACGACCACCGTCAGCGGTCCTGGCCAAAAGGCCTCCATCAGACCGCGGACACCGTCGCCCAGCGAGACGCCGAGCGCCACGATGGCCTCCACTGACGGGACCAGGATACTCAGGGGCTTTCCACGATGGCGCCCCTTCACCATCAGAACGCGCTCGATGGCATCGGCAGCCAAGGCGTCCGCGCCCAGGGCGTACAGCGTATCGGTGGGAAACGCGACGAGTCCTCCGCGGCGCAGCGCCTCCACCGCCTGCTGGACGACCTCGGTCTGCGGCGTCTTGGGATCCACGGCAACGGTGCGAGTCTTCACGACGGATCTCCTTCCTCGGCGACGCGGGTCGGTGAGCCCAACCGAATTCTAGCGCTGCGGCGGTTTCGCCGCGGGGGGCGGGCCGGTGGCCGGCACTTGCTCGAACCAGCCCTGAACGGCGCCACCCTGCCGGACCACGTACATCACGTACGGAGACGCTGCCAGGTCGCCATGCGCGTCCCAGCGGAGCGTCCCCAGCGCGCCCGGGTAGGCGTGACCCCGGATCGCTCGCGCCACTTTGCGTAGCTCGTCGGGACTGCCGTCGGTCGGCCTGCCGGTCTGGATGGCACGAAGCAGGACCCCCACGGCGTCGTAGACGTAGAGCACGTAGGGGCCGAGGGTTCCGTACCGCGATTCGTACCGCTGAATCACCGGGCGTGCGGAATCCCGCAGGCGCGGGTCGGGGGCGAAGGTCAGATACGCTCCGGCCGCGACGTCGTCGCCGGCCAGCTTCACGAACTCGGGATCCAGGACCGCGTCCCCACTCACGAAGGTCGCCGACACCCCGGCCTGGCGCAACTGCCGGAGCAGATATGCGGCTTCACGAAAGATGCCCCCGAAGTAGACGACGTCCGGACGGCTGGCTCGCACTCGACCGACTTGCGCCGTGAAGTCCTTATCGCCCTGCGCCAGCGTCTCGATCGCCACCACGCGCCGCGGCGGCCGCCGCTCGATCTCGCGCCGGAGCGCGGCCGCCAGCCCCTGGCCGTATTCCGTCCGATCGTGCACGATCGCGATCCGACGGGCCTTGGCGCGCGTCACGATCCACTCGGCCGCGGTGACCGCCTGCTGGTCGTCCCGCCCCGCCACTCGAAATACGTTCCCGAACCCCTGCGCTGTCAGACGCGGGTGCGTCGCGGTCGCGGTGACCATGGGAATACCCGCCTGGTGGTAGATCGCGGAGGCCGGGACCGAAGAGCTGGAATAGAAGTGGCCGACCACTCCCCAGACCCCCTCCAGCACGAACCGCTCGGCGGTGACCGTAGCCTGCTTGGGGTCGAACGGATCGTCCTGCACACGGAGCGCGACCGGGCGCCCGAGGACGGTGCCGCGATCGAGAATCGCCATCTCGGCGGCGTGATGCATGCTCTGCGCCACGGGCCCGGCCTCGCTTGCCATGGGGACGACCAGTCCCAGCCGTATCGGAACGAGTTCCCCCGCCTCCACCGGGTGGGCCCACATCAACAGGAACAGGAGGGAGAGCCACAGCCCTCGCATCGGTGATTACGCCGTCTCCCCGA
>Ga0316616_100000114_pt1 | contig 20146 bp, 17 predicted proteins | sample OWC_Aug_M1_C1_D1_FD_207660 | JGI IMG/M metagenome (GOLD analysis project Ga0316616, IMG submission 207660) | Wetland soil microbial communities from Old Woman Creek delta, Ohio, United States - OWC_Aug_M1_C1_D1_B | ecosystem: Environmental > Terrestrial > Soil > Wetlands | place: USA: Ohio... | reverse complement strand
TACTGAAAAGGATAGAAAGAACGAGCCAATAATAATTGGCTTCTTTAAGATTGCTGGCAACCCTTTGGAAATCAACTTTGCGGAAAGCGAGCCAAAGTAAAAAGATGCCTGCTGCCAGGAATCCGAGAAACTTCAGGGCTTGTATAAGGAAATTTCTGAATTTCAAATCAATCTGTTTGTTTTGGTATTGGGGAAAATGATGCTTGGATGGAATTTCTTTGCATCCTCAAAATCCATAGCGGCATATGACATAATCAGAAGGATATCTCCGACCTGCACCTTACGCGCTGCCGCCCCGTTAAGGCATATGGACCCGGAACCTCTTTCCCCCTTAATGACATATGTATCGAGACGCTCGCCGTTATTGATGTTAACCACCTGAACCTTCTCATTTTCGATTATGTTCGCTGCCTCCATAAGATCTTCATCGATTGCAATGCTTCCTATATAGTTGAGGTTGGCTTCAGTGACTGTCACCCTGTGGATCTTCGATTTGAGTACTTCAATTAGCATAAGCTGGGATTAAAACATTCAACAAAGTTAATAACCTTTTGCTTCACGCCAATGGGAATTCGATATTATCTATCAACCTAATCTTCCCGGCCTTAACGGCTATGCATCCGAAATACCGGCTGTCTTCCTTCATTTCAGCCTTTTTTCTGACAGGGATCAGATCAGTCTCATCTGCAATTTCAAAGTATTCAACCCTGAATCCGCTCACCTTCTCAATGGAGGTTTTTACGAATTTCCTGATTTCAGGAATTTCCTTGTTTCTTATCATCCCGGCAGCCTTTGAAATGGTTCTGTAAATGACAGACGCATTCTTCCTCATGCCTTTTTCAAGCAGTCTGTTCCTGCTGCTCATCGCTAATCCGTCGGATTCACGTACAATAGGGCAGGCAGATATCCTGATTTTGAGATTCAGATGTCTTACCATCGACCTTATGACAGCAACCTGCTGGAAATCCTTTATTCCGAAATAGGCAATATCGGGCCTGACAATATCGAAAAGCCTGCTTACTACCTGTGCCACGCCATTGAAATGACCGGGGCGGTGAAGAGCTTCCATCACGTGATCGAGGTTGCCGAAAGTGAAAACACGTTCATCTTTTACAGGATATATTTCTTTGTCGTCAGGTGTGAATACCACATCGTCTTTCCTGAGATGGTCCTTCAGAAGCAAAAGGTCTGCTTCAATTGTCCTGGGATAATTCTTCAGATCCTCCAAGTCGTTGAATTGGTTCGGATTGACATAAATGCTTACTATTACCACCGGGCACTTTTTAGTGGCATTTCTGACCAGTGATATATGTCCATCGTGCAGAGCTCCCATGGTTGGTACGAAACCCACCGGCGATATATTGAGTTTTACCAGGTGCCTCTGCAGCTGCTTAACAGTAACAATTCTCTTCATTTAAGAAAATTTAACAAACAAAGCTAAAAGTAATTTCCGGAAGTTTTTAGTTATTGGTTATTGGTTATTTGATTCCCCCTTTGAAGGGGGACAGGGGGATGTTTTTTCTTCTTTATACACCCCCCAACCCCCCTCAAGGGGGGATATCTATTAAGCAACAAGACATCATGTATTGTAATTTATCTCAAATTTTATTATTATCTTTGCACCTTGATACGCAATGGTATCCAGTCAGGTACATGGAAAGCAGGAAGGTATTATTCATTTCGCAGGAGATCACTCCATATCTGGGAGAGACAAAATTATCAAAGATCGGGAGATATCTGCCTCAGGGCATTCAGGAGAAAGGTAAGGAAATCCGGACTTTCATGCCGAGGTACGGGTGCATCAATGAACGGAGGAATCAGCTTCACGAGGTGATCAGGCTTTCGGGGATGAACCTCATAATTGACGACACCGATCATCCTCTGATCATCAAGGTCGCATCCATTCAGAGCGCCAGGATGCAGGTATATTTTATCGACAACGACGATTATTTCCAGAGGAAGCACATCGTAACTGATTCGGCGGGGAAGGAATTTGAAGATAATGATGAACGGGCGCTCTTTTTTGCCCGCGGTGTCATTGAAACAGTAAAGAAGCTTCGCTGGGCTCCTGATATCGTCCATTGCCATGGATGGATGTCAGCCCTTGTTCCGATATACCTCAGAAGCATTTACAGCGACGATCCGCTTTTCCATAATTACAAGATAATCTATTCCATTTACAATAATGATTTCAAAACCCCGTTTAGATCAACGTTTGCCGATAAGCTGCGTTTTGACGGAATTGACGGGGAAAACCTGAAACAGGTGAAAAAACCTGATTTTGTGAACGTGTCAAAACTTGCCATCAAATATTCAGACGCAGTCATCATCGGAAGCGAAGATATAAACGGAGAGCTGGCCAAGTACATTAAGACTATAAACAAACCTGTGCTTCCTTATACAGATGAGACTAATTACATTGATGCCTATAATGAATTTTATGACAAATTACTTTCATAACTATATCCACCGTCTCAGATCCTTCTCTGAACTTAAAAAAAATATTTTCTTCCCTGCTTTGATCGCCGGATTTTTATTTGCAGCTGTTTCCTGCGAAGATCCGCCAAGCCTGATCGGCAGTAAGTTGCTTCCTTCGTCTGATTTTGTAGAGATTAACTCTGATCTTCTCAAGGTAAAATCTTTTACGATGTATAGGGACTCAATCCCATCAAGTATGCCTTATACATCATTTCTGGGAGAAATCCGCGACCCTTATTTTGGAACTACAACATGCGAATTTGTTTCCCAGGTAAGGCTGGGAGCTGCATGGGATGAAACCAGTGCATTTTTTGTAGATTCAGTTAAATTATTCCTGAGGCTCCTCACGGTTTCCGGAGATACAGCCGACGAACATTTCCTTAGAATAAGGGAGATTGCAGATGTAATCTACAATGACACAACTTATTATTCAAGCCAGAATGTTGCGTTGACAACTTTCGAAATTCCTGATATCTCACTGCCAGTCCTCAGAGCCGATACTATCAATGATCTGGAACTGAAATTGGACAAATACCTGGCAGAATATATCCTGAGAGATACTTCCAAATTGAAATATACAGATAATGTTGATTTCAGGAAATATTTCAGGGGTCTGTATTTCCAGATGTTCTCCCCCAATGATCCTGTCCTGGTTTCACTGAGCCTTGCCTCGCCAACTTCAATAGGCTACTATTACAATTATTTTGAGATTTATGGTCACGATGTATCACTGGGCTTTAAGAAAATAACCCTTCTGCTTGATGCTGTGTCGACAAATGCTTCATTCAACCTTTACAGGCACGATCCTACAACAGCCTTTGCCGTAAAGAAACTAAATGCAGAACGCATCAACGATACAACTTATCTCGATACATTATCATATGCCCAGCAGTTCAATGGTGTCTATACAAGGCTTGTTCTTTCAAATCTCGATTCAGTAAAAGCTGCATTCGCAGGGAAGAAATTCGCTGTCAACAAAGCAAGGCTGAAAATCCCTGTGGTGTACGAGCACCCCTTCTTTACAAGATCCACAATACCTTCTTCTCTCTATCTGGGGTATCTTACCACTGACGGAACCCGGTATTATGTCCCCGAATCAACTTCTTCTTTTTTTGACGGTACTCCCGACACGACTTCAACTTCTGAAGCCGATGATGTTTATAACCTTAATATTGCATCATTCGTGCAGAGGTATTTCGAAGATAAAACGAACGGGATACTCCCGGAGCTGGAACTGTTTCTGAGCCCCACTGCCGGAAAAAACGTGATCCTGAAGGCGAATGACATCAGCAAGCCTGTTAAATTTGAATTTACATACACCGAGTTCTAAAAATACTTAAATTCGTGTCCGGCAAACTAAATCTTCTTGATTATGTGTGGAATTGTTGGTTATATAGGTTCCAAACCTGCCCGTGAAATAATTATCAATGGATTGAAGCGGCTTGAATACCGCGGTTATGATTCTGCAGGGCTTGCACTCGTAAACGGAGAAACTAAGATTTTCAAGTGCAAGGGAAGAGTCAGCGACCTGGAAGAAATGGTCAGTAAATCTGACTTTAACGGAACAACCGGCATGGGCCATACACGATGGGCCACTCACGGAGAGCCTAATGAGCTAAATGCCCACCCGCAGGTCTCATTCAAGGGTAATTTCGTTGTAGTGCATAACGGGATAATTGAAAACTACGCCACCCTTAAAAGGCATCTTGAAGGAAGAGGTATAAAATTCGCAAGCCAGACAGATACCGAAGTTCTGGCCAACCTTATTGAACACCTGTATATTGAGGGTGATCTTACCGCTGAACAGGCAATAACTCTGGCCCTTAATAGGGTGGAGGGAGCGTATGGCCTCGTAATTGTATGCACCAAAGAACCCGATAAATTGTTTGCTGCAAAAAAAGGAAGTCCTCTTGTAATTGGAGTGGGGGATGGTGAAAACTTCATAGCATCCGACGCAACTCCCATCGTTGAACATACACAGAGAGTTATTTACCTCAACGACTTCGACCTTGCCATTATAAGGAAGGATGAGCTCATTCTGAAAACCCTTAAGCCGGAACATATAAAACCGGAGGTAAAGAAAATTGACCTGAAAATAGGAGAGATTGACAAGGAAGGCTTTGCTCACTTCATGCTCAAGGAAATATTTGAACAGCCAAGAGCGATCCACGACACATTCAGGGGTAGGGTGCTGCCCGACCATTCCGGCGTGATGCTGGGCGGACTTCATGATGTTCTCGAAACTATGTCGCAGTCTGAAAGAATAATTATTATCGCCTGTGGAACTTCATACCATGCAGGATTGCTCGGCGAATATTTCTTTGAGGAATTTACCCGGATTCCGGTCGAAGTGGAATACGCTTCAGAATTCCGTTACAGGAATCCCATCATCAAAAAAGGCGATATCGTAATTGCCATCAGCCAGAGCGGGGAAACAGCCGATACCCTCGCCGCCGTCAAACTGGCAAAAAGCAAGGGAGCGAAAGTTATCGGGATTTGCAATGTGGTGGGCAGCAGCATACCACGTGAAACAGATGCCGGAGTTTATACCCACGCCGGACCCGAGATCGGCGTTGCCTCCACAAAAGCATTTACAACCCAGGTTACAGTCCTGGCAATGATGGCTTTCGAAATAGGACACCTTAAAGGAATCATATCTGATTCATATTATAAGGAACTGATCACCGAACTGGTTTCAATCCCGGACAAGATTGAAAAAACCCTGGGCATAAACGATCAGGCCATTGAACTTTCAAAAATATTCGGCAACACCCATAATGCTCTCTATCTCGGAAGAGGATACCTTTTCCCGGTTGCGCTCGAGGGAGCCCTTAAACTCAAGGAAATATCTTACATCCACGCAGAAGGATACCCCGCCGCGGAGATGAAGCATGGCCCAATTGCCCTGATAGATGATAATATGCCTGTGGTAGTGGTGGCCACCAGGGATGATACATATGAGAAAATAATCAATAACATCCAGGAGATTAAAGCAAGAAAAGGAAAAGTGATAGCAATCGTCACTGAAGGAGATGAGATAATAAAGAAAATGGCTGATTATGTTCTCGAAGTGCCGGAAACCAAGACAGTCTTTTCAGGATTGCTCGCAGTCATTCCTCTTCAGCTTTTATCATATCACATAGCAGTAATGAGGGGTTGCAATGTGGATCAGCCGAGGAATCTTGCCAAATCGGTTACCGTCGAATAATAATTCACTAATCCATCAGAATATGAGTACTTCAAAAAAGTTCAGGAACATTTCTGTTCCTGAAATCAGCGCTCTGAAAGCCAATAACTGCAGGTGTGATAACTGGAGTATGGTAAAAGTGACCGACGACTTTGATCCTTCAAGATGTTTTAATGTTACCTTTTCAGGGAATGTGACTTTAGGCTCTCTTAAAGGATCATATACCGATGAATCGGGGGTTTCAATAAGATGCGGCATTGCAAATGCCCATATTCACAACTGCTCCATAGGATCTAATGTGCTTATCAGCAATATCGGCGATTATATAGCCAACTACGTTATTGAGGATGATGTGATAATAAAGGACTGCGGAAAAATACACACCGAAGGCAGATCTTCCTTCGGAAATGGAATTGAAGTAGCCGTACTGAATGAAACAGGAGGAAGGTCCGTAAAGATGTGGGACCGCCTTTCAGCTCACGAAGCATATATAATCGCCCTCTACCGGCATCGCAGCAAAGCTATTTCGAAAATTGAAAAAATGGTATCCGGTTATTCGGAATCAATATCATCCGAAAAAGGTGTCATAGGCAGTCACTCGAGAATCCTCAACTGCAGGAGCATTCGGAACGTCAGAATCGGCTGTTACAGCAAGATCGAGGGCACGATGAGCCTGAACGAGGGATCGGTTAACAGTTGTAAGGAGGACCCTATATTCATAGGACCCGGAGTCATTATGGAGCATTTCATTGTATGCTCGGGATCAATCGTTACAGAATCGACCCTGATCGACAAATGCTTTATAGGCCAGGGTTGTGTTCTCGGGAAACATTATTCAGCCGAAAACTCTTTGTTCTTTGCCAACTGCGCAGGATTTCACGGTGAAGCATGCTCAATCTTTGCAGGTCCGTACACTGTCACACACCACAAATCAACCCTGCTGATCGCAGGTATATTCTCATTCATGAATGCCGGCAGCGGATCGAACCAGAGCAACCATATGTATAAGCTCGGGCCTATACATCAGGGAATCATGGAAAGAGGCTCGAAGACAACCAGCGATTCGTACCTTCTCTGGCCTGCCAGGATTGGACCCTTCTCTCTCGTGATGGGAAGGCATTACAAGAATATGGACACGTCAGCACTCCCTTTTTCATATCTGATCGAAAGCAATGACCAGAGCATCCTGGCTCCCGGAGTTAACCTCAGAAGCGTGGGCACTATCAGGGATGCTCAAAAATGGCCCAAGCGCGACAGGAGAAAGGACCCGGTAAAAATCGACCAGATCAATTTCAACCTGCTTAGTCCATATACGATCCGCAAAATGTTCGAAGGCAGAGAACTCTTGCGAAAGATCAGGTCAGTAGCAGGTGAAGTCTCCGGCTCATATACCTATAATAATATGGTTATAGAAGGGCCATCGCTCGAAAGAGGGATCAACCTGTACCAGATGGGAATCAATAAGTTCCTTGGAAATTCTTTGATAAAAAGGCTGGAAAACATAAAGCTGAGGTCAAATAAGGAGCTTCAGGATAGTCTGAAACCCGATAAATCACATGGCAATGGAGAATGGGTGGACATCGCTGGGCTTTTGGCCCCTCAGCGTGTGGTAGAAAAACTCCTGGGCGATATTGAATCGGGGAAGGTTAACTCGCTTCAGCGCATCGAAGAGGAATTCAGAAATATGCATAAGTCGTATTATGACTGGGAATGGATATGGTCATGCGAAAGGATCGAGGAAGAAGCCGGGAAACCGGTTAACAAATTCACTGCTGAGGACGTAATTGCAATGGTCGAAAAATGGAAGAAAAGCGTAATAGATCTCGACAGAATGCTCTATGAGGATGCCCGCAAGGAATTTACTCTTTCTTCAATGACAGGATTCGGCATTGATGGCGGACCCGAAATTAAAAAGCAGGATTTCGAGCAGGTAAGGGGCGATTTCGAATCGAACAGCGTAGTTGCCGCAATCCAGGACCATATAAGGAAGAAAACCTCCCTCGGAGACGAACTGATCGAAAGAGTAAGGAAGATAAAGTGAGGTTGCCCTACCTTCCTGAATACATCAGATTATAGTACTTTTCGTAATCTCCTGAAAGGACATTCCTTAACCATTTATCATTGGCGAGATACCACTCTACGGTTTTTTCGAGTCCGGCTTCAAAGCTAGGCATAGGCTGCCATCCGAATTCCTTCTGAAGCTTGGACGAGTCGATAGCATATCTGAGGTCATGCCCGGGCCGGTCCTTTACATATGTGATAAGCTTCTCTGATTCACCAGGTTTCCGGCTGAGCTTGCTGTCCATTATTTTACAGAGCAGTCTGATCAGGTCTATGTTCTTCCATTCGTTGTTCCCTCCAATGTTATAAGTCTCTCCAGGCTTTCCCCTGTGATATATCAGGTCTATAGCTGCTGCATGATCCTCCACATAAAGCCAGTCGCGGATATTTTCCCCTTTGCCATAAACGGGAACAGGCTTGTTGTTCTTTATATTGTTTATAGCCAGCGGAATGAGTTTCTCCGGAAACTGGTTTGGGCCATAATTGTTTGAACAGTTGGAGATTACTGCCGGAATGCCGAATGTGTGATTATAAGCTCTCACCATATGGTCTGAGCTTGCCTTGGATGCAGAGTAAGGGCTTTTCGGATCATAAGCGGTTTTTTCAGTGAACATCCCTTCACTGCCAAGCGACCCGTAAACCTCATCTGTGGAGATATGGTAGAAAAGCTTCTCTTCAAAATTCTCCTTCCAGCTGTGGCGGGCAGCGTTCAATAGGTTCAGGGTTCCGACAATGTTTGTAAAAACAAATTCATCTGGCCCGGTTATCGATCTGTCGACATGCGATTCAGCTGCGAGATGTATCACACCGTCGAATTCATATTTCTCAAAAAGTTTCCCGACAGCCTCTTTATTCACGATATCGATCCTTTCGAAAGCATAGTTTACGCTTCTGTCAACATCTGCGAGGTTTTCAAGATTCCCTGCATATGTAAGTTTGTCGGCATTGACGATCATGTATCCGGGATAATTTGTCACAAAGCGTCTCACCACATGCGAACCGATGAAGCCTGCTCCTCCTGTTATCAGGATCGTTTTTCTTGTTTTCATCCTTTCTTAATATCTTTTCTTATATTCTTTTCCCACTCCCAGGCTGTCTTCATTGCTTCATCGAGGGAGCTAATTGTTTTCCAGCCCAGCTCCCTGTTTGCTAATGAAGGATCGGCCCATATCTTTTCAATATCGCCGGCTCTTCTTCCGGTGATGCTGTATTTCAGGCTTATTCCGGTAACGCGCTCAAAAGCACTGATCGCATCCAGAACCGATACGCCTGTTCCTGTTCCAAGGTTGAACACTTCGTAATTCTTTTTATTTTTTCCTTCAATCAGCCTTTTTACTGCTATCACATGCGCTTTTGCCAGGTCGACTACATGGAGATAGTCACGGATACATGATCCGTCAGGAGTGTCGTAATCGTTGCCGAAAACCTTCAGTTCATCCCTGAGTCCATATGCTGTCTGTGTAATAAAGGGAACGAGGTTTTCCGGAACACCTCGCGGAAATTCACCGATCAGAGCCGAAGGATGGGCTCCGATTGGATTGAAATACCTCAGTGAGATTGCTTTCAGCTTATTGTTTACAGAAAGGGTATCCCTGATTATTGCCTCGCCTATTTGTTTTGTATTGCCATAGGGAGATATTGCAGGCTGGATGGGAGCATCCTCAGTGACAGGCAGTTTTTCAGGCTGGCCGTAAACAGTGCATGAAGATGAGAACACTAAAGAAGGAATGCCGAATTTCTTCATTGCATCCAGGAGGTTCATCAGTGATACAAGGTTGTTCTTGTAATATTTCAAAGGCTTCCTTACAGATTCCCCGACAGCTTTATATGCGGCAAAATGAATTATAGCTTCAATATTGCTGTTTTCCATGAAGAAATTTGCCAGCTTTTTTCTTCTCCGGAGGTCGAAAACCTCAAGCTGAGGCTTTGTTCCGGTTATCTCTCCTATACGGTCAGCGACTATTGCTTCGGAGTTGGAAAGATTGTCAACAAGGATAACTTCGTAACCTTCGTTAATCAGTTCCACGGCTGTGTGCGACCCAATAAAGCCGGTTCCGCCTGTGACAACAATTCTTTTTTTCATTAGAGGCTCCAGTAATTATGTTTACTGATTTTCCCCCGTAGGATCCCTTTGACGTCAACAATAATTCCGTCTTTATTCAGGAGAGGGGTAAACCATTTCTCATCCAGCTTAAGATACTCCTTATGACCCACTGCAAGGATCACTGCATCGTATTTTCCTGATGGTTTCTTCTTCAGCTCAATTCCGTATTCATGTTTCACCTCCGCGGCGCTCGCCCCTGCGTCGATCACATCGACTCCCACGCTGAATTCTGTAAGCTCGGCAATGATATCAACCACTTTTGAATTTCTGATATCAGTAACGTCTTCCTTGAATGTGATACCCATGATCAGGACTCTCGAATGAGTCGGATTCTTTCCGGCGGCGATAATTTTTTTGACGGTCTGTTTGCCTATGTATCTCCCCATGCTGTCGTTGATGAACCGGCCAGAGTCGATCATCTGCGGGTGATATCCCAGCGCTTTGGCTTTATATGAGAGGTAGTACGGATCAACTCCGATGCAGTGTCCTCCGACCAAGCCGGGGTAGAATTTCAGAAAGTTCCATTTGGTTCCTGCAGCCTCAAGCACTTCAAAAGTGTTAACTCCCAGCCTGTTGAATATCAACGACAATTCATTCATGAATGCTATGTTGATATCGCGCTGGGTATTTTCAATGATCTTTGCCGACTCGGCCACTTTTATCGAGCTTGCCCTGTAAACTCCTGCCTTGATTATCAGTTCGTAGGTTTTGGCTATTTCTTCCGCCGATTCAGGATCGCACCCGCTTGTAACCTTGACAATTTTTGTAAGGGTATGATTTTTATCACCAGGATTGATACGCTCCGGAGAGAATCCAACCTTGAAATCCTTTCCGCATTTCAGCTTTGAAAACCTTTCGAGTACCGGAATGCAGTCTTCCTCTGTGCATCCGGGATAAACAGTGGATTCGTAAACTACATAATCGCCCTTCTTCAGTATTTTCCCGACGGTTTCAGAAGCCTTCAGAACAGGACCAAGATCAGGCAGGTTATATATGTTGGTAGGGGTGGGGACGGCTATTATGTGAAAAGATGCTTCCCTGAGATCCTTCGGATCGCTGGTGTAGTGTATATCTGTATTATTAAAGGCTTCAGGTTCGAGTTCATTGCTGGGATCGATGCCTTTTTTCATCAGCTCCACTCTGTCGGGCCTGATGTCGAATCCCACAACTTTAATTTTTTTTGCAAATTCAAGTGCAATCGGCAAGCCTACATATCCGAGGCCTATAAGCGAGAGCTTTGTTTTTTTTCTGACTAGTTCGTTAAACATGTTTTAAAGTTTTAAGGATAGGGTGATAATTTCCCTGCATGCCAATAGGTTTTGCGTTCCTGATTGTATATGCAGTTATAACAGACTGCCTGGCTTCGTCCAGTCCGAAACCGCCTCCAGCAAGTATATCTTCGTAAGTTTTTGTATGAAGTTCAGTGAATCCTTCGCTGAATTCAACCTCTTCGCCTTCAACAGTCACCGACCTGAAAGTTCGCTGTCCTTTTTCCTTGAAATCCCGGGGCAGGTCATTGGAATCGAGGCTGAGGTACCATCTTACCCTGGCATTCCTGAGTTCCAGGTAGCCGCTTGCTTTGTCAGGTTCTGAAAAATTGACTACGTTATTCTTAACCTCGCCAAAAATCCATCCAAGCATATCGAAGAAATGGATCCCGATATTTGTAGCAACACCTCCTGATTTCTGAATATCTCCTTTCCAGGATATGAAATACCAGTTTCCCCTGCTTGTAATATATGTCAGGTCTACATCGTAAACTTTTTCTTTGGGGCCGTTTCGTATCCTATCCCTGAGTTCAGCTATTTTTGGATGAAGGCGCAGCTGAAGGACTGTGTAAATTCTTTTGCCGGTCTCCTTCTCGATTTCCTGCAATGCATCAATATTCCATGGATTAAGAACAATAGGTTTTTCGCAAATAGCATCAGCCTGGTGCCTTAGAGCGAATCTGATATGTGAATCGTGCAGGTAATTGGGTGAGCAGATGCTTACATAATCAATCTTTGTTCCTGATCTTTTCAGTTTGTCAAAATGCCTGTCGAAACGTTCAAATTCCACAAAGAAGTCACTTTTAGGAAAATAGCTGTCAAGTAGTCCGACGGAATCGAACCTGTCGAGGCTCGCAAGAAGATTGTTGCCGGTATCTTTGATTGCCTTGAGATGCCTGACGGCTATATATCCGGCCACGCCTATCAAGCCAAAATTTTTCGGTGATGAATCCATTATGAAATTCGTTTAAGTAAGCTTGAAACTACTAAATAATCTTAGAAACGGTTCCGTTCTCCAGTCGGTACCTGTCTCCGCTTTCCGGGCAGACTGAGAATCCTTTTTTATCGAAAATAAGCTTATGCCCGTATTCGCTCATCCATCCGGTTTGCCTGGCCGGGTTGCCAACCACAAGCGCATACGGTTTGACATCTTTTGTCACCACTGCGCCGGCGCCGACAAATGCATATCTGCCAATAATGTTTCCGCAGATGATAGTCGAGTTTGCGCCAATTGAAGCCCCTTTTTCGACAATGGTGGTTTCGTAATTGTCGCGGCGGATGATCTCACTTCTCGGATTTATTATATTTGTGAACACCATTGATGGGCCAAGGAAAACATCATCATCGACTATGACTCCTGTATAGATCGAAACGTTATTCTGGACCTTCACGTTTTTGCCGAGCTTCACTCCGGGTGAAATGACTACATTCTGTCCGATGTTGCAGTTTTCGCCTATTTCGGCACCTGCCATAATATGGCTGAAGTGCCATATTCTGGTCCCGTTCCCTATTTTGCAGCCTTTATCGATCACTGCCGTTTCATGAGCGGAATATTCTTTCTTCATGGTTGTCACTTTTCAAAGAATTTCAATACGTTATGCGTAATATAATCAAGTTGTTCCTGTTCCAGGTCAGGATGCATCGGAAGCGAAATAACTTCACTACAAAGCCCGGAGGTTACAGGGAAATCATTTTCAGAGTATCCAAGATACCGGTAAGCCTTCTGGCTGTGGAGAGGCCCTGGATAATAGATCATGGCGGGGATCTTTGCTGACTCAAGGTATTCTTTAAGATCGTTCCTCCTTCCGTTCCTGATCCTGATTGTGTACTGATGGAAGATATGTGAAGAAAAACCGGACCTGCCAGGAACATCTAATCCGTGGCAATCAGCGAAAGCAGAATCGTAATAGTCTGCAGCCTTTTTTCTCGCTGAATTGAATTCGTCAAGATGTCTTAGCTTCACAAGGAGAATGGCTGCCTGTAAAGTGTCGAGACGTGAGTTAACGCCGACATCATCGTAATGATATCTCTCTTTCATTCCATGGTTTGCAATGCTGCGGAGTTTTGCCGCAACGATTTCGTCGTTTGTGAACATTGCGCCGCCATCGCCGTAGCAGCCGAGATTTTTTGAAGGGAAAAACGATGTTGTGCCAATGGTTCCCATCGTGCCTGCCTTCTTGCGTGTGCCGTCAGCGAATAGATATTCTGAGCCTGTAGCCTGAGCAGTATCTTCAATTATATATAATCCCTTTTTCTTAGCCAGCTTCATTATGCTCTCCATATCTGCGCACTGTCCGAAAAGATGTACCGGAACTATTGCTTTTGTCCGGGGGGATATGGCTTTTTCAATGGCAGAGACGGATATGTTGAATGTAACAGGGTCAGGTTCAACAAGTACCGGCTTAAAGCCAAGAAGAGCCACTACCTCCACAGTAGCTATAAAAGTAAAATTGGTTGTGATGACCTCATCTCCCGGATTCAGGCCGAGGGCCATCAGTGCGATCTGAAGAGCGTCGGTGCCGTTCGCGCACGAGATTACGTGATTGCATCCCAGGTACCTTCGGAGCTCTTCCTCGAATTTTTTCACCTCGGGACCTTTTATAAAGGCTGTCGAATCAAGAACCGATCTGATTGAGGCATCGATTTCAGCACCCAGCTTTTGGTACTGGGCGTTAAGATCGACCATCTGGATATCTCTCATCCTGACTATAAATATATTGGTGGAACTGCGAAGATAAATATTTACCATTCATTATTTTTCTTATTTTTGTGAAAGGTTTTTATTTATTGATGGATATAACCGCTTTCATACGTGAACTGCTTTTCAGCCATGACTGTGTAATTGTCCCCGGCTTCGGAGGATTTATCGGAAATTATACACCTGCACGCATTGACAAAAGCACATCCACTTTTTATCCTCCCGTAAGGCAGATCTCTTTTAACAGAAACCTGAATCACAACGATGGCCTGCTGGTTGGAAGAATCTCCGGTCATGCAAAGCTCAACTACGGCGATTCCCGCAATATTGTTGAAGAATTTGTTGAAGGGCTTCGCAGGAAACTCGACAAGGGAGAGAAAGTCGTTTTCGACCATATAGGGAGTTTCATAAATAACCAGGAGGGGAATGTCCAATTCGAGCCTGACCGGGATGTCAATTACAATCTCGGTTCATATGGCCTTGAATCATTTCAGTTTTCTCCGCTCGAAAGTTATGATGTACGCAAGCGGATCACAAAGCATATTGACATGGATCCTGCGAAAAGAGCCTCTTCCAGGAAGGTTCTGTGGAGAGCAGCTGCTGTAATTGTTCCGCTTCTTGCACTAATGGTAGCTGTACCGCTTAAGACAGATCTCTTTAAATCAAAGGTTGAATCTTCGAGCCTGAATCCTCTGGCAAAGGAAGAGTTTGAGAACAATAAGGAAGCTGTGGATAACAGCATCCCGGCAGTGATTATTAACAGTGACGAATCATCAATAACGTTGCCTGCTCCCGAAGCAAACGAAAATCAGGTAGTTCCTTCAGGAAATTATTACATCATTACAGGCAGTTTCAAACTCATGCAAAATGCCCGGCTTCAGTCCGATATGCTGTCAGAGGCAGGTTACACGCCTGAGATCATTGAGGGTCCCAACGGATTTTACAGGGTAAGCGCAATGCGATGCACTGATCTTGGAGAAGCTGAAGCAAAACAGTCCTCAATATCACAGAAGTTCCCGGGTTCCTGGGTTAAAAAAGTCCAATAGATAGGGAGAAGAATTAATGGAACACTTTCTCCTCCTCCAGGAGGAGAGCTTGTCCCGATTCAGCGGGAAGTACCCCTGACAGTATAGTCAGGGGGGAGGTGGTGTTGTTTAGAATCACTCCTTATTTTATAGTGCTTCCGTTGCTCACCTTATCTGCGGGAGTTACCATAACAAGCTTCCCGTCAGAGTCCTCCGCCATCAGGATCATCCCTTTCGATTCGATGCCTTTTATTTTTCGCGGTTCGAGATTGGCGACAATTGAGATTTGCCTGCCAATAATATCCTGTGGATCATAGTATTCGGCAATTCCAGAGACTATTGTCCTGACATCAATTCCGGTATCGATTTTGAGTTTCAGGAGCTTGGTGGTTTTCGGAACCTTTTCAGCCTCAAGAATAGTGGCAGTTCTGATATCTATTTTGGTGAAGTCGTCAAACGTAACAGGGTCCTTTGAAGGGAGCGCTTTTGATGCTGCTGATTCATTCGCCTTCCTGGTTGATAACAGCTTGTCGATCTGTTTGCTGATCGCTTCGTCTTCTATCTTTTCGAACAGCAGGCCGGGTACGTTTATCTTATGTCCTTCAACCAGAAGATCTGTATTTCCGGCATCGTTCCAGCTTCTCTTTCCTAAATCGATCCAGCCTCTCAGCTTCTCCATTGAGAAGGGCAGAAAAGGTTCAAGAATAATGGTCAGGTTTGCAGTGATCTGAAGTGCAATGTTCATTATAGTCTTTACCCTTTCAGGATCGGTTTTAACGACTTTCCAGGGCTCTGCATCGGCAAGATACTTGTTGCCGAGCCTTGCCAGGTTCATTGCTTCCTTAAGCGCTTCCCTGAATCTGAAATTATCAATAGCTGATTCAACATTAGTTCTGACTGCTTTTATCTCATTGAGAACTGATTCATCGTTCTGTGTTGTCTTTCCCCTGGCAGGTACGAGTCCCCCATAGTAATTGTTGGTAAGGACCAGCGTCCTGTTTATAAAGTTACCGAGGATTGCTACCAGCTCATTGTTGTTCCTTGCCTGGAACTCTTTCCATGTGAAGTCGTTGTCTTTTGTTTCAGGAGCGCTTGCGCAGAGCGAATATCTCAGCACATCCTGTTTCCCCGGGAAGTCGGAAAGGTATTCATGAAGCCAGACGGCCCAGTTCCTCGAGGTGGAAATCTTGTCGCTCTCCAGGTTAAGGAATTCGTTTGCAGGCACATTATCGGGAAGAATGAAAGAGCCTTCTGCATTAAGCATTGCCGGGAAGATAATGCAATGAAAAACGATATTATCCTTGCCAATGAAATGAACCATCCTGGTTTCTTTATCCTTCCAGTATTTTTCCCAGTCAGGTGTGAGTTCTTTTGTTGCGGAGATATATCCGATAGGAGCGTCGAACCAGACATAGAGAACTTTGCCTTTTGCGTCTTTTACCGGTACCGGCACTCCCCAGTCGAGGTCGCGGCTTACCGCCCTGGGCTGGAGTCCCTGGTCAAGCCACGATTTGCACTGGCCATATACGTTTGTTTTCCATTCCTTATGATCTTCAAGGATCCATTTTCTCAGCCATGGTTCGTATTTATCGAGCGGCAGGTACCAGTGAAGAGTATCCCTCAGCACGGGTTTACTGCCGCTTACGGTTGAATGAGGATTTATGAGATCGGAAGGACTCAGCGATGTGCCGCATTTTTCGCATTGGTCTCCATAGGCATTCTCATTTCCGCAATGAGGACATGTTCCCATTATATAGCGGTCGGCAAGGAAACAACCTGCTTCTTCGTCGTAGTACTGCTCGGATCTCTTTTCAATAAATTCGCCCTTGTTATATAGTTTAAGGAAAAATTCCGAAGCAGTTTCATAGTGTATTTTATTGGATGTCCTTGAATATATATCGAATGCGATGCCGAAATCCTCAAAAGCTTTTTTGTTGATGGCATGATACCTGTCGACTATCTCCTGCGGCGTAACTCCTTCGTTGCGAGCCTTGAGTGTTATCGGAACACCGTGTTCATCGGAACCGCAGATCGATATCACATCCTCACCCTTAAGCCTGAGGTAACGGGTATATATGTCGGAAGGGATATATACTCCTGCAAGGTGTCCTATATGCAGCGGCCCGTTGGCATATGGCAGAGCTGAGGTCACCAGATATCTTTTAAATTTCTTCATAATTCAGGAAATAGATAACACTGTTTTTTGAAACGAACAAAGATAATCAAAAAGTTACACGGAGGAAATCCGGAGTTGCACAGAGAGCCACAGAGAAGCAACTCTGTGTCACTCTGTGGTTCTCAGTGAAGCTCGGTGCAAGTTCTTGTTTTAGTTCAACAAAGTAAATTTTATGTAACATATTGAATTATTTTTACGTAAAAATATTAATATGCCTTCCAGTAAGATACAACCCCCGTTTATAAAGCCCGGAGACGAAGTTGCAATAGTTTCACCTGCATTTGCCATTAATGAAGATAAAATTGAGGGATCAGTTAAAGTCCTTGAATCGTGGGGATTAAAAGTGCATGTAGGGAAGAATGCACTCAGGAAAGAAGGTCCTTTTGCAGGGACCGACAGGCAGAGGCTCTCTGATTTCCAGAAAGCAACCGACAATAAAAAAATCAAGGCGGTCTTCTGTTCAAGGGGAGGATATGGATTGCTGAGGATTATCGACAGGATCGATTTTTCTGCATTGAAAAAAGATCCCAAATGGTATGTGGGTTTCAGCGATGTTACTGTTCTTCATTCATGGCTGAATGAGAAATGCAGGTTGATCTCAGTTCATGGCGAGATGCCTCTTAATTTTGGAAATCCGGAGAAGACTGAAGAAACCCTGGGATCTTTGCGGATGGCTTTGTTCGAAGGCTGTCCTGATGTGGAGTGGACCGGAAAATCCGTAAGGCAGGGCCAGGTTTCCGGGGAACTAACCGGAGGAAACCTTTCACTTCTTTACAGTCTTACCGGCACGCCTGCAGAACCAAAAACATCAGGGAAGATCCTTTTCATTGAGGATGTGGGAGAATATTATTATCATCTCGACAGGATGCTGACTTCCATGAAGCTGGCAGGGAAACTTAAAGATCTTCAGGCTCTTGTTGTGGGAGGAATGAATGAGATGATGGACGGAAAAACGCCATGGGGTAAAAGCGCAGAGAAGACTATTTCGGAAATTGTCAGTGAATATAGATATCCAGTGTTCTTCAATTTTCCGGCAGGGCATATTGCTGACAACAGGGCTTTTTATATAGGTGCTCAGGCTTCCATCAGGATAAAAGGGGAAAAAGCAATTCTCTCCTGCTGAAAACCATCAGAAGGCTGAAAGAAGGAGATCAAGGTCCTTGGATAGAATCCCGAATTTTTGTCCGAGAGTCTCATTTGTAAGAATACCGTTGTAAAGGTATGCGCCGTTCCTGACGCCCATGTCATTTTTCAGCAGCTGGGTTATGTTTCCCGATCCGGCAAGATTCTGAAGTAAAGGCGCTATAATATTGCTGAGAGCTATGGAAGCGGTTCGCGCCACGCGTGAAGGGAGGTTCCATGCTGAAAAATGTATCACACCGTGTTTCTCATAAACCGGGTCTTTCAGCGCCCGGCATTCAGTGGTTTCAATACATCCGCCACGGTCGATGCTCAGATCAACAATCACTGATCCTTTTTTCATGGTTCGAACCATATCTTCAGTAACATAATACCATGGCTTAAGATCTTCCAGTTCAATGGCGCCGATTACGACATCAGCCGATTTAAGCGCTTTTTTCAGGACCTGGGGATGAAATCCGGATGTCTGCATCCGCTGGCCGACCAGTGTTTCAAATTTCCTGAGCTGATTGAGTGAGCTGTCGAATACCTTAACCTGCGATCCAAGACCCAGAGCAGCCCTGGCAGCGTACACCCCGGCTGTATTCGCACCAAGGATTATAACTTCGGTTGGAGTAATTCCGGTTATGCCGCCAAGCATCACGCCTTTGCCGCCATGGTGGTTGCTCAGGTAATCGGAGGCTATAAGGATTGAAGTCACTCCAGCGATCTCGCTCATCGATTCTATAACCGGCATTGCGCCGCTGGAATCACCGATCTTCTCAAATGCAATTGCTGTTACTTTCTTTCTGATGAGTTTTGCCAGCGTGGACTCGTTCAGCTTGAGGACGTTGAGATATGAGAGAAGCACTTGATTCCCTTTCAGATAGTCTGCTTCCTTTTCATTGAACGGAGCTACTTTGATGATTGTATCTGAACTGAAAACCCTGGCGGGGGAATCGGTTATTATGGCGCCGCTCTCGCTGAAATCCTTGTCAGAATAGTTTGCCCCATTCCCTGCTCCTTTCTGAAGGATCACTTCATTCCCCGATTCGACCAGCAGGTTGACTGCCTCCGGAGTCAGCGCAATTCTTTTTTCTTCATCTTTCGTGTCGCATGGAATTCCGATTGAAATCCTTTTCGACCTGACTGCAGTTTCAAGTTGCTCCTCCTTCGGCATGAAGGCACTGTTCCCCAGATTGACTTTCCCGTTCTTGCCTTTGTCATTCATCTTGAAGCGGATGTTATTTCTTCAAAGTTAAAAAAAATGCAATTCAGGAGCAAAACGGAATTGTTTATGAAACATTAAGGATCCTCTCTTCATTTTCTCTCACATCAATTCTGACGTGGAGGGTTCCTTCAGGAAGCAGGTCATTAATAATTCCGGGCCATTCAATGAAACAGTACTGATCTCCTGAAAGATACTCCTCAATCCCTATGTCGAAAGCTTCCTCTGCCTTTTTCATCCTGTAAAGATCGATGTGGAAAAGAGAGCTGTTTGCGCTCCTCCGGTACTCGTTAATAATTGTAAATGTCGGACTACTTGCTGCATCGGTGGCACCAAGCAGACTGCAAACAGCTTTTATGATCGTGGTCTTGCCTGCGCCCATGGGACCGTCGAAAGCAAAGACCTTCCGGCTGCCGGCGTAATCGATTAGCTTCTTTACAGCTGCGGGAATATCTTTCTTATGTCTGATTATTATTTCCATCCTGAAACCGGTTCAAGAACTGCAAAAGGAAGCAGCATTTCCTGCATTGAGATGCCTCCGTGCTGGAAGGTGTTTTTATAATAACCTGCGTAATAATTGTAATTATTCTGATAAACCAGGTAATCCCTGTTAAGCGCAAATATATACCTTGAGCTTATATTGCTTTTGGGGAGAAGCGCCTTTTCAGGATTCCTGATCTCAAAAACCTCACCAGGATTATAATCCAGGTTCCTGCCCATCTTGTACCGGAGGTTGGAGGAAGTTTTCTTATCGCCGACCACTTTTACAGGATTCTGAACCCTTATTGTTCCATGGTCGGTA